>MDTE01026270.1_pt1 | contig 24568 bp, 18 predicted proteins | sample 811231 | NCBI WGS metagenome assembly MDTE01 (sample SAMN05326651, study PRJNA326480) | marine metagenome | isolation source: seawater | place: Indian Ocean: Red Sea | collected 2010 | reverse complement strand
GCAAAGAGTTTAAAAGTGTATAATTTTGTTACTGATAAGACTAATTTATCCGTAATTGTAATAATTACTTGTGGTTTACTTTTTGTTATTATCAGGCGTAGGAATAAAATCACTATTGACCTAGATGATGATGATGATGTGGAAGAATTGGATTATGAAGAAGATGAGGATGTTTACAATAAATTACCAGTTGATGTAAACAGACCTGAACCGATCATATCAGAAGAAAGGTACCTAGAACATGATGATGATTCTGAAGAGTTGCAATTCATTAAATCAGAAGATACACCTGTTAGTAGAAGGGCATTTGTATTGGACGAAGAAGAAAAAGTTCCACAAATTAGACGAAGATCCGGTAAAATGGACAGAAACAAACATGGTCCAATTATGTCTACGAAAAGAAAGCGTTTGGGCGGCGATGAGCAAACCTCTAGTATGAAACCTGTCAATGTTAGGCCTGTTAAGAAGGGATTGAAAACAAGAAAAGTCAAAATAGATACCACTGAAATTGATGATGACAGTATCTCGTGGGAACTTGACTAGAACAGGAACTTCGCCCCTTCTGGCATGTCACAAGCCTGTATTAAAAACTGATTCAAACCTTCAATATGGATTTCATCAAGACGATTGAATACTTCTCCAAAGTATTTTTCTAATCTCTCAGTAGACAATCCCGATTTTTCTACGCCCTCAGAAATTACCAATTCACGGCATTCCTTACTAGATTCAAATAAATCTAGGCAATCGAGTAAAACCTTTTGTGCAGATTTAATATCAGCGATGTCTGTGTCTCGGCGAGCAGCAAAGACGCCGAATACCATTGGTTTACCTGTAGCTTCTAGCCAAGCAGTACCAAGATCAATACGGACCATATCTGGGTTGTCTCTAGCATAGTCCAATGCTCGGTCTCCAATTAGAAGAGCACCATCGCAAATTTTCAGCATCTCATCAATTTCAGGTGCCATAGTTTGTAATAATGGAGTTAAATTCTTTTGGCTTAATATAAATTTTAATAATGCGACAGAAGAAGACGAATCTGAGGGTAGTGCAATTGTCGACATCTTTTCTATTGGACCTTCACCAAAAAGGATTACGCTACCTACTTCTCCCTTAGAACAAATTCCAAGTTCAGGTATGAGTGCGAGCTCTTCGCTGTGCTTTGCATAGTCGGCGGCAGGAATTGGAGCAATGACACAGTCTCTTCGCAGCAAGTGACCTGTTAACCAAGACGGTGGCGCAGAAAGTACCTTCCACGGCGAATCTAGAGAATGAAAAAGTGGGTCACAGTTTAGGAAGGCGACTCTACCAATGGTGCACTTCCAACTTCCATTTGAAGGAAGTAATTTCTTTCTGTTTTGAACTACCATAATAATTCCCCTAGCTGGCCATCTTCAACCTTCTAACTCTTTTTGGCGGTTTAATGGCATAATGTGAAAAATTTTCATATTTAGTATCTCGTATAATTGGAATATACCCAGCATCGGAAATAAGTTTGCCAAGTTGGTACTTGTCATAGTCTAAACTCGAAGTTGCCCCTGCCAAGTGCATGATAGATTCTCTACCAACAGTGCCGTCCACATCATCGGCACCGAAATTCAAAGCGAGTTCTGCAAGGTTATCGCCTATATTCATTCTGTATGCTTTGATGTGGGGAACATTATCCAAAATCAGCCTAGAAATTGCAATAGTCCTCAATATTTCATTAGAAGTTGCCAATTGGGCTTCAGGAAGTCTGGTTGAATCAGGTAAAAAGGGATATGGAACAAAACACTGAACCATGGATGTTTCATCAGCCAAGCTTCTAATTTGAAACATATGTTCAAGCCTATCCTCTGTTGTCTCTATAGTTCCAAAAAGCATGGTGCAATTAGAAGGAATTCCAGACTTGTGTGCGGCTCTATGAATCTCGATATATTCACTAGAGGTTTCTTTGCCGTAACATATAATGTCTCGAATTTTATCATTGAGAATCTCTGCGCCACCACCCGGCAGTGAATCAAGCCCTGCATTAATCAGTTTCGAAAATACTTCTTCTATAGAAACGTTAGAAACTTTTGACAGGTGTTTGATTTCCACTGCAGTCAAAGCCTTAATCGAAATATGAGGGAATTTAGACTTGACAGCAGCGAATAGTTCGCAATAATAATCTACATCCCAATCAGGATGTAAACCTCCCACAGAATGAACTTCATCTACAACTTTAGAATACTTTTCAAGTTCATCTAAGTAATTTTCAATAGTAAGGGAATAAGCGTCCTTTGATCTCTTAGTTCTACTAAATGCACAAAATTTGCATGAAAGCACGCAAACATTGGTTTGGTTAATATGAACATTTGAATTGAAAAAAACATAATCCCCAAATCTAGATTTTTTAGAACAGGTTGCTAATAATCCAATTTCAAATAAATCCGTATGATTATACAATAAAATGCCATCAGTTAAATCTAATCTTTGGCCATTGCGAATTTTTTCGACTATTGGTCGAATTTCTCTACTCCATTCAATATCGTCAAGCAGAGATGAAATATTGTCTTTCCAATTCGGATTACAACCTGCTAATTCAACGGTTGATGACCAATCAGTCATGTAATATGGTCAAAGCCATACTTCAAATATATATGTACACATCCTAAGGGATTCTCTTGATGGCAAATAGTTTTGAATTTACTATAAATTTCCTAAATTCCTCAATGACCAAGACTGAAAATGCTACTGCCATAATAATCATCCAGTCAGTCATTGAAAGTACTTTGGTAGAAAGCAAACCACCGATTTCAATTCCCGTGAATGGAATGGAAACATTGGCAAGTTGTACGAAGAATAACAATAGAGCAAAAGATACTAAAAATGCAATATTTATCGCTTTATTAGAAAATACCCCTAATGAGAAGATGCTCTCTTCTTGAGAGCGACAATTCATTACATTAAACAACTGATACATAATAAACACAGAAAGTGTCATTGTTTGGGCATGAATAAAGCGTTCTTCTGAGTAATTTTCCCAGTCAGATATTGCGCTAGGATCTCCACCTTCACAAGCTGCTTTATCGAAGGGAAGATCACCATCTGAGGCAAGAGGCAGTCCTTCACAAGTCTCAATACCGCCGCCTGCTAGGAAAAATACCAGTAATGTTCCAACTACCATAACCGCTCCTAAGTAAAATATTAGCCAAATATCACTCTTATTGGGCATACCTTCGTCGACAGGACGTGGCGGCCTATTCATGACATTGCCATGCTTTTTCTCGACTCCGAGTGCTACTGCAGGAGGTCCATCCATTAGAATATTAATAACAAGGATTTGAGTTGCAGTCAACGGCAGATTCCAACCAAATATCAGTGTTGAAATAATAATCAATGCGACAGCAGCAACATTGGTCGAAACTTGATACCTAACAAAATTTCTGATGTTCTGATAAATTTTGCGGCCTTCTTCAACAGCGTTTACAATATTAGCAAAATTATCATCTTGCAAAACCATATCTGATGCATCTTTGGCTACATCCGTACCAGCTATACCCATAGCAATGCCGATGTTGGCCCTAGATAATGCTGGAGCGTCATTAACACCATCGCCCGTCATGGCAACAATCTCACCTTGGCTTTGCAATGAACTCACAATACGCATTTTTTGATCGGGAGCGACTCTGGAGAAAATTGTCGAATTAGCTGCTGCTTCGTCCATTTCCGCATCAGTGAAATTTGTTATTGAACCGCCGTTTACAGCTGGAATTCCACCATCGGTAATTCCGAGTTCTTTTCCAATTGCTGTAGCGGTAAATTGCTGATCACCTGTAATCATTTTTACTTTAATTCCTGCTTGTTGGCAGACCTCAATAGCACTTTTTACCTCTGGTCGTGGAGGATCCATTATTCCAATAAGCCCAAGGAAAATGAAACCTGATTCAATTTTATCTAAATCATAGATATCTTCATCATCGTCCAATCTTCTAGCACAAAGCGCTAAAATTCTCATGGCCCTATCAGCCATGTCTTTATTTGCTTCAGCAGCCTTATCAAAGTCAGATTCTTCGATTGGAACTATTTCATCGCCTTTTACCTTCCAATCTACCAGATTTATGTAACCGCCAGCACCGCCTTTGGAAAAGACCCATCTTTCACCTTCATACTCATGGATTACCGACATTCGCTTTCTCTTGGTGTCAAAGAAAAACTCGTGTAATCTGCTGTGTCTTTGAGCAAATTTTTGCACATCTCCGTTGATTTTCCATCCTGCAACTGCACATGCTGAATCTGTCGGATCACCAAGTGCTTCCCAAATCCCATCTACCTTGGTTATTGTCGAATTGTGGCATAGACTCAAACAAGCAGCGGCAAGTCTGAAGCCCAAATTATTTTGATGTTGAGATAAGTCACTATCGCCTAAAGGCTTACCCTCAAATAAAATTTCACCTTTAGGTTTGAATCCTTCGCCTGTAATTTGAAAAGTACCTTCAGTTGTAGAAATTTGCCTAGCAGTCATTTGATTTTTTGTTAAAGTTCCAGTTTTATCCGAGCATATAACTGTGGTAGAACCGAGTGTTTCAACCGCTTTCATCCTTCGGATAATTGCCTTGTGCTTTGCCATATTTCGCATACCAAGTGATAATGTAATTACTAGAATAATTGGTAAACCTTCAGGAACAATCGCGACAAATATCGCAATAGCAATTATGAATTGATCTACTGCAGCCTCCCAAATATCTACAGATGAATCGCCGTAAGCTATTATCATCTCGATTGAAACCAATAAAACCGCAACAATCAATGCGATGAAACCAAGAAATTTACCCAGTGATTCGAGTTTTAGTTCAAGCGGTGTCTTAGGTGTATCTGAACCTGCTATGTCGCTTGCGATTTTACCCAATTGGGTATTCATGCCGGTAGAAACCACAACACCCACAGCCCGACCTGAAGATACGCATGTACCCATGTAAGCCATATTTTTTCTATCAGCAAGCAAAGTATCTTTGGCTAAGGGTTCAGAAAATTTGCTTATTGTCAAAGATTCTCCAGTTAGTGCAGACTCGTCAATTTTGCATTGATATGATTCGAGAATTCTAATATCTGCTGGAACGTTAAGTCCCTCATACAAATTAACAATATCACCGGGAACCAATTCCAAAGTAGGAATTTCAATATCGCTGTCGCTTCTAACTACTACGCATTGTGAAACCGACATTTGCTTTAGCGATTCCATGGCTTGTTCTGCCTGACCTTCTTGCCAATAGCCAAAATAAGCATTTGCAGTGAGAACCATGAAAATGAAAATTGCATCACCGGGTTGGTCAGGATGGATCATTAAAGCAACAATTGCGGCACCAATCAAAAGATAATTCAAAGGGTCGTTGTACTGAGATAAAAATCTCTTCCAACCAGGAACTCTTACTGGATCAGATAACTTATTTTCTCCATATTGATCTCTACGCTGTAGCACTTCTTTATTTGTCAATCCAGAGCGATTAACCTCTAAGTTAGCTAGAACATCATCTGTTGACTGAGAAAACCATGCTTCATCCAAATTAGTCCACCTTACATTAACGAGTGTAATTATACTTATCATAATGATGGTGGTTATCCCTTTGGTGAGCGATGTTTTGAACAATCAGTAATATTTAGCCGGTCTATGTCGGTCCACGGTGAGCCCTACATTCCGGCATCGCAGTCGCCGCTGGAACTGACTACTAGAGTGATTGTTGTAGGAATTCTTTTGGGCATCTTAATGACTGCAGCAAATGCGTATCTTGGGTTGTATGCCGGAATGACAGTTTCAGCAAGTATACCTGCTGCAGTTATGTCTATGATTATTCTTCGCTCATTGTTTAAAGATGTCAGTATTCTAGAAAATAATGCTGTTCAAACAATGGCCAGTGCTGGAGAATCACTTGCTGCAGGGATTATTTTTACAGTCCCTGCGCTTTTGGTGATACCTAATGTTTGGGATGAAATACAATTGGTTGAAACCACCATTATCGCTCTGCTGGGAGGTTTACTTGGAACAATGTTTACAATTGCCTTAAGGAGATTATTCATTGTTGAGGAAGCCTTGCCTTATCCTGAAGGAGTTGCGTGTAGAGAAGTATTGGTTGCTGGAGAAGAAGGTGGCGAAGGAGCACAGGCGATAATTTACGCACTTGGTATTGGAGCAATATATGGACTAGTCCAAAAAGGGTTCGAAGCAACAAAACACTCAGTTGAGGCTGCTACATCATTCCTTGGCACCAGAATCTATGCTGGAATGGATCTTTCAGTTGCTCTATTGTCTGTGGGTTTTATTGTTGGTATTAGAATTGCATCATTTATTTTCCTTGGTGGTATGATTGGTTTTGGATTACTAGTCCCAATGTATGGTCTGATAAACGGTTGGGGTTCGGCGGGCAGTTCTGTAGAGAGTTTTGACATAATTTGGCGACAACAGGTAAGATATGTGGGTGTTGGCGCAATGGTTCTTGGTGGATTGTATACCCTTTGGTCCATGCGTAAAACAATAATTACAGGAATCAGCAAAGCCATCAAAACGAAATCTTCAACAGATGAAGAATTACTCAGAACTGAAATAGATTTACCTATGAACAAGGTATTCATATTCTGTGGAATTTTAGTCATCTTGACAGTTCTATTTTACTGGAGTAAGACTGGTTCACTAATCCTGGCTCTAGCTGGAGGTTTGTTTTTAGCAGTCACTGCATTTTTCTTTGCAGCAGTTGCTGGTTATATTGCTGGGGTAGTTGGATCTTCTAATTCTCCTGTTTCTGGAATGACAATCGCAACACTGCTGTTTACCGTAGTATTGGTATTACTCATAGGAGATGGTCTTCTAAATTTAGATACCTCAACTCTAATGTTGGCTACTGTTCTTATCGCCTCAATTGTTGCTTCATCGGCGGCAATTGCAGGAGATGTAATGCAGGATCTCAAAACCGGCCACATGGTAGGCGCTACTCCCAGAGTACAACAAATTGCCGAAATTGTTGGAGTTATCACTGGTGCATTAGTTATTGGTCCAACATTGAAATTGCTTCACAACGCATTTGGAATTACTCAAACTGCTTGTCTAAGAGAAGCAGAAATTGCATACAGAGATTGTGATAAGGCATTACTTGCTCCACAAGCCGAACTAATCGGAGACATAGTTCGAGGTGCATTTGTTGGAGATGTGAACTTACAAATGATTCTCCTTGGCGTGGTTATTGCAATAGTACTAATTCGATTAAAAATGCCAGTAATGAGTGTAGCAATAGGAATTTATCTCCCTCTAGGGCTTTCTGTTCCTATAATGCTTGGTGGAGTAATTTCATACTTTGCATTTAGAAGTGCCCACATTAGAATTGATGGTAAAATACTTGATAATCCTTCCAAAAAAGCGGTTAAAGCAGCGAAGGATGTTGAAAATCGAGGTGTTTTAATTGGAGCTGGATTTATTGCTGGTGAATCTATTCTTGGAGTATTAGTTGCCGTGTTAATTGTTTCCGACTTCCATTTATACGAATTTTTTGGTACTGGGACATTGAATAATTTATTTTCATTAGCATTCTTTGGATGGTTTGTTTTTGTATTCATTTGGCTAGCCACAAGAGCACTCCCGAGTGGGGGTAATTTGTTTAAAGAAAGTTTAATGATCATCGATGATATATTTACAAAATTTATCGGTATTTTCAAACCCAAATCCAAAACTTAAGGTATTTTTCAAAGCAAAAGCATCAAAGGTCGTCGGCATTGGACAACTTTTGAGGCTGTCTAAATGGCTATGGATATTAGTGAAGTAGAAGAATTTGCACGTAAATGCAGGGTAGAAATTGTGAAGATGGTGCATAGAGCGCAAGCTGGTCATCCTGGAGGATCACTTTCTGAAATAGATTTAATATCTGCATTATACGCAACCAGGCTGAGGGTTAAACCGGAAAACCCAGACTGGAATGACAGAGATAGATTCATTCTTTCAAAGGGGCATGCATCCCCTGGAATGTATGCGGTTTTGGCCGAAATGGGCTTCATATCCCATGCCGACTTAGAATCATACAGAGTTCTTGGAGGAGTTTGTCAGGGGCATGTTGACATGAAATGGTGCCCAGGAGTAGATTTCTCTGCTGGTTCTTTAGGAATGGGACTATCTTTTGGCATGGGTTGTGCTGTCGCCGCCAAACTTGAGAACAGTGAAAGAAGGATATTTGTCATGCTTGGAGATGGGGAAATTCAAGAAGGTAGTATTTGGGAAGCAGCTATGGCTGCTCGGCATCACGAGTTAGGTAACTTGAAAGTAATTTTAGACAGAAACAGAATTCAAAATGATGATTTCTGTGAAGCTCAAATGCGAATGTTTGATATTCCAGCTAAGTGGAAATCTTTTGGATGGTCAGTAAAAGAAATCGATGGCCATGACATGGCTGAAATAATGAATGGTTTAGATTTCCTTGAGCGAACAAATGATGGTCCATCAATTCTCATTGCACATACTATCAAAGGCGCTGGAATTTCTTACATGGAAAATAATCCATCTTTCCACGGGGCTGCTCCAAATGATGAACAGTTCCATCAGGCAATGATTGAGCTTGGGGAGGTGGAAGCATGACAAGAATGGCTGCCACTAGGGACGGTTATGGTCAAGCTTTGTTAGAAATCGCAGACAATCCAAAAGTAGTTGTATTAGAGGCTGATTTAGGTAAATCGACAAAATCTCTTCACTTTAGAAAGGAATATCCTGAAAGAACTGTTTCTTGCGGAATAGGTGAGCAAAATATGTTACTAGTTGGTGCTGGGTTGGCTTCTTCTGGCTATATACCATTTGCCAGTACGTTTGCAATTTTTACTGAGAGAGCATTTGAACAGATGAGAAATGGAGTTGCAAGGCCAAATTTAGCAGTTCATCTCTGTGGAAGTCACGGTGGAACTCACACTGGAACTGATGGTTCATCTGCACAATCAATTGAAGATTTGGCAATATATCGTACCTTACCAAACGTGGTTGTCATGCATCCATGTGATGATGTTAGCACAAAGCAACTCACAAAACAACTTCCTGAGTTAGGTAAACCATCATACATGCGCACAGCTAGAAATAAGACACCTGTTATGTATGACGGAAGAGAAGACGAAATCAAAATTGGCAAGGGAATGATACTAAGAGATGGCGCAGACGCTGCAATAATAGCATGCGGAGTTATGGTTTCAGAGTCGATGAAAGCTGCAGAGAGTTTAGAAAAGCAAGGTATTTCTGTTTCGGTTGTTGATATGCACACACTGAAGCCACTTGACACAGATTTAGTCAGGAGCCTAGTAGATAAATGTGGAGCAATAATAACTGCAGAAGATCACAGCATTATTGGAGGCTTGGGTGGTGCAGTTGCCGAATATTTATCCTCAAACTGTCCAGCACCTCTCGAAAGAGTTGGCGTAAATGACCGATTCGGTGAATCAGGGCAACCTGACGAAATGTTGAATTTGTTAGGTATTTCATCACATCATATTGAAAATGCAGTTAAAAAAGCACAATCCCGAAAGTAGGATGAATGAGTGATTGTATGCAAAGATTCTATCGTGCTGCATTCATAATTTTCGTTCTAGTATTTTCTGTAATAGGAATTTCAGAATCCAGTCATGCTTCTGAATCAAAAAATCAAGATTATAATATTTGCAAAGCAAATCGAAATGAAACATGGACAGTTGGTCTAATTTACTGTGATGGTAATATCAGTCCTGGATATACTCTATTTTCACCTATCTCTTCGACCACATCATATTTGATTGACGAATATGGTCGTGAAGTCCACCGTTGGGAATCACCAGGGGGGCACAGGCCGGGGCTTTCCGCATATCTACTAGATGACGGGGACTTGCTAAGAACTGCTAACCTAGGAAATAATCAACCAGGAGATTTCTCTGCCGGCGGTTCAGCAGGAAAAATTGAGAGAATATCATGGGAAGGCGAGCTTGAATGGTCTTGGACATACTCGTCTCAAACATACAGAAGCCATCACGATATTGAACCGATGCCCAATGGAAATATACTAGTAATTGCATGGGAAGAAATGTCTGAGCAAGAGGTAGTTCAAGCAGGCAAAGATACCTCGGGAAATTCCAACAAAGCAGTTACCTCAACCACCCTTTGGCCTGATGTAATATTAGAAATTGAACCGATAGGAACTGATGACTACAATATAGTTTGGAAGTGGAGAGCTTGGGACCACTTGATTCAAGATTATGATTCTTCAAAAGATAATTTCGGAATCGTAGAAGACCATCCGGAATTATTAGACGTGAATTATATGGATGCTGAAGGTGGTGCATCTGGCGGCAGAGATTGGATGCACTGCAACGGAATCGACTATAATGAAGCCTTAGACCAAATAGCAATATCCTGTAAAAATATGAATGAGGTATACATAATCGACCATAGTACTACTACACAAGAAGCTGCTGGACACATTGGAGGTGATAGTGGCATGGGCGGAGATATTCTCTACAGGTGGGGTAATCCAGAAGCTTATAGAGCCGGAGATGAGAATGATCAGGTTCTTTTTGCACAACATGATGTTCAATGGATTGAACAGGGAAGAGAAAATTCAGGTGACTTGATTGTATTCAATAACGGCAATGGTAGAGATTCGCTTTATTCATCTGTCGATATTTTTACGCCTCCATTAGTTAACGGAAGTTATGTCAAAAATGTAAGTGAAGCCTTTGGTCCGGTAAATACTAGTTGGTCATGGAATATTGGGACAGAAATGTATGCCCCCTCTATCTCAGGTGCAGAAAGGCTCCCCAACGGCAATACCCTAGTTACTTACGGGACTAGAGGTACTTTCTATGAAGTTGATTTGACTGGTGAAATTGTTTGGAAATATATTAGCCCGATAAATACTGGAGAAGAAATGTCTCAAGGAGATTCAATCTACACAGGTAATGGTAACAAAGTTTTCAAAGTAAAAAGATATGATTCCAATAGTTATGCTTTCAAGGACAAAGAAATAACTCCGGGAGATTATATCGAAGACTGGGTCGACCAATGTCCCAGCGAGGATTCAATTCCTTGGGATATAGACGGCGACGGATGTTTAGATGATTCTGACTTAGACGGAATTACTGATAATGAGGATATTTGTAATGGATTTAATGATTCCATAGATTATGACAATGATCTGATACCAGATGGATGTGATGAGTTGATCGATTCAGACTTCGATAATATTGAAGACTCACTTGATTTATGCCATGGTTTTGATGACAATGTTGATCATGACAACGACTCTATTCCAGATGGATGTGATGATTTAATTGACTCTGACAATGATTCAATATCGGATGCTACGGATATATGTTATGGATTTGATGATTTGATTGATTTAGATAATGATTCGATTCCTGATGGATGTGATGATTTGATTGACTCTGACAATGATTCAATTTCGGATGCTTTGGATATATGTGATGGGTTTGATGATTTGATTGATTTAGATAATGATTCGATCCCTGATGATTGTGATTCAATAATCGATTCTGACGACGACGGTGTCGATGATAATTCAGATATATGTGATGGAGGAAATGATTCTATAGATTCTGATTTAGATGGAATTCCAGATTTCTGTGACGATAATATAGACCTTGAAACTGATTTAGAGTCTAACAATGATACAAAACATGACGATAATGGAAACAGGGATTTGAATTCCTTCATTTCAACAAATGATATTGTAAAAATTTCATTAACAATTGCTATACTATGTAGTTTAAGTTATTTTTACGTGCGAACTAGAAACGATTAACCAATAGTATAATTCAAAGAGTGCCTATTACTCGAGATATACATGGAGTTCTTCTTAGATACTGCTGATGTTGATGAAATACGTGAGATTGCTGCATGGGGGATATTAGACGGAGTTACTACAAATCCCTCATTGATTAAGAAAAGTGGAAGAGACTTCAAACAGGTAGTTGCTGAAATCGCATCAATTTGTGACGGCCCTATTTCTGCCGAAGTTACCGCTTTAGATACCGAGGGCATGGTTGAACAAGCTCTTGAATTAAAAGGTGAATTACCAGAAAATGTCATCATAAAGATTCCTTGCACACCCGAAGGTCTTGCTGCAACAAAGGTACTCACAGAAAAAGGAATAAAGACAAATGTAACACTAATTTTCTCGACCTCACAAGCATTGATGGCTGCAAAAGCCGGAGCAACATATGTTTCTCCATTCATCGGAAGAATAGATGATACTGGACATGAAGGAATGAACCTAATTGCAGAAATAATGACTACGTGGGAAAATTATCCAGAGATCACTACTAAGGTTTTGGCAGCTTCGATTCGCCATCCGACCCACCTTCTCCAATGCCTTCAACTAGGCGCACATACCGCTACCATGCCAGCAAAGATTTTTAGACAATTGATTAAACATCCACTTACCGACAAAGGTATAGACGGATTTATGAAGGACTGGGCCGAAGTTGAAGCAGCAGGAAATGCCTAATCTTGTAAACTTTTGAATTTATAATCAAAAGGAGGATTCTTGAAGGATAAGTACGCCCCCTATTAATACGGGGGATATCCATGTCAGATATGAGGGACAGACTTCAACAACTACTCGATGGTGAGTTGGAGCCTTCAGAAATTGCTGACGATGCTGCTTTAGTGAGCCTTGCTGATAGATTGTACGGTATCAAAATTGCACCTGTTAAACCAGTAAAGGCTAGAGACTTCGTACCTAGCGCTCCTGGCTTACCTGTAACAGAAGTTGCACCCCCGACTGAAATGCTAATTGAGGTAATTCAGCCAGTCGGAGGAGGTTTACCGAATGAACTTCCAGATATAGAAATTCCAAATTTGGAAAATCCGAATTCGGGAAGTTCTAAATTTCTAAAAATTGGCTCTGCCTTTGGTTTGGTTCTAGTTGTAGCAAATTTATTTGGTATACTTTCAAGCCTATTCGAAGGTGTGTGTGATACTGAGCAGTGCAGAGGTGCCGAACAAACTAGGTTAAATTGGATGAGCATTCACAAAATTGGTTCTTCTGATGGATGGTCATATTCACTAATTGGTGACAGCATTTCTGGTATAGGTGGTCAAACTGGGGGAATAGGGATTCCAGACATAGTCGCAATTTCAGTTCTTTTAATTGCAACCATCATATTCTTCCGTAAAAAGTGAGTTTGATGGAAATCGAACTATTTTCTGAGATTTTATCTTATGTTGGTATGATTTTGATACTATCTGCTTTTTTATTAGAAACAAGGAATTTATTGAACAGTAAAGATCGAAGTTATCTACTACTCATGGCTGCAGGTTCTGGACTATTAGCAATAAGGGCATTACTGATTTACGAATGGGCCTTCTTAGTCTTGGAAGTTATATGGTGTTTAGCTGCTATCATGGCTATTGTGAAATATCAAAGATAAAGCCTAAATTTTCTTTTTGCGCCGTCATCTTGATGAAATAGATGATTACAGTTGTCAATATGAGCCAAGGTCCAGGTAAGGCCAAAAGAGGGATACCGTCTAAAATTGAAAATTTCAATGAATGGTATCCGTTTATCGTTGAAGCCTCTGATCTTGTGGATAAGAGATATCCGATTAAGGGGATGGATGTTTGGAGACCATACGGTTGGAAAACAATGAGGCTCATTGATAGTTTAACTCATGATGAAATGGAAAAAACAAATCATGAGGAAGTTAATTTCCCTTTACTTATCCCTGAGAATTTACTTGATAAAGAAAATGCACTTGTCGCTAGATTGAAAAGAGCCAGAGAAGAAGGGATAGATCCCGATGAACTGCGAGATGAAGAAGAAGAAGGTGGATTCAAAAAAGAAGTATACTGGGTTAAGCATGCTGGAGAGAATGAACTTGACATTCCAATGTTTCTAAGACCCACCTCAGAAACAGCCATGTACACAATGTTTCCTTTGTGGATTCGTTCACATAAAGACCTGCCTTTGAAAATCTACCAAATGGTGAATACATTTAGGTATGAAACAAAACAAACCAGATCCTTTATTCGTGTGAGGGAGATTCATTTCTTTGAAGCCCACACCGCTCATATTGACGAAGAAGACGCTTCACGGCAAATAGCGGAAGATTTAGAGATTGTAGACCGATTGATGCATAAATTATGTTTACCAATTATCAAAGCTAAACGTCCAGTTTGGGATACATTCCCCGGTGCCTGGTACACCATTGGTATTGATGCAGTAATGCCAAACGGCAGAACTTTACAAGTTGCGTCCTGTCATCATTATAGAGACCAATGGGCTAAAGCTTTTGATATAACATATGAGAATTTAGAGGCTAAACAGCAATATTGTCATCAGACAACATACGGAATGTCCGAAAGATTGCTAGGTGCCGTAGTTGGTATGCATGGTGATGACAATGGCCTAATAATGCCACCAGCAATCGCTCCATTCCAAGTTGTTATATGTCCTATGATTAAGAAAAATTCCGAGGTTGATACCGTTGGGGCTGCAGAAGAGTTAGCAGAAACTCTGAGAAATGGTGGATTAAGAGTTAAAGTTGACTCAAGAGATATTCGTGCGGGTCAGAAATACTATGATTGGGAGATAAAAGGTGTTCCTTTGAGGTTGGATTTAGGTCCTCGCGACATAGCACAAGGTACTGTTTTTGCTGCTAGAAGAACTGGAGGCAAAGAACCTTTACCAATGGAAGGTATAGTTGAAAATTGTCGAAATGTACTTTCTGAAATCTCTGACGAGTTAAGAAATAGATCCTCAATGCACATGCAAGATGTAATACAACAATTGCCTGAATTTGTACAAAATGAAGGTAAATGGGAGATGAAAGGAGAAATTGTAGACGGCAAGATTTACCAGATGGCCTTTGATGGTAGTGACGCACATGCTGAAGTTATAGAAAGACTAACTGGACTTACATTTTTAGGTGATGCAACCGAAGAGTTTGATACAGAAATTAATTGTCACATGTCTGGCAAGCCAACCAAGAGAAAAGTAATTCTTGCCAAAACATACTAGGACAGTTTACAAAAAATAGTAAAGGACAAAAGCCTCAACTATTTGGTAATACTATGTCCGAGAATTTGAACATGACTGAGGTACTTACCATTGTCCAGGATTTCATAACTTCGGATGGAATGATTAAATCGGAACAACGCAAATTTTACCAAGTTCTGAGAACTGTTTTGAGTACCCATGAAGGTACTTTTTCTCAAACCGAGATAGAACAATACATGATTGTCGCCAGAACTGAAACCCTAGACTTAAGCGATGAAGACTACAAAGCGATTTACGATGTTGTTATTGAAAGATATACTCTTAGTCAAAGATTAGAGGAAGAAGCAAGATTGGAGCGAGAACTTGCAGAGAAAGCAAGATTACGAATCGAAGCGGAGAAAAAAGCTAGAGAAGAGGAGGAAGCTAGAATTCGAGCCGAAGAAGAGGCAAAGGCTTTGGCAGAAGCAAGAGCGAGGGCGGAAGAAGAAGCTCGCCTCAAGGCTGAAGCTGAAATGAGAGCAAAGATCGAAGAAGAGGAAAGGTTGGCGGCTGAAGCCGAAAGACGTGCTATTGAAGAAGAAGAGGCGCGCAAAAAGGCTGAAGAGGAGGCTAGAATTGCTGAGGAGCAACGGTTGGCTGCGGAAGAAGAAGCAAGAATTGCCGAGGAGCAAAGGCTGGCTGCGGAGGAAGAGGCAAGACTCAAGGCTGAAGAGGAGGCAAGACTCAAGGCTGAAGAGGAGGCTAGGATTGCTGAGGAGCAAAGGCTGGCTGCGATAGAAGAGGCTAGGCTCAAGGCCGAAGAGGAGGCTAGATTGAAGGCAGAACTTGAGGCTAAATTAATCGCTGAACAAGAAGAAAATGCCAGACTGGCGAATGAGGCACATTTGAAAATGGTCGAAGAGGCAATTAAAATTACTGAAGATGAGCGTTTGGCCGAAGAGGCGAAAATAAATGCTGAACTTGAAGAAGCCAAAAGAATAGCAGATGAAAAAGAACGATTAGCTTTGGAAGAAGAAGCTAAACTTTTAGCCGAACAAAATGCTAAAATTGCTGCCGAATTGGAAGCTAAAAAACTAGCAGAAGACGAGGCAAGAATTGCTGAAGAACAAAGGCTAGCAGAAGAAGCAGCCCTGGAGGAAGCCAATACGAAGGTTATACCAGACTTGCCGCCATTGGATGATTAATTTACATTCCAAAAGATGTCGGGTCAATATCCATTTCACCCTCTTTCATCATTTTCCGCATTTGTTTGTTTAATTTACGATTACCGCCCATACCTTTCATCATCTTCCTTGAGCGATTCCATTGGCCGATGAGCTCTCTAACGTCCTTTTCTCTGACACCTGAACCTCTAGCAATCCGCTTTATCCTATCAGCTTTTATTTTTGCCGGCTCATTTTTTTCCCATGCAGTCATACTATCCATTATTGTTCTGTAACGATCCAAATTCCCTTGCATCGCTTGCTTTTGCGATTTTGACATACCGCCTAATCCGCCAAGCATATTACCAGGTAAGAATGACATAAGTTTGTCGATTGTACCAACTTTAGACATCATTTCCATCTGCTTATACATATCATTTAACGTGAAACGACCACTCATCATTCTTTGGGTTAACCGCATTGCTTCTTCTTCGTCTAAATCTTCTGGAGCAAGGTCAATTAAGCCTTGAATGTCGCCCATTCCCAGAAGTCGTGAAATAAATCGGTCAGACTCAAATTTCTCTAAATCCGATACTTTTTCACCCACACCGATGTGAACAATAGGAGCACCAGTTGCAGCGACTGCAGATAATGCTCCACCGCCTCTGGCAGTTCCGTCAAGCTTGGTCACAACTATACCAGTCACACCTGCTAAACTGTGAAATGATGCAGCAACCGGGCCTGCTGCTTGACCAACTTGGGCGTCAATAACTAGCCATCTCTCAGTAGCCCTAGTTAAGGAAGAAATGTTTTCTAATTCTTGAACTAATTCTTCATCTAATTGATGGCGCCCTGCAGTATCAACTATTACCATATCAGCAGATGCGCATTTCTGCAATCCATTCCTAACAATAGATGCAGCGTCCTTATTGTCTGGCTCGCCATAAACAATTACTGAACTATCTTCCAATAACTGTGATAATTGAGCATACGCTCCAGGACGGTGTACGTCAGCCTCAATTACAGCAACGCGTAAACCATGCTTTTTCCTATACCATTCAGCAAGTTTAGCAGTAGTAGTTGTTTTACCCTGACCGTACAGACCAACTAAAAGTAATGTTGACCCTCGAGGTTGGAACTGATGGGAAGGACCAAGAATTCGAACTAGTTCAGTATACAATATATTCATGGCATGAGTTTGTAATGTCAAACCTGGCCTAGGTTCTTCGTCTTTAAGACGATTCTCTAATCGTTCAACTATCTCTTTAGTTTGACGAACGTTAAAATCTGCCTCTTGTAGAGCTCTCCTAAGACTGCGGGTCATCTCCCTCAATTCTTCTTCATCTAACCTTCGACGATTCTTGAGAAAGCCTAGAGAACGGAAAATTCCCCTCGATAGACCTTCCAGTGCCATGGTAGTCCGTAACGGTTTTACTCTTTGAACCCATTCCTTAAAATTAATTTAAGGGTACATCAAGTCTGAGCACATCTCCTTCCAGTTTTGCATCAACTTGACTAGCCTTAACTGGAACTGATGTTTTTATCTCCCGCTCTCTACCATTCAGACCAATTAATAAAACTCCTTCACTACTACGCAGTGATAATTCATCACGCTTAATTCCGGGGAAGTGAAGAAAGATTCTTTCAAATTCATCATTTAGCTCTCGGACCATTCCACGGTGAATTTCATGAACCAGTAAACTTCCAATCCTATGTGGGCCTAATGACTGCTCAATATTTACTGTGTCACCATATAATTTTTCTCCAACCAGTCTCAAATTATCAATTCCAACCACTTCTTGATCTAACAGTTCTAAATTCGAAACCTGTACATCTGAGAGTTTTTCGGTCAGTTCTAAAATTCGAGCTAATTCTGAATCTCTCCTATTCTTCAAAAACGGATGATCAAATTCTGGTGTGAGTCTATTTACAAGACAATTATGTACAGGGAGATTAAATTCCATCAATGATTTATGCGCTCTTAGTGTTTCGTTGACTCCCATCCTTTCTGGAATTGTAACAAGAGTAAAAGAGGTTAGTTGTTCATCGCTCAAAACTCTCCTGACGTGCAAAACTCGGCGTCTAAAACGTTCAAGTTCTTCCTTCATCTCATTGCTTTCTTTGCTACCAAATAACATAGACCTAATGCCCCCAGAAATCCTCATCATTCTAATCAAGCGTCCAGACCATGCTTCAATAATTTCAGGCAATGAAAGAAATCTTAACGTATGCCCGGTAGGGGCTGTATCAAAGACAATAACATCCCAATTTGGATCTTCAACATGGCGTAATAATTCGTCAAAAGCAAGTGCCTCATCTAGACCTGGCAAAATCATTTCAGAAGTTTGTATTTCTGATTTCATTTCTTCAATCTCCTCCTTAGCATTGGGATCAAGCATCATGCTTAATCCGCCAATTCCTCCAAGACCACCCTTTGAATTCATTCCGTCGACCATTTTGCCAAGTTTAGGTAACAAGGAAGAGAGTTTTGATTCAGGATCCATCTCCAATCCGAATAATCCATCCACACCTTCAATAGCAGTAGGCTCTGTACCAATTTTTACACCAAGAGAATCTGATGTTGAATGGGCAGGGTCACTTGAAACCAATAAAACTTTGAGACCTGAATCAGCAAGCCAAACAGCGGTAGCGGCAGAAGTCGTAGTTTTACCAACTCCGCCCTTGCCACCAAACAAAAGTAATCTTGCCATGACACGGCGTATAGTCGAAGGTCTTTGAAACCAACGCAAATGAAAATTTCATACATTGCCTTGATGAAGTGTGACACCTGCGCACTAACATGGCTTCCACTTTCCTGTTGTTCCAATTGGCAAGTATTGCAGCACTAATTGGAATGACATTGGGATGGAGAGGAGTTATGACCAAATACTCTGGTTTCTATGACTTACCTACGGCATGGAGTAACGTTTTCTGGGGAATTTTACTTGGAGGTGTTTATGGTAGATTGATTCATGATGCTGTCATAACCCCATACCTATCCATGTTTTTAGATGACAGTCAAGAAGTTGTAAATCCTCTGAATATTATTATTTTAGGAGTTCTAGCATCAGTTGCGGTTCATCTACTGCTTAGAAGAAATAGAGTAAGAAAGGGAAGTTCTCAAACTACAAGTGGTTGGGCGCTAGGTCTTGCTGTTGGTGGAATGATTTCTATGATTATGATTTACAAAACGTTAGAAGTTAGGGAGATTTTTTCATTCAATCAGATCAATCTTGTAATCACAGTAGCAGGGATTTCAATTTTTAGTCCTAGGTGTGAAGCATTAATCAGCAGTTATCATGGCCATTTAATGTTAAGAGGAAAAAGATGGGGAGCTGTTTTGCGTTCTTCATTTTGGCGATGTGGATATATGGTGATGTTTCCCTTCGCTATGATCAATCCATTGGCTTGGATATTTATTATTCCTATAACTCTTATTTTTACCAGAAACTCAAGTACATGGATATGGGATTCCATACCGAGTGAAGGAAAGAAGCGTCTTAGAAAAATTTGGGCAAGACAAGCAAGATTGGAAAAGCAAAATGACAATTTGGCAAAAAAAAGTGAGGAAAGTGATGACTCTTCTGAGTAAGTGTTTGTTTACTTGGAATTAGTAGTCGTATTTTTCAAGGTATTTGAATTGCATCACAAATAAAGTGTTTGTAGGATTTCCGCAGGTAATCGTTATACAATGCCGACCTAGACGGTGTAATATGGGCACCTGCCCTTATTGCCGAAGTGTTACTCTCCCGGGTGATACAATTTGCTATGATTGTGGGAGGGTGTTAGCCAACATTAGTTCTCCCAATTTCGCTGCCGAGCAACAATTCAATAGAGGTACTTTGGAATCTACATACCTCAAAACCAAACGCCCAACTAAACCGGGTGTTGTTCAAACCCAATCAGGAAAGAGGAGAAATATATTGAAAAGAAGAAAAAACCGTTTCCGTAGTGTAGTGATGCTTGCTTTAGTCGCATTTATCATGCTATCTCCACAAGCTAGAGAACACATCTTCAAGCAATATGCTGGTATAAGTGAATATATTCAACTCGCAGCGGCTCCATATCACCTTTATCCAATTGAGACAACCTACACATTGGACAAAACCTTGACTTTTTTCAATGAAGAAGGAAACAGTTACGCTAGAGAGAATATAGCAATACCAAAAAACATCACTTCCCTGTACCTACAAAATACAGGATTCGAATATACTGATGGAACTACTGCTACAGAAATACCTTCTACTATTCAAACGATTAATTCTATGCAGTTGAAAGTCAATGATGATGCACCTATTAGTATACCACTAGATGGTTTGCCTTCAAAACCATTCGCTGATCGATTAATCACTGGTGATGGACATGCGGTTTGGTGGCCTGAGGTTGGGCCAAATGTTGATGAAGATTGTCAGATTGATAACTGCGTTAAATTTAATCTGAGTTTATCACCTGGAGAAACTGCTGAAATTATTTTCTCTGTAAGCCTTACAAGTACAGCATACTCATGGTGGTCGTCATCTAGAGTCGACAGTCGTGTCCAAGGTTCTGATAATGGAATAGATATTGATAGCAGTGGCACTTTTAGCGATATCTCTGAAAGAGGTGGTGGGTCAAAACTAATTCAGTTTGGTGCAAAGCAGTGGTATAATCGAGGAACTATGATTGGCGAAGATGGCCCATACCAAGATTATGCTATCGATGCCCTTCAATTCGATATTGTTCAAAATACCGTAGAAACAATTGCTGCTGATGTCCCTGATGGTAGGTCAGATAATGCATATGCCTTTGCAAGGGCTACCTTTGATTATTTGCACAAGCATGTTGCATATGATAAATTTGCGCCAGATGTTGCCAGAAGTGGACCTGCGTGTTTAGCGGCCTCTATTGGAGATTGTGACGAACAAACTAACGCATTCTTTTCAATTCTCAGGGCGAAAGGAATTCCAGGGTGGTACGTGTTTGGGGCATTAACTGACTCCACCTTCAACGAATGGGAAGGTCACGCATGGGGCTATATTTTGCTACCAATGAGTGATAGTTGGTGTAATGAAAGAAATATTGAATTAGATACCTGTTATGTTGAAGGCTCTGTTGATGTTGTAAACAATAAGTGGCTTCTTCACACACCTACTGCATTTATTGATTGGATTGAGGAGGCTGATCCATCCAGCTCACTAGTCAAGTCTTATTACAAACCTGGTAAGAGATGTTGTGACGTCGATCGAGAAAGAAGTTACAGTACATCCGAGATTACTAGTAACACTGGCACTTTCCAAATCAAGAAATTAGCAGAGAATTTGTGGTGATAAAATGCGAATTATAATTGGTGGTGCTGGCCGAGTTGGTACCGAGCTTGCACGTGCTTTGCGCGCAGAAGAGATGGACGTTGTCCTTGTAGATAATGATTCTAGAGCTGTAAAAAATGCACAGAATTTAGATGTTTTAGTGATACATGGTGATTTGACTAGAAGAGATAAGTTGAATGAAGCAGGCATCGGAGAGGCGGAGGTTTTCGTTGCTGCAACCAATTCTGATGAGAGGAATTTGATTGCCTGTGCCTTAGCCGAGCATGCGCACTATGAATTTGGAGGTGCAAAAGCTAAGCCTTTACTATCACTATGCCGTGTTAGAGGTATGAATTTTATTCAAGAGCAAAAGCAAGGTCACCTAACTAAATGGGCTAAAGTTAATCATGCAATCAACCCGCTAGAAAGCGCTATTCGCAGACTACACACGGGACTTAGATCATCTTCTATAGAAGAGGTAATTCCATTCGGTCATGATGCTTATATCATTGAGTTGGATGTAACTAAAAATGCGGAAAATCTAGTTTTCAAAACCCTCAAAGAAGCCAGTAAGTCTATCGATGGAGGAATTCCATTGATAGTTGGTGTGAAAAGAGACGGGGAACGGAGTATAGTTCCCGATGGAGATTTTATGCTAATGCCTAACGATGTTATTGCTGTAGCCACAACAGGATTGAGTAGTTTTAATCGAATTCTAAATATTTTTGGACATGAGGTGACAGATTTCCCAATAAATCCTAAGGTCGCTATTATTGGAGCAAACCAAATTGGGAGATTAATTGCGGAAAATTGGCTCCACAACGGGGCTAGTGTTACCGTTATCGAGAGAGATTTACAAATGGCCAATAACTTAGCAGGTTCATCAATAGGTTCCCACCCTAGTTTAGAAATTATTCATGGAGACCACCTCGACAGAGAAATTTTGACTGAAGTCGGTATACCTGACAACCACATAGCCATCGCAGCTCTTGAATCCGATCATGACAGCATAGCTGCTGCCTTACTTGCTAGCGATATGGGTGTACAAAGAACAGGACTACTTCTATACGATGCTGATTTGGTCAAAGTTACTCAGCGCATGGGGATTACTTTCGCAGTTGACAGAAAAAGAGTCGCTGTTGATAATATTCTTGCGCACATACACTCCAAGGCAGCTGGAGCCTATGCAGTACTCTCCAATGTCCCAAACATTGTTGGGATTAGCATGAGAATAGATGATTCACACAAATTTGCAAATAAGAGAATATCTGATGCTGGGTTCCCTGAATGGATGAGGATTGCTTTTATTCAAAGAGAATCGGTTGATGGATACTGGGAAACACTAAGACCTTCACCAGAAAAAACGATTTTAGCCAATGATCGCTTAATTATATTTTGTAGCCCAGACCGCATTTCGGACTTGGAGCGTAAATTTAAGGTGTGAATATGCGAAAGGATGTACTATTCTTAATACTGGGATGGACGCTGATTGCTCTAACTATCCCGCTATTTATTTGTGGTTTGGCTACTGCTTGGCTTGATAGCATTGAAATTGCTCTTTATTCATTCGCCCTTCCTTGTATTATTTCACCTGTACTAGGTTTGATTCTTCTTAGTATCACTAGAACCAATACTAGTGAAAGACTTAGAGACAAGGAAGCATTTGCTGCAGTAGCGTTAGTTTGGCCATTGGCTGTTTTCATTGGAGCACTGCCTTACTGGTTTGGCGGGGTTTTCAACGGACCTTTCACAGACAATATTCAACTAATTGACATTGCTAGAGGTGCGGTTAATTCTTGGTTCGAATCTATGTCAGGTTTTACAACCACTGGAGCAACGGTAATTTCTCCTGCAATGAGTCCAAACTGTATTCCTGGCAGTACTTTAGATTGTATCAATGCCCAACCGAAGGGTCTATTGATTTGGAGATCTTTGACACAATGGCTAGGTGGAATGGGAATCATTATGCTTGGAATGATGATTTTATCCAGAATTATCGGTGGCGGAATGGCACTTGCTAGGGCAGAACTTACTGGCCCGTCACTTTCGAAATTGAAGCCTAAACTACAGCAAACTGCTATCGCACTGTGGGGGCTTTATATCGCGTTAACCATTATTGAAATGTTACTTCTAAAATTCATTGGTGGAATGTCTCTATTTGATTCAGTTAATCACGCTCTCACTACAGTTGCTTCTGGTGGTTTTTCTACTCATGATGACAGCATCGGTTACTTTGATTCGGTTAAGATTGAGAGCATAATCATAATTTTCATGTTTTTAGCTGGTGTAAATTTTACATTAATTTGGCTCATTTGTATGAAAGAATTCAAACAAGCATATCGTGATGAAGAATTTAAGAGTTATTTGGCATACTTAGGAATGGCTATTGGTGCTATGGTAATAGCCTTAATTTCCACGGATATGGCGCTTGGAAATAGTTTCAGATACAGTATTTTCAATGTTATTTCAATAGGAACTTCTACTGGATATGCATCTACAGATTACATCGTTTGGCCAATGGTTACAAAAATAATTTTTCTAGTGCTTATGATTGTTGGAGCATGTGCAGGTTCTACAAGTGGTGGACTGAAACTTCTTAGGATTAATTTAGCTTTCAAAGTGGCAATGAGAGAGTTGGTTCGAATTGCTCAGCCCAGACGGATTCAAAGAATTCGAATGAATGGCGAGGTAGTAGAAAGACAACAAATTGGACTTATTGTTGGAATGTTATTTGTTTGGATAGGACTATTTGCAATTTCATGTATATTGTTAGCAATATTTATGGAAAATGATTCGTTTGAGAGCATCATTTCAGTAGTTGCCTCAAGCTTGGGTAATACAGGACCTGCCCTTGGAGACTATGGCCCGAGTCAAACGTGGGCAGGAATGAATTCTGCAACATTGCTTATCACATCAATCCTAATGTGGTTTGGAAGACTTGAACTTTTAACTGCCGTTATATTATTACATCCTAGTACATGGAATAAAGAAGAAAAGGAGCAGGCTGATAGGAATGCAATCGCACTGTTTCGAAGACTAATTCCCAAAGACAAAGGATCTAAAAAATCCTAGAATAAAGTCATTTGACCTGATGGTTTATCTTCACTGTTATCATCATCTGTGTTATCATCAAATTCAATAATTTCTTCAGTTGCAAACTGTTCCATTGAATCTAAAAATG
>MDTE01068387.1_pt1 | contig 24569 bp, 25 predicted proteins | sample 811231 | NCBI WGS metagenome assembly MDTE01 (sample SAMN05326651, study PRJNA326480) | marine metagenome | isolation source: seawater | place: Indian Ocean: Red Sea | collected 2010 | reverse complement strand
AGAAAATGGTTATATAAAAATAAAATTATTTAAAAAATCAAAGATAGAGAAGTTCAAAAAAAACTTTGCAAAAATTTTGTTAAATCAAATAAAGAAACATTTACCAACTAAATATTTTTTTTTTAAAAATAAAAAAGTTGATTTTATTTTAAATCAAGGAATGATTGATCTTGAAAGTAAAGATCATCAAAATCTAGTAACAATTTATAACTATATAAATAAAACAAATTTTTTCTTAGATATTTCAAATGATAAAAATTTAATCAAAATAATTAGCTATTTATTGAGTGATAACTTTTATCAGCCCATACACTTTAACAGTGATGCGATAAGGATGGATATTGCAAAAGATAAAAAGTTTCTTTATGGATGGCATAGAGATAGTAAATTTAATTTGTTTAATTCAAATTTTGTTCAACTTTGGATGCCGATTGTGAACGACATTAATCAAAAAAGTAAAATTGGAGGATTAGAAATTATTACTAAAAGTCATCAATTAGATATTGATACACATGATAATGAGAGCGTTAAAAATAGAAAAAATAATAAGTTAATTAGAACTCCTATTGATACAAAAGTATATTTTCAAAACAAAACTAAGCAAAAGTTAAATAAAACAACCCTTTTTGCGTCATTAGGAGAAGTAATATTATTTTCAAATAATTTAATGCACAGAAGTTGTGTTAACGGATCAAAAAAGAAAGTAAGGTATGTTTTAAATACTTTTTATCATGATTTATGTAAAGAAAATGCTATTTTTGAAAATATAGATCAAAGAACAAGAAATTGGAAAAAATTTTTTAAATCAAATTAATATTTATCAAATATCAATTTTATATTTTTTTAAAATTTCAATACCTCTTTTATAACAATCATATGAAATTATATCGTCTGTTTCAAAAGTAACTGAAAATTTTTCCTCAAGTGCTGAAATTAAACTCATATGCCCAATTGAGTCCCATTCATCAATATCCTGATATTTTAGATTTTCTGAGAATGATTTTTCATCAAAATCAAGCGCTTCAATAAAAACTTTTTTATAGGTATCAAGATTATTCATTAAGAAATTATATTAATTATTTGTTGTTTTATGGTCTCATTATCAAGACCGTATTCTTTTAGCAAGTAATTATAAGAACCACTCTTGATATATTTGTCATCTATACCAAAAGAGTGAAATTTAATATTTTTATTTTTTTTTGCTAAATATTCTGATATTGCACTTCCAAGCCCTCCGATAACATTATGCTCTTCAATAGTAAAGCAAAAATCATGTTGTCCAATTATTTCATCTAATTTGTTGGTATCTAACGGTTTAATTGTATGCATATTTAATACCGAAGATTTAAGATTATTTTTTTCTAATTCTTCAGATATTTCTAGGGATTTTTTTACCATCATTCCATTACTAATAATTAATATTCCCTTACCTTTTTTCAAAAGCTCTGCTTTTCCAATTTCGAAAGAATAATCTTTTTGATTTACTATTGGGTTATTACTTCCACCTGTAAGTCGAATGTATACGCTCTCATGGTGATTAACGGATGCAATAATTGCCTTAGCAGTTTCTAAACTGTCTGATGGAGATATAATGGTCAAATTTGGAATTGATCTTAAAACACCAATATCTTCAATGCTACAATGTGAAAAACCCAAGTTTCCTAAAATTAATCCACTTGCCAAACCTACCATAATTACTTTATTTCTCATGTAACCTAGGTTCACTTTAATTTGCTCTGCACATCTAAGAGTTTGAAATGGGGAAAAAGTAGTTGTGACTACTTCAAAGCCTTCGGAAGCAATTCCACTTGCAATGCTCATCATGTTTTGTTCACCTATCCCAACATCTACGTAATTTTCAGGAAATTTTTTTTTCAATCTATCTAATCCTGCTGATGTAGAAACATCAGCAGTTATAAAAATTAGATTTTTATTATCATTTACTAACTCTAAAGAAACTAAACCAAAGGTAGCTCTTGAACCCACTGAAGACCAAAGTTTTATTTTTTTTTCATCAATCATATTCATTTAAGTCATTTATACATTCTAGATACAAATCTTTTGTAAGAATTGAATGATGCCATTTATTATCATTTTCAAATTTTTTAATACCATGTCCTTTTATTGTATTTGCAATTATAGCTGATGGCTTCTTCGCTTTTATTAAATTTAATAAAGTTTCATTAATTTCTGTAATATTGTGTCCATTAATTTCTTTACAATTTATTCCAAAACTTAAAAATTTTTCTTTCAGATTTGAATTGGATATTATTTCACTGGTTTCTCCAGTTTGTTGAAATTTATTTTTATCAACAATAATTGTTATATTATCTAGTTGATAATGAGAAATTGTTAGCAAACTTTCCCAAACCGAACCTTCATTACATTCTCCATCTCCCAATAATACGTATACATGATTTTTTTGTTTATTTTTTTTTAGTGCGAGAGCAACTCCGGCCGCAAGTCCTATTCCCATACCCAAACTCCCGGTGGAAAATTCAATTCCTAATTTAGGATTTTTTACTGGATGTCCAGGAAAATCAGAATTATCTTTTTCAAAACTTTTTGCATCTTCCCACGAAATAATTTTTTTTTCTAAAAGAGCAGAATATAAGACAAGACAAGCATGTCCTTTGCTTAAAATAAATCTATCTCTATTCTTGTTTAAATAATTATTTTTATCAAAATTCATTATTGAAAAAAAAAGGACAGTTATAATATCTACTGATGACAAAGCCCCACCAATATGAGCAGCACTATCACCTCCTTCTACAGATAACTTTAAAATTTTTTTTATAATTTCTTTTTTTTTTATTTTTAAGTCTGTTAATTCCATTAATTAATGTTGACCCCCATCAATATTTATAATCTGACCGTTTATGTAACTAGAATTTTCAGAACACATAAAAAGAATTAAATCAGCAACATTCTCAGTCAATCCAATTTTATTTAATGGTATTTTTTTTTTTAAATTTTCTATTTCATCTTTGCTTAATTGATCATTTAACATATCAGTATCTATTAGTCCTGGTGCTATACCATTAACTCTAATATTAAATCTTCCTAATTCTTTAGATAAAATTTTTGTAGTATCAATTAAACACGATTTAGATGAAGCATATGCTAATCGACCACTAATTGAATCAATTGCTGCTTTAGAGGTTAAAAAAATTATTGAACCTGATTTGTTCTTCATCATTTTTTTTATAATTATTTGTGAAAAAAGAAGTTGAGAAAAAAAATTTATTTGAAATACTTTTTTAATTTCTTCAATTTTATCCATTAAAAATAAAGAAACATGATTTGTTCCAGCATTATTTACCAAACAATCTATTTTCTCAAAATCCTTAGTTATTTTATTTGCTTCTCTTAAAACCTGTTCTTCGCTTGAAAAATCAAAAAAATAATTAAAAATTTTATTTTCATTTTTTTTATTAAGTTTATCAGCTTTGTCAATTAATTCGTCATTAGGTTTTCTAGTACAACAAATTACATTTGCTCCTGCCTTATAAAGTTTGTCCACAGTTGCAGCTCCTATTCCTTTATTAGCACCAGTAACAATTATATTTTTTTGGGATAGATTCATAAAAAAAATTTATATTATTTTAATATTAAAATATTCATTTATAAGTCAATTATAATCGTATGAAAAAAACTTTAATTATTGCAGAAGTGGGCACTAATCATAATGGTAAACTAGATATGGCATACAAATATGTAGATAAAGCAATTCAAATAGGTGCAGATATTGTAAAGTTTCAAACATCAATCCCTAAACTAGGTATTTCAAAGTTCGCAAAAAAAGCAAAATATCAGATAAATGAAAATAAAGAAGAAAGCCAACTTAAAATGGCTGAAAAGATAAGCCTTAAATTTGATGATTTTTTTAAATTAAAAAAATATTGTAAAAAAAAAGGAATTGAGTTTTTAACTACGCCATTTGATTTTGAGTCAATTAAGTTATTAAGAAAACTTAATGTAAAGAGAGTTAAAATTCCATCTGGTGAAGTTAATAATCTGCCTTATTTAATTGAAATAGCAAAAATGAACAAAGAAATTATATTATCAACAGGTATGTCAAATTTGAAAGAAGTGTTATTTGCAATAAAAATTTTAAAAAAATTTTCAAAAAAAAAAATTAAAATTTCCGTTTTACATTGCACCACTCAATATCCTGCTCCATTTCAAGATTTAAACTTGAATGTAATTAAAACTTTAAAAAAAAAAATTAATTGCGATATAGGATATTCAGATCACTCACCTGGTATAGAAGCAGCTATTGCAGCTGTCGCTCTGGGAGCAAAAGTAATTGAAAAACATTTGACCTTTAACAGAAAAATGAAAGGGCCAGATCATAAGGCAAGTTTAGAGCCAGATGAATTTAGTTTGATGGTTAAATCAATAAGAAATATTGAAAAATCTTTAGGAAATTCTCAAAAAAAAATTACTAAAAGCGAGTTAAATAATATTATTATTGCAAGAAAATCTATAGTTGCAAAAACATTTATAAAAAAAGGAGAGAAACTATCTTCCAACAACATAACAGTAAAGAGACCTTTCACAGGTTTATCTCCTATGAAATGGTTCAAAGTAATTGGAAAAAAGGCAAAGAAAAATTTTAATGAGGATGATTTAATTGAAATCTAAAAAAAAAATTCTCGTTATTTCAAGTTCTAGATCAGATTATAGTCTTCTTAAATCTTTAATATTTGAGCTTAAAAAAGAAAAAAAAATTAATACCGAGGTAATTGCCACTGGCTCACATTTAGAAAAAAGATTTGGAAATACTTATAAAGAAATAGTGAAAGATAAAATTCATATAAATAAAAAAATATTTTTAAATCTAAAAACGTCAACTCATAAAAATATTATTTCAGCAATATCTTTAGGAATAAAGAAGTTTTTTAATTTGTTTAATAAAAAAAAACCAGACGCTATAGTAATATTAGGTGATCGATATGAAATTTTATCAGTAGCATATGCTGCCCATATTTTAAAAATAAATATTTTTCATTTTGCCGGTGGTGAAAAAACTCCTTATGTTTATGACGATGCAATAAGAAATTGCTTATCTATATTGTCAAATTATCATTTTGTTGCGCATAAAAAATATAAGAAAAATTTAATAAAAATGGGCATCAATAGTAATTATATATTTGATGTAGGTAGTCTAGGAATTGATAATATTAAATTAATTAAAAGATACAGTAAAAAAAAAATTTTAAAAAAATATAATTTAGAAGACAAAAATAAATTTTTTATAATTACTTATCATGCGACCACTTTGTTTTCTAAAAGACAAATAATAAGTGAGACAAAAAATTTAATCCTAGCGTTAGATGATTTTAAAGATTACAATAAAATTTTTACATTACCCACAGCAGATTTTGCAAATGATGAAGTTTCAAAGATAATAATTAATTATTGTAAACAAAATAAAATAGCTAATTATTATACTTCTTTAGGATCTGAAAATTATTTGAATCTTGCCAGATTTTCTGAATTAATAATAGGAAATTCTTCCAGTGGTATATCTGAAATCCCATCATTAAAAAAAATTTCATTAAACATAGGAAGTAGACAAAAAGGAAGAATTTATGGAAATAGTGTAATTAATTCAAATGCCAATATAGTAAGTATAAAAAAAAATATTAAGAAGGCATTAATTCTATCAAAAAAAATTAATTATATTAAAAAAATTAAAAATCCATACGGTGATGGTAATTCTTCAAAAAAAGCGGTAAATATTATAAAAAAAATGATTTAGTTTTTTTGCTTCATTAATCTAGGTACTTCAAATACATTTAAATTAGATTTAATATTATTGAAAATATTTGTACCGGAACCAATTTTACAGTTTTTACCTATTTTAACCCCAACACTTAGTAAAGCAGATGAACCTATGAGACAATTATCTCCAATGTTTACATTTCCATTAATAATTGTGCCAGGCATTATTGAACAAGAATTTCCTATTTTTGTATCATGACCAATATCACATCCATATCCAATAAAACAGTTATCCTTTATTTTTAATTTAAAACTTAAATGAACATTAGAAAATATTACATTCCCATTACCTAAAACTAAATCATCTGGAATTTCTATATTGGGATGGATTAGATTAGCTAATTTAAATTTTTTTTTTATATTATTTAATACCTTATTTTTTAATTTTGGGTTTGTTATAGAACAAATTGCAAAATCTGAATTATTTTTATTAATTTTTGATTGATTAAATACATTTATGCTTTTTATTTTTTTACCAATTAGTTTTTTATCTGTATCTATAAAACCTTTAATATTCCATAATTTAGCTTTAGCTTTGTAATTAATTATTTTAATTAATTCTAATATTTCTAGTCCTGAAGGTCCTGCTCCGTAAATATAAATGTTTTTAGTTTTCACTTTAATTTATAAAGTCTTCTTTTGAAAAAATATCCTTTGCAAGAGCTGGTTTAAATATTGTTTGTCCACTTTTAGTCATAAATTTACTTATAAATTCTTTATCTTCACCTGCTAGACATAAGTTACTGTGGTTTCTAAAATATTTAATACTAAAGCCGTGATCAATTATTTCCTTTAAAGATTGCTTAAAAATATTCCCAATTTTAATATGCACATATGGACAAACAAGCACATCTCCAATCGGGGTAACATAGATTCTGTTTACGGTTGTACAACCTAGTATTTTTTCATGATTTTTATCAAAAGGATTCCATATATTTCTTACCAAATTTTTATATTCTTTTCTTATTTTTCTTAAGTATTCTCTATCTTTATCATCACAAATAATATCTTCAGCTGAGTGCCACATTCCTGAGGGCACTGCTACATTAAGAAGTGTTTTATATTTTTTCTTTTTTGAATAATCCAACAATTGTTTGAAATGGTCTGTATTAGCATTGTAATGCCCAACTGTGATATTTAAATAAGGATCCATTCCTGCTTTATGCACATGTTCCAAGGCATTTATCGCTCTCCTCCATGACTCTTTCCTCCCTCTTATTTCATCATGGATTTTTTCATCCATACTATCAATACTTACAGAAACTCTACTAACTTTGTATTCAGCTAACTTCTTAGCCATTTTTTCGTCCAAATAATACCCATTAGTAGTCAAATACATGTAAAATCTCTCTGGTTTAATTGCCTCTAAAACTTGAAATAATTTTTTTGGTTGTAGAAGTAATTCACCACCCTGAAGATCAAATTCAAAGTACCCCAATTCATCCGCTTCATCAGCTAGTTTTCTGATAGCATCGATATCTAGATATTCCTTTACGTGATCTCCTTTTGGAGAATTAGTAAAACAATATTTACATCTTAAATTACAAGCATTATTAAAATTAAGATCAATTCCCCTAGTTTTGGTTCCAACTTGACCATTGTTTTTATTCACATAATCATAAAAATCTTTTAGTTTTTTTACTAATCTCGGTTTATTTAACAATGATGAGGCAATAGGCATTTATTATTTAGTATAATTTTTTAAAAGGTTTGGAACTATTATATTTATTTGCGCTTTACTAGCAAGCTTAGACTTAAATATAGTTTGAGCTTTACATTTTACCACACCTCTTTTTGAAGAAATAATTTCACCAAAAATTTCTAAGTCGCTATCTGGTGTTACTTTTTGTTTGAACAATGCTTTATCAATTGAAGAAATGTATATAGTTTCATTTTCAAGTTCTTTTTGAGTTTGCAATATAAGAGCACATGCCTGTGTCATACATTCAACTTGAAGAACACCGGGCATATTTGGATCACCAGGCCAGTGGACTTTAAAAAACCATAATTCAGGATTTAAATATTTTTTTGCAATAATTTTTTTTCCTGGTTGAACATTTTCTATTTCATCTACCATTAAAAAAGGATCTTTATTTTTTTGTATTTTTAATATTTCTTCTTTGTTATATTTCATTAATTTATTTCAATTTTTCTTGATAGAATATTAATCATGTCATAGCCATCCCATGTAAAATTCATTTTACTAGATTGACCAACTGGAACAATACGGTCGACACCTCGTGGGAGATTTTTATTAATAATGTTCTCTAAATACTTTTTTTTAACACCAAAATAAGTAATTGTTTGAATATCCTTATTTAATTTTTTAAATAATTCATTTAAATTTGTTTTTTCAATTTCATAAAAAAAACCATAGCCTACTTTTTTGTTATTATAATTTTCATCAAGTTTTTTTAGATTTACTACGGTAATTAAATTATCAAAATGAGAGATTTTTTTTATATTTTTATTCATATTTTTTTCTAGCTGTAGTCTAGTAAGTTTTTCTATTGACATAAAATAATCAAGATTATATTGCTTTTTGACAAATTCATTCATTTTTATCCAAAATTTATCAATTAATTTTCTTGTTGGATTGGTCCAAACAATTAAATGTGGTGAGTTACAAGCCATTTGATCAAAAAGATAAGTATCATTGTAAAAATTTAATATAAGTTTTTTTATTTCGTGATCATTTAATTTATTTAAACTTTTTGCATTCATTATTGATAAAGAGAATCGATCAGGAAAGGTGATATCTAAACAATATTTATTTGTTTTATACTCTTTAAAGTTTTGGACTGTTTTATCTCCACCCCAAATCATCCTTGTGTCACATATAGATGAAAAAAAACTGTTAACTTCATCATTATGTTCATATCTTATAAATATATTGCTATTATATATTTGATGAAATTTTGTGCCTCTTAGCTTGTTGTATATATTTAAAAAAATATCAATTTCTTTAAATTTTTTTGATGGCAGTCTTACAATATTAGAGTTACCAGCCAACAAACTAAAACTAAAAGAATACAAAAAATTCAAAGCAACATTTGATGGAGTAATATGAAAGGTTAGTCCTCGGCCATATGAATTTTGTAAACTATATTTTTTTTTTATTAGCTCCAACGATTTTCTTCTTGCCCAAAACGCAAAACTTATCAGATCAGAGTACCTTTTATTGGAATTTGAACTAAGTATTTCCTTTGAGATGGTTGATAAAAATTCTAGATTTAAATTATCAAATGCACTGAAATTTTTAATAATAATATTATTTTTTCTAGATGAATATTGAAGTTTGTTTTGTATATCTTTAGGAATTGTTAGTGTCACTGCACCCTCTAATTTCTGAATTTGGAATTCTTCCTAATACACTAAAATATTTTCCTCTTCTTCCACATTTGCAGTCATCTTCACCATGAATTACTCCAAGATCCTCAGTAAGTATATTGTGACCCGGATAACTATGAGGCAGAATTGACAACATTTGGATAATCCCTTTGTTGCCAAAAGGCAAAGGATTAAAATTAACGTCTCTAATAATAATATCACTAAAGTCTGAACAATGAAAAAATCCATTTTCACATTCCATAAATATGGAACCTACTTGTTCAACCATTCCATAATAATTAATAATTTTATTAATATTAATTTTCTTATTTAATTCTTTTTTAAATGAATGATTACCAACTGATATATCTTGCATTCTTTTCCAACCACCACCATGTAAAATTATACACTTGTTATTAATTTTTATATTATTATCTTTAATTAGATATTTCCAAATCAAATAAGTGAAACCAAATATAAGAATATTTTGATTTTTATATTTTAACAAAAAGTCATTAAGTTTTTTATAATTTATCTCAAATTTATTATCTAACACGAAATGTCTATCACTTCCAAAGATAGAAAAACCGAGAATAGCAGCAGCACGAGCAGAAAAGGATTTTTTATTTTTAAGTATTTCTTCATTATCAACTACCAACATAGGCATCCTATCTTTACCTAAAAAATTTTTTGTTATTGTAATTAAAGCTTCTTTCTGAAATGAAGCTGTTTGTTTATCAAGAGTTATAGTTGATAATTTTCCAGAGGTACCAGACGATGTTAATATTTTAAATTGGTATTTCTTTTTTATACTCGATAGGTTTAATTCTTTAAATAAATTAATAGAAACGAATGGAAGATTATTTAGCTCTTTAATTTTTGAGATATTTTTAATATTTACAATTTTTTTATATTCCTTTGAATTTGAATTATGATGGAATATTAATTTTTTTTGACTTTTTAAAATATAAGAGCTTTTTTTGTCTTTTGTTAGTATATAAGGATTTTTATTTAAATTTATCATTTATTATTTTAGTTTTGAAAATTTTACTTTTCCTGAGGGCGTTAAAGGAATTTTTAGTAATTCTTTCGTATTAAAAAAATTTTGACTGAGATTAAATTTTTTTGATATTAAATTTTTGATTTTTGAATTTAAGCTATTTTTTTCATAATATATTATTATTTTATCTTTTTTTAATATCGAGCAAGTTTTGAAACCCTCATTACTTAAGAAATTATCAATTTCATCTAAATTAATTCTATGTCCATAAATTTTTATGAATCTATCTTTTCTTCCTTTTAAATAAAAAAAATTTTCATGATCTTTGTAACCAAAGTCGCCAGTATGAAGAATGTTAATTTTTTCCTTTATATTAAGATCTTTAAAATTATTCGCATATCCCATCATAATATTTTTTCCCATATAACATATTTCTCCAATCTTTTTTTTATCTTTAATAAATAATTTTCCACCTGGTATAGCTTTTCCTATACTAGAAATTTTTTTTTTTGAATATTTCCATGAAAGATATGAGATTCTCGAGGTAGCTTCGGTTTGACCATACATAGAAATAAATTTATAATTTTTTTTTGAACAAACATTATTTATATATTTGTGAAGAGGTTTGTTCAACTTACTGCCTGCATGTGTCAAATATTTTAAATCTGGAAGGTTAAATTTTTCAAATTTAATTTTTTCCAATATTTCATACATAAAAGAAACTGCTCCAAAGGAGTTTACTCTAAATTTTAAACATTTTTTCCAAAAATCTTTTTCAAATAAAGTGTTATTGTTAATTATAATTTTGGCTCTTTGTAAAATATGGGTGTTAATTATAGATAGACCAAACGTGTAATGTGGTTGTAGTGTAGTTATGGTAGTGTGTTCCTCATTAATATTTAAAAATTTACAAATAGATTTTGTATTTTCTAGAATATTTTCATATGAAATTTTAACCAATTTTGGGCTACCAGTAGATCCAGAAGTACTCATCATTAAACATAAATCTTTATGAATTTGATGATTAAATTTTTTTAAAGATGAATATAAATTATACCTATTAAACTTTTTTAATAGTTTGATTTTAAATTTATTAAGATTAATTTTTTTACAAGATAAAATATAATTTGGTTCATATTTTTGATAGAGATTATTTAATAATTCCTCATTTGTATCTGCTGAAAAGAGAATTGGAACATTTCCTGATTTAATTAGTTGAAAGTAAAATGAAATAGATTCTTTTGAATTTTCAATTAAAAAAAATATGATATTTTTTGATTTTATATCAAGATAATCTCTAATATCTTCAATTTTATTATTTGAACAATTTAAAGAATTATTTGTATCAATTAAAAGTTTATTAATTTTATTTATATTAATTTCGTCAAATATGTACATCAATTGGGTTATATAATATGTTCTATTTATTCAAAGTTTCTAGTATGCAAGATTATTAATTCATTTATATATATATTAAATGAAAAAATTACCTTTACATGAACCATTACTTCATAAAAATGATTTATTAGCTTTGAATAAAGCATTCAAATCAACCTGGATATCTGGATCAGGAAAATATGTTGATCTTTTAGAAAAAAAAATAAAAAAGTTCACATCAACTAAATATGCAGTAGCTTGTAATAGTGGATCTGCTGGGATATTTTTAACATTAAAAGCACTTGGTATACAAAATAACGATGAAGTCATAGTTCCAACAATAACTTTTATTGCAACTGTAAATGCGGTAACGCAAAATAATGCTGAACCTATTTTTATGGATTGTGACGATAAATTTAATCTTGATACAATAAAAACTTTGAAATTTTTGAATGAGCAAACAGTCACAAAAAATAAAATTACATATAATAAAAAAACTGGAAAAAGAATTTTTGCTTTATTGATAGTACATTGTTTTGGTTTACCTGCTGATATTGAAAAAATTTCTAGATCTTGTAAAGAAAAGGGAATTTATCTAATTGAAGATGCAGCTGAAAGTCTTGGATCAAAGTATCTGGAGGGAAAATATAAAAATTTACATACAGGATCAATTGGTACTGCAGGTATAGTTTCATTTAATGCAAATAAGATTATAACAGGAGGGGGTGGAGGAATTGTTATCTCTAATAATAAAAAATTAATTTCTAAAATTAGATATTTAATCCACCAAGCAAAAAATGATTCCATTAAATTTATTCATAATGAATCAGGATATAACTTATCTTTATCAAATCTACAGTGTGCGATGATATGTTCACAATTGAATAGAATGAATAATATATTGAAAAAAAAAAAACAAATTCATAATTACTATAAAAATTATTTAAATCCGGAAAAATTTGAATTAGTTAATTCTGATAAAAAATATTTAAGTAATTATTGGGTTAATGTGATTAAAGTAAGTAAACAAAAAAATAAAAATTTTAATTTATTTATGAAAAAAATGATAAAAAAAGGAATTTTATTAAGGTTTGTTTGGTATCCTAACCATCTTCAAAAGCCCTTTAAAAAATATTATAGTTATAAGATCAGAAAGTCATTAGGTTTAGTTAAAAAATCGATATGTTTACCTAGCGGTTTAAAATTAAACAAAAAAAATATTAAAAATATTTGTAGTATAATAAATTCTGTATAATTATGATTTACTATAATAATATTACAATTTCGAAAGCTATAAAATATCTAGAAAATTCAAAATATAAGACTTTAATATTCGTTAAAAAAAATAAAACTTTGATTGGTACTTTAACTGATGGAGATCTTAGAAGAGCAATATTAAAAGGTGCAAATTTTCAAAGTAAAATTAATAAATATATATTTAGAAATCCATACTTATTAAATAAAAACGATTTAAATAAAAAAAATATAGAAAAAGTATTCAATAATAGAGAATTAGCAATTTCTGCAATCCCAGTAGTAAATGAATTTAATAAAGTTATTAAAGTTATTTATCCAGATATGATTTCAAGAATAAATAATAATAAAAAAATCAACTTACCAATAGTAATAATGGCTGGTGGAAAGGGCAAAAGATTAGCACCTTTTACCTCTATATTACCAAAGCCTTTAGCACCTGTGGAAGATAAAACCCTTCTTGAACAAATTATGATTAATTTTAAAGAACACAAGTTTGAAAAATTTCTTATTTCAGTAAATTATAAAAAAGAAATAATTAAAGCATATTTTAAAGATTTAAAAGGATTTAATATTAAATTTATTGAAGAAAAAAAATATACAGGAACAGTTGGGAGCCTTAAGTATATGAAGAGTTTTTTGACTTCTGATTTTATATTAACAAACTGTGATATAATGTTAGATATTAATTATCATGATTTAATAAGTTATCATAAAAAAAATAAATATGATCTCACAATTGTAGCTTCAAAAAAGAGTTTTAAAATTCCCTATGGTATTTGTGAAATTAGCAAAAGTATGACTTTAAAAAAAATGATAGAAAAACCAAGTTATGATTACTTGGTAAATACTGGTTTATATGTCCTAAAAAAAAAGTTAATAAATATTCTACCAAGAAAAAATTATGTTGATATGAATGATTTTTTAGAATTATTAAAGAAAAAAAACAAAAAAATAGGTATTTTTCCTGTAGAAGAAAAAAGTTGGATTGATATCGGGCAATGGCAGGAATATAACCAAGCCTCAAAAAAATTCAAAAATTTATTCAGTAAAAAAAATTAATTAAATATGAATAATGTAAGCAAAATGAAATATGGGCTTCCAGAAAAAGTTAAATACTGCAAAAAATGTAATATTTCTAATCAACAACCAACATCAACAAATGAATTTAAACATGATAAAAATTCAATTCAATTATCAATAGATTTTGATGATGATGGAGTTTGTGCAGCATGTAAATCAAACCAAAAAAAATGGGATGGTACAATAGATTGGATCGAAAGAGAGAGGGAGTTATTAGATTTATGTGATAGGTACAGAAATTTAAATCAACAATATAATTGTCTAGTGCCTGGAAGCGGTGGAAAGGATAGTGTTTTTCAGTCACATGTACTTAAATATAAATATGGTATGAGACCATTAACAGTTACATGGGCTCCTCATATTTATACCGATATAGGTTGGAAAAATTTTAATAGCTGGATTTCTAAAGGAGGTTTTGATAACTTTTTGTTTAATCCAAACGGCAAATTACACAGATATCTTACAAAAAAGGCTGTTGAAAATATCTTGCATCCTTTTCAACCTTTTATAATTGGACAAAAATACTTTGCAGCTAAAATTGCTTATAAATTTAATATTCCTTTAATCTTTTATGGAGAACCACCTTCAGAATATGGAACTAAAATAAAAACCGATAAAAATTTTTCAAATAATTTAAACGATTCTCACCCAGGATTTACCCAAGATCCATTAGAAGGTATGAGCAAGAAAGAAGTCAAAATTGGAGGTGAGTCAATAGAAAGTCATTTATCAAATACAGATTTTAATTTAGAAGATTTTGAATCTTATTTGCCATTAGATAAAAGTAAATATGAAGAAAAAAAAATAGAAACACATTGGCTAGGTTATTATTTAAGATGGGTTCCCCAAGAAATGTTTTATTATGCAGTAAATAATACAGATTTTGAAGTAAACTCTGAGAGGATAGAGGGAACCTATCAGAAGTATGCAAGTCTTGATGATAAGACTGATGGTTTTTTTTATTATACGAGATATATAAAATTTGGTGTTGGAAGAGCTATGATGGACTCTAGTCAAGAAATTAGAAATGGTCATATAACAAAAGAGGAAGGATTAGCTTTAATTAAACAATTTGATGGAGAATATCCTAAAAGATATGAGAAAGAATTTTTAGAATATATATCAATGAGCAAAGAGGAGTTTGAAAATATTTGCGATAATTTCCGACCAGATCATATATGGGAAAAGAAATCAAATAGATGGGAATTAAAAACAGTACCCTGGGATTAGTTTAGCTAAATATTGTGATAAAAAGAATTATTTCCAGATTAGACATTAAAAATAACAGTTTAGTCAAAGGAATAAATCTTGAGGGATTAAGAGTATTAGGATCACCAGAAATATTTGCCAATAAATACTATGATGAAAATATAGATGAATTAATTTTTCAAGATGTAGTTGCTAGTCTGTATAAAAGAAATCAATTGAGTGAATTAACAAAAAAAATATCTGAAAATATTTTTATACCGATTACTGTAGGAGGAGGGATTAGGAAAATAGAAGATATAAACGTCGCGCTAAATAGTGGTGCTGACAGAGTTTCAATAAATACAGCTGCAGTAGAAAATCCAAAATTTGTTGAAGAGGCTGTAAGTAAGTTTGGCTCTTCAACTATTTCTATTTCTATCGAAACATTAAAAATTGATGGTAAATATAAAATTTTTACAGAAAGTGGAAGAAAAGAAACAAATATAGATCTGATGTCATGGATTAAGGTTTTAAATGATTTAAATGTTGGAGAACTCATTGTCACATCAATTAAACATGAAGGTAGATCAAAGGGACTAGATCATGAACTATATGAAAAATTAACTCAAAATTCAAAAATTCCTGTTCTTGCCCATGGAGGTGTAAAAAATCAAAGTGATGTTTTGAATTTATTTAATAACACAAATATTCATGGAATAGTAATTAGTTCTGCTTTTCATTTTAATTATTTAAGTGAAATAAAAAATAAAGAAAACTCTATTAGTCAAGGAAATACTGTTTTTTTGAGTAATTTTAAAAATTATGAAAATTATAAATCTAACATTAACGATTTAAAACTTTTTTTAAAGAGTAATGGAATTGATATAAGGTCATGAAAAAACCAAAAGCTTGCATAATAAATTTTTCTACTAACAACTTACTTAGTATTGAGAGAGCTATAAAATACTTAGGTTTTGATACATCTGTTATTTATGAGAAAACGAATATTTCAAAATATGATCTAATTGTATTTCCTGGTGTTGGTGCTTTTGGAGAAGTAATGATTAATTTAAAAAAAAATAAATTAATTGATGTTGTTCATAATGCTATTTCCTCAAACAAAAAATTAATATCAATTTGTTTGGGAATGCAGCTTTTATTTGATGAAAGTGAAGAATTTGGAAGCACAAGAGGAATAGGATTTTTTAAAGGTAAAGTTGAGGGTTTCAATAAGTTAGATTCTGAATTAAATACTTTTATAGGATGGAATAAAGTTCACTTTGATGACGATAATTACAAAAAAAAATTTTTAAACAATGATAGTTATTTAATTAATTCTAATTATTATTTTGTTCATTCATGTTGTGTAAAAAATACTAATAAAGAGTATGTAAAAGGAGTTTCTTTTAATGGAAATACTTCATTTGTAAGTTTAATGATGAAAGATAATGTAATTGCAACACAATTTCATCCAGAAAAGAGTGGAAAAGTGGGTATTAAATTGTTAGAAAATTTTTTAAAACCTGTCTTTTAAATATTGTATATATTTTTTTTAAATTTAGCTAAGTTTTTGGGATCGGCAAACCATTCAATTGTTTTGCTAAGTCCCTTTTTAAGACCTTTTAATTCACCATATTTTGGTGACCAATTTAAAAGCTTTTTTGCTTTTTTATTATTAGCTTTTAAATTTTGAACCTCAGTTTTAAAATTTCTTATTCTTGAATTTTCTATTTTATATTTAATTTTTTTATTTAATTTTTCCGCAATTATAACTCCTAAAGTTTTTATTGAAATATTATAACCGTTACCAATATTAATAATTTCTCCAATAATTTTTTTATTATTGATTGCTAATTTAAAGGCGTTTACAGTATCATCTATATAATTAAATTCCCTTGTGGGTTTAAGATTTCCTACTTTAACTGAATTATTATTAAACAATTGTGATATAATGTTTGGAATTATTGCCCTGGCTGATTGTCTTGGTCCGTATGTATTAAATGGTCTAATTATGGAAATTGGAGCATCAAATGATTTATAAAAAGATAAGGCAAGTTGATCAGCAGCAATTTTAGTTGCTGCATATGGCGATTGAGCACTTAAATTTGATTCCTCACTTATTGGAAGTTTGGAGGGTGTACCATAAACTTCACTTGTCGATGTATGAATTATTTTTGATACATTATTTTTTATACCGGCATGTAATACATTAGAAGTTCCAACAATATTTGTTTGTATGTATGAGTCAGGTGATGAATAAGAATATGGAATTCCAATTAGTGCAGCTAAATTAATAATACAGTCAATTTTCTTAGATGCGTTAAAAATACTTTGATAATCTCTTATGTCTCCAGATTTTATTTTAATATTTTTTAAAATTCTTTTATCAATATCTTCTAGCCAACCCCATGTATTGAATGAGTTATAATAAGTAAATGCAGTAACATCATAACCATGTTTGACAAGATTTTCTGTTAGATGAGATCCTATAAAACCATCTGCACCTGTTATTAAAATTTTTTTCATATTTTTAACTATACACAATCTTCACTATACAATTTTAAATATAAGCTCTTGGTTTTGTTTATAAACATATTTTTTAATATATTTGCAAAACCTTTATAGTCATCTGTAAAAATATTACCATAGGTTATACATTTCATTTTAAAATTTTCAGCAAGATATATAATGTTGCCTTTATTGTCTGAAAATCTTTCAGTAGTTGGTCTAGGAATATTTTTATCTGCTAAAATATGCGTTGCCCATTTTGACTCATTAAAACTCTTCCAGAAAATAAAATTACTTTCTTTTGTTATAATAATTGGATCTGGTATACCATCTCCATTTAGAACTACGATACCAGCTTTTATATCTTTTAATTTTAACTCTGAGATTAAGTGGTCTCTGAATTTTAAATAATTATATTTTTCGAAAAAAAGAAAAACCGAGCTAAATAAAAATATACATATTATAATTGGACTAATCACATCTAAAAAATGTTTCTTAAATTTATTTTTATTAATTAAATTTAAATTAAAAGTTATTAATAAAGATATAGTGCAGGCTAGTAATAAAGCATTTCTTGGTGAGAATTGGCTATCAAATATTAGCCTTGAGGACTTAAGTACTAATATATAGGGAACAATTGAGCTTAGACTTAAAACTATTAAAACAGACATTAATTTAAAGTCTTCGTTTTTAGTAATTTCATTTGTGTTAAGTTTTAGTATTTTTTCTCGATTATATAAAAAAAATATTAAGTTAATAAAAATAACAGGAGCATAAAAAGAGGAAAATTGAATAGAATTCCAAATTAAATGTTTAAAGTTAAAAGTATCAAGTATATTTATGATTTGGTTATGACCTTCCCACAATCCTGAAGGTGGAAAAAAAGTTTTAATTAGTTGAAAAATAAAAATATTTAATATGAAAATAAATATAGTTTTTCTAAAATTTTTACTTTTGGTATTTAAAAAATTTATAAAATCATAACAAAAAACTAAAATTATACTAAATAAAAAATTTGATTTGAGCTCATAACTTAAAAATAATATTAATATTCCCAAAACCTGTTTAGATATAGATCTATTTGATAGAAAACGCGTGCCTAGAAAGACAAATAAAACACAAATTACATGTGAAATAAAAATACTTGAAACTAATATATGCCAAATTGGGAAAATAATTAAAATTATACCAGATAATTTTGAGTAATAATTATTTAATTTAAAAACATTTTTTGAAATTATTTTACATTCAATTGCTAAAAAAATTATTGTTATAGTATAAATTAAGTTGATAAGATATTTGTATGAAAAATTAAATGTTTCAGATATTAAAAAAATAATTTTATATAACAAGTATTGAAAATAATATCCCCCTTGAAGCATATATTCATCTAAGGAATTATACTTTTTTGTTTCAAAGGCAAAACTTACACTTACACCATCCCAAAAATCGTTTGATTTAAAAAAAGTTAATGGAACTAAAATAAATACAACAGATAAAATAAAGTAAAGATAAAACGAATTATTTTTCATTTTTTATATTCCTGTAAATTTTTTTTTCTAAAAGTCTTCTAAAACCAAAAATTGTTAAAATTGAACCTATCCCATAAAAAAAATTTACTGCATAGATACCTAAAATAGTAAAAAATTTATCATAAATTTTTTCTATATATTTTGAAATATTGAAAAATATAAAAATGTTAATAAATAAAAAACCTGTCAAAAGAAAAATAAAATATTCTTTAAAATTAAAAATAAAATATCCTAAAGTGATCAGTAAAATTGTAACTCCCGGTATTAGAGCTATTAACCTTTTTTCTAAAGTATTATTTGCTGCAAAAACATTTAAGCCGTAAACAAATCTTTGAAGACAATATAAATGTAGTTCTCTATCCTCGTGATAAACAAAAATATCTTTAGAAAAAAAAATTTTTAGTTTTTTATATTTATTTTTTAATCTGTAAAAAAAATCATGATCTTCACCTATATATAAGCTTTCATCCATCCCATTTATAGCTTTATAATAATTTCGCTTTATCATAAAGTTTGAGGAGTCTAGCCAATCGCAATAAGTATCAAAACTTTTATATTTTACAAAATTATAATGAGCTGTCACAAAAAAGGACCTTTTGCAAAAATAAGAAATTTTTTGAAGGTAACTTTGATTACTGAATGGGATATTCGGGCCACCGAATACTATAAAGCCCTTTTTAAATAATTTTAGCCCCTTATTAAGCCATTCTATATCTGGATAAGCATCACTATCTATAAAAGCAATGTATTTTGATTTAAACTTATTTACCGCAATATTTCTCTTTGCAGACATATTGATTTTGTTTTTACTTATTAAGATATTTATCTTAAATTTAAACTTTCTTAATTTATTAATATTAAGATTATTTTCTAGAATTAGTGTAACAAAAAAATTTTTATATTTAGTTTTTTGTAATCCATTTAAACATCTGATTAATCTGAAATCAGTTGTAATAGATGGTATGACTACATTAAAATCTTTAGTCATTAAAATTTTAATATTTACTTGTAAGGTTAATAGCTGATGAAATTAAACTTGGTTGGTATCTCCAATTTGATAATACATTATAAGATAAGGCGCACTCATATGTACAATTACAATTACTTTTCAATATAAACTTTTTTATTTCTTGTCTTTTTTTAGATTTCCACAAATTACTAAAATTCATATTATAGTCACGCAAATTACCAATTATTTTATCTTCTAAAATTTCACAAGGATAAACATCACCAGACGCTGTAATTACACCAAACAATGACCCTGCATGACATGGACTTATAAATTTAGGCTCAAGGTACATTTTTCTTACCATATCATTTGCAATTATATCTTTTTTTCTATGTAATCTTCCTTGAAGAGTTTTTGGATTATAATTTCTCAAAATTCCATTTTTAACATCTTGCTCTATTTGTTTTGATAACCAACTATAAGACTCAAATATTTTTTTTTTTAAATTATTAGGTGTTTTGTAAACTCCTTCATCTCTAACAGCTATACACTTTATAGAATTGAATTTGTATTTTTCTAAAAATACTTTATAAATTTCTTTAATATTTTCACAATTCTCCTCAGTTACTGTTATACAAATTACAGGATTAATATTATTATCAATTTTTTTTAATTTATGAAAAACCTCATGACAATTATCAAATAGGTTTTTAATTTTTCTGACTTTGTTATGTTTCTCTGGAAAGTCATCTATTGAAATTTGAAAAGTTAATTCAATATCATTATCAAATTGATTTATAGACTCAGCAAATTCAATTATTCTTTCAGGTAAGCTTCCATTTGTAGTGATATAGATAGATTGAATATTAGTATTTTTTACATATAATTTTGCTATTTCTTTAAAATCCTTTCTTGCAAAAGGCTCACCACCTGTAAAGTTTACATTAAGAAGAGAGTTGCCAAAGCTTTTTGTTAATTGATCGATTTCATGTAACTCTAGTTCATTCTTGAATGTTTTAGGGTTTTCAAAGTCAATAAAACAAAACGAACATCTAGCATTGCATCTATTTGTAAGAAAATGGACAACGCTAATTGGCTCCGACCTAAATAAATATACATTTTTAAGTATATCAAGAGTATTAGCCTTTTTAATTAACATTAGATTATGAAAACTTAGATTTAATTTTTAATATATCAAAAAACATTTTAATTGAATCTATCACAATATTTATTTTACTTCCAGATTTGTGAACCCAGTTTATAGGAAGTTCTTTAATTTTAATTTTATTTTTTTTTAATAAAAAAATTATTTCAACGTCATGGGCAAAACCATATGTTTTTAATGATTTAAAAACTTTTTTGGCATATGATTTGTGGTAAAGTTTAAATCCACATTGAGTATCTTTAATATTTGAGCCAATTATAATATTTTCAAATATTCTAAAAAAATTTCCTAAAAATTTTCTTAAAAATAAAGCTTCAATTTTTGCACCATCTTTAATTCTACTTCCAAAATATGAATATTTTATATCCTTAGAAATATATTTTTTTTTAATCCAGTTATTAATCTGTGAAAAATTAGCTGATAAATCTACATCCAAAGTAAGAATCCAATCTTTTTTACTTTTAATTACTACTTTTTTAAGAGCATATCCTTTACCCATATTCTTTTTATATGAAATAAGTTTGAAATTTTTTTTTTTTAGAAATAAAATTTTTAATGAGGTTTTTTGAGTTATCTTGGCTTCCATCATTTACTAAGATTACTTCTTGTTTCTTTTTTACATTTTGATTTAAATATCTAAATAAGTATTTTAAACGATCTTGTTCATTATATACTGGAAAAATATAGGTTATAGATCTAAGATTTAAACTTTGAATTTTTTTTTTGTTACTTTTAATCATTGTATAATTTAATATAACTTATTATTAGATTTAACTTAAAAAAAACATTAATTTAATTTCTGAATTTGCGAAGTTTTTATTGATTTGTTAAATAGAATATTATGAAGAGTATAATAATTTTTTCAGAAAATAATAGATTTACAACAAAAATATTTGATAAGAATTTTTTGAAAATTAACAATCTTAAACTTAAATGTATTGTTGCTGTACAAAATGAAATTCAATTAATTAAGGATAACTATGAGTCTATAGACCTTTTTTCACATACTGATTTTGAAAAAGGTAAAATTGACCAAGTGAAAGAAAATCAAAAAAATCAACTTGATGAAAATATTTTAAATGAATTTAGTGATACTCAAATTCTATCTTGCAAATTTTTAGATTTTTATAATCCTAGTAGCGATAAATTTTCTTTAAGAGATGAAAGGCAGTCTTTTTATCACTCTCTTTTTTTTGTTTTGAATTTTTTATCAAAATATGAACCAGATTTAGTTTTCTTTTCAAATACACCTCATTCTTTTACAGGTATTATTTTTGCTTTAGTATGTAAAAAGAGAAATATTGAAGTAATATTTAAAAGAGAAATTTCAATACCAGGAAAATTTATTTTTCAAAATGATTTATTTGAAAATAAATTAAGTAAAAATAATTCAAATATTTCAAATATATTCAAAAAAATTATATATCATAATGAAATTTTCTTACAAAAATATAAAGAAAAAGTTCTAGAGAGTAACCATTTAGAAATTAAAAAAATGTTTTTACCAAAAAGAGATCATTTTTTGGTTAATAATTTAAAAAGAGTTAAAAAATTTAGTATTTTATTTTTCTTATACTTTCAATTTAGACAATTTGTAGTTTATTTACCTAGAGTAATTTTAAAATCTTTAAGAGATTTTTATTTATATCTTTTTGTATCTAAGGATAAGACAAAAATTTACCTTGAAGATTTTTGGAAAAATCCAAAAAAAAATTTTTCAGATTCAGCTACTTTAAAAATTTTTAGAGATTTAGAATTATTTAGATCTGATTTCAAAAAATATAAACTACTTAAAATATATGATTCTAAAACTAAAAAACTTTCTTTAGAAAAAAAATTTATCTATTTTCCTCTTCATTATCAACCAGAGGCAACTACATACCCATTTGGAAATCATTTTATAGACCAATTAAATGCTATTAAATTATTATCTTCCTACATTCCTGATGATTTCTTAATATATGTAAAAGAACATCCAGACACTTTCAATGTTGGTAGAGAGTCATGGATTATTGGAGATTTCAGTAGAGATAAAAATTTTTATGAAGATTTGGAGAAAATAAAAAAAGTAAATTTGGTACCTTTAGATATGAGCACTCTTGATTTAACGAAAAAATCTTTTGCAATTTCTACAATTGCTGGAGCTGTCGGATTAGAAGCTGTATTACAAAATAAACCAGCCTTAATATTTGGTAGTACATGGTATGAAGATTGTGAAGGAATATATAAATTTAGTAATCATGAAAACTGTAAAAAAGTTTCTAATCTAATTTTTGAAAAAAAAATCAAAATTGATATTAATAAAGTAAATGAATTTTTTGATAATGCTAAAAAGACAATTTTTTCTGATAACGATTTTACTTCTGAGGAAAATTTAAAATTTATTCAATTCAATTTTTTAGAAAAATTAAAATAAAATGAATTATTTAATTACAGGTGGTGCTGGATTTATTGGTAGTTATTTAGCTAAGCATTTATCAAAAATAAAAAAAAACAATATTACAATAATAGATTTAAGATCTAAAATAAAACAAATAAAAAAGATTAAAACTATAAAATACATTGAGGGAGATATCAGTGATTATAAAACTTTTAGTAAAATAAAAAAAAAAATTGACTACGCATATCATTTCGCTGCTCAAACATCAGCTCAAATTGGTGAGGAAAATCCAACTAAAAATTTTAGAACAAATATAATAGGTACTCAAAATTTTGTTAATTGGGCATACAAAAATAATCCAAAAATTTGTTATTTCTCCTCTTCAATGGCTGTTTATGGGGCAAATTGTAAAAATGCTCAAGAGAATAGTTTTTGTGAACCAGTATCTAATTACGGGATATCAAAATTAGTTGGTGAGTTGTTTTTTAAAAAATTAAAAGAAAAAAAAATAGATTATAAAATTTTGAGATTATTTAATATTTATGGTCCGGGTCAAGATCTTAAGAATTTAAAACAAGGAATGATTTCAATTTATATAGCTCAGGCTCTCAAAAATAAAGCAATTAATGTAACTGGAAGCTTAAATCGTACTAGAGATTTTTTGTATATTGATGATTTAATTAAAATTTTGTTATCAAATAAGTTTTCAAAATTTGAAACTTATAATGTTGGTTTTGGAAAAGAAATTAAGGTAAGCGAAGTTCTTAAAATTTTAAATCAAATTTTTGAGAATAGGCTTAAAATAAAAAAAAAAGATAAGAGTAAAGGTGATATTTTTTATAGTTATGCTAACATCGACAGATTAAAAAAATTAAATATAAAACCTAAAATAAATATAGAGAAAGGTATTGCTAAATTTTTAAATGAAATTAAATAATGAAATTATTAAGTTTATCCTTTTTTGCTGAAATATGGCCTCATAGTTATCCAGAGTTTTTAATTTATAAATCATT
>MDTE01001170.1_pt1 | contig 24576 bp, 27 predicted proteins | sample 811231 | NCBI WGS metagenome assembly MDTE01 (sample SAMN05326651, study PRJNA326480) | marine metagenome | isolation source: seawater | place: Indian Ocean: Red Sea | collected 2010 | reverse complement strand
TTAAGTTTGGTGGAGGGGGAAAGATTCGAACTTTCGAAGACCGAAGTCAACGGGTTTACAGCCCGCCCCATTTGACCGCTTTGGTACCCCTCCTAAAACATCGTTAAGGGATACCCAATAACTTAAAAAGTATTTAACAACAAGGGTTTTATATCGCCTTGGTAAAGAAATGCAATAAATCATTTTGCTTTTAAATATGCTATTTATTTAAACAAATAATTAAAAATTTCATGAAAAAGAGTACTTTTTACATTGTAGGTAAGCATGCTGTTGTTGGGGCATTAAAAAACCCATCAAGAAAGGTATTAAGAGTTTTTTTGACAGAGGATTCCAAGAATAGGATTAATAGAGAAAATCAAAATACAAATTTACTTAAAAATATAAAAATTTTCTACAAAACAAAAAGGGAATTAGACAAATTTATAGGTAGAGAAGAAATAAATCATCAAGGTTTTGTTGCCGAAATAATGCATCTTGAAAGAACTAGTCTTAAAGATTTTTTGAATAAAAATTTGAATAGAAATGACATAAATTTTGTTGCACTAGATGAAGTTACAGATCCGAGAAATATTGGATCAATAATAAGGAGTGCAGCATCTTTTAATATTGACGGCTTAATAGTTAAAGAAAGATCTTTCCCAAGTGAAAGTAAATTGATGTTTAAAGCTGCGAGTGGTTGTACTGAATTAATAAATATATTTGAGGTACCAAATATAAATACATCTTTAAAGTTCTTACAAACAAAAAATTTTTGGATAAGCGGTTTTGACTCTGAGTCTAAAAAAAACTTTACTGAACATAATTGGAAAGGAAATAATGCTTTGTTATTTGGTTCTGAAAATTTTGGCCTTAAACACCATACAAAAAAAAACTCTGATTTTATGTTTAAAATTGAAATAAATAAAAAAGTTGAAAGTTTAAATATAGCAAATAGTGCATCTATTGTTTTCCATCACATAAATAGATCTAAATAATTTTTTGATACTGGGATAAAACTTTCTTTTCTGAATATTTTGATTTAACAGCTAAGTAGGATAATTTTGAAATTTTATTAGAAAATTTTTTATCTGTTTTGAGTTTTTTAATAAAATTTATTAAATCATTATCGTTTTGATAAACTAAAATTTCTTTATTTTTTTTTAAAATAGTATTTTTATATGAAATCTGTGTAGAAATACAAGGCAACCCATAACTCATATAAGTTAAAATTTTATTTTGAATTCCTGTTGCTATATTTAAATTACAGATACCACATAAAGATCTATTTATAATTTTATCAATTTTTTTAATAGGTCCATGACAAAAAACATTTTTCTTACTACTCAAATATTTTTTATCTCTTTTTTTAATTTCGCCTATAATGTGAAATTCTATTTTAGGGTAAATAACATTTATTTTTGGAAATATTCTTTCGGTAAAATCTAGACAAGCTAATTTATTTGGCAAGTATTTAATATTGCCAATAAATAGAATTTTATTATTTTTTTTATTAAATTTATAAAGATTTTTATTTAATTCAAACGAATTAGAAATCTCAATTATTTTTTTATTTTCTGCTAAATTATACCTATTTTTTATATCATTTTTTGAAACAAAAATTATTTTATCAAATCTTTTAAAACAATTTTTCTCATATCTTTGTACAAATAATTTTTCTAAATAATAAATATAAAATAATGGATTAAATATTGAAAAAGATTTAGCAACTTGATTATAATTTTTTGATTGTAAATCTGTCATTTCTAAAATTTTCTTGCCTTCGAAATCTATAGGTAAATATTGTGCTGATCTTATCATATGAAATATAATCGTTTCATATTTACCATGATTTTTTTTTACAAAATTATTTACATCACTTGAATAAAAATAACCTAGCTGCAATGGTTTTAAAAAAATTAAGCTATTAAATATTCCCTTAATTTTATCTAATAAATTAATATTAAAGAAAAAACTTTTTATTTTTTTTTTCTTTATACCTTTTGAATAGTCCGAATATAAAACATCAATATTATTTTTTTTGCTCAAATATTTTATAATTAATTTAGCCCTATATCTATCACCAGAAAATATATTAGAAAATGGAGATCTTGTGCTTACGAAAAGAATTTTTTTTTTCATATAAGTTGATTTTTTTTAAATAATTTTAATACATAAATATTAATAAGTAAAAACTATTAACTAATTTGCCTTGAAGAAAAAATAAATATACCCTACAAAGACCAGCAAGCCCTCATAGCTCAATTGGTAGAGCAATTGATTTGTAATCAATAGGTTCGCGGTTCGAGTCCGTGTGGGGGCACCATTATTAAAGTTGGTTACATTTTCTTAAAAGATGCTTTTCTAACATTTCAGTAACTACTACTTTATTGAAACATTTTTCATCTAAAATATCTTTTAATATATTTTTATCACCGTACAGAGGACCTACAATATAAATACTTTTTATTTTTTTCTCTTTAATTTTATTAATAAAGAAATTTTGATATGTACTAAAATATTTATTTTCTTTTGTGGGATAAATATGAAATGAATACCAAACTTTATTTGGTGAATTATCGTAAATAGACATAATTACAGAAATAAATTGATAATCTGTAACAATAACTTTATTTGATTTATCTTTTTTTAAAATTTTAATTACTTCATTAAGTCTAGATATTTCTAACCCAGGATTTTCAGGATATTGAGGAGTTATCCACTTAAGACCGCTCAATTTTTTATCTAAATTTTTTGCACTTATTGCTTTAGAAATATTGACGTTGTCTAGATCCATAAAATTTCTTTTATTAATATATTTATATCCATAATAAATTGTTGAAGATGAACAAAGAAATACTAGAAGGTAAATTAAATAAAATTTTTCTTTAAAATATTTTAAAGAATAAATGTGAGAAAAAGCTACCAAAATAGGGATTAAAAAATAAATGTATAAACCATTAATCGTCATTAATTGATGGGCTATTAGTGCGAACATAAAAATAATAAGTGAAAATAAAGCTAAAAACTCATTACTTATAAGATATTTATAATTATTAAATATATTCTTAAATAAAATTATTAATAAAAGAATTGCTGATAAGTGAATTAGTTTAAAACGTAAAATTATTCTCTGAAATTCTAATGGAAAAAGAAATCCATCACTAAGTCGACTTTCGCCTAAAGACATTGGAAATAAAATATATTGTGTAATAAAAGAATCTAAAGGAATTTCACCTAACAGGATGAAAATAAAGAAAACTGATAAAATTAACAATGACCCACAAATACCTAAAAAAATTTTTTTAATATTAAAATTAAAAACAAAATGGACAAGTGAAAGGAATGAAATTATTAAAAAAGTATACCCTGACGGAGTTTGTTTGGTTAAAAATGAGACTCCCAATATTATAGGAAGAATGAACCACCATAGTTTGGAATTAGTTTTTAATGCCAATATAAAACATAAAATAGCCATTGCAGACAAATATGATGATTGGTGATCTACATACGGTGTCCCGGAAGATGGATATGCTAAGAAAGATAAAAATAAAGAGTATAAAAAACAATAATTTAAATTTAATCCAAATTTTCTAATAGTATGAAAAAAAAACAGAACAAAAATAAAATTAAAGATTGATGCATGAAATACATAGCTAAACCAGGAAACACCAAATATTTTAAAGAATAAGGCTTGAATTAGATCAATGAAGGGTCCTGTTATCGTCCAGTAATCTTTAAAAGGAAAATGACCATTCAAAACATCATATGCAGAATTAAATGGAAAAAAACTGTCTATTGGTTGGACACCAATGTTTCCATAATATTGATTAAAAAAAATTGACGAAAAAAAAAGTAATATTGTAAAAAATAATACTTTGTTTTTATTTACAAATTCCATTGTTCAATTTGCTATAAAGTTAAGTAATTGAGATACAAAAAGATTAGCAATTACAAAAATTACCGCTGATATCAAATACAACCAAATTATTAGTTTATTTTTTTCTCTTTTTTTTCTCGTAGACTCTTGAGTGTCTATATCAAAAATTGAATCTTTTTTAAGTGGTTTAAAATCATAAGTTAACATCCAGAAGTTTGTTTCATTCTCCTGTTTCTCATTAATTTTAATAGCTTTAATTTTTTTGATAAGATATTTTGCAATATAGTATAATACGATCAATAAAAATATAGATTTTATCATTTTGTATTTAATTAATTTTCTTTAATTGCTCTAATTTAATTTTTTTTAAAAGACTTTCTCCCGAATTAAACAAAAGTTTAAATTTAATTTTTTTATTTGCAATAATAATTACTTTTTTAATATTTCTAATTTCATTATTATCAGCCACGGCTGCAATTGGTCTTTTTTTTGAGTCAAGATTCGTTATTGATATTGTTTTTTTGTCAGATATTATTTTTCCCTTCCATCTTCTTGGTCTGAAAGGGCTTATTGGAGTAATAGCCAACTTTTTTGAATTGAGCGAAAGTATTGGTCCATTGATTGAAAGATTATAAGCTGTACTTCCTGCTGGGGTTGAAACTAAAACACCATCACCTGTTAGTTTTTTTATCAAATTTTTTTTATTAACTCTGAGATTTAAAAATGCTGTTTGTTTACTCTGCCTTAATAAGGAAAGTTCATTTATAGCTAAAAAATTTTTCTTTTTTCCTTGAGCATTAATAGTTTTAATATCTAAAGGATTTATTGATATCATTTTTGATTTGTTTATTTTTTCTGAAATTTTCTCAGAGTGATATTTATTCATTAAAAATCCGATTATTCCACAGTTAATTCCATAAAATGGTTTATTAAATTTATAATACTTTTTCATTGTTCTAAGCATGAAACCATCTCCGCCTCCCACTACGATAACATCCGACTTTTTAATAGATAAATTTTTATTTTTTCTATAAATGATATTCTTTAATTGTTTCGATTTTTTTGTAACGTCAAAAACAAAATGAAATTTTTTCATAATTAAATTTGGTGCCCTCGGCCAGACTCGAACTGGCACTCCCTTGCGGGCAAGGATTTTAAGTCCTTTGTGTCTACCATTTCACCACGAGGGCGGATCTCTGATGTTTTAGTTAATATATTTTTCGTTAAATTTAAACAAAATTGTAACATTTTATTTCTAATTTAGCTTTCTTTATATACTAAATTATAAGAATATTAATATTTATGATTTTAATTGTTGGTGCATCTTCTGGTCTAGGATTTTCTTTAGCAAATCGCTTTAAAAATACAGGTAAAATATTTCTAGTATCACGAAAAAAAATAAAAATAAAAAATCCAAATTTTGTCAAGATAAATATTGATATTAACGGAAACAATTTAAACAAACTTTTTAACAAAATAAAAAAAAAAAAACTTAGATATATTTTTTTTACAGTGGGATATGCTGATTGGAATAATGATAATTTAAATATAAATAAAGAGAATGCAGAAAAAATTATTAGAACAAATTTTCTTTCAATAACTAATATTACAAATGAGCTAATAAGAAGAAAAAAAATGGATAAAAATTGTTTAATTTGTTTTTGTTCATCTGTTTCAACAATATTACCCAGGCATAGACAAATCTTTTACTGTTCATCAAAAAGCGCATTAAATAGTTATGCGAAATCTTTAGAATTTACAAACAAACTTGGTAATCTTAATTTTCAAGTTGTCAATTTAATGTTGGGTTACATAGAAACTAAAATGAACAAAAATATTTCTACACCCTTAAAAAAAATGAGCCCTAATTATGTTGCGGATTTCATTTATAAAAATAGAAAAAATTTAAATGGAACAATCTTTTTACCAAGATATTGGGTTATTATTAAAATGTTAATAGCTTTAATCCCAAAAAATTTATTGGTTGGTCTAATTAAAGTTATTTTTTCTAAAAGAAAATTTTTTTAAGATTTTTTCTTTAAAATCTGAAGATGAAAGTTTATTAAAAGATTTTAGTCTTTTTTTATTTATTATCATGCCCAAATTACTAGTGTAATCCATAAATATTTCATCCTTGGTTATATAAAGATTGCAACTATACTGACCTAGAATTTTATATAATGATTTGAAAAAAATCTTATTTCTTATTACTGTTTTTTTTGGAAAGCCTATTGAAATACAATGATTATATTTTGGAAAATTAAAAATATATTTTTTGTGTGACTTTTCCATTTTTTTAAGAATAAAAAAATATGGATAAACATTATTATTTGACTGTAGTTTTTTTAACTTATCTATTAGATGAAAAAGTTTACCCTTTTCAACGCTAAACTGTATTTCAATCATACCCTTTCTAAAATAATATGGAAGATATGTATTAACATTTATAAAATAAATGCTTCTTTTAAAATCTATATACTCATTTTTTTTGAATAAATTATTTCTAAAAATTAAAAAAATTAAAAAATAGAAAATTTTAAGAGATAAATTATTAATAAAAAATGACATAAGAGTATCAATTTTTAAAATATTTATTATTTTAAAAAAAATATCTTTTTTCTTTTTTATTTCATGGTTTAAATTTTTATTAGCTTCATTTATTGTAAAAAACTTTCCTAAAAAGTCGTTATTAAAATAATTTAGATATCCGTAGTAAACTCTATTTTTTTTATCAAACTTATAAAAAGCTTTTTTTGAATTTATAAGAAAGTTTTTTAAAACGTAATTATTACTTTTGATTTCAAATATTTTTACTCTTGCTTCAATAATAACTCCATTCGTTCCTAAACCACCAACAATATCGAAAAATAATTTATTCTTTCTTGAGATCTTTTTTATGACACCATTTTCATCGAGTACTTTTAAAAATATTATATTATCGCCAAAAACTGAATATTTTTGCATTTGAGGTCTTCCATGAACATTGCCAGCTATTGCTCCTCCTACACTTACTGTTTTTCCTCCTGGAACATTAAGAATTTTAAAACTTTTTTTTTCCAAGTATTTAACAACAGAGAATAAGTAGCAGCCACTTTCTAAATCTATAGTCTTTTTTCTTTTATTGAATTTTTTTATTTTATTTAAATTTTTTAATGAAATTACATACTTACCATTTGATAAAACTGTTTTGTCTCCATGTCCACAGTTTCCAGTTTTTATTAAAAATTTTTCTTTTTCTGAATAAATCTTTTTTAAAATCTTTTTTATATCATTGGTATTTTTAGGATAAAAAATTCTTTTTGTTGCCTCCTCAGTTAGATTCCAAGATCGATAATAATTTGTGAAACTTATAACATTATTCATTTTTCAAAATATATCTTTGCCTCTTCATATCTGAAATCGCCAGGTTGATCTAATGGATGAGGTACTTGTGGATTGTTTTCAATAATATTTTTTGAGTGTGAAAAACTCATTTCTATTTGTGTGGGATTTCCAGATTTATCTAAAAAACTTTTGTCTCCAACATTTTGGCCATGAATATGAACTAAGTTTAAATTAAACTTATCAATAAAAGTTTTAATATTATTCTTGTGTAAATCTACAGAATGGAATTCTATAACTAATCCACAAAATTTATCTTGGTTTTTTAAAATTGAGTCTAATATTCTGTATTCTGAACCCTCAATATCAATTTTAATAAAAATCGGAAACTTATTAAACTTATTGAGTGCTTCTTCAAAGCTAACTAGATTTGGCCCAATGCCAATTGAGTTACTAAAATGTCTAATATCATTTTTAAAAAAATTTTTATATTTAAAATAGAGTTGAAACTTATTAAATAAATTCCTTAAAAAATACTTATTTGAATAATTTCTAATGCTAAAAAGATCTCTTATTGAACTAAGAGAATATTTTTTAATGTTTGATTTTTTAACAAACGCATCATAAACATGGATTTGATTTTTATTGTTTTTGAAGAAATCATTTTCAAAAGACCAGTCATACCCTAAACCAAACGATAAAAGACCATTGGATTCTTTTAAAGAGTCTTTTTCTACAAGATATCCACCGTCATTATTTTTACCTAGTCTAATTAAATTAAACTTGCCAATTGGTCTAAAATTTTTTGGAAACATTTTTTTAATATAACACTTTATGGCTAATAATACCAAAAAATCAATTTACATTTGTTAATTAATGAATAAATTATAAATTGATGCCATCAGAAAATAGAAAAGATAATTCCTTAAAAGTTTTCTTTATCAAATTAATATCTGTAACTATTGCTTTTATAGTAATTATTAATGTCACTTATAATCTGATATTAGGTGATAAATTAGAAAAAATTAACTCTATTCTAAACCTAAATAAAAAAGAAAATAGAGAACAGCTGAAAAATAAACTGAGAAATGAAATAAAAAAAGGTTTAGAAAAAGATAGAATTTTAAATAAGGAAGATAAAGATTTAATAAATAGATTAATTGAAAAATTAAAAAAAGAACTAAAAGAATAAGATATTTAGCTAAATCTACAATCTATGCCAAAGGAATTAAAAAAAACTTTATTATTCTCTTTAATATTTTTTTCTATTATATGTGCTTTATTAATAGGACAATCATGGGATGAAAGCTTTAATTTAAATAACGGTAAAATTACTTTAAATTACTTACTGTCTTTGGGTCAAATTCATGAAAAATATTTTTATAGCGAATATTATTCTCCTATCTATTGGACTTTAAACTATTTTATTACACAAATTTTTCCTAATAAATATCAAATAGAAATAAGTCATCTTGTAAATTTGTCGTTCTCATTATCAGCAGTCATTGCTTTTGGAAAAATAGGGAAAGAACTATTTAACAAACAGATCGGAAATATTCTAATGTTTTTAATTATTTTATATCCGATTTTTTTTGGTCATATGGCTATCAATTCAAAAGATACAATATTGGCATTTTGTCATGGCTGGCTACTTTATTTAATAATTAGATACTTAAAGACGAACCAGTTTAGCGATAGATCACGTTGGTATATTTATAAGATTGGATTTTTATTAGCTTTGGCAACTGGTATTCAATTTCTTTTTTTTGGAACATTAATTACTATAATTATATTTTTGTTTCTTGAAATTTATTATTTCAAAAATATAATTCAAAATAATTTTAATAAAAAAAGGTTCTTGTTTGATATATTAAAAGTTTTTTTATCTTTTTATTTTATTCTTGTACTATTTTGGCCTGATACACATAGTAACATTTTCTTAAAACCATATACTTTTTTTATAGAATTAATAACATCTGATTTATGGAGGGGTTGGCCATATAATTTGCTTAACGGAAAAGCCTATGTATCCAGTGAGACTCCAAAATATTATTTTTTAGTAAATTTTATTTTTAAAAGTCCTGAATTTATTATCGCTTCTTACTTATTTTTTTTATTATTTTTTATTAATATTAATAAGTTTTACAAAAGAAATATAAAAAATTTTAATTATAAGATTTTTTTAATTTTTTCGGTATTACTTATTCCTTTTGTTGTTCCTTTTTTAGTTCCATATCCTGTGTACGATGGAATGAGATTATTCATTTGGTCTTTGCCCTACTTTTGTATAATACCAAGTCTGGTATTATTTTTTTTGTATAAAAATATAAAATCGAAAATAAATAAAGTTTTAGGTTTTTCATTAGGATTATTGTTTCTTCTTTATTTTACTCATTTTATTCTTATAACTCCTTACCAGTATACATATTTAAATACTTTCAATAATATAATAGGAAATAAACAAAATAAATTTGAGAATGACTATTGGGGTACTTCTTTAAAAGACTTAATAAATAAAATTAATGTTAAAAATAAGGAATTAAACATAGCTTTTTGTGGAGTTAATATTGAAATTGCAAAAAAATATATAGAAAAACAAAACAGATTTAAAGCAAACTATACAAAAATTAATGAAGCTGAATATATTATAATGACTAACAGAACATCTTTTGAACAAAAGAATGATAATTCAATTGAAACCTGTTTTGAAATTCACAAAGGTAAAGATGTTGCAAAAGTAGAGAGGCTTGGATTAACTCTGTCAGTCTTTCGTGAATTGCAGAAATAAATTATTGATATCTCAAGCTTTTTTCTATGACTTTACCTGAGGTAGTCTTGATCTTGATTTTGACATCTTTAAAAATCCTCATGTCTTTTTTTCCTGACCATATTCCAGCAGCGAGGTGCATTATTCCTATTTTGGTATGAGGCAAGTAAGGCTCAACGAAACTTTCTTTTTCAATATCATATTTAGGCAAAACATTGCTTGCGATCCAATTACAATACAAAGGTAAAAATTCTACATCAATATTTCTGTCATACACAGCTATGTTTATTGCAAGACCTTCAGAACCGAATACTTTACCAGAGGATAGAGCTTTTTTTAAAATTTCTTGCCAAATTTTCCAACAATTCGAATTCTTTTCTAATGAAAAAACTCCTATATTTATGTGAGGTGAAAATGCAATTTTTCTAGCTGTTGACTCTGAAAATCCGGATTTTTTTGCATGTTTATAATTTTGAGACTTAATTAAAGCAAGCTTACCAAATACCCATTTTACCTTAGATAAAACTTTGTATCCAGATCCTACTGATTGAGTGATTCCTAATTTTCCGTTTTCACAAGCTTTAAAATATAATTCTACAGTTTCCCAAGAATTAACCCAAGCATCACAATCTATCCAAAGATATTTTTTAAATTCTGGAAAATATTTGGGAAGAAAAGCTCTTGAAACTTGGCTTTTTAACCATTCCTTGCCTGCAACTTTAAATTTTGGAACCTCTATATCCCATTCAGCTTTTTTGATAGAGTAAACTTTTTGTTTAAGAATTTTATTTTGTTCAGCTGTCAAACCGGCGTCCAATACACATATTGAAACATTATTGCTTTTATTTTTATTTTTAATGGAATTTATTAGTTCTATTAATAATTCAAAATAGTTTGAGTCAGCAAGTGTGACTATGGCGTTTGAATTCATATTTATTTCGGTTCTATCCAATCCTTATATTTTTCTAAATTATTTTGTATGTAAGCTGGAAGCTCATTTAAATCAGTAACAATTAGATCTTGTGTATTATCAAATTTATCTGCTTTCATATCAGCTCTTAAATTATATATAGCTTTCTTATTTTTCATAATTTCTTCAATTTTCTTAGTACCAAGAGGTTTCAAATCATATTCTCTGTGATGTAAGTATGTGGACATTTTCTTTTCTATTGCCTCGGGAGATTTCATATTTGAAAAATGCCAACCACCATTCATTAAAAAATGTAGATCATGATATTTTGTTTTTGAAAAAATAGTATCTATCCTCCAAAAAGGATATTTTTTACTTTTTACATTTCTCAGCCATTGTGGAGAGATGAGTTTGCTTTTTTTACAAGCTTTGCTTCCATACCAGTCAAAAGAGTGTAATTTAAGATTAAATTTGTAATAGAAAAATTTTTGATTAAATAAAATTATTTTATTTTTCAGATTTTTGAGATTATTTTTTTCTAGATTTGGAATTTCATCCACATCAGAGATAATAATCATGTCTTCGTATGATGCATCCTTTAGACCATTTGATATATAGTTCCTTTGAAGATTTTCCCTCTTAAGTGCATTCAGAATGTACTTGGAATTTTTTTTATCAATATTGTCCTCTTTGTTAATTTTAAACAAATTTTCAGGTTCATTGTCTAAAACTAAATAAGAAATTTTATCTCTAAATTTGGTGTATTTTTTTTCATCAAATAAAAGTTCCCTTCTTTTGCCACTATGCGTGTATGAGCTTTCAACTACTATAAATTTATCAACATATTCGTTTAGGTAATTTAAACGAAAATCTAGTATCATTTCTTCATCATAAAACATGAAGCAGTCAAAAATTTTCATTTTACTCTTATTTTTTTATTTTTTGAAATCACTATAAAGGTGTTTTTATATCCACAATCTTTATATCCTTGAATTATTATATTTATATATCTTTTGCTGGGAGGAACCAACTTTGTTTTTTTTGGCATGTAATAAAACATTACTTTTTTTCCATAAACTGTAAAATATTTTTTTATATAAGTTTTTGGATAATCCTCATAGCTATCTAATTTTTTCTCATCTTTTTTAGAGATACGATATATTGCTCCTAAAACAGAACTATCTCTTTTCTTTTGAATGTCAGCTACACCTCCTCCAAAGTAAAAATTTCTAAAAGCAAGTTTGTAACCTTTTAAAGTATAACAACCTATATATTTAGAATCTTTACATCTTCTTTTCATTTGTTTGTGATGCAGGTTACTTCCAAAAGCAAAATATAGCATTAAACACCTTTAATTATATTTATTTTTTTATTTTTAATGACTCTAATAATATCTTTGTGGCAAGATTGTAAATTACTTTTTTTTGAGGATCTTATCACTATTGAAACTCCGATTTTTCCTAGCCTAAAGAAAGGGTAACTGCCTATTTCAACAGATCTTTTATATTTTTTCTGAATTAGACCTAATCCTTTAGCAATTTTACTTTCTACGGTTTGACAATTGATAGATGAGCTAAAAATTTTAGCTCCAGGCCTTAAATATTTTTTTAAATTATGAACCATTGATTTTAATATCAATGGAACTCCAGGTAGACAAATAACATTTTTAATAATAAAGCCTGGGGCTGCACTAGAAGGATTATAAATTAATTTAGAATTCTCTGGCATCTTGGCCATCTTTTTCCGTGGATCATTAATTTTATTACCATAATATTTTTTTAAAATATTTAGTGCCTCAGTATTATATAAATATTTTTTCTTAAATGCTTTTGCTATTGATTTAGACGTAATATCGTCATGTGTTGGGCCTATACCACCAGTCGTTATTACATAATTAAATTTTTTACTTAAATCTAAAACACTCTTAATTATTTCTTTTTCTATATCTGGCACTATTCTTACTTCGGCTATGTGAATACCTAAATTTAAATTCAACCAAGAAGCTAAAAAAGAAACATTTTGATCTCTTGTTCTTCCTGACAAAATTTCATTTCCTATTATTAAAATCGCACAAGATATTTTTTTATTTTTTCTCATCATAATTTGATAATATTAAAAAGATGGATTTTGAAAATGAATTAATACCAGGAGTTTTAATAAAAAGATATAAGCGATTTTTTGTTGATATTAAGTTAAAAAATAAAACTATAACAGCCCACTGCCCAAACTCTGGGTCTATGTTTAATCTTTTGAAAAGAGGAAACCCCGTGTGGTTTACAGAGTCTAAAAATGAAAAGAGGAAGCTAAAATATACTTTACAAATTATTGAGGTAGAAGGTGTTAAGTTTTGTGTAAATACTCATATAACCAATAAAGTTATAAAAGAGGCATTACAAAATAAATTAATTCAAGATTTAAAAAAATATGAACTTGTAAGAGCAGAGAAAAAATTTGGTAAGAATACCAGATTTGATTTTTTTCTAGCAGATACAAAGCATAATAAAAAGGTTTTTCTCGAGGTTAAAAGTGTATCTTTATGTAGGAAAAAAGGGCATGCCGAGTTCCCAGATGCTGTAACGGAGAGAGGTAAAAAACATCTCGAAAATCTTATTTTGGCAAAACAACAAGGATATGAAAGTTATTTAATTTTTTTAATTCAAATAGAAAGGTGTAAAAGTTTTAATATTGCATCTGATATTGACCCCGGATATTTCAAAGTGTTAAAAGAAGCTTTAAATAAAAAAGTTAATGTTCTTTGTTATAATTGTAAATTTTCTAATAAAGGCATAGATATAAATAATAAAATAGATTTTTTTTTAGATGACAGGTAAAAATATTGAAGCTTTTGAAGGAACCAGAAAAGCTGGCTCTATAGCTGCCTCAGCGTTGGATGAGGTGAGCAAAATTATAAAGCCAGGTATAACTACCGAAAGAATTGATAGATTATGTTTTGAGTTTATAAATGACTCTGGAGCCTATTCTGCCCCACTTTTTTACAGAGGGTACCCTAAATCTTGTTGTACATCTTCTAATCATGTCGTTTGCCATGGAATACCAGGAGACAAAACCCTAAAAGATGGAGATATAGTAAACGTAGATGTTACAGCTCTAAAAGATGGTTGGCATGGAGATACAAGTAGAATGTTTTATGTTGGCAATGTTTCTGTTAAAGCACAAAATTTAACCAAAGCAACTTATGAAGCTATGATGAAGGGAATTAAAATTCTGAAAAAAGGATTATATCTTGGCGATATTGGTTCAACCATACAAAATTATGTAGAAGCAAAAGGATTTTCCGTTGTTAGAGATTTTTGTGGGCATGGTGTAGGTAAAAATTTTCATGAAGCACCAAACATATTACATTATGGTGAATCAGGAACTGGGGATAAATTAAAGACGGGCATGATTTTTACAGTAGAACCGATGATAAACGAAGGTCAATATGAAACAAAAGTGTTGAAGGATGGCTGGACTGCGGTTACTAAAGATAAAATGCTTTCTGCACAATTTGAACACACAGTTGGTATAAAAGATGACGGATACGAAATATTTACCCTCTCAAAAAAAGGGTTAGATTTTCCTCCTTATAAAACATGATAGAAAGATATTCCAGAAAAGAGTTAAAGGAAATATGGCTAGATCAAAATAGATACAGTATTTGGCTAAAAATTGAAATTGCAGCAGCCGAAGCTATGGAAAAATTTAAAATGATACCCAAAGGTGTTGTAAAAAAAATAAAAACAAAAGCAAAAATAGATATTAATAAAATTACAAAGCTTGAAGGTAAAGTTAGACATGATGTAATAGCTTTCTTAACCTCGCTTATTGAAAAAGTTGGTAAAGAGGCAAGTTTTTTGCACAAAGGCATGACGTCCTCTGATGTGTTGGATACCTGTTTTAATATCCAGCTAAGACAATCTGGTATAATTATTTCTAAAGATTTAGAAGATTTATTAAAATCAATTAAAAAACAAGCACTTAAACATAAATATACTTTGTGCATTGGTAGAAGTCATGGAATACACGCTGAACCAACTACATTTGGACTTAAGCTACTAACTTTTTATGAAGAATTTTCAAGAAATCATTATCGTTTAAAGAAAGCAATTGGAGAAATTTCAACTTGTGCAATTTCAGGTGCCGTTGGTACTTTCGCAAATGTTGATCCAAGAGTAGAAAAATATGTTGCAAAAAAATTAAATTTGAAAGTTGAGCCTATATCTACTCAAGTTATTCCAAGAGATAGACATGCTTATTTTTTCTCTGTTCTCGCAATTATTGCCAGCTCAATAGAAAGATTTGCAACCGAAATAAGACATCTACAACGAACAGAAGTTTCTGAAGTTGAAGAATTTTTTAATAATAAACAAATGGGCTCCTCGGCAATGCCACATAAGAAAAATCCTGTATTAACTGAAAATTTAACTGGTTTAGCTAGATTAGTTCGGGCAAATGTAATTCCTGCTCTTGAAAATGTTGCGCTTTGGCATGAAAGAGATATTTCACATTCGAGTGTAGAAAGGAATATTGGACCGGATTCAACTATTACCATTGATTTTGCTCTAAATAGATTAAACAATGTGGTCAAATCAATGAAGGTTAATAAGAATAATATGAAAAAAAACTTAGAATTAACCAAAGGTATTTTCTTTTCTCAAAGAGTACTGTTAGAACTTACCTCAAAAGGTTTGCGTAGGGACAAAGCATATAGAATAGTACAGAAATGCGCTATTAAATCGATTGATAATAACACATCTTTTTATGATAGTTTGCTCAAAGATCAAACAATAATTGAAAAAATACCTGTTAATACTTTAAAAAAATTATTTGATTTTGGTTATCACACAAGAAAAATTAATGTAATTTTTAATAGGGTTTTAAAAAAAAGATGAATAAAGGAAAAAAACTTTACGAGGGAAAAGCTAAAATCTTATACGAAACAAAAGAAAAAGGTTTGGCAATCCAACACTTTAAGGACGATGCGACTGCATTTAATAACCAAAAAAAAGCAAACGTTGAGGGCAAAGGTGTATTGAACAATCGTATCTCTGAACACATTTTGCAGAATTTAAATCAAGCAGGTATCAAAACTCATTTGGTAAAAAGATTAAACATGAGGGAGCAGCTAGTAAAATTAGTGGAAATTATTCCAATTGAGGTAATAATAAGAAACATTGCAACTGGTTCCTTAACAAAAAGACTTGGTATAGCTGACGGAACTATTTTAGATAAACCTTTGTTAGAATTTTCTTATAAAAATGATGAGTTGGGAGACCCACTTGTGGCTAAAGAACATATTTTAGCATTCAATTGGGCTACAAATGATGAGCTTCAAATAATTGAGGAAATGACTTTTAGAATTAATGATTTTATGTCCGGTATGTTTAGAGGTGTGGGTATAAAGCTTGTAGACTTTAAATTAGAATTTGGAAGACTTTGGGAAAAAGATAAAAAGGAAGTTATTCTGGCAGATGAAATAAGTCCTGACACATGTAGACTTTGGGATGTGAAAAGTGAAAGAAAATTGGACAAAGATAGATTTAGAAAAGATCTCGGAAATATTATTCAAGCCTACCAGGAAGTTGCCAGAAGATTGGGAATAATGCCTGAGACCACTAATATAAGTGAAGTAAACTTTAAGAAACCTACATCAATCAGCATTAAGAAAAAATAAATTGAAATTTGCAGTTACAGTCACTTTGAAAAAAGATGTACTTGATCCACAAGGTAAAGTGGTAAGCCAAACAATTAAAAATATGGGAGTTAAAGATTTAATACAAATAAGACAGGGTAAATTTTTTGAAATAGACATGAAAGGTGATGACTCCAATAATGCCGAGTCACAAGTTAAAGAAATGTGTGAAAAATTACTTGTAAATCAAATTATAGAAGAGTTTAAGATAAAAAAAATTGAATGAAATCATCTGTAATAGTTTTTCCAGGCTCAAATTGTGACAGGGATATTTCTGTAGCTCTTGAAAAATTACAATTTAAAAATTCGATGGTTTGGCACAAAGACACTGAATTACCAAAGTCAGATTTAATTGTTGTTCCTGGAGGTTTTTCTTTTGGTGATTATTTAAGATCAGGTGCTATAGCAGCAAAGTCTAATATATTATCAGAAGTGATTAATGCAGGTAAAAGAGGTGCTTTAATTTTAGGAATTTGTAATGGTTTTCAAATTTTAATCGAATGTGGATTGTTAAAAGGAGCTTTATTAAGAAATTCAGGATTAAAATTTATTTCAAAAGACATACGCGTAATGGTTCAATCGAATAATAACAAATTTTTTAATAAATACAAAAATGGAGAAGTATTGAAATTAAATATTGCTCATAACGAAGGCAATTATTTTACGGACAAAAAACATTTAGAAGAATTAGAAAGTAAAGGCCTTATACCAATTAAATATTGTAATGAAGACGGAAGTATTAATGTTAAAGCAAATCCAAACGGTTCTATAAATAATATTGCAGGTATTTTTAACAAAAATAAAAATATTTTAGGAATGATGCCGCATCCCGAAAGAATGGCTGATAAAATATTGTCTAATGAGGATGGTTTAGGAGTTTTTTTAAGTTTAATGAATTAATATGACAATTACAAAAAATCAAATAGAATCACATGGTTTAAAAACAGAAGAATATGAGAAAATAAAAGAATTTTTGGGTAGAGAGTCCAATCTTCTGGAATTAGGTATTTTCTCAGCGATGTGGAATGAACACTGCTCATATAAATCATCAAAAGTTCACTTAAAAAAATTACCAACTGAAAATAAAATTGTAATTCAGGGTCCCGGAGAAAACGCCGGAGTAATAGATATTGGTGATGATGATGCAATTGTTTTCAAAATTGAAAGCCACAACCATCCATCTTTTATTGAACCTTATCAAGGCGCAGCTACTGGTGTTGGTGGAATATTAAGAGATGTATTTACAATGGGCGCAAGACCCATTGCATTGATGAACTCTATTCATTTTGGCTCACCAAAGAACGAGAAAACTCAAAACCTTTTAAGCGGTGTTGTATCTGGAATAGGAGGCTATGGTAATTCAATTGGCATACCAACTGTTGGAGGCGAAACTAAATTTAACAGTACTTATAATGAAAATATATTAGTAAATGCAATGGCAATTGGCCACGCAAACAAAAATAAGATATTTTACTCTAAAGCTAAGGGTCTAAATAAACCTGTGGTTTATGTGGGATCCAAAACAGGAAGAGATGGAATTCATGGAGCAACAATGGCTTCAGCTGAATTCGATGAAAATTCAGAAGAAAAAAAACCAACTGTTCAAGTTGGAGATCCTTTTACAGAAAAATTACTCTTAGAAGCTTGCTTAGAATTAATGAAAGATAACTCAATTATATCTATACAGGATATGGGTGCAGCAGGTTTAACATCATCTAGTATAGAAATGGCATCTAAAGGTAAAGTTGGAATAGAATTAGATTTAGACAAAGTTCCGTGTAGGGAAAATAATATGACACCCTATGAAATAATGTTATCAGAAAGTCAGGAAAGAATGCTGATTATACTTGATGATAAAAAGGAAAAGGAAGCAAAAAAAATATTTGATAAGTGGGATTTAGATTTTGTTGTAATAGGAAAAACAACTGATACTAACCGATTAATATTAAACTTCGATAATAAAAAAGTAGCAGATATACCATTAGATGCATTATCAGAAAAAGCACCTATGTATGATAGAAAATGGACTAAATCAAAATCAACAAAAGATAAAATAAAAATTAAAGATTTAAAGAAAATAAAAATAGAAGATGCTCTTACTAAAATACTTTCTTCACCAAATCACTCAAAAAAAGATTGGATTACAGATCAATATGACCAAGTTGTAATGTGTGATACTGTTCAAAAATCTGGGGGGGACTCAGCCGTTATAAGAATACACAATAAAGATAAAGCTATAGCTATATCTGTCGACTCATCAGCAAATTATTGTAAAGCTGATCCAAAGTCTGGGGGAAAACAAATTGTTTGTGAAAATTGGAGAAATTTAATATCAGTTGGCGCTAAACCCTTGGCAATAACTAACTGTTTAAACTTTGGAAACCCAGAAAAACCAAAAGTTATGGGAGAGTTTGTGGAATGTATTGATGGAATGAGAGAGGCATGTGAATATTTAGACTTTCCGGTTGTTTCGGGAAATGTCTCTTTTTACAACGAAACAAATTCTAAAAGTATTTATCCTACACCTGTAATTGGTGGTATAGGATTAATTCAAAGTTTAAAAAAAGTTATAAACATAAAAACAAAAAATATTGGTAGCCTTATTATGGTTATAGGCAAAACTCTTGGCCATATAGGACAAAGTGCTTTTTTATTAGAAAATTTTTCTATAGATCAAGGCCCTCCACCTGAGATTAATTTTGAAAACGAAAAAAATAACGGTTTAGCTGTTTTAGGATTGATTAAAGATAATTTAATTTTCTCCGCACACGATATTTCTTCAGGCGGTATGCTAGTTTCTTTGGCTGAGATGTCAATCTCATCTGGTTTTGGATTAAAAGTTTTTAAACCAAAAAAACTTATAAATTCTCTGGAATACTTTTTTGGCGAAGATCAGGGAAGATATCTTGTGGAAATCTCAAAAACTAACCAAAAAAAAATTGAAAAATATTTAAAGGAAAACAACGTTTTTTTTGAAATTGTAGCAGAGGTACAAGATAATACATTTGAGTTAGAAAAAACATTTAGTTTAAAAACAAAAGAACTTCAAAATTACAATAATCAGTGGTATAATAAATTTAATGCCATTAACTAAAAATGAAATATCTTCGATGATAATGAGTGCCTTTCCTGATGCAGTGCTTGAATTAGAAGATACTGCTGGCGACAGTAATCATTATTCTGCTAAAATCATTTCTAAAATATTTAATGGAAAATCTAAAGTAGAACAGCATAAATTAGTCTATAAAGCTCTTAAAGGAAAAATGGGAAATGAATTGCATGCACTTGCTCTAACAACAGAAGGAAAAAAATGACTAATATTAATGAAAAAATTAAAGGCATTATAAACTCAAACGATATTGTATTATTTATGAAAGGTACTCCTGAATCACCACAGTGTGGTTTCTCGATGGCAGTATTAAATATTTTAAAACATTTAAAAGTAAAATTTGAAGGTATAAATGTTTTGGAAAACAATGAAATTCGCCAAGGAATTAAAGATTATACTGACTGGCCAACAATACCTCAGTTATACATAAAGGGTGAGTTTGTTGGTGGATGCGATATTGTCAAAGAAATGTTTGAAAAGGGCGAGTTAAAAAAACTTCTAGAAAATAAATCTTTGTTATCTTGAATAATACTCAATAACTAACTTTGGTTCCATTACAGTTGGATAAGGAATTTCTGAAAATTTTGGAATACGAACTAACTTTGTAGTCTTATTTTTGCTATCGAGCTGAATGTATTCGGGAACATCTCTTTCTTTACTTCCAAGACATCCTTCAATAACAGTTAGTGATTTTGATTTATCTTTGATTTCAATTAAATCTTCCTCTTTTACTCTATAACTGGAAACATTAACCTTTTTTTTATTAACCCTGAAGTGACCATGGTTAATGAGTTGACGTGCAGCAAAAACAGTTGGTGCAAATTTTGATCTATAAACTACTGTATCTAATCTTGTTTCTAGTAGACCTACTAAATTCTCTGTTGAGTCCCCTCTTTTTTTTATTGCTTTTCTATATATATTTCTAAATTGTCTCTCATTTATATTGCCGTAATATGCCTTCAATTTTTGTTTTGCATTAAGCTGAATTCCATAATCAGTGGGTTTACCTTTTTTGCTTTGACCATGTTGTCCTGGAGGATAATTACGTGTGTTAAAAGGACTTTTGGGTTTTCCCCACAAATTAACTCTTAATCTTCTATCAACTTTATGTTTTGCTTTTATTCTTTTTGTCATAAAAAAAACGTTTATAGTCCTTATAGTATATTTGTCAATTGTAGTTATAATTTGCTGAAAATACTAGATAAAATCCTTAGTTCTTTATTACTTAACTCCAATCTACTAAAAATATTTCGAAGATTCATAAGCATTGTTTTTTTCTTTTCCTCAGGAGAAAAGAAGCCCTTTTTTTCTAGACGTCTTTCAACAAAGTTAACAAAAGTATTAAGTTTTTTCTTGTTTGTAATATCTGTTAATTTTTTCTCTTTTTTAAAATAACTAGTTCTAAAGTTTTTAAATATCTCATAGCAAATAAGAGTTACACTATGAGAAAGATTAATAGATTCGAATTTTTTATTCACTGGAATTTTAAAAATATAATTTGAATAGGCTATGTCTTCATTTGATAAACCTGAGGCTTCGGGACCAAATATAATTCCAATTTTTTTTTTATTATTATTTTTCATACTTTTGATAAATGTATTAAAAGATAAATGTTTTTTATTAATATCTCTTATTCTTGCAGAAGAGGCATAAACAACATCGTATTTGTGAATAGCATCTTTTACATTTGAATATACTTTTGTTTTTTTTAAAATATCTCTAGCACCTACCGATGTTGCGAATGCTTTTCTATTTGGCCATGATTCTTTTGGATTTACTAGATCTAAATTTTTAAAACCAAAATTTTTTAATCCTCTTGCACAAAAACCTATATTTTCAGGTAACTGAGGTTTTACGAGAATAAAACCTATTTTGTTAATCATTAGCTGGGGCTTTTTCTTTGTACAATTTATAATCCAAGCTATCAATTAAAGCTTTAAAGGATGCATCAATTATATTTGGAGAAACTCCTATCGTGAACCAATTTTTTCCGTCTTTGTCAGTGCTTTCGATAGAAACACGTGTTGTTGCATTTGTTCCAGTATTTAAAATTCTAACTTTGTAATCAACTAGTTTCAAATCTTTTAAATATTTTGAATATTTTCCCACCTTGTCAACATTTGATCTGATGGCATTATCTAATGCATTTACCGGACCATTACCTGAACCTTCGCAAATAATTTCTTTTCCATCAACAATTATATGAGCTTTTGCAAAAGAATTAATTTTATCTTTTGAATCTCTTTTTACAGAAACGTCATATTTTGAAATAGTTAAATACTTTGGTATTTCACCTAAAAGACGTCTTGCTAATAATTCAAAAGAAGCATCTGCACCATCGTAAGAATAACCGGCAAACTCTCTATCTTTTACCTCATTAAGTAAACTTTGAACTTTTGGATCGTTCTTATCAATTTTTATTCCGTACTTTTCCAATCTAGACATAATGTTAGATTTTCCTGACTGATCGGAAACTACAATATTTCTGAAATTCCCAACTAAGTTTGGATTTATGTGCTCATAAGTTTTTGGATCTTTTGTAACCGCCGAGACATGAAGACCTCCTTTATGTGCAAAAGCAGAAGCTCCTACGTATGCCGAATGCCTATTAGATTTTCTATTCAATATCTCATCTAACAATCTCGAGCAATCTGTTAAAGTTTTCATTTTATCTTTGGAAATACCTATTTCAAAATTTCTAGAAAAGCTCTCTTTTAAAACTAGCGAAGGTATTACTGACATTAAATTTGCATTGCCACATCTTTCCCCTAATCCATTAATTGTTCCTTGAACTTGGCGTACTCCAGATAATACAGCCGTTAAAGAATTAGCTACTGCATTTTCTGTATCATTGTGTGCGTGTATACCAAGATTTTTTCCGGGAATGATTTTTGTTACTTTAGAAACAATCTCTCCAACTTCGTGTGGTAATGTTCCACCATTCGTGTCACAAAGAACAATCCATCTAGCACCTTCGTCATATGCAGATTTTATGCAACTTAAGGCATACTTAGGATTATTCTTGTAGCCATCAAAAAAATGTTCTGCATCAAACATAAATTCTTTTTTCTCTTTGACAAATAATTTTGCTGACTCTTTGATATTTTCTAAGTTTTCCTTTTTAGTTATACCTAAAGCTTTGTCAACGTGGAAATCCCAAGACTTTCCTACTAAACAAACTGCAGATGTGTTTGAATTTAAAACTGAAGATAATCCGGGATCATTCTGAGCGCTCCTACCGCTTCTTTTTGTCATACCGAAAGCTGTTAAAACTGTTTTTCCTAATTTAGGCGGTTTATTAAAAAAGGTCGTATCTAATGTATTTGCTCCCGGCCACCCACCTTCTAAATAATCAACACCAAGATCTGCTAATGCTTTCGCTATCTTATTTTTATCATCAATAGAAAAATAAACGCCTTCTGTTTGTGCTCCGTCTCTTAATGTTGTGTCAAAAATATATATTTTTTCTTTTCTCATTTATATTTCCAAACAGTTTTATTACCTTTGTCCTCAATAATTACTCCGCTATTTTCAAGTTCTTTTCTTATATTATCAGCTAATTTGAAATCACCTTTTTTTCTAGCTTTATCTCTATCTTTAATTTTACTTTGAATAGTTTTTTCATCAATTTTTGATTTTGTTTTTTTAAAATTTTCCCATGTATCTAAATCTTCATGTAATAATCCTACTAGTTTACATCCGGAGAGGAAAAGTTTTTTTGAATAACTGTCTCCTTTTGATGCTTTGTCATAAAGCAGATGTAGTTTTGCTATATAACCTGGGGTATTTATATCTTCCAATAGAGGTTCTAATAAATCTTCATTTAAAACATCTTCTTTAATATCCTCGAACAGAGTATACCACTTATCAAGTGTGTTCTGACTTTCTTTAATTAAATTTTCGTTCCAGTCTAAAGGTTGTTTGTAGTGTGAACTTAGCAAAGCAAATCTGATAACCTGTCCGTTAATTGTTTTTCTCATTTTTTCAATAGTTATAATATTTCCTAATGATTTAGACATTTTTTCTTTATTAAAAGTAACGTAACCATTATGTAACCAATAGTTTGCAAATTTTTCTACTTTGTTTGCACAACACGATTGGGCGATCTCGTTTTCATGATGAGGGAAGATAAGGTCTAACCCCCCTCCATGAATATCAAAATTTTTTCCAAGAAATTTTTCGCTCATAACTGAACACTCAAGATGCCAGCCAGGTCTGCCCCTACCCCATGGAGAAATCCAACCTGGATCATCATTTGCTGATGGTTTCCATAGAACAAAATCAAGTGGATGTTTTTTTGATTTTGAAACTTCTACTCTAGCTCCCGCAACTAATTCTTCTGGATTCTTTTTTGACAACTTTCCATAATTTTTAAACGAGTTTATAGAAAAAAATATATGTTTATCTTTTTCATATGCATGATTATTCTTCAAAAGATTTTTAGTCATATTGATCATGCCTTTGATATGCTCAGTTGCTCTTGGTTCAAAACTAGGTTTTAAGCAATTTAAATAATTGCAATCGTCATGAAAACTTTTAGTAATTTTTGATGTTAATTCATCTATTGATATTTTTTTATTTTTCGAGCTTTCTATAATTTTATCATCTATATCAGTTATGTTTCTAACGTATGTAATATTTTTTTTTCCAAAAATTTTTGATAATACTCTGTATAAAACATCAAATACTACTAAGGGTCTTGCATTTCCTATATGTGGAAAATCATAAACAGTAGGGCCACACACATACATTCCAATTTTTTCTGGATTAATCGGAACAAATTTTTCTTTCTTTCCGTTTATAGTATTTGATAGATTGAGTTGATTATTCTTCATTAAATGTACATACCGGTATTGGGTTCATCTTGTGTAAATTTTTTTTTCTAATCTCTAAATATTTTTTATAATTTTGATCATTTTTA
>MDTE01125257.1_pt1 | contig 24581 bp, 28 predicted proteins | sample 811231 | NCBI WGS metagenome assembly MDTE01 (sample SAMN05326651, study PRJNA326480) | marine metagenome | isolation source: seawater | place: Indian Ocean: Red Sea | collected 2010 | reverse complement strand
CTACGGCACTCTGGTCTAACTCGTTTCTCAGGAAATGCTCTATTTGCCTGCCGCCGCTATAACCCGGAATACTTGTCCCACTTGGGAAGAAGACACCAGATGTGCCAACGATAAATCCAGAAGCCTGCACTGACGAGGATGCTCCATGACCACCAATATCTATTGAGTGTTGCGGAGTGCCAGTTCCAATGCCAACCCTCTGGTTGGTAGAATCCCAAATGATATTATTATCATAATTAAGGATGTTTGAGGTTTCCCAGAAGGCTAGACCACTAGCTTGCGGGGCGGGAAAATCTCCAAGTCCAGAACCCATGTATACAGAGTGAGTAGCTGGATAAGTCACATATATTTCTTTAGTTCCCTCAGCCCAATCCACTAAACCATGTGAATTGCTACTGCGCATGGGAAATCTAACGAGTTGGTTTTCAGTAATGCCATCTCCAGCATCGTATGCAGCGCTCTGGTAAACACCAGACCCAACTTCGTAGTCAGTTCCGTCTGTTATCGCGTAAAACAGAGGTTCGTTATGGGCATAATACGAGCCAAAAGAACTAAAGCCAGTAGCCGCACCGGTTAGAGCCATATGGCTTGTGCCGGTGGTATAACTTAGTTCTTTAACTCTGTCTGAAAGTACAACTATGTGACTCATTTATTTATCCCTTGTGAGATTACGGTGCAGGTTTCGTAATGATAGTTGGTGTTGGTTCAGCCGTAGTACCAGATCCAAGACCATAAACCACTAGGTCATTAACTTCAGCGTCAACATAATTTCCAGCAGCGTTGAGGACACAGAATGTTAGACTACGTAATACTTCTGCGTCGTCTCCAGATCTTGCAACTATACCAACAGTATTGATCTCAAAGTCTTCTTTGCTGGCTGATGTCGCTCTGGAATTACTGGTGCCAATTGCTATAAAAGCGTTGTCTTTGAATGTTCCAGATGTGAACGCTATTCTATATTTACCAGCATCCATGTATTCAATAGAATCAATGTTGTAGGATGAATTGACGACTGGTGTGCCATAAGTGCTTGTTCCACTGCCGTCAAAATTAATCCACGCTTTAGCGTTAGATTTCGCCGTATCAACCCGTGAACCGTCATGGAAAACAAAGTTCCCTGAAAGTCCTACATGGATATCTTCCCTGCCTAGATCGGGATGTGCTGTAAATTTAAGTCCAGAGCCAATATACCCAGAAGCCCCAATCCAATTATTGTTGGACATTGGCAGGTTGCCCTGCATGGCTCGTGTTCCATCTATAGCTAGATACTGAGTGTGTGCATCGTTGCTGGCATTTCTATTTGCAAGGTCATTATGATCTATGCCGCCAGCTCCGGGGTAAGGCTCATATTGTGTACCTCCCCCGTTTGGGAAATTCACACCAGACTCAGCAATAAACATACCATAGTTTCCATCTGTGATTTTGGCTCTAACATCACTTCCGGTGAAAGGAAACTCAGTGTTATGGTTACCACTACCAACAATGGAGTTGATTGAGTGGGCTATATCATCCATATTTTTTCGTACATCCTGAGCAGATATAAGCCCAGCATTATTGTCAGCAAGATCTGCTGCAATATTAGTCCTGATTTCTGTCTTTGTTCGTATGGTCATCTAAAAGTCTCCTTGTTAGTATAAATATCCGCCGCGCCGCCCATCGTGACCTTGTGTTCGCCCAGCAAAATCGCTGCCCGGACTATATGGGCCGAGTATAGCCTGACCAGCAATACTATTGCCAGCTCGGTAATCTAGTAACATTTTTTCATACTTTGCACACAATTCTTTATATAAGACAACCAGTGTTGAGGCAACTCCTCTTAGGTCAATAGCTGAAGGCCCGTCTTTGATTGATATTGCGTTTGCAGATTCTGTTCTCACCTCACTACCTAGAATAATGCAGGCAGACTTTAGGGAAACAAGGTTAATAAAAGCATTGTCTTTTGTCGCCGTCTCTGTTGGATCTGGCGTAAGTGTACACTGCTCAACGTTGATCGTGTAATCGTTGCTCAAATCTACCTCAAGTGTTACCAGTTGTGCGGCAACTAAAGCGGTTGTTTCTATTCTCTTATCAGTATACTTATAGCTAGACGAATCAATATCGTTTACTAAGTGTCTGATTATTGTTGATATTTGACCTTGCCAAGACATTTCTTATACCTTATATATTACAATGGACTTTGAATTTTTTTACATCAGTTGAGAAAGTCCCAGCGCTGAAGATTACCTTTCCCTGAATTTTATAATCTCCTGCTTCATCTAAATCACCGGCAACAGCGTCATAATACATCTTGCCATCTGTGCCGTCTGTATATAATGTTCCGGTTCTGTCAAGTACAGTAGAGCTTGGCTTTTTAAGTTTGATATGTCGGCTTACTGCGGATGAGATGTCTACAGCGACACCATCGTCCTGAACAGTTATCAGGAATCTTGTTCCGACATCATCTACATGTATTTCACTAGCCATATCACTACCTTGTTAGGGTTATTGAGTAAACCTTTTGTATTGACAAAGTTATTTCTACTACTTCTTGCATATTAGGAATCTTTTTGTATACTTAGTATGGAAGATAGTTTTTTCATTATTGTAAAAATAAAGGATTCTTTAGTTTTAATTTTTAATTCTATTTTCACCGTCTCGCCGTTACTATATTTAGTTGGCGAATCGGAGAATGCGTGATGACCAAACATGTTAAGACTGTGGATCGTTAATGTTAATACTTGTATCAAGAGCTTCAGCAGCGGCTTTTCTGGCTACTCTGGTCTCGTGGGAAATGACGTGCTCTTGAAGAAATTCCCTTACTTTTCTATTGGCGAAAACCGCCTTTGTCTCAGGGTTGTCAATGGTTGCTGGAATCGGGTTGCCATCCCCATCGACTGGCTCTTCGTAGGTTGGTGTACCGGATTCGTCCAGCACTGGGTTTCCATCACCGTCAACCACCTCTACTGGTCCTGTATAGTCAGGATTATCCACAGATTCTGGGCGTCCAAAATTAGCTGCGACTGCATCTAAAACGCGAGTCACATCTGCGTCGGCAATTTCAACTGAAAAAATAGCCATTTTTCTCTCCTTAATCGTCTTTATATAAAGGTGTCTTAGTTATTTATACACGTTTTATCGTAGTTATTGTTAATTATGTTTTCAGGGGTAGTGGCTAATACAACTCATTGACACTGCCTGAACTATCTTTAAACACAAGTTTATTCTTTGTTGAGCTGTAATAAAGTGATTTATTTGGAGCATCTGTATCTGATATTTGACTATCAAACACCACCGCTCCATTGTTGCTAATTGATGACAAAACTGACCCTAAACTGTCTTGAAATTCTTGCAAATTAGCTGTCTGTGAAACTGATGATTTGACCGTGAAAGCCGTTGTGGTTGATTTAGAATTGTCTACAACCACTCCCTCATCTATATCGACATTAAGCAAATCTGCTGACTTGTGCTTTATCCAAAAACCAGTCGTGTAGTGCATTAGTAGGGCACTATCAGTACTGGAATACATTCCAACGCTACCATTCCGTCCATACATGTAGCCCTGATCAGGGGCGTATGAAAAACTGGTGTGTGATTCCTTTAACCCAAGCTTCCAAGTTGGCGAAGACTCGTTTGTTAAATGTAGCCCTATTCTTGTACCTTCCTCATTATCAACATAGCCGTGGAAAATATTACCCGCTGAAGATCTCACCAACGTAAAGTCTCCAGTCACGGAGGCTTTGTTTCCAATGTTTAACTCCCCAGTAAAATCACCGTTTCCATCAACAGCTAACTTGCTTTGTGATGCTCTCCATTTTAGTTTTACATCTTGCCCAAAATTTATATCGCTTGTCCAGTATGGTATTGTCTCTGCAACTCCTGTGCCTTGTAAATATGTGGCTGTTTGCTGTACTGTTCCATCTGGAAAGGCAAGTCCTGTGTAACTAGGTGAGATTCCTGATGCAACTCCCTGTTCATCTAGTATGAAGCCCTTGTCTGCGGGATAACTTACAAAAACTATTGATACGCCGGAAAGGTTTAGTCTGGCACCGTTAAGGCTGCTTCTTAAAACAGTATCTCTAGACAAAATGTTAGTGCTAGCCGTGTACTTTCCTATTCCTACCTCAAAATGTTTGTTGTTCTCTATGACATAATATGTTGTGTTTCCATCGCCAACACCTATGGAAAAGGTCTGGTAAGCACCAAAGGAACCTCCAAGAACTAAGTCTTTAGTGGTACCTATGGTGGTTGATGTTTCTTTAACTCTATCCGCCAAGACAAAAGCCATGAATTATCTCCTTAGCTAGAATGTCTGGACAGTGCCGTCGATGTGTAGGTTTCCATTCTGGTCTAAGTAAGCCACCACATTACCGGATGAATTTTTCCACTCTTGCAGTCTTGCTGTAGCGTCGGTAGCTGGGGCGGCTACTTCAAGAATAGCTGATGGATCGACATGTGCCGCACCAATGGACAGCTTTCTTGTCGCCATATCGCCAGCCAAGCAATCGCCAATGTTCATCTTATTATTCTTTGTTCCGTTGATTAATCTATCTGTGCTGGCACCGCCAATACCAACGGTGATTTCTATATTCTTTTCGCCAGTAACGCCTTCCAGTGCATTGTCACCAATACCCACAGATCTAGTAGCGGAGGCGTTTAGGCCAGCAGAGTTTCCAATCATAACGGACATTCGAGACCCGTCAGCTCTTGATCCAGCGTTGGGACCAATAAACACTGAGTTGTCTGCCGAATCTGCCTCGAATCCAGCTCTGTAGCCAATGAAGGTGGAGTAATCATTATTTCCACCTGTGGCTCCAGCTTCTACACCAATAAAGTTAGAGTAGTCGCAATCTGACAGCCCGTTACCAGCTTTGTATCCAAAGAAGTTATTGTAACAACTATTTGAATCAATAGTGGTTGTGTTGGTGAATACATGGTTTTGCCCACCAGCACCGCAGTCAAATATCCTAGGTCTTCCAGACTCAAGAACCTGACCGAGATCAGCAACACTGATTTTACCAACGAGGTTGTCAGTGCTAATAGCCAAGAATGAATTGGTATCAGTGACCGTAGAGAATGTGTCATGCTCCTCAAGCTTGTTCTCAAAGTCAAGGTGGAATGTCTTGTTTTGTCCGGGTAGCTGAGTTGATTTTATACCACTACCGGCGTCAATGACATTACCAGCCGTTTCCAAAGATGTTCCGTCACGGAACCTGATGGCACCCTTAAGTTTTAGGTCGCCAAGAAGCTCTGCATATGGCCTCTCTGGGTCTGGTGTATAGTAAGACGTAGTTTCCGTCATGGGGGTTACGTGATGTCGCAACAATAATAGGTTGTTTGTTGTTTCACCAGTAAACTGGAATGCTATACCACCAGTTGCGAACTCGTTACCAGCACCGTCGCGTTTTTCAATGACTGCTGCTTTGCCGTTTGATGCTCCAAATACTGAGCCGTCATGTATAAACGACATGCTGTCAAGTAAGGCACCATCGTAAACCGAGAATCTGTGCTTTGGAATCCATATGTGACGCTCTGCATCCGTTGGACCCATCGTAGCCTGAAGCATTACGCTGTCCGGACCACCACCAATAATCAGTGTTTCGTTAGTCTGTAGGTTATTACCAACACCGTCGCCGCCAATGATAATACTCTTAGAAATAGTGCTAAGAGAGTTTTGTAGTGCTTTATAACCAATAACGATATTACTATCGCCACCAACTAGGGCGTCTCCGCACTCATTGCCTATAATTACGTTTTTCTTACCCGTAGTAAGTTCTTTACCAGCATCTACACCAATGGCAATATTGTCATCGCCGGTTGTAATTTTATTTAGAGCTGAGTGTCCAACTGTGGTATTTCTAAATTGACCCTGAGATACAACATCATCTCTTCTATCTGGTGAATAAAGACCAATGTAAGTATTCTCGTTTTCGTCAGTATAAACAACTCTACCGTCAGTCACGTCCCACTTATTAAGGGTCAGGTCAAATTTATTCCCTGCGTCATCCATGAAGTAGATGGACTGACTCTGGTTGAACTGTGCTCCAGTTATGTCTTTGTTCCCAACAAACAGCTTTCCAAAATTATCAGTGGCTATTGGGTCAAAATCTGTCGGGTGCTGCTCCATACTTAGGATAGCGGTACCGTCTAGCCCAGACGCAATTGTCAACCTTTCGTTTGGAGTGACAGTTCCGATACCTATATAGTTCTTATCATTATCCATTGTGATAACAATAGACTTTTCAGCTTCTTTAAACAGACTTAAATCAACCCTACGGGAAAGCGGTAGATACTCAAGCTCCATCCCTTCATGTGGGTTGTTGTTACCAGAAAGTAACTGTAACGACACTTTGTCGTGAGTACCACCCGTAACTCTGGTTATTGCGTCACCAGTACTCTGAATATTAAAGATAGTTTCCGGGAGTATTAAATCTGCTCCGGGATTTATATCGGTAATACCTATCAGTCCGGGGTCAGCAGACCTCATCATAGTAAAGGCACTGATAGGTGAAGACGTGTCGTCAAATGCGTTTAGTGAGTATCTATCTTTACGCTGACCATTATCAGCTAATCTGTTAGCCTCATCTATATACTCCTGAGTAAACCCGTGTGTTTTCTCTATCGGTGGCGTAAAAGTGGTATCTAGTTTTTTGTTCTTAGACCTAGAAACTAAACGTTGGCCAACACGTAGCGGCCTATCAACACCAGACTCTAGCGAAGAGTATGTCACGAAGTAATCGGTTTCATCACCCGAAGCAGCCACGAAGTTGACATCAGTGACGTTAGCTAATGTTCCGGCTGGGGTTAGAGGGTTTGGTTTAATTAGGTGTTCTTGAGCTAGATAAACAACGTCTCTCGAAACCACTTCTTCCGAAATATCTGGAGAACCATGATGCAAAACATAGGTTACAGCATTGACCGGAACTGTCGCTATATTGCTTTTAGAAAGCAACCACGAGAACATATACCCTTCATGGGTAGCCCGGTACGAAGTCGGAGTTTTTGAAGATGCTAGCGAAGTGTTATCAACGCCAATCTGCGACAACCCCAAACCTTCAGATCCCCCCCTATTGCTGTGGGCCGGAGTCATTGCAATTACGTCGTTTTGGTTAGCTGCATCCAGCAGGGTTATCCTGACGCCACACTGAGCCATCGCCTCGGGGTGTGTGTAATACTGTGAGTTGGAGAAGGGAACACCGTCTTTATACCAGCCGTGACCTTCTTCAGCACTGGGTTCGATATTATTACCATGAAGAGCTGATACTGCAACACTGACCCCCCACTTAGCTTCAAGGGCAGACTTGATCTCTTCCGGACTCATTTGTACGTTCAAGTAGGCTGGCTCGGCAACTCTATTTCGCCAAAATGAGAGTAAATTCGTTGGCGGTTGAGTTCCATCAGGTGTAGAGTATGAAGCCCGTCTAAGGAGCCAAGCCCAGCAGTAGTGCCTTTTTTTGGCTAACGTCGCGGATTCAACACCTTGGTGATTCCAATTATAAGAATTGTCAGTCAAAGACCCATTTCTACCCAGCGAGGCACCGGCTACACTATAATCTATACTGTATACAGTATTCCAATTGCTTCGGTGCTGACGCTGTAGATTGTCACCAATGATACCAAGATCAACGCCTCTATGCTGCCCGTACCACTGTATTCTTCTAGGGCCTGCTTTGTCTCCCGCTTGGAAACCGACATTATTACCTTCCCTAAATCTATTGGCGTCGAGATCCTCAGTCCATCCCGGAATTACCCTGAACCACCAATATGAATCGCCTATTAACGTTGTACCGGGGTCGTCACGACCAGTCCACGATGATGGTTCCTTATAGTAATTAGCCACCATGCCATACGATGGCATTATAGATGTTTGATTTAAATGTGGCCATTTAGCATGGATAGCTGCTTGTATTTTAGCGGCTATGGTCGCAATGTTGGCGTTATACGGAATGTCTTTAGCTATACATATTTCATCCATTGGGTCTTCAGTTGGGGCGCACTCAGCACCGTGTGGACATGTATTTAAATAGAGCCTTACATCAAAGGTGCCCCCGGTAACATTCCGACTTCCTTTAAGTCTAAAATACCCCTGAGTATCGTATCCATCCTCGCGGTTGTATTGTCCTGTATACAAGAATCCCCAACTGGTACCTTGACCTGCAATACCGCCCTTAGATAGCCCAGAGGAGTTGATAGTTATCATGCCAACATTTGTGTAAGCTAAACTTCCAGTAAACTGGACTTCCCACACTTTTGTATCGCCACCACCTGTGACAATCATATCCCCTTCGGAGATGTTAGATAACGCCTCCAGAGCTGATTCAACGGCTGAAGCTGTAGCGTTGTAGGCAATCGCGGAAGTTGTCTGCCCACCATAGCTTAAGGTGAATGTTCCACTATCCGCGTCGTGCTCAATCCTTTGCCTTTCATTTCTACCAATTACACCATCTCTTATAACATCGGTGTCCTTTTTGAGGAACCATCCAAAGCAGTTATTGGTGGTATTAAGGGCTACATTGTCTCTACCTATCACTCTATCTACCTTGACGTGGCCGGAAGGAGCAACCTCCATGGAAATATTACTACGCCAAGTGGATCTGGTGAAGGGGCTATCACCCTCAAGGCATGTTAGGGTGCTATCTGGTGAGCGGTAGGTGAATTCGTAATTTCTTCTGTAGTTAGTCCCGCTGGATTGGAGAACGAAACCGCCGCCTTCGAGTGACTCATCACTTAGATATCCACACGGATTCTCTGATTCACATAGGCCGCTTGAAGCTAGGTAGAGAGTTCTGCATTCATACGTGCAGTCTGAAATTGTCTTGTATATGGCGTCTTCAATGTTGGCTGTTCCACTAACCGTCAGATTTTGAAAGAACCCATGACGCCATTTAAGAGGAGATACTCCGCCAAAACCTAAATCATATGTATTGTCGTAAAGAGGTACTATGCTTCCCTTGGTTGTCAGAACACCCTGAGAGCCGGATGGAGCAGTAGTTCCTATACCAACATACGCCCCGCTTGATAGATATATTACATCTTTTGTGGTATGGCTAGGAAGGTAATCATCGTTGGTTCTTGTGCTTACCGTGAACCTTAGATTGCTATGGTCTGGATAATCTATTACATCGGAAACGTGTACAGACTTCCATCTTCTCTGCTCGTGCCCAATTTTATATTGATCTGTTCCTGAAGGCGTTACATCTCCAGCCACCTGAAGTACGCCATAACCATCAAGTTCTTTGACTCCCAAGCCTAGGCGATTATTTTTAAGATCACCAAATAGTAAGGGCTTTAGTCCAAGACCAGAGGGGTCAGCGCATATTTCAGCTTCTTGATAAGGGTGAGCTGCTACATAGAGGTTGTAATCTGAGTTGGGGTCTATATAATAACCCGCACTGTGACCTATTGCGATGTTGTAACTGCCCTGTTTATTATAATGAAGGGCGTGGTTACCAACGGCGACGTTGCCAGATCCAAATACATTTCCAGCAAGCGAATGATTACCAACAGCTACATTGTAATCACCGTAAAGACTACAACCCATAGCATGTGAACCAAGGGCTGTATTTTTCTCACCGTCATAATTATGTGAGAGGGCGGCGTATCCAACAGCGGTGTTATCTACACTGTTGTAACCCTGCAATCCCAGATTATCTATGGTCTTTTGACCAACCCTAGTGGTTCTGACATCGGGGGTGCCAAAGTTTGTGGATGTTAGGTCGTTTCTTTCTGTGAGGTTATGTACGGAGTCAATGATATCAAGCAGGTTATGCCTGACATCATACGGTGATATCTGCCCAGTAGAATTGTCAGATATTTCTCTAACTATATTTTCTACCAGCTTGAGCTTGGTTAGAATCATTACCTAGTCCCTACTTGAAGCTGATTTCTAATGTCAATGGATCAAATTTAACATTATCCCCTGTATATATCTGGCGGGGATTGTCTAGCTGAGCGTGCATTAAAACGTTTCCAGAGGCGTAGTTGCTAGTATCAAGTATGGCAACTCCGGAAACCCATCCCCAGTCAGTTAAAGCTGTAGGAAATACTATTTGCCCGCTATTTCTAATAACCCCACTTCCGACAGCGTGATCGTCAGCGTTGTATACCCACTGGTTCTCATTTGTTGCAGGATCTCCTAATGAAACCCTAGAATAATTACTACTTACTGTGCCATCTCCACTGGAAAGTTCAGTGATATTGGCTCCAGTGTGTGAATCTGGTGTATTTGGAGCATCAGAGAAGTTACCACTCGTGAGAGCTATAGCTATTTCTGGGGGTTTAGCAAACGTTTCACCCCTGAAAATATGATGCAACAGTCCTGATTCTAGATAATCCGATAGTGCGGCCATTATTTTCTCCTAATATGGTATCCTAAAAGAACATGTTCTATAAGATATATACACTAAAAAAGGAGCCACCCCCAAATAAATGGAGGTGGCTCCAAAGCGGGTGTAGTTGGAGTCAGGGACTAGAATGAGCCAAGAATGACTCGTCTATTGTCCAGAACACCAAAACCAAGCTCAGCCCAACCGTAGAAACCTGCTCTCTGTTGTCTATGAAGAGCTGGGTCTTCAAAGACTTGGAGGGCCTGCTTGACAGGCATAACGAAGCTGTCATTGGATGACTGATCAAGTCCTACGACAAGTTCTTTGTCAGCAGTTTGAACAGCACCGCTAAGCTCGTTTGTGAAGAAGTCTTGATATTCTTGACCTTCTCCAAGCTCGTCAAGGTCGTGCAGGTTAACACCAAAGATTCTGGTGATAGGTGCTCCACCTTCGTTAGCAGTGTAAATCTCACGGCGAGTCACTTCATCAACCTGATCCATACCCCAGTTTCGCACATCTTCAAGTGCTTCAGGGCTGACATAAAGATCAGTGAGGCGACCACGGCCAGCAGAAGCGCTGTTACCGCCAGAGTTACGTCGCATAACGGTCTGCATAAGAGAAACAAGTCTCTTAGAGAACATACCCGCCGTTGCGTCGGCATCATAAACCAGAATGTTACGGTCAACGCCAGCGGCTAGCAGTGTATGCCATCCGTCGTCGTTCATCTTCTTAACGAAGCCCGCTTCCATAACCTGCATAGCTCGACCAACAATATCCCAACGAGCTTCGCGTGCATAGCGGAGCAGGTAGTCAATTGAGGATGCGATGCTGTAGGTTGGAATCATTACGTAGTCGCCTTCGACGCTACGTTCTGGAATTCTACCGTGTCCGGGGTTGGTGTAAGCAATGTGCTCACCTTCAAGTCCCGGTGAAATCAAATCCAATGGAAATTCAGTTGTGCTTCCGGGTTCCACATTGATTGTCTCAAAGATGTTACCAAGAATGTTGCCAACTAAAACTCCTTTTCGCAAAGGTAATTCTAGAGCCTTTGCAAACTCTCTTTGTGCGGCTGTCGCCACACTGACATCGCTATCTCCGGTCTGACGAAGAAGGGCGATGAATTCATCACTAGGTCTATTATTCGTAGGCATTTTATTTCTCCTTTGTGTGTTGAGGTACTCTTAAGGTACGTTAATTTCGACCTTGGCATAACCATCTTCGTCTTCAGACGAGAGGAATCTACCAACCAAAAGATTACCAGAACTTCCGGGAGAATCCTTACGGATATTACCGTCAGTGACGTGACAAGCATAAGCTGGATCACCAGCCGATGGTGTGCCTGTAATCTTATTAGTTACAACATAACCTTTTCGTAGAATGGTGACTTTTCCACCCTTCTGAACTTCATCTTTATGGAAGTTAAGATGAGTCCTCGTAAGGTCTTTATTAACAACATCATTGAGGAGAATACCCACAACGGTATCACTACCGACTACGGCCTTCTCTTCTACTAGGTTAACACCCTGATCCATGGCGGCACCTGAGCCAGCCGTGGAAGCGTGGACGACAACCCCTCCGCGAGTAGTAGCATCATCGTTATAGAAGAAGCTAATGTCTGTTTGGAGTTCTAATCTATCTGCTTTTAGAGCCATTTTATTATCTCCTGTTCTTGTTTAATGAATTACTTGCCCAAAACATTTTCTGAAAGCCATTCAGCTACACTTGCTCGCGTGGCTGATAGCTCGTCCTGATCACTTGAGGCTTCAACAAGAGTAGCCTCAGTCGATTCCACCTCATCAAACAATTCCTCAGTAACTTCTTCTGCCTCAGTTTCTTCTGTGGCTTCTGTAGTGGCTGGGGTTTCGTCGTCTTCGGATGTTTCTGCCTTAGCGTCTTCATCCTTCTCCACTTTTTCTTCGTCTTCTTTCTTCTTTGCCTTTTTCTTTTTGTACATCATGGCAACGATACCATCAAAGGCGTCGTCGTCAAGTGCTTCGTAAAGAGATAGAGAGTCTTGGGCTTCAGCTTCATCAAAACCGGCTTCAACCAAGCTGGAGAGACGACTTCTGTCTCTTTCTGCTTGTTTCATGTCGGCAATAGATTGCTGTGCTTCATTAAGCTCTTCAGTCTTTTTGGCAAGCGTGTCTTCCAATTCAGCGATGGTAGCCTGCGTGGACTTGATAGTTTCTTCAAGTTTGGCAATGGCCCCATCCTTCTCCTCTACTTGAGCTTCAAAAGCTTCAACCGTAGATGCAAACTCTTTATCTTTTGCTTCTTCGATTTTTGCTTTGATCGCATCGTTTTGCTCTTTAGCTGCGGCAAGCTCAGACTTAAGGTCTGCGACTTGCGTCTCTAAAAGATTATTATCGGACATTTGAACATCTCCTATAGAAATACTAGTGATAATGTCACTCTCGTTAACTTGAAAGGCTCTGCTGGAGTTTAGAATGACACTTCTCGGATTTGCTGGCTTGGATACTAGACCCTTACCAGAAAAAGAGATCTGCCTCAAAGCTCTGCCAACTTTGTAGCCTTCGTACTCTCCGGTTCCACCGTAAGCTCTTAGATGCTTAGTAAGAAATGCTGACGATTCATCTCTTGCTAGTAGTTTTGAGTTCCCTTCGGGGTCTATAAGGGCGTAATCAAAACCTGCAAATAAGCACTCCATGGACACAAACCATTTTCCCTCTTCGATCTCCGCAATAATCTGTCCCATTCTTTCTCTATTCTCAGGATCAGTCCAGCTATTGTAGAGTACAGCTTCCGTGATAATATCAAAACTCTGAGGAGCCTCTTCACTATCACCAGAAATTCGATTTCCTTCTTTATCTAATATGTAGCTACCAGTAATATGCCCGATAATATCATTTTCATTGTGCATGAAATTGAATTGTTTATCTTCTGGCGTATTTCTAGCAGCCCATGTTTGATTGGTGTCAAAAACGTCATCGTTCTTGTTCCAGCCCGTAGAGACCAACACGGATTCGAGGTAAAAGAGATCTATTTGGTCTGGGTTACTTTGAGCCAACAACTTTTTGACTGTAGGGTTTTCGCTGCTCACTACGCTTTCGGCTTCGTCTTTTGAAACGACTGAAGCTGGGGCACAGTATGCAACAGATAGTTGAGACTTAACTTGTTCAGAAATGCCGTCTATCTTTTCTTGTTTGTATATTTTCATGGTGTCTTACCTCTCCTAAGAGAATATACACAATTTTTTTTAATTATTGCTTTTAACGTCACTTTTGGACACGAAAACAAGAGTCCTACCATCCTTCTTGTAGACTCCACGTCTCTCAAAATAGTATAGTTCCCCTGTTTTTGGGTCTCTGTATTTGAAATCACCCTCACTAATATACTGAACATAAGCTCCAACTATATTTCTTCTATAGCTCTCTATGTTCATGTTTTCAGTACTAATCCCACGAGAAGCGAGGGACTGACTGAAGTCAGCGGGAGCCTTCAAGTTTTGTGACAATATGTTATACACAGTATTGTCGCTAACATCGTCAAGAGTTGGTATATTGGTTAGGACATCAATCTTTATCCTCTCCAAATCAGATACATCGGACTTAGTTAGCTGCCTCAAATTCTTCTTACCTTTGATATTAAGAAAGGCATTATTCACAATGCTGGAAAGATCCGTCCAAGCACCTTCAACCCACACTACTGTCTCTGCGATGCCGGGTTTAGACTTTGGCTTGTCCACACGTTTTTTGCGTGGTCCGTCATCCTCTTTAAAAAGCGGCCTGCCATTATATTTCTTTTCTTTTTTAGGTTTATCCCCGCCCTTAAACCCCGGATCATTTTGCTTTTGCGGAAACATTACGTCTTCTGGCACGGTTGAGTCTACCCCAACATCCTGTGGTTTAACCTTGCCTGATTGCAGGGCTATCTTTTCCAAGTCGTGTTCGTGCTCGGGGTTGTGATATGGGCCAGCCTTGTTTGGAGAGTCTTCCCTGTCTCTTTCCTTTACTTCTCGTCGTAGCCTTATTTTTTCCACGTCTGGGATTTCCTTAAATCTTTCGAGTACAGTCTCGTGACTAATAATGTCCCTGTCAGCCAATTGTAGAAGTAAGTTCTTCTCCGCTGACTCATCAGAGAGGCTCATTTGATCAAAGTGTACATGAGCGCCATATCTGAAACCCATAGATCTTCTTACTATCTCAATCTCTTGTTTCCAGAACTTAAGAAGCAAGTCTCTACCATACTGTAGTCTCTCAACAAGCGTTTTTAGAGATATAAAGTTGTTGGTAAATCCGCCACCGTTGTTGGCCATTCCCGTAAGGGTTGGGGGAACGCCTAGTCCAGCATAGATACTATTCAGTACAGACGTATACTTTTCAGAACCCAAGAACTTGTAAACCTGACTGTTAGACTCAGTGTAGGTAAGCTCTGGACCCCAAACCAACTCCATCGTCCCGCCGCCAACATTACTGGCCAATATGTCTCTCAACTTGTTAATGGCAGCTTTGTTTGGTAGTATCTTATGATCAAGGCTACCCAGTGTCCATAATCTAATATTTGAAATGGCTCCGTCTAACGCTGATAGGTCTGCGAGCCTCATCTTTTCAAGCATGATGATATCGTCAAGGATGGCGTAAATCATGGGGTTGGCCCACTGATTCCAATCATCCTTCTTGTAGTGAAATACGGAAACCCTATTGGGATCTAGTGGTATTTCTCTATCTCCACGCTTTATGCTACGCTTGACGTTTGGTGGTAAAGTCTCTAAAACATCCGTAGGTATGTCGCCATTCTTGAAATTGTCGTGAAAGCTGGTGGCAGATATAGTGAGTGTTCGCCTGCCAAGAAATAGAGATAGTCCACCATCCTGCATCTTTACCGTGGTTGGATTAAAGAAGTTGTATCTCCAAGGAATAACGTTTCTCTCAATATTAGGAACGTCTACCTTGATATCATTAGCTAAGGATTTCATGTACTTACTAAGCTCTGGTGTGATATTTGCATTGCTACGGTAGATAATCACGTTTCCAGTCTTGTAGAGATTATTTAGAAATCTTTCTGAGCGTTCTTTACCATTAACCTTGTTGAACCACTGCTGATAAAACTTTTCCACGCTCTTATTGGGGTGTACTAAGTTAATTCCCTGACTTCCAAAGTCTCCCATCAAATCAACTATATTCCTAATGATTCCAACTTTTTCGTATGCATCCATACACATCCTGATCGCTTTTCGCTGCTGGTTTGGAACATCTTCGGATGGTCTGAATGAATAATAATCCTGACTGGTGTATCCGGGTCTGACTGACCTGTTAGGCTCGACATTTATAAAGTTTCTGTAATGACCACCCGTCGATTTAGATAACCCGCTATAGGAATCAACACTATCAGAAAACTGCGAAAAAGCAGTGGTCTTGCTTTGTGGGTCGTTTTCGTCCCAAGTTATAAAATTGTTGTTATCGCTCATTTTCTATCTTTCAAACAATTAATTGGAATGTAATTGGAATGGTTACAATATTATACACAACTTAGTAGATATCCTTCATGTTTTCAGTAAACCAGCTTGGCCCGGAGTACGGGTCTTCCGCACTTTTGGGTCGAAACCCCCCTTCGGTAGCAAAGCCACCGTAGAATCTATATTCTTGCGGTGTTGGTGCCCTCTGTAAGACTCTAGCGGCCATGTTAGCCATTAGTAGGGCTGAGTAGCGGTCTTTACGCATCTTGCTTTTCTTTCCAGCTCCAACGATAATCTCGGGTGTGTCCCATCTATCCCTGCCGCTTGCTGTTTGCGTGATTTGTATCATGGACAGTTCGTCTTTTAGCTCTTCAATATCCATGACACATTCTTCTAGCGTATCAAACATTCTACCCTTGAGGGCGTCTTCTGAGGTTGATAGGCCAAGAGTAACAGAGTCGAAGAAGGGAAATATTAGTATTTTGTCTTCAAAGTCCTTTCTCATCCCGTGATTAGCCTCTGCAAGCCACTCATACTTTGCAAACTGACACATCTCAAGTATGTGCAAACCACGCTCATCATCCGTATCTTTTGGTTTGTCGTCATCAATAACTGGCCAGATAGCCAATTCGCCTTCCTTAATCTTATCTGAATCGTGCAACGACTCCATGACGGCAATTCCACCACCCTGAGCGTCCATAGCTATATGAATACATGGGAAGAGTTTCATCAGGTCTCTAATCTTGCGAGCACAGTAGGCGTAGAAGTCTGTTTCACTAGAGAGGCCTTTCTTGACCTTTTCCTTGTGTTCTGACCTCGTGGTTGTCCAGCAATGAACTATTCTTCGGTGGTCTGGGTTTGCCTCTAGTACAACTATACTAAAATTGTCAACCTCGGATGCTGGGTCAACGCCAAAGATATATTTCTTGTTTGGGTCTCCCATTAGAGTGGCTTCAAAATCTATTTCTCTGCCTGAACTATCTTTTATTGTGTTCTCTTTAGATACAACGCAGGATTCTATCAAAGACCTCTTAAAGAACCCCTGAGAATCTCTTGTGAAGCACGCACCAAACTCCATTTGGTATATTCCAGTATGGACTGTAGCCTTTGATCTAGCTACTTGGTCGGCGTCCATGAATCCTTCCGGCAATAGTTCGTATGGTATTCTAATAATTGAATACTGCGTCCAATCAAAGCTATCAGGTGGGTCTTCGCCATTAAATACTTCCCTCAATCTTGACCTGTCTCCACGGCTCTTTATGATTGACTTCCATTTCTTCCAGTAGGTGGCGAAATGATTAAAGTCATAGTAAGCCGTACCGGAAAGAATAATCTGGTTGTCCTTATTTTCAGAGTCATCTTCTTCGATGGATTGTGGAGTTTCAACCCCCAGCTCCGCTGCTCTTTTCTCGGCGGCAAGACGCTTTACGTTTTCTATGGGGTCTGCACTAACTGCTGCAAAACCAGCGACAACATTTTCAAAAATATCTCTGGGGATAGAGGCGAACTCGTCAGATATAATGTCGTTAGCACGTTGACCACGAATCTTTTGTCCGTCACCAAGTGGTAAACATGTCACTGTACTCTCGTTAATACGCATGACACATCTATCGACATCTCGTCTGGGGCCACTATTACTATCACATATATCCCTTAACATAGGTGCGTCTCGCCATATGGTCTCCATATACTCAAATAGGACTTTGGACTGTCGGAATGCGGCACCCACAACGACAACTTTTCTTTTCGGCAGTAGTAACGCCCTTAGAAGTGCATATAACGATAGCATAAAAGACTTACCAAACCCACGACTCGCTATAAGCATTGGGAACTTCCTGTTCCACATCTCCTTTAGCATCCAAGCCTGCGACGGCAATAGGTGGATGTTTAGCACTTCTTTGCATAGAAACGAAAAGTATTCTGGTTGCGTCATCAACCAAGTGAGTTTTAGGTGAAAATCTTCTTCCGAAGCTCTTAGAACCTGAGAGGGATTGAATATTTCATTTTCTGGCACGTCAATGCCAAGCCAAGCTTCGTTAATCTTTTTTATCTTATTCATATTTACTTTTTCACTATGTGCCCGTTCCCGAACTTTTTGCTGGAAATAACACCATCCGCAAAGCCGTAGTATACAGACTCATGAGAGTTTAAGTACCAATCCCCTCCGGATATTTTTCTTTTTATGTAGCTCTTTACTTTTTCTGGTGTAACCGTCTTGTAATGCTCTTTGAAATACTTCCCCTTGACACATCTATTAGTGTATATGTCGAGCATGGATTCGGTCATTGTTTTTTCAAAACTTATAGCGTTCTGAACACTAAGGTAGTCTCCTGTCATACCGCTTGAGCCAAAATGACACATGAAATATGCATTAGCTGTCATTATTCGCTCATCAGCAGCTTGGAGTATAATACTGCTCATGGATTCTGCCTGTCCATAAACCAGTATGGTGACATGAGATCGACATATGGAGATAGCGTCGTAAATCGCCATTCCGTCATTCCAATTCCCTCCTATGCTATGCATATGCACAAATATAGGGTCTCTACTTTTGGTATCAAGATGTCTTATGTTTTTAATGAATGTAGAAGCCATGCGGTATTCTACACCCGGATCTTCCTCAAAAGAACCGTGATATCCATGTAAGTGTATTTCCCTCTGTGCCACATCCACGCCATAAGAATGAACTTCCCCAATTGGGTCGGTCATTTTTTCCTCCCTATTGTGTACATCTCATTCACTCTCTTGAAAATACTGCTAACCGCTAAGAAGGCATTGTGTTTATTTCCACAAAAGAGAACATTGATGTTGTCATGAAGCTGAAACTCTAACAAGCACTTAAGCAGGTACTTCCCGCTTATTTTTACAGAGGCTTTTTGAGACTCTGGTATTCTAGAATTTTCTGGAAATTTTATTAGATCTTCTAAGGAGAACTCCAGAACTATAAACTTATGGGGAAAGGATTTCATTCTTTCTATTTCATTTAAGAATGCGTGTTTTTTCTGGCCTAGGTTTTGCGCAAGCTCTTCAACACAGCCTTTTCTCTCTACGCATATTTTCTCTTCAAGCCCTTCTATACTGTAGTCCCCTGTATCGAGCTTTCTCTCTACCATACCTGCACATGTATTGTACTTACCAAAGTAGTACCCATCCTGCTCTCTGGTGTCTTTAATTACCATAAAGTCTGGTGCTTTGTTGTATTTAGCCATTTTTATTCCTCACTATTTCGGAAAACAGAGACTCGTAATGAGACTCTACCCCGTTTATTGAGTCATGACAGCTTTTGCAAAGCGTAATACCGTTGTCGATGTCATATCTTAAGGACGCTGCTCTTGACCATTTCTTTATATGATGTGCCTGAATTTTGTACTTAGAATTACAGCCGGGCATCTGGCACTTTCTGCCGTCTCTTTTATATACCTTTCTTCGCCAGTCCTTGTAGACCGGATCTTGATAGTTCCTTCTCATTGACATATAGCCCTTAGAACCTTAATGTCGTGACGTATTTCTCTACAAAAAATTCTAGTTTCTATGCTCGAATCTTGATTTAACACCGTTTTCATCAGTCCTGATGTCGCTATGAAACAGGCTTCGTCTGGGTCATTAGCTTCAACGAAAATAATCGGAAATGCCGAATTATATTCATGTAGTCTGAACTTAGTCAGTGATGATATCACGAGTGATAAATCAAGGTAAACTTTGTATATCTTCATTGAGATCGTGCTCCATCATTAGGCGAACAAGATCCTCGAAGCTGTTTCTGGGAAGCCAGTTTAGTTTGTTATTGGCTCGGGAGCAATCTCCCCTCAGATAATCAACTTCGGCTGGTCTGTAAAACTCTGGATCAACTACCACGAGTTCACTCCAGTCATCTATCCCAACGTGTCCAAACGCACAATCTAAGAATTCTTTTATAGTGTGTGTTTCGCCTGTACAGATAACATAATCGTCAGGCTCGTCCTGTTGTAACATTAGCCACATTCCTTCGACGTAATCTCCCGCATAACCCCAGTCCCGAAACGCTTCCAAATTACCCAAACGGAGTTTTGGAAAATTTTTATCGTATCCTGTTTTACTCCACTCTCCAATCCACTTGGTTATTTTCCGCGTAACAAAGTTCTCGCCTCTTCGTGGACCCTCATGGTTAAATAGTATTCCGGCACTAGCATGTAATCCATAAGCCTCTCTGTACAACCTCACAGCGTAGTGGGCTGCACACTTAGCTATAGCATAAGGTGACTGTGGGAGGAATCTTGTATCTTCATTTTGGTATTTATTACCATCCTTATCGACATCGTATGAATCTCCAAACATCTCACTTGAAGATGCTTGATAGAATCTGCATCCCAACATATTCAAATCTACAATAGCCTGTAAGATGTTGAAACATCCTTTTCCAGTAATATCCCAAGTTAGTCCGGGTTGCTTAAAAGAGACGCCAACATGCGATTGCGCTGCAAGATTATAGACTTCATCTACATTCCCGTTATCCTTTAGAATATTAATTACGCTACTAGCATCCGTAATGTCTCCCTGAACCAAACTGAAACTGTCATTTCCCGATAGATGCTTGATTCTTTCAGTAGTGTCTACACTGCTCCTCCTCGCCACTCCAATGACTTCATAGCCCTTAGATAAAAGTAGATCCGCCAGATGGCTTCCATCCTGTCCAGTTACCCCGAAAATGATTGCCTTGCTCATTTAAATTACTCTCCTAGGTTTAGTTATTCCTTCACAGTATCAGGAGTTAGGAAGGGTTGGTCTACCTGACCATCTTCGTACTTATGAAACTGTGATAATCGTTCTTCTTCCTTTGCCATAGCTAGCCTCATCTTCTCCATCTCGACGCCGTAGCGGTGTACAACATCTGGGTTCTGCATGAGGTGTACTATCCAAGCTGTAAATGATTGCTTAGAATCCTCTAATCGTTTGATTCTCTGCTCTCTCGTTCCCTTCATCTCCTTTAACATAGATGACTTCTTTGTCTGAAGATCGCGGTAATCCCTATTCAGGGACTCCTGTGCTGCCCTCAGACCGGACACCTGACGCTCCAAGTTCATAATACGGTCCCTATCCTGTTGATCGGGGTCAAACGCCCTCTCCTCCTGTATCATGGCCTCAAATGCACTAATCTGGTCAAGGTTCTCCTTGTTGCCCTTAAGACAGCGGTTCATGAGAAGCTCAAGCTTGATTACATCCACAACTTGCAATTCTTCCGTTGGGAATACATCATCCTTAAACTGAGCAATAATTCTAGACCAATGGTACTTAAACAGTGCTAGCTCTTCCTCAGTGAATTGCTGCCTGAGTTCCACCCAGTAAGGTCTGTCTTCTAGGGAGTAGGCCGCTTCCTCTTCACGGGAAAGGCCCAACTTTAATTTCCTTTTTATGAAAGAATTAATACTGTCTGGATCACGTTCCAACTCAGCAGCTATTTCATCCACACTGAGTCTTTGTGCATTTTGTGTAATATAACGGGCCTCATCGTTAGATATTCTACCCTTCCGCATAGCCATGCTCCTCTAATATGTCATATATGACTTGTAGGACTTCTTCCTTACGTTTTTTAGGAACATATACGTCATGTACGATCTTTAAATACTCTGCTCTGTATTGGGCGGGCAATTTAATATCAATAACGTGAGTCATATCCTTCCAGTTTAGTTTCTCAGTATAAAAGTCATCAGATTCACTGATGGAGTCGTCTCCTACTATATATTCTTCGTTTGCTAGTTGTCCGGGCATTACTACGCGGGCTTTATCTTCTTCATCCTTGGTAAAGTGATTATCTCTAACAAAGTTCTTTAATCTATTGGAAAGATGTACGGCTAGGAAGTTTTCCAGTGGGCGACCTTCTTGATATCTATCCAGTGCATCCATACAGATTATAAATGCTTCCTGTTTGAGGTCTTCTGTTTCGTATCCGTAAAATGTGTATTTGGGGGCGGTTCTGTTAACAACAACCATTATTGTGTCAAAAACCTCCTGTTCTGACATACTAGGTGGTATCTTCATTTTCATCCTTCCATACCAAAGCTCTCCATTTTTGTCCATCATAGAATTCTAGGCAATTAGAATCCGTGTTGTAAATAATACTACCCGTTTGAGCTGGTGGTTTGTCAGCATCTGAAAATTCTGGTGCAGCTCGTAATATGGGGGCACTTACGGTAGCATTTTTGCGATCTAGGTCTAATCTTCTGGCTTTTAGCTTAATTTGTTTCTGTGACTTAGCTATTGCGGCCACAATTGCGTTGGGAAGCCCCTCAAAGGTGGCAAATTCTTCCATGTCTATGGAATCAATACACCCGTCTTTTCTTCCTAAGAGAGAATTTTCTTGTATTTGTACTGGTTCTGGTAGAAATGGCTCGCATTGTGACGTTACCACTGTATAGGGGGCGAGCAGTGCCTCAGCATATGAGAGTGGGTAGACGGATGTGGCTATCACATATTCTTGTTCTTCACAGGTAAATGAGATAAAGCGACCATTTGGGTTAAATTTATCGTTTGCTGAATTACCCCAGCATATAGAAATGTCTCTATGTAGGATTTTCTGATCGTCAACCACCTTAATTGAGCCAACACCTCTCTCATACAGCACTAGCTCTTCTTCTTGGGGCGAAATCTTGCGATATTTCTCTAATACATACAGAAATCCATCCTCGTCGCCAAATATATTATCAAAACAGCAGTCGCAGTCAATATCGTTGTTTGCTATTGCTTGCTTGACGAATTGGTTGTATTCGCATAGAGGCTCCGTACCCATCAGGCACATTTCCTGTAGGTTGTTGGGGCATTGAACGGCTAACTCAACAGCCGTTTGACTAAACTTCGCCTTCATCGTCCTTTTCTTTCTCTTTCAAGAGTTCTGCCAACGCAGCATCTGGTTCTGAAAGCTCTTCAGCAATCTGACTGTTCAGTTCAGCAGTCGCTTTGCAGTTCAATTGCGACTCTACCTTGTTTGAACACTTCTTTTTGTTATTACAGCACTTAGACATGGGCCGTCCTTTCTTTAAAAAATTACTTCATGACTTATTATACACCAATTGGAATAAAAAAACACTATATTGTAACTATGTGGGGGCGATATGCGTACAATAACTTGGGCTAATTGGGGAGGTTTGGGTAATACATTATAGACTGCGGCGGCGAATTGTGTACGAACCACCCCGGCATTTTTCACAAAATGGATAAGTTAAGTAATTGAAGATAAAAGTACCCCTTTTGGTAGGATAGGTAAGATGGTAAATATAGTAAGCATGGGTAGGGTAGGTAGTCAAGGTAAGATACGTAGTATACAGGGGAGGGAGGGTATAGGTAGGGTAAAGTACCCTATAAAATATTCTGTAAATATTTAATAATTATTCAAGATTATGCTTGACAATGACGATATATATATTATAATAAAAAGCATAAGAAACAATTCACGAAAGGAAAACAAATGGCACAATTAGAAACACTAGCAACGGTTATCGTATACGGTGGAATCATCGCTTCCTTCGTAGGTTTATTTGCCAATATAATTTATTTCAATATTCTTGGAAAATAATTAAAGATTACTATTGACAATTGTCGATATATATAATATAATAAAAGCATCTTAAACGAAAGGAAAACTAAGATGAAAACTGAAGCTGTCAAAAACATTTTTAATTCTGAGAACTATGGCCTTGAAGATCATACCCTTTGGGTTGATAAGATTAGTGAGCTTGATCCAGATGGTAACGTAATGGTTACTAAGCTGATCGCTTACGTTATTGATCCAATCGGTAACGCTATGGTATTCAACTATTCCCCATATGCTCCATTGAGTGAGTTACTCAACTCGGCTAAGGTATGGATACAATGTGGTTGCCCTAGTGATTGCGATGCTTCGGGCTTCCCTCGTAAGTGGGATGAAGCATCATTGCACGCATGGGTTGCATCATAAGGAGATGATAAAGATGGAAGATATTATTTTACTTCAGTCAATGGTAGTTGATGGTTCACTGATTGAGTTAGTGCATAACCTACACTGCGAACAGTATGAACTATTGATTGATGGTATACCTGTATACAATACAACTCAACTGATACATGCTAACTATGAGTATAGCATGGAAGCGGCGTAGTGTACTCCCCCAACTAATCCCCTATAGGACACATACACATGAGACAGATAACCAACGGACACACCACACTGAATGTAGTAGCACACGTAATGATGCGTAACATGTGGGAATATTATATTACTGAATCACCTGATGCTAATGGTATAGGGTGGGCATTGGTATGTGGTGATGTGGTAGAGTATGGTAGTATATCACAGGATGATATAGATAACTACAGCATGAGCTACACCACACAACTGAATGACCTACTACCGCCGATTGGTTGGCAGTGGGCTGACAGTGTACTGGCCTAACCAATCCCCTATACGGCTATATGTAGAGGGGGAAACAGGTGGGCTGTACTGGCTAACCCAATCCCCTATAGGGCGGCATTGACAAGGGCGGCAAAATCGGCCCCCGCAGGAATTGCCCTAAGTCCTTTGGTAGCAGCAACTTACGTGAATTAGGGAAAAACTTTCTAAATCATGGGGTAAATTAAAGAATATGTCTTGTAGTGGTCGATAATATATGATAGAATACCCGTATGACAAACAACAACACAAAGGGAAACCAAATGAGCGAGATTGAAAAATACGAATTGCATATCGAACTTTGCAACATCGCAACACCCGGATATTTCATCAGCTTTGATGAATGGGTGGAACTTGTCAAGAATGCGGAAAAGGAACTGGCGTAAATAATTAAAGTTTACTCTTGACACCTGCCGATATATATTATATACTTAAGGCATAACAAGTTCACTTCTCGAAAGGTTTT
>MDTE01106711.1_pt1 | contig 24585 bp, 25 predicted proteins | sample 811231 | NCBI WGS metagenome assembly MDTE01 (sample SAMN05326651, study PRJNA326480) | marine metagenome | isolation source: seawater | place: Indian Ocean: Red Sea | collected 2010 | reverse complement strand
TGTAGCTTATTAAAGTAAATATATGTTTTATTTAATGTTATAATATTACGCGTTTCCTTAAAATCGCTATGAATATTAAACATATGTACTCTAAACTCGCGCGGCCATTCCTTAACCGGTTTTTCTTTTTTAATATAGCAGCCTATATAACTTTGCCACAAATTATAAACATAATCAGATATCTCCCTTCGATATACGTCAAACTTATTTTTATCTTCTGGGTAATATTTTAAATATTCTTGAATTTTTTTTTGCTTTCTCAACGTAAGATAGTGGTATTTAGGTTTTATTTGATTTCCCCTCAATCGTCTTATATATTCATAAAGTTTATCGCGCACCTTTGTTCGTTCGTTTGTATTTACATTTCTTATAACATATCCTCCAAAACATATTAAATTTTTATCACACCAACTACCCTTTGTATTTACCAATTCAAGACACTTATCATAACTATCAATATTATCAAAAAGTCTCTTGGGTCTAGAAATATTTAGTTCTGAAAATAGAGTACTATATTTATCGAAATCAACGCAATTAATATCTGTTCCCGTAGGTGTTTTAATTAGTTCATACATTTCTATCAAATATATCCAACTTTTATTTTCCATTGTCCTAGATACAATTCTATTTTTAGGATGCTGCATAACAAAACTATAACTATAGGTAGAATTTGGTTGCTCGGACCCTTTAGGTAGTTTTTCAAAGTCCATTCCTGTTTCATTACATGCTTCTAAAAACATAACTCTAAACGAAGATACTTCATTTTCTTGAACGAATTTATTGTTTGCACCAATATTACTGCGGGTTGCTATTTCCCATTCTTGTTTGAATTCGTCAAAAAACAAATTAATCATTGTTCCTTCAACTAATTCTTCGACTATAATATCTCGTACATCATTTGTTTTTATAAATTCAGAATATTCTACTGATTTAGGTGGCGAAAACGCCGTTACAAAATTATCTTTATTAGCAATAACAGATCTATATTTTCCGTACATAGAGAAATCTTCCGGTGTTTCTAGTTTGTCTTTGATATATCTAATAATGCGGTGATTTAAATCATCTTTATTTATGTATTTTTTAACATGTTTACCATCAGTGTTATTCAAAAAAATTAACTCCTGATTAGATAGGGTATATGTAGGCATTATACATATTATTTTTATACCTTTAACTTCCTTTTATATAATTGTTTGAATAAATTATTTAATTTCTGCTATAAATATAAGATATGTCCCAAAGTTCTGTTAAAATTCAATTAAATGATATCATAGAAATAAATGCTCCATCAAATACTAATCTTGATAAAAAAAATTTCATTGTAATTTATGCAAGTGAAACTACTATTAAATTAATTGAAGTAGAAACATTTGATGAGATTAATTTATTTATTAACGAAGAAGGAAACTTAATGGATACATCAATTCAAAACATATCATTACTAAGTAGAGATAAAACACCAAGTTACGCACTACAAAATAATTTAATACCTGAAACATGGATAGATATTACATTTAGTGGAGATATACCAACTATTATTACCGGACAAATTACAAATTTAGAAGAAGATATGATAGAAATCAAAGTATATCCATCTAATAGTATTATATATATTGATTTCGGTTATAAAGGATTACCAGAAGAGCTTTCGATAAAAGAAATAGTTATTAGAGCTCCACCTAAAGAAATACAATTAGAAGTGGAATCAAAGTTAACAGTAGAAGAAGAAGGAAAAAAATTATTGGATTCAAAAGAAGAGATTGTATCTGATAAAGATAGACAAGAAAGTAATATAGAAGAACCTATCGAGGATCCCGATCGAGATGCTCCTTTGCAAACATTTGAACAACCAACATTAGATGATGAAGAAATTGACTTTGATAATATGATTATAGAAGGAGATGCTATTTCTTTTGGCGAAGAACTGGGTCAAATTATCCAAGAAGTAACCGTAGATGAAAAACGCAAGAGATATGGACTTGATATTCAAACAACTGATTTAATGGATGATATATTATCTACAATACCTACGTCGGAAAGAAATAATGACATTTTAAAAGAAATTCAAAGGCAAATAAACCGCTATATTGAATTACGAGAAGGTTTTTCAATATTTGATAGTAATGGAAATGTAGATATTCCAAAATTAAAAGGTATAGATCATAAACCATTAAAAGAATCGCTGCTGTCTTTAAACAAAAATATACCTTGGATAATACCTGTTGTAAAAAATAAAAAAAAAATGTATGATATTGACGGATTTGATGAAGCAGCAAATCAAGAAATGGATATAGCACATTTCAAATTAAGTGATGCAAATTATACCGAAAATACATATAATAATGATTATAAAACAGTTAAAAGTTCTTCATTTGTTAATGAAAACGATAGATACAAAATACTTATAAGTAATCTAGATGGTTTATATACATCATTCCAAAATTCGAACAATCTAGAAACAATGATAGAAAGAAAACAAGTAAAAGATAATATACATGTTGTTTTAAATAACCAAGAAAACAGTGAAGCATTTGTATACGATAACAAAGAGTTAAAGAAAAATAGATTTATTCTTCAAAGATACAATGCCGGGCTTACAACTATTAGAAAGGATAAGCTTAAAAATAACTACACTATTGAATTAAGTAACAATGAAGAGGCTTGCATTACATCCTTTTTAATGTTACCAGAAAAGGTTATGAAATACACAAAAGGATTTTTACCTGGAATAAATATTTCTAAAAAAACTAGTATAAATCAATATCCTTTCTATCATTATAAATTATTAAATAATCAAACCTTGCCTAATACTATATTAATTAATCAATTAGAAAAGATAACACCCGAAGCTAATACTAAATTTTTATCGAGCATTAACGAATTTATTCTTGATTCTTATGATGGTACAGACGATAAATATGAATACTTTTTGGATAAAATGATCCCGAGAATTAAAAATTTATTTTTATATTCAAAAGAGTTTTTAAATAATGATTTATCTGTTAAGTCTGTAATTAAAGAATTAGAACCATTTTTAGTATATGAAGACGATATAACCTATATGCAATATAATGAAATATCTAAATATATAAAACTAGAGATTATAGAATACAAAAAAAAATATGTTTTAAAAGGTAAAGAATTTAGACTTATACCAGCTCCAAATGAAACACTCTCTGTTAATCCACTTGTTTCTATATTGCATAATACAATTCATCCATTAACTGAAAAAGAACTAGATAATCATATATTTGAAAATATATACAAAATAATAACTACCGATCCAACATTAGATATTTTAGAAAAACTTTCCATCGATAATCATTCTCTTATTTCAAAAAGTATCGCTTACGCAAATTTAACACTACTTTCTATAATAGATATTGAAAGCGAATTTAAAGAATTAAATGATAAATTTCAAGAAAATTTAATTCAAGAAAAAACATCTAATAAATGTGGTACATTTGTTTTAGCTAAAAAATACTTGGATTATGATGAAATGATGGATGATAATGATAAAGATATTTATTTTGATAAAATGTATGATACTACAGTATACGATATTATTGACAGTTATAAAAAAGAAAAAAGTTCCATGAGTAATGAAGAATTCTCTATATTTTTAATAGAAAAATTAAAAACCAACGTGGGATTAACCGCTGAAAAAGCCATAGAAGACGCGGAAGCCATGATATTAGGAAGAAGACCTGTTAAAGAAGGGTTTTATGCAATGCTAAATTTAGATGGCGAAGAAGAAGAAATCTCTTTTTACCGAAGATTAAATAATAGATGGGAAAAAGATGAAGCAATGGCGGGTATTTATGCAGAAAACTCAAAGGCTTTTTGCAACGTTCAGACCAATTGCTTGGAAGTAAATGATATTTGTAGTTCCTCTGAATTAGCTGAAAGTGAAATTAAAAAGAATGCTATCAAGTATATACTAGAAGAATTCGATAAGAAATTAGATTTAAATATTGAAGAATTAAAAGAAAAATTAGTATTAGACATTCAAAAATGTGAAAAAAATGTGGCAATCTTTAAACAACAAGCTAGATTTAATTTGTTAAAACATAACAATTATAGATTTTCTCTTGGTATGAAATCAGTTGAAGTAACACAGGAAATTTCTCCACACGAAAGATTGAGGGACCTTATATTAGGTCATAATAGTTTTTCAGAAAAACAACAATACATTCTTTTATTTGTTAAAAATTATACTAGGGAATCGATACACGGTGAAAACATGTATTGGTTATATTGTAAAGATACGAATATTAAATTATTACCAGTATTTTTATATAAATTAGCGAGATCTTACAATACCGGTCAATATCTTGAAGTTATGGCTGATATATGTAAAACACAGGGAGCAAAGAGTGACGACGAATCATGGTGGGTTGATAGACATAGTGGATATCAAATTAAACAAGTTGATTTTAGTACAGATGAAGGATACGATGAACAGGGTTTTGCTATTAGAACTAGCGAAATATTACAGCAAGAAAAACAACCGCTTATGAAAATACAAGAAACAAAACAAGAAATAAATCCTATTCTAGAAACCATTGATAACATTATAACCGCTGTTACTAGAAATATGAAAATATTTATAGAAGGTTATAGAAAATTAATAAGTAATACCGTATATGCTTTGCTGCCTAAAATTATTAATGAAAAAATTTATGGAAATCTTGTAAAAATTGCAGAAAAAAAACAAAAAAAGATTGCTTCATATGAAAACTCTGTAAATAAAGCTATGATAATATTAACTCTATCCTTAATACACATAAGTATTCAAATATCTATACCTTCGGTTAAAACACGACATACGTTTCCAAGATGTTTTCGCTCTTTTGCAGGATATCCGCTGGATGGTGATGGTTCTCTTAGCGGTATTGAATATATTTCATGTGTGACTACCCAAATGACAAGTAGTGAACCTCCATGGAATAGTATAAAAAAAATAAAAGCTACTATTTTAACAAAAGAAATAAAAAATTATATTGAAAAACATATCATAGTTTTACCTAATATCATAGAATTAATAAATGAAAAAAAATTATATTTGACACTACCAGAAAATCAACTAATACCTGGTGAACTTAATATTAATAATTGGAATACTTTTTTACCACCAATAGAAACGATACAGCTTAATAAAGTTAGTATGGTTGGTAAAGTTTTCCAAGAAGGATTAAAAGAAAATATGAAAACTGGTAATCCAAAACAATACGATGATGTTTTAACCTTGATATCCAAAGCAAGTTTATTAACTATGGAAATAATTAAGTTAGTTCAAAAAGTAGTAGCAACAAAAACACCTATACTAACAAATAAACTATTAGAACCCTTTTTAGAAAATTCATGTTGTCATGAAGGTTTCTTTAATTCATACCAATACTTCGCTAATGAAAATCCTACTATAGAGGAAAATAATATGCACGTTCTTAATATAGAATATATATTATATGATTATCATAACTATCATAGAGCACCTTTAATATTAGATTATAGAAATACGCGTTTACCTATTACAATATTTAATAATTATACGGAAGAATTTATATATAAATCTATTATACATTACTGTAATTTAAATAATGACTTGCCTATACCAGAAGAATTAAAAATATTTTTAACAGAAAAACCGGAACCTGTAAAAAATGCAAAATTATTATCTCAAAAAATCGATGAATTAAAAACTCTAGGTAAAAATTTTAACGAAGAAAGTCTTATGCAATTAATGTCCATTGTTTTCAATAAAAATACTGTAGAAATAGAAATTCCATTACCTACCACTAATATAGATAGACTAAGTGACTTAATAGAAACAGCTAGGGATGATGTTGAGTTAGATATTCCTGGTGTTTTCTTAGATCATCTTGAAAAAGTATTGGATAGTCATGATGTCTTTATGTATCAAGATACAGAAAACTTAGCAAATTTTAAGGATTATTTATACACTACTATAATAAGATTACAAGAAGAAACTGTAAATTTTTTAAATACTAACAGTTCTTACTCTAGAAATCAAAAGGGTTCAGCAGAAGAATTTATGAATACTATTTACATATGGAAACCTTGTGATGAAAACATTGAATATAATGAAAAAGATGTATATAGAATATTAGAGTTTATTCAAGGTTCTTGTAATAAAATCGCCAGTTTATTTCCAGAAATGATAAAACATAGAACAACTGTAGAAGATAGTAATATACCGGATCACTGGAACCTATCTTTATCACATACCACGGATCTTAAGAAAATTATAAAAGATCATTATTCAAAACTAAATAAGTATCTTGGAAATAAAGTATTAATAGATACATTTGGAGAAATCAGTAGATCTTTGAAATATTGGATGTCGTTTTTAAAAGAAATTCAATGTATTTCCGGAATTTATGGTAATAATCCTGATTCAGAACAATTTTATAAGTACACTTTGTTCAATAAAAATACATGTATTTTAATTTACAGATATGTATACTGTTTTATCGTACATAAAATATTTAACTCTGTAAATGAAACAGTCTTTAAATTTATTGAAGGCAAAAAAGATTTACAGGAAACTACTACGGAAGTAGAATTAGAATCGGAAATGTTAAAATTAGAAGAGGTTGATTTTTCTGCTATTTCCATAGATAAAAATAAAACCATGATAGCTAATTATATTATAGATGTTTCTTTAATGTTAAAAACAACAAAAAACAAAGTTCTTAATTTCAGTCTGCAAGATATAGTTAAAAATGTTAATATAGAAAAAGAAAAGGAAAAGAAATTTGAATTTACTGATAAATTAGCTAGTATGACTGACGAGGAAAGGTCAGTTAATACACTAATGAAAAATAATAAATTAGGAGACTGGGGTAAAGGAAGTGAAAAAGGATTAACGCAATATGTTAAGGAAACTTTTGATAAAGAAAGAGATGAAAGAGAAAGACGAATTATTATGGAGAGAAAATTACAAGAAAAAGAAGGAGGCACAGATAATATTAATATTTTTGCCATGGATTATGAAGAAGATTTGCGATTGGGCGATGAAATCGATCATGATGTTTATGCATTAACCAATTTACCAGAAGACGATGATCTTGGAGATAACGATGACAATGATTGGGGTGGCGGTAATTAATTATATATAAATTATATTATTATATATATAATTATGTTTTCAAAAAGTTACATTAAAAGAAATATAGTCATGTTTTCATTATTTGTATTTGTATTAAGTTATTTTGTATTAAATACGGTAAAACCAAAATTCTTATATAATGATAATATGACCTTAAGACAATTTGGCGTAGGCTACAGAAAAAAAACTGTATTACCGCTATGGTTAATTTCAATTGTTTTAGCTATTTTATCTTATTTTAGCATTTTATATTATGTTACCTATAATCGTATACAATATTAGCGGGAGTTCTCCAGGAATACCTCTCCTTGATCTATCATGCGATTTTTAATAGCAGCATTTTCTTTTGAGATGTTTTTATTGTAATCTCCCAATTCTAATGAAGATTTATATTGTTGTCCTAGCCAAAATTCTTCTGATTTAAATTTTTTGTTAAATGATTTTTGAGACTTTCTATTATCATTTAATGTGACAAAGGTTTCGTCTATTTTCTCATCTAATTTAGATGCTGTTTTATTAGCTCGTTTTTCAATGTCTTTTTTGGTTTGTTCTATTACAGGATCTACATTATCTTCTACTTTTTCATAGACTTTACCAGCATTTTGCATTAATTTACTGGTGTCTGTTCTACATTTTTGTTGCAAGAAAAATGTATATGATACTAATATAGATAATGATCCTGCTAATGATAACCATATAAATTCAGAAATTATATCTTTTAAACAAATAGCTTTAAATAATTTTGCTATTGCGTTTAGCACTGGATCGCTTAATTCGGCTAAATCATCGGATAATTCTACTTCATCTCCTTCCGCAGCAGCAGGTTCTTCCTCTGCGGCAGCAGGTTCTTCCTCTGCGGCAGCAGGTTCTTCCTCTGCGGCAGCAGGTTCCTCTGCGGCAGCAGGTTCTTCTGCGGCAGCAGGTTCTTCTGTGGCAGCAGGTTCTTCTGTGGCAGCAGTTTCTTCTGTGGCAGCAGGTTCTTCTGCGGCAGCAGGTTCTTCTGTGGCTGCGGGTTCTTCTGTGGCAGCAGGTTCTTCTGGATTATCGCTACTTTCTAATGCTTCTGCTTCAGCTTTTTGTTCTGCTTCTGCTGTTTCTATTATTTCTTTATTACTAGCTGCCTCCGATGCCACTTCATCCATAGCACTTTCTCCTTCATTACCTCCTTTTAGTTTCTTACGTTTTCTTTTTTTACCTCCTTTTGTTTCAGTTGGTTCATCATCAGATTTACCCATACTTTTTACAATCCCTTCGTTTATAGCTGTGTTAATGAACTCTGTAAAATCATCTAAAGTTATTCCATTTATCAACTGACGAATACTTTTTTTATCTCTATCCTTTAATATTTTAGTTAAAATCTTAACTAAACTCTTAGGTGCATCAGGTTTCACATTATTTGGATCATTTAAAAATTCAGATAAAAATTCTTCTTTCTTTTCTAAACCAAAAACTCTTGACGAAATTTCATAGCCAATTGTATTAGAAAAAGGACCTTTCCATGAAGAAAATACAAAATTAATTATAACAAATATCATAGTAAATATAATACCCCATGTTGTACCCACTTTGGCTACAATAAAAGGTGCATTATTTAAATTACCACACATTTGATTTGTATTCATAACTACCAATGCAATTTGAGATATTATAACGATCAATAAATACATAATATTTAAAAGCGTTGTTCTTTTTTTCTTAAGTCTCCATTTATCTGCAACACTATCTGGCATTATAATTGACGAGGTTAGTCTTTGATACTTCAATACTAAAAAAATTATTGTTAGAACAAAAAAAGAACTATATAAAGTAGCAGGACTTTGACTATCAAGTATACTAGCATTTCTAGATTGAACATTATTTATGGCATCCATATTATATATTATGTATAAATAAATTATTTAATTTATACTATTTGTGTATGAGTGAACCAAGTTTAGTTAGTAGTGATACCAAATTTTTTTTATCGGAAACTTTAAAACAATGCCACAAAGTTAAGGAAAAATACTATAGTTATGTTTATAATGTAGGAGCATTTATATTTTTAATATTACTATTTGGAACTATTTTAATTGTTAAATATAGAGGTAAACCAACCGAACAAGAAAGAAACGAAAAAAATAGTAAACAAAAAGAATATGTTTTATCTAAAATTAAAATAATGCAAGACATCAAACGTCAAAAATCACAGGATCTGATAACTAATTTACCAAAATGGGAAACAGATGAAGATATATTTAATAGAAAAATATATAGATAATTATATAATGGAAATATATTCTAATAATAAAACTATTCTTCCGGATGATGTTATAAAAGCAATGGAGGATTATTATAAATTAAAAGCCGCATACACAAGTAAAATAGAGAGTTTAAAAGAGACTATAAAAAAAAATAAACGATTAAACACCGCTCAAAAAAAAAAACGAATGCAACGTTTAGCACCAAAATGTATTAATTGTAATAAACCAGTTGGTACTTTGTTTTTAAATCAAAATAGAAAATTAGTTGCAAAATGTGGTGCTACTAAACTTACAAATAGTCAGTATAAACCTTGCAACTTAAACATTGATATTGATAAAGGTAAAGTAGAAAGAAAAGATATATTATACGAAAGTCAAAAAGAAAATATAAATATTAGTACATTAACAATTATAAAATTAAAATTAGATTTGATATTTAAATATTTATCCGAAGAAGAAACTTTAGAGAAATTTGATGAAATTATATCTGAATATGAGAGCGAAAGTGAGTGGATTAATACATTAACACAAGAAATGATACAAATTACTAACAAACTATCAAACAAACCTAGGATACAAGCTATTAAACATGAAAATGAACAACATTTTACCTTTATGAAAAATTCATTAGAAACATATAAAGAAACAAACGAACCCAACATACTAACAGACATATTACAAACATATGTTAATAACATTGTACCAAATATCCGTGAACTTAGACAGTTACAATATGATTACTATACTATAGAAACAGAGGACGATAAAGAATATAAATTGATTAGACGAGTAAATAATATTAGTAGTATGGAGCATGTTGTAGAAGAGGCTCAAGTAATTTCCAACACACAATAAAATAATAGTATAATATATATATCATGAATGCATTTAAATTTTTAATTAACTATATTAACTGGTATGTATTAATAACAGCGTTTATAATAGGATTATTTTTCTCATCAGGTATAGGTGGGGAACCTGTAAAAATATTTATTTATCCTACAGAAGACAACAAAGATTTATTACAAGTAAAGGATAATACAGGAACTTGTTTTTCATTTGAAACACAAGAAATACCATGTTCCGAGAAACACAAGGTTGTTAATATTCCATTGCAATAATTATATAGTAAATATATATATGAAAATTTCACGATTATTATATTCACAATTTAGTAGCATTGCAATATCTTTTATAATAGGACTAGGATTGGCTACTCTTTTTAGAAAGGAATGTGAAGGCGGTAAATGTAATATATTTTATGCTCCTTCTGAATTAACTAATAAAGATAATATCTATAAATATAATAACAAATGTTTTAAAGTAAATAATGTCGCTGGTACTTGTAACAAAGATAAAACTATTTTAAATTTTGCGTAAATAATTAAAAATGTGTTTCTAATTATTTATATTATATGAGTTCGTCAACAAATATAAGTGAATTACCTGTTGATCCTGGTATATCACAAGCTTCTAATATAGTACTTGAAACAAAGGAAAAAAAATCTATAGCAGATAATATTTTAGATGCTGCAAATGCCGGTCTTACTACTTTACCATCTAGAGATATTCCTTCTACAACGACACAGCATTCACACGATATAACAACTACTGCTAATTATGTACCAGACGGAGCGGAAAAGGATTATATCAAAAATCATAATAATGAACGAGGATATGAAATGGCTGTCCAAAAAGAAAATGTAAGAAAAAGTAATTTTGATATTTTGTTTGAAGAATTTCATTTAGCTGGATTAATTGGATTATTATATTTTTTATTTCAGTTACCAATTTTTAAATCAACCATGTATAAATTATTTGGATTTTTGTTTAAAAAAGATGGAACCTATAATTTGGGTGGATATATATCAGTTAGTGTATTATTTGGATTAAGTTTTTACGCAAGTCAACGTGTTATAGAACATTTTTCTATATAAGAATTCGATAAAATATTATTCCATTTTTTTATATATGCTTCACTATCAAATCCTTTAAATATCACGTAAGGGTTTATTTTTTTTCCTGTTTTGATTTCTATAATGGCGCATACTTTAAACATAACATTTCGCGCCATTTTTCTTCTAGCTAACTCTATTTCATCTTTTCTAGTTTCCATGCATCGAATATGATAATCACGTATTATTCTGGTTGGTTGATCGTAACTCCATGTAGCCCAACCACAAATAGCATTGGAGTATTCAGTTAATCCTGTATCATTATTTTTATATTTTATGCGATATCCCTCATGATAGCAATTATAATATTTACAATCTCGAATATGGTTCATGTTTCCAACGTTTCCTCCCATCCCACCACATTCAATACATACATTTACAAAATCTTTTTTATATCCAAACCATTCTGACGAAGAGATATTTAAATATCTAGGACAAATATGACATTTACATTCCATGTAACAAATAATATACATATATTTATTTATTTATTTCAATTACTTAAAAATTGAAATAAATAAATCCTATCAAAAAATATAATATCAAAATGGTTAAACAATCGAAAATTGTTCCTGTAATGGAACCATCTACTACTATAGAAATAGGGAGTTATGTATACATACATAATTTGGATGATGACATGCATAACAAAAGAGGAATATTTAAAGGTCATTTTAAACACGTGCATGGTCAAATGCGTTCCTTGATTGTTTTAGAAGAAAATAATAAAAACTTTTATACTCTCCCAAACACATTACGAAAAATTTGACATATGCGTTAATTTATAACATGTAAACCATTCTATACAAATTTCATCTATAAACCTATCAAACGATGAATAATTCTCTGGATATATAGGTTTAGATATTGCGTTTTTAATTGTAACTCCTCGATTACATGTTAGTTTTTTTTCATTTAAAACAAGCTCTTTATTTGAGGATATAAAGCACTGTACCGGTTTTTCTTTATGTTCATATATCCTTTTCAATAAGCCATATCTAATATGTTTCTTAATTTCATCCTTATCTGATAAAGTTGAATAGTCTTTACGCGTACCCTCAGGATAAATAGAAACTCTATTCGAATATGTTTCTTTGCTATTAAGATGCTTTATAATTTTTTCAAACGTAACTATAGAACTTGCCTTTCGACTTATAATAATTGCTCGCTTGTCGAAATAACTAAATAAAGATGCAGGACATACTATATACGCAAGAATTCTACCGGTCTGCGAAGAGGAAGAATAGTATTGATCAATGGCAAAATCCGTCCATGAACGATGATTACATAAAATAAATCCGCTAGAAATTAACATTTCATCATTTACTTGTTTAAACTGATATTTTGTTAAAATACTAAATATCTTGACTACTATATCCCAACTAACTAGTTTTTTTCCTAGAAAGTATTGTATCGTATATAATAAAGGTAAAAATAAAAACGGTATTATCTGTGTTGAAAACCATATAAAATAAAAATATAACATTATACGTATACTATATGAATATCTCTATATTAATAACTAATTAAATCTTCTCAATGATAATCCCTGCCATTTCCGTGATTTCCGGTATCAATGCATCATTTTTATAATCATCCACATAGTAAATGTTTTTAATACCTGAAGCACACAATATCTTCGTACAGTTAATACAAGGGTAATGTGTGATATAAGCTTCGGCTTTGTCACAACTCACGCCGCGTTTGGCACAGTCAGTTATCGCATTTTGCTCGGCATGGACCGTGGCTTGTTCGTGATTATCTCGGACAAAAGATTTATGAGGACAACCTGGGAGAAATCCATTATATCCCTGTGATATAATACGGTTATCTTTTACAATAATACAACCTACTTTTAATCTCTCACAAGGGGAACGTTTGGACGTTACACAAACAATTTCTTTAAAATAATCTCTCCAGCTTGGTCTTTCGCTTTCCATTATAGTATAATAAATGTAATATCTATATGTATATTACATTTATGAATTATAAGTAAAAAATCTCTTTGGAGTAAATTTATCTTTTAAATCTAAATCACAGTTTACACAGGCATCAAACGGAGAATTTAAACAAAAAGTACTATCATATCCTTGTTTAATGCAAGAATCATAAGAACTAAAACCTTCTACTAAAGAAGTATCCATAAAATATAATAAGGAAAATCCATATAATCCCGCAATAACATAATATGGTAATGTATCATATTCAAAGAATTCTTCTATTTCTTCCATATTAGCAGGAATTTTATCGGAAACTTCTTTTTTTATATCTTGTAGTTTGTCTTCGCTCATTATATTATAGTGCATATTTTATTTCCACGAAAACATAACTCTTTTACTCTTTCTTTTTTTTACTTTTCTAGAACCGGTATTAGACTTCTTTTTACTTATTTTTTTACTGGGTTGTTTTTTTTGCTTTTTAGTCTTGGCTTTTGTCTCTGATTTTTTACTATCTGTTGCCGGGGTATATTTTAAAAACCATGCTTCATATTCCTTTGAATTTTTTTTGTTTTTTAATTCTTCATATTTATCCGTTTTTTCTTGTCTCATAGATTCCAGTGTACTCTGGGTACCATAGCAACTTATACTAAATCTGCGTAATAATCCTTTTTGTTGTAATCTATTTTTTTGCTGTACCTTAAACAGATATTGCGACATGCACAATAATCTATCGGTATCATAATAAGGTCTGTTTGTATATAGAAATGCTAAATAAAAACTAAGCATCGTATCTATTGTAGCAATCTTTATAGGTCTTCCATTTATTTTTATAACATTATAACTATGACACGCTAATGGCTCATAAATAAAACTGATAGTATCTTTTTCTACTCGTATCTCGTAGTGAGGGGCTATAATCTCTCCAACGCCCGCATGTTTAATTATCTCTACGTTTTTTATACCTTGATCCTGTAGCCTTTCTTTTACAATAGTGCATACTATTTTGGGATCGGTTGCTAATATATCAAAATCTGGTGATTTAACCATTTTCTTTTTTAATTTACTCGGCATATATTTTGAATATAATGTATTAGCAAAACCACCAAAAAAGATGACTTCTTGATTCATAAAAGTATTTTTAACAATATTATAAATATCCACTTCTCTTCCCTTATTTTTGCTTAAAGGAGCATCCATAGAACGTTGAAAAGTAGTTTCATCGCATTTGGGGTTTTTCAATGGATGATTTTTGTTTAATAATATTAAACGTTTTAATACTTTTTCCCATCTACTTACATCACCTTTAGGTCTAGAAAGTTCTAAATACATAGCCATTCTTAAAAAATTAGGCGGGGCGTATAATATTCCATTTACACTAATTGCTTCTCGTTTCATGGTTTTAAATAAGTCGCTAGGTAATTGTGATATATCAGCGACCGGGATGAAATTTACATATACTTTATACGTTCCATGATGTACTCCACTTTTTGCTTCTACATCTGAAAACCCTTTTTTATGATAGATATCAGCAAGATCTTTGGCGTCTTTTAAAGCAGTAGGAGAATAAAAATCATAATCAGGTATTTCTAACGATTTATCGTAGAATTGATCGTGTTGAGGAAGTATATTATTGATAGCTGTTCCTCCATAACATATTAATTTTCTTTGCCTTAAAAATAATTCTACTTCCGCTATAATTTTTTTAACTTGAGGCGCATTAGCTGCTTTTTTATCTGCACGCTTTTCTGCTTTATCTACCGCAAGTCTTAAAATATCTAATTCTTTCTCTGCATATTTGTCTTGTTTTTTACTCATTATACTATAAATTTAGAAATTAAAAATTAATTATGTTATCTACAATAATTTCGCTCCCTAATTTTGACGGTTCTATATCATTAACAAAATGTGTACTCTTTTTTAACTTATTGCTGATTTTATATATTAATATGTCTTCTTTTTCACAAAATTCATCTAAATAATCATTCCATTTCTTTATTAGTTTATGATATTTAACATATTCTTGATCAGTAATATAATATAAATCCGTTAATACAAGGGTACAATTTGTTTTAAATTTTAATTCAAAAATAGTTTTTTTATATTCTTCCCAAATGTTATCTAATTCTTTTGTATTTTCAATATCATGTTGTAAATAATGATATTTATCTAATAAGTCATTTCCTCCTATTGAAACAAACAAATACGTATTTGGTTCGTTTAGTTTATCGGGCATTTTTTTATATTGTGGTAAAATGTCTTTAATAAAAGAATTATCTTCTGCTAAAACTATGGACTCTATTTCATTGTTTAATCTATATTCTACCGAATCTTTATTACCAACATATTGATTATTTTTAAATATACTATCGCCTAATAAAACTACATTATTATAATCTTCTAATCCTTCTTGAATTCTTTTACTTTGAATTAAACACATAAAAATAATCATCAACAATAAATAAATATATACGATATTTTCCTGCATAATGCTATATATATATAATATTAATAATATTAATAATATTAATATTAGTATTATTAATAAGTTGGCATAATAGCTTTCATATTTTATTAATATATATGTGAATAATATAATTTTTACTATAATATTATTAGTAGTTTATATCTTCTATACATACTTTAAGAATATGAACGAAACAATTTCCTGCGCTATTTGTTATGAAGAAAATAACCCGTCTAATGCTCTTACTTGTTGTGATCCTAGTAAAAAATTATGTGATGATTGTTTAAATTGTTTAAGAAATCCTCAATGTCCTTATTGTAGAGAACCTTTACCTTGTGAAGTACTTGCTAATAATTCATACGTACAATCTGCACCTACATCAAATAGTGATTGGACTACACTGTTACAAGAAGAGTTATTGATTGATCCATTTGATCCTGAGTACAGAGATTCTAGAATTCTTCGCAGACAAATAAGGCGAATGAGGAGAAGATTTATTTCAGAACAATATAGAAACACACCTCAGACAAATAGAATTTCCTCAAGAACTAGACGGGCAAATCGTCGCGCGGAAAGACATCAGTTAAGAAATAGTGTTCGTTTAAGTAATAGAAATTTAGATATGCAATTTGAATTAGAATTATAATATCCATATAAAGATAATTAATAAGTATTATAAAATGAGTAGTCACGAAGATGATGTCATGGATGTTTTACATGAGGATCCCCAAGTATTAGTAAAGGAAGGTTTTGTTAGTAAAGAAGACTGTGAACATTTCATAGATATTTGTAAGGATAGATTAAAAGATGCATTAGTTAGTAATAATAAACAAGGTATGGTTTCAGCTGGTCGCAGCGGTAAAAATTGTTGGTTACAACATGATCATGATTCTATAACTAAAAAGGTTGCCGAAAGAATTGCTAAAGTTGTAAATATTCCATTATCCCATGCAGAAATTTTCCAGGTAATTTATTACGATGCTACACAAGAATATAGGTCTCATTATGACGGCTGGTTACATAATAATTCTGAAAAAAGTAATCGTTGTATGAAATATGGAGGACAGCGCGTTGCTACAGCGTTATGTTATTTAAATGATGTTGAAGAGGGAGGATGCACTGGTTTTCCTAGATTAAATATTGAGGTAGAACCGCAGCAAGGGAAATTATTAATCTTTCATAATGTTATTAAAGATTCGGGCAAGGAAACTGGAAGAAGTGAACGCCATCCATTATCAGAACATGCTGGGAGACCAGTTATTAAAGGTTATAAATGGGCTTTTAATCTTTGGTTTAGAGAAACTCCTAAAAACATTTTATATGTACCTCCTAGTTTACCAACAATTAAAGATGCCGATACAAGTGATAGCTCTCCTAATAATGTAGAATCCGGTAAAACAGAAGGAAAACAAGAAAATATAGTACATCAACAAGTGGTCACTACTTGTTCTGGCGCCAAAAAAGAGGTTCTTAATGAAGAACATAAGATATTTGTTAGAAATGATGTATTAGATGACAATGATATCGAAACCATTAAAAAATTAGCTAAATTACAACCTACCGAAAAGCGAAATTCAGCATGGATTAAAAACGCAGAAATACCTGGTATAATTCTAAAAATTGTAAATGGAACAAATTTAAATCCGTCTTTTTATGAAAACACAAATGTAATTCAGTATGCTATGTCTCATACACACAATCGCTTTTTAGATGCATATGATTACAACACTGAAACAGGAAAAAAAAATCTACAAAAAGGGGGACAACGTCTTTATACCATTACTTGCTTTTTAAGCGATAAAATGACCATTAAATTTAATAGATTAGATTTAGTTTATCAACCTAAGCTCGGTAGTTTATTAAGTTATTGTAATACTGAATTAAATACTAATACCCGTTCTGACGATATGTATCATGAAATTTCAAATGAAAATAGTGATGGTGCTATATTATTTAATATTTATGTAAGGGAGAAAAACTCTGACGATGAAATATTACCAAATCATTTTAACGGTGGTGAGAATTTAAAACTTCAAATTAATGAAGTTCCTGATGTAAATAGCGTTCCAACGCCACCACAAAGACCGGCACCAGAACCACCTAAACCTCCAGCAGAAGCACCTAAACCTTCAGATTCAACTGAAAAAAAGGAACCAGAAGCCCAACACGAGAAAGATGCTGCTGATGCTCCACCACCTGCAACCCCGGTTGATTTTATGAAAGAATTAGATGAAGTTTATGATAAGTTTAAGGATGGAACTATCACTATGCGAGGGCATAAAAGTATGAAATTTATTAACAAAATACCTTTTCATATAGTTACAGAAAATGCAAATAAATTAGCCGCTACCCGAAATGGAAAATACGGTGCACTAAATCCAAAGTGCTTCGACCAAACATATAAAATCGATGAATATACGCCGCTTGTCATAGATAATGTTTACAGCGATGAATCGTATAAAGTCATTAAAAATTATTTCCATACAAACATTGACGCAGGAAACTTTGCTTTAGGTGATAGGCAAGCACATCGCTATAAATCGAATAATGAATCATTTTCTAGATTGGTTCAATACGAATTATTGCCGTTGGTTGAACATGTTGTCAAGAAAAAAATGATACCAACTTATATTTATGTATCATGTTATACTAAAGGAGACGAAAGAAAGACTGACTTACCTCCTCATACGGATAGACCGGACTGTGAATATACTATATCTTATATTATAGACAAACCAGAAGGTTCAAACTGGCCTATATACGTTGATAAAACGAAACAGCCTGTGAAAAACAAGGGACGATATTGGTTTTACCCACCTAAAGAAAACTGTATTGCTGTAGATGGCAATGCCAATAGTCTTATGATGTTCAATGGAACAGATCATATTCATTATCGCGAGGAGATGCCATGTGAGTTTTACTATATTGTTCTCTTACATTTTCGATCCGCAGATTATTGTGTAGAAAATTAAATATTTAGTAAATTCGTTAAATAATATAAAAAAAACTATACAATATAATTATACAATGTCAAACTTCACGCTTAGCGATGGTTTTCTACTTAAAGTATTCAGCAACAAAAATTCTCGTCTTTTTGAAGACGCTGGAAATCAGGTTTTAAAAGAATTTTCAGGAAGCAAAGACCAAGTTGGTATCATGTATAATGATTTCAACGCCGATCCAAAAATGGTAGACAGTTGGCAAAAGGAAACAAAGGGGATGAATGTATTTCATGTTGCTCCCCGCTCAAAGACACTTCGCATGGATGCTAAGGTTCTTTTTGCTAAGAAAACAAAAGATGCCGTTCATGTTCCCAAGACTTATTTTAGTTATGATGAAATTCCTGCCGATACACCAGAGAACACCCTATTCTTTGTAAAAAAGAATGGTTCTACTGGTTCCCGAGGTGTAGACATTCATCCGTACAGTGCTATGAAAGATCTCGACTATACCGAGCGCGTAGTACAGCAAAACATGGATACCCCTGATTTGTATGATGACAAGCGATACAAGATCCGTGCTTACGTTGTACTTCACGACAAAAATGTATTTCTTTTCAACAAGTCTTTCGCCACGGTTGCTAGCGAGGATCACAAGGAGGTGGTTGGAGATGTCGACCAGGAACAACTCCGTAAGATGCACGTAATCTTCCAAACCAGCGGAACCAAGTTTATTTTGTCGGAGGAGCTCGACAAGTTCGAACAAGTTCAGCAAAACATGCTTGTCGCGTGCAAGGAGTTTAAGCAGGTATACCGTGATGAAATCAAGCGTATTGAGGCGAATGAATTTGCCATCCTTGGATTTGATTTCGTTGTAGACAGTGAGGGCGGTGTTCAGGTTATTGAGATTAACCACCGCTCCAACTACGCCCACCCTAAGCTTATGGAGAACAAGGTTGATGTACCTCTCTTGAAGAACCTTTTCAAGCTTCTTATCCAGGGCTCCAGCATGGACACTGATTTCCGTAAGGTTTAATTTAGTATAATTCTTAATATATATTTTTATAGTTATAATATATATTAATGCCTAAAACAACAGCAAAACAAAGAAGGGCCAGACAAAAACAAAATGCTTCTAGAAAAAAAAGGGAAAGTGATGAAAGGGCGATGGCCACGGAAGCTGCGTTAATTCAAGAACTAGAAGAAGCTGCACGAATTCAAGCTCACCAGGAAAGACAAGAAAGGGGAAGACATAGTACTGATATTGATTTTAACACAATGCGTGATATTACTAGACTACAAAGAAGCGGTTTAGAAGTACCACCTGACTTAAAAGCTGCGATAATAGAGTCAGGAAGAAGAAGAAATGACCCAGCTATTTTAGGAACTGTTATTACACATGATGGTAATACATGGAAAGCACATTCACCTTCTAATGTATCAAGTTCCTCAACTAAAAAAAGAAGAAGAAAAAGAAAAAAAAGAGGAAAAAAGAAAAAGGGCGGTTTTAAAACAAAAAGAACAAGAAAAACTAAAAACACTAGAAGAAGATATTAATACTATATTATATTGTAATATATTGTATTAATGCAACAAGAAGAAGATTTAACAACAATGGAATTAAGATTTCAACAAAATCAAGTAGATCTTGAACGAATTATAGATAAAAAATATAATGTTCGTAACAGACACGAAGAGAAGGCATGGCAACGCCGCGACCTAGATGGTTTATCAAAATATTTCGGTTTAGATAATGTAGAAGGATTGATTGATCCCATTGAATTAGAAATACAACAAGAAGAGAAGTATTTGCAAAATGAAATAGATCATTTAATCGTTAATAATATAGATTTACTAACAAAAATAGAAAAACGAAAAGAATTGTTAGCCATTATGGTACATGGAATAAAAGAAATGCCTGCTGATGTTACAACACTTATAACAAAACATATCACAAACAAACCTAAAAACATTACAGAAATTCAACGAGAAATAAAAAAGCATATAATAGGCTAGATAATTATAACTAAAACTAATAAAAAATAGTAATTATAGTATTATTGTAAGTATAATAAAAATTATTACTACAACTCCCATAAAGTTTTTCTGAGTTTTTTCGTCCATTTTATATTTATACCTGTAAGGATACTTGATAAACATTATACTTTAAATAAATATAATTTTTAAAATAATAATAAATAGATTAAATAGTTTTTATTATTATTAATAAATGGATTATAGAATTATTGTGTATATTATTTTCAAGTTTATATTAGAAATAGTAAGTCATAAAGTATATAAATTGTTAGAAAATTCTCCTTCTTCAAATCATTATCAAGAAATTCGTAAAGTAGCTTGACAAAATTACGACCATTATTTATATGGTTAAATTTGTAGACTGTTTTATATTTAATGATGAATTAGATTTATTGGAATTTAGATTTGAGGAACATGATCCATTTGTAGACTTATTTATTTTAGTGGAAAGCAATAAAACATTTAGTGGTAAACCTAAACCTCTTTATGCAACGGATAATATAGAGAGATTTGATAGATGGGCTCATAAATTAATCGTTGTTGTGATAGACGATACTTTAATTCAAAAAAAACATGGTTTTGGATTAGAAGAATTTAGCAGACATATCGGAATTCAAAAAATTAAGGAACTAGTGGATAAAAAAACACTAGAACCCCAGGATATTCTTTCTGTAGTTAGTGATGTAGATGAAATTTATGACGAAGCTGAAATTAAAAAACTTAAAGGTGATGGCGAAGGTACATTAACACGGCCTCTTCGCCCTTTATTAAGATTTCATTATTATAGTTTAAAGATAGGTCGACCTAAAAACCAAAATTGGTGTCCTCAAAAAAGACTTAAACTAATTCGAGTAAGACAGCTTAAAGAGTTTAGCATTGAAGAAATACAACATAAAACTGGACCCATAACTGATAAAGAAAAAATGGGATGGCATTTATCTTACTTTGGAGGAGTTGAAATGGTAAGAAAAAAACTTAGTGAATTTTCACATTCTAGCATGAAAAACGTACGTGAATGTATTGAAAATCCTGAATTAATACGACAGCGAATTGAAAATAATGAAGATATTTTAGGAAGGAGCTGGGAGAAACTAGTTGTTATGGAACCAGAAAAGATACCTAGACGTACAGATTTATTAGTATTATATGGTCTAGATGCTATATATATCTGAAAATTAATATATAATATAAATATATATGCCAAAAAAAACGCGTTCTGGTAAGGGACGAGGTAGAAAAAAACAAACAAAAAGTTCGACTGCTAAAAAAACACCAAAAAAGTGGTCGCCTCGCACTAGAGGCTACATAGCTTTAACAAGTCGCTCCATGCAAGATGGATCCGATGGAAAAATTTGTCAGGTCTTAAGAATAAACAATGATAAAACTAAAATTGCAGTTAGATATAATTACAACGGACAAGATGTAGTTATTCCTTATAATTCCGTCATTAAAGCTCCTGTTGATTGGAAAAAAAAAGATCCGGTAAATCATACAAAACCATTTGAAAATGCTCTACAAACTCATATTGTTCAACAGTTACGTTATTAATAATGTTATAAATATAAATATAAATATAAATATAAATATATTCAATACTTATATTTATATGCAGATTTCATGTTGTCTAATAGGTTTTGGAAGAATAGGCCAAATTCATTATAAAAATATTATAGATGGACACAACAGAAACTATTGGAATTTATTATATATAATAGAATCAGAAAAAGAGGTCCAACGGGTTAATGAAATATTACAAGATAAAAAAATAACTGTTACAACATCGCTTGATAAGGTTTTAAATGATCCAAAAATAAATTGTATTTTTATATGTTCTCCTACTCATATGCATTATTCTCATATTATGAAATGTTTACAACACGGAAAACATGTATTTTGTGAAAAACCCATTGATGAAAATATAGAAAATATTAAAAAATGTTACGATTTTGCCAAGTCGAAACATTTACATCTTTTATGTGCTTACAATCGTCGATTTGATAATAAAATATCTATGTTAAAAACAAATATTCATAGCATAGGTGATATTAATCAAATCATAAGTGTAACCAGAGATTATCCTTATCCAAATGTTAATTTTTTAAAGGCTAGCTCCGGACTATTTAATGATTGTGCATTACATGATATTGATTATATTAATTGGATATTAGATGACAAACCTGTAACAGTATACGCTAGCGCAAAAAGTTCAAAACCATCCGAAATTAGTGGAGATCAATTAGATGATTCATGTATTATCATGGAATATTCTAATAAAATACGCGCCTTTATATACTGTTCAAGAATATCAAAAACATACGATCAAAGAATAGAAATTTTTGGGGACAAAGGTAATTTAACTGTTGAAAATCCTTACGGTAATATTAATTTATTTACTCAATATGGTAGAAATATATCATTTGATCGGCGATACGAACAATCCTATATAAACGAACTAAGCTATTTTTATAATGTTTTAACCAATAAAGAGCCTATGCTAATAACAAAAGAAGAGTGTATTAATAATTTAATTATTATTAAAGCATGCGAAGAATCCTATAGAACTGAAAAAAAAGTACTAATTAATTATGGCTATAAATTACGAGACTATACCAATGCAGATCAAGCGGTTAAAAATAATTATTTAAAAGCGAGAAAATATCAAACCATAGATCATGTTAAAAACATGCACGAAAAGTATTTAAAGTTTGACACATGTTTAACCATCGATGAGATATTTGAAAAACTGGAAGATTTTGTAGATATTAGTGACCCTGATGTTTCTTTACCTAATCTAGTTCATTTATATCAAAGCGCGGAAATGTCTAGGAAAGACAATCAACCTGAATGGTTTCAATTTATAACTTTACTTCACGACATCGGAAAAATAATGTATCTTAAAGGAGATGATAAAGACGGTACAAGTTTAAAAGAACAATGGGGTATGGTCGGAGATACCTTTTTAGTGGGCTGTAAGATACCTGATAGTATAATTTTTCCCGAATATAATTCCGAAAATCCTGATATGAAAAATCCTTTATATAATACTTACTATGGTATTTATAAAGAAAAATGCGGTCTGGAAAATACCTGGTGTAGCTGGGGACACGATGAATATTTATATCAAATACTAGTTCATAATAATATCGAACTTCCCTTAGAAGCACTATATATAATTCGTTATCATTCTTTATATGTTTACCATGATAAAGACGAATATCAACACTTGATGAACGAGACAGATCATAAATATAAACCTTTTTTAAAATTATTTAATAAGTATGATCTTTATAGTAAACCAGATTGTAAAGTTATCATTCAAGAAGATATTAAAAATTATTATAAAAATTTAATAAAAAAATTTATTCCTAATGGTAGACTAACTATTTAATATAAGATAAAATTGATATTATATATTAAATAATAATAATAATAATAATAATAATAATGAACCTACCTATTCATCCTACCGCACAACTAATTCATCAATTGAATTTTCGCGGCAGAAGAATAACATTTAAAGAAGTTGATAAACAAGATAAATTACATACATGTTCTGGTTATCATAATGAAAGATGGATTGAAAATTACGATCATACTGGATTACCATACTTTATTTGTTACAATTTCCAAGTTTATAAAAATGAATATGATGTTTCAAAAAATAAACCAGCAAATACATTTATTATAAAATTATCTGCGAAACAAAAACATCGTTTTCCAAATAATCAAAAAATAAACTTGCAAGAATTTAACAAAAATATTAAAATTTTTCATTATAATAAAATAGAAATGCAAGATTCTATATTTACACATGATGATATTTTTCATAGATTTTGTCGTGAATATTAAATTTAATTAATAAAGAATTAATAAAGAAT
>MDTE01076784.1_pt1 | contig 24586 bp, 30 predicted proteins | sample 811231 | NCBI WGS metagenome assembly MDTE01 (sample SAMN05326651, study PRJNA326480) | marine metagenome | isolation source: seawater | place: Indian Ocean: Red Sea | collected 2010 | reverse complement strand
TATTCCTATTGTTTTAGGAACCATTTATGTGATAGTTAAATATAAAGATTCAGCATAATGTCTATACACATATATTCTGATAGTTTCGGTTTTAATACTCAACCTAAAACTTGGCCATACGAATTAGAAAAATTACAAAAACAGAAAGTAATTTCTTATGGTGGTCAAGGAGTGGGACCAAATTGGAGTCTAAGAAAATTAGTAGAGAATTTAGAAGATCCTTTATTTTTTGAATCTGAAGATGTTATTATAATTTTCTTATCTGATCAAAAAAGAATGGAATTTCCTTGGTTAGAAAAAGATTCTCATTCTGATGGTATTTTTTTATTAGCAGAAGATATGTCTGTTTGTCCTTCTGGTTTGGGTCATCAATCTTTAAAACAATATGAAACTTATAAGTTTGAAATAAAAGTTGTTGCTAATACTTTAGGACCAATGTTTTTATATGAAAATGTTAAAAATATTACATTTTTACACTTGTTATCTAAAAATTTCAAAAAATTTAAATTTTTAGTATTTAATAGTTTTAATTTAAATCATTTTACTTCAGAATATAAGAATTTTAATATCAAATCTACTAAGTTACTACATGTTTTAGATTTTGATTCATTAAATACCACAAATTTTCATTATGAATCAGTACCAATGGCGTGGTTAACTGTTCGACATCCAGAAGATCATCCGATTGGTAATCATATGACTGTAAAGCAGAATAAAAATTTTGCATTATATTGTAATGCTGTTTTAAATAATGAAAAACCAGATAGAAGTTGGTTTAGAAATCGACCATTTGAGATTGGTAATAATAACAAAGAGTTTATTTATGATTAAAATTGTTGTAGTAGGCGGAGGATCGGCTGGTTGGATAACAGCAACTTGGTTACAGAAACATTTGAAATGTGATTTGACAGTAATTCATAAAAAAATGAATCATCCTATTGGTGTGGGAGAAGGAACAACACCAAATATGAATAAAGTGGTTGATCATATTGATAATTGGCAAGATTCTGCAGGAGCAATAAAGAAATTTGGTATATTTTTTAAAGATTTTTATGATAAAGAAAGTGAGTGGTGGTACTTATTTGAAGATGCGTTTATCAATTCTGAAAATATAGATTCGATTGAATATGCAATGGGGCGTGGTTGGGATACCCATCAATTTAATGCTTATCATGGTAAAACTATTAATGCTTGTTTGAATTTAGATCATAGTTGGGTTCCGAAATATAATACTGGTTGGCATGTTCAAGCAGATAAGTTTGGTGATGTATTGAAAGATAATATGTCAGATAATTTTACATTAATTGAAGAAGATGTTGTTGATGTAAAATTAAATGATGAGGGAATTGAATATCTTTTATTGAAAGATGGAAGAAAGATTGTTGCAGATTATTTTTTTGATTGTACTGGGTTTGAAAGAATGTTGATTGGTAAATTAACAAATTTTAAACGCTATGATGATATGATTGCTGATAGTTTTATTGTTGGATCTATTCCCAGAACAACTATTCGACCATATACAGTAAGTATAGCTAAAAAGAATGGTTGGCAATGGGAAATCGATACAAAAGAAAGAAGAAATTCTGGTTATGTATATTGTAGTTCATTGATAAGTGATGAAGAAGCACAGAAAGAATCTTTATTATCTGGAACTCCTAGAAGATTTCAATCTGGTCAAATGAAAGATTTAGCAATTAAGAATGTTATATCTAATGGTTTGGCACAAAGTTTTATAGAACCTTTAGAAGCAACATCTATAATGATAGCAATATTTACGGTGGAATTTTTTGTTAAATCAATAAATTTAAATATTAAAAAGCCATTAAACCTTTTAAATGATAATTTAAATAAAGGATTATCTGATACTAAAGAATTTATTAAGATGCATTATGTATTGAGTAAAAGAAATGAGTCTGAATGGTGGAAATATTGGACTTCTCAACCCAATAATGTTGAAAAATTTTTTAAAGAAGCATTAGAAAATAAAAGATATTGTCCAGGAATTAATGAAACTAATTTAAACCATTATAGTATAGCATCGCTGATGGTTGGATACAAGTGTTTCTCATAATAAAGGACATAAACCATATAAATATAAATTAGATAACTAAATTTATAGAGGGTTATGAAGAAATTTAAAGATTTATCAGCAACGGCTAAAAAAGAAGTAAAAGAGCATTTTAGTGGTGTTCCACATCAACATCCTCATGGAAAAATGAATTATGATGATGTTGAAGGTAGAATGGCTAAACAAAGTTTGTACAAACTACACAAATACAGTAGAGAACTTTTTGAAATGCTCGATGATCATACAGAATTAGAAGCATGGGTTCAAGATAAAATTTCAAGAGCATGTTCTTATATAAGTTCTGTAAAGCATTTTCTTGAATATGAAATGGATCATGGTCCAGAAGATAATCCATATGAAGAATTTGAATATGATGATGATCTGGATATGATTGAAGATGTTCATCATATTGATGATTTAATTCCATTACTCAAACAAATTTATAAAGTTCAAGAGTCGCATAAAATAAATTTGAAAGATGTTCAAGTAATTGTTGAACCTGATGATGCAGGGGTTTTATACGAAACTTATAAAAAATTAAATGAAGAAAATAAGAAAGAGTTTTCTAAAAAATTATTTGAAAGCAAAGAAGATTTTTGGAATATGGTTTCTTTTTCTAGAAGCAGAGGAGAATAATTAATGTCTTATAAAATACTTGGAACCGCAGTAAGTAATCCATCAAATAATACTATTGGTTCAGCGACCGCAGTAGCGTGTACTGTAGCATCAACTCAAACTATTACTTTAGAAGATGGTGCAGGTACTGCTGAAGGAACTATTTCTTTACCCGCAGGAATACATAAAATTAATAAAAAGTCAACGCAGACTTTAACTTTTACGGGATCTGCTACACAAATAGCACATTCGGACTAAGGTCATGAATGAAAAGAATACACAAAATAAGTCGTGTTCGAACTATTGGAGGAAGACGAAAAGCATTTAGAAATATTTTTAGAAAAAATAGAGGATTAATTGGTAAGGGATATAGAAAGGTTGCAGGCAAGAAGATTCTCAAAAAAATGACTGCAAAGGAAAGAAAGAAATTTAATCCTAAAACTAATCTAAAAATAAGACAGTCTTTAAGAAAAAGAAAAATAAAACAGAGATTGATAAACATAAAAAGAAAGAAAACGCTAAGGTCTGGGTTATTTAGAGGAATTACAAAGTTAAATAAAAACGTAAAAAGATGACAAAAATTTTCAGAGAATTTAAAGACGAAGCAGAATATCAGCATGTTCCTCTAGAGGAGAGAAAGTTTACTCTTCAGCAAAGATTAAAAGCGGGACAGAGAGCCAGAAGGCGTTCTAAATTATTGACAAGAGCAAAACAAAGAGCATTGAGAAGAGTTGCGAGTCCAGAAGTATTACATAAGCGGGCTCGGAGAACAGCAAGAAATATAATGAAAAGTAGAATTGCTAAAGGACAAAGCATTTCAAAAATGTCTCCTGCTCAGAAAATAATGCTTGCAACAAGATTAGAACGATTTTTACCAAGAATTAAAAAAATGGCTAAGAGATTAGTAAAAGTTAAAAGAAAAGAAGAAATGGCTCGTAAACGAAATAGAAACAAAGTAAAAACACCAGGTCAAAAAGGTTGAGTTATGCATTTAATTACAGAACTAAATGAAGATGTAGAGTACGTTACCGAAGAAGGAAAAGACGGGAAAAAAGCTCTATATATTCAGGGGCCCTTTATGATGGCAGAAGTGAAAAATAAGAATGGAAGGATTTATCCTAAAGAAGTTCTTATGAAAGAAATAAAAAGATATAATGAAAGTTATGTCGGAAAAAATAGAGCATTCGGGGAACTGGGTCATCCAGATGGTCCTGGTATAAATTTAGAACGGGTATCACACATGATTACTGAATTAAAAGAAGATGGTAATAATGTTGTCGGCAAAGCGAAGATTATTGATACCCCATATGGTAAAATTGTGCAAGATTTAATTGGTAATGGCGCACAATTAGGTGTATCTTCTAGAGGAATGGGTTCTTTAGAAGAAAAAGGCGGAGTGAAATACGTAAAAGATGATTTTTATCTAGCAACTGCCGCTGACATAGTTGCTGATCCTTCTGCTCCTGAAGCCTTTGTACAAGGTATCATGGAAGGAAAGGAATGGGTTTGGGAATCAGGTGTTCTCAAGGAAAAGGTGATTTCAGCTATTCATAAAGAAATTACCAAAGCGCCGTCTAAAAAACTAGAAAATGTTAAGTTAAAAGCATTTAATAGCTTTCTTTCAAACCTATAATTGTATAAATATAAACATGAGACAGAGACAATATTCTCACAAAATTAAGGAGTTATCACATGTCAGAAGAAAAAAATGAAGCTCTGGAGCAAGAAGCAACAAGTGAAGAAGTGAAAGAGGAAACTCAAGAAGAGTCTACTCAAGAAGACGATGTTCAAGTCGATGAGGCTTCCCTTCCAGGCGCTGGAAAAAATAAAGAACCTATGCATCCTGCTCCTGAAAAACCAAAGGATACAGGTGTGAATAATGAGGTTCCAGATGGACCCAAACCTGATTTTACAAAAGGGGTTCCATCTGCTAAGAAACGTCCTGCAGATAAAGGAAGTGTTTCTGAAAGTGCATCAAAGATGTCACTTATTAAATCAATTTATGACAAGTTAGACGAGATGAGCAAAGATGAAGTTGCTGAAATTCTCGGCGCACTTAACGAAGTTGAAGATACAGAATTCGATGAAGAAGGCAATGAAATTGTTTCTGAAACTAAAGAAACAAAAGAAGTAGTTGCTAAAGAAGAATTCAATCTTGAAAGTGATGTTCAAGCACTTATTGAAGGCGAGGAGCTTTCCGATGAATTCAAAGAAAAAGCGGCCACTATATTTGAAGCCGCAGTTTTTGCCAGAGTAAATGATGAAATTTCAACAAGAGTTGAAAAACTTGATGAGCAATACAAAACAGAACTTCAAGAAGCCATTGAAAACAATCGTACAGTTATGATTGAAAAAGTAGATGATTTCATGAATTATGTTGTTAAAGAATGGATGCAAGAAAATGAACTTGCAGTTGATAAGGGTATTCGTTCAGAAATTGTTGAAGATTTCATGGTCGGTCTTAAAAACCTATTTGTTGAACACTATGTCGATATTCCAGACGAAAAGGTTGATCTTGTAGATGACTTGTTCGCTAAGGTTGAAGACTTAGAAGGTTCACTAAATTCTGAGATACAAAAAAACATTGATACATCTAAAGAACTCAAAGAGTACAAAAAGATGGATGCTTTGTACACAGTTTCAGAAGGAATGACTGAAGTTGATCAAGAAAAAATGGTCAAATTGGCAGAAGGTATTGAGTATGAAGACGAAGAATCATATGCTGAAAAACTTCAGATCATTAAAGACAAGTATTTTCGTACAGAAAACGCTGAAGAGAAACAGGTTTTAACTGAAGGATCTACAGACACAGAAGATGATATGGAACCTAGTGACGAAAATTCTTCAGATGATGCAATGGCGCAAGCACCTGAACATATAAAAAATTATGCTAAAGCCATTTCTAGAACTATTATTAAATAACAACTAAGGAGATTTACACATGTATCTTTCAGAAAATTTACAAAAAAAGTGGGCTCCTATTCTTGATCATCCAGAATTGGGTAACATAGAGGACCCATATCGTAAAGCAGTAACAACTGTTTTGTTGGAGAACCAAGAAAAGGCCATGCAGGAGGACAATCAAGTTCTTTCCTCGCAAAATTTCTTGACAGAGGGACAGGCTTCAGGTGCATTTCCAGATACTGGTGGTGTAGCAAAGTATGATCCTATTATGATCTCTCTTGTCAGGCGTGCAATGCCCAATTTGATTGCATACGATGTTTGTGGTGTGCAACCAATGACTGGACCGACTGGACTTATTTTTGCTATGAGAGCAAGGTATACTACCATGAACCAGTCACCAGAGGCCCTGTACAATGAAGCGGACACAAGTTTTTCATCTAATACCTCCGCGGTAACTCAAGATGATAACGTTCCAGGACTTCATATCCATACAGATGGAACAGCAAACGCTGAACAAATGCTAGTAGCAGGTGGATTAACAACTGCTCAAGGCGAAGGCGTAACACCTAATAACATGGCTTTCTCAATCGAGAAGGTTACTGTTACTGCGAAAACAAGAGCCTTAAGAGCAGATTACACAATGGAAGTTGCTCAGGATCTTAAAGCAGTTCATGGTCTCGATGCAGAAACAGAACTCAGCAATATTCTTTCCGCTGAGATTCTTGCAGAGATTAACCGTGAGGTTGTTCGTAAGATTTACAGGGAAGCCAAAATTGGTGCCCAAAATAACACTACACAATCAGGTATCTTTGATCTCGACACAGATTCAAATGGTCGCTGGTCCGTTGAGAAGTTTAAAGGTCTCATGTTCCAGATCGAGAGAGAAGCAAACGAGATTGCGAAGAAGACACGTAGAGGAAAAGGTAATATGATTATCACTTCTTCAGACGTTGCTTCCGCACTTCAAATGGCTGGAGTTCTTGATTACGCTCCTGCTCTTGATAGCAATAATCTCAATCCTGATGATGCAGGAAACACTTTTGTTGGTGTACTTAACGGTCGCTATCGTGTTTATGTTGATCCATATGCAGTAACAAATGATGTCAACTACTTTGTAGTTGGATACAAAGGATCCTCATCTTATGATGCAGGTATGTTCTACTGCCCATACGTTCCATTACAAATGGTACGTGCGGTTGACACAAGCACTTTCCAGCCAAAAATCGGATTCAAGACTCGTTACGGTCTCGTAAGGAATCCTTTTGCAACTGGAGCCGCAGATATCACAAGTACTGGATCTTCGGATATCAGTGGTGATGATGCTGGTGCATCAAGCAATGAGTACTACAGGCTTGTAAGAGTAGCTAACTTAATGTAAGTTTCTCTAAAAAACCTAGTATATATAAAAGGGAGTAGGGTAAAACCTACTTCCTTTTTTTGTTTTTGGAGACATTATGCATTCTAAAATTGATTTATATAAACAACTTCCCCCCTTTCCTGGTATTTCTCTAGGACCTCATTTAAATAATATTAAAAAATTAATAAAATCTACAAAATCAAAAACTGCACTAGATTATGGATGTGGAAATGCACTTCACTATATAAAAGACAAAATTCATTTATCATGGGGACTTGAGAAAATAGGGCTTTATGATCCTGCAATATTAAAATGGGATTGTTTGCCAGGAGATAATTTTGATTGTGTTATTTGTACAGATGTTTTAGAACATGTTCCAGAAGAAGAAATAAATGATACTTTAAAAGAAATTTTTACATTATCGAATAAATGTGTTTTTTTAAATATAGCAATGTATCCTGCCCGCCAGATTTTACCAAATGGTGAAAATGCTCATTGTACATTAAAACCAAAACAATGGTGGAGATATAGAATAGCCGAAACAATAAAAGAAAATATTAAAGTTCATGTTGTATATTCGTATACACATGGTAATAAAAACACAGAATATGAAATTTATACTAAAAAATGATTTTTTGCATAGGTAATGGTAAATCAAGAGAAAAAATAGACTTGCCTTTTTTAAAGAAAAAGGGTATAATATATGGAAGTAATGCTCTTTATCGAGATTTTACTCCTAATCATCTTGTTTCAACTGATCCAGATATGGTTAATGAAATAATTAAATCTGGTTATGCTGAAGAAAATGTTGTTTGGACAACTGAATATGTATTATCTAAATTTAAAACCATGCTTAAAACTGGAAAAATACCCAACAAGTATAAAGTTCGAATAATGCCTTTCGAAAGAGTACACCCAGTAAATTCTGGATGGATGAGTATTAGATTAGCTTGGAAACAACATCCAGAACAACAAATTTATATGATAGGTTTTGATTTGTTCGGTGAAAGAAAAAACATTTACGATGGAACTGAATGCTATGCACCAACAAAAATAATAGGAGATAGGGGAGAATTGAGTAGAGAGGAAGAATATAGAATACAAGAAGATGATAGAATTGGAATGTTCTATTTACTAAAAGAAGAATTTTGTCCTGGAATAAGATTAACAAGAGTTATCAATGAACATAGAAAAGTTGAAAATATTGATAATATATCAACAGAACAGTTTTTTGAAGAAATAGAATGGCAGTAGTTATAATAGGAAATGGTAAATCCAGACAACATATGGATTTAAATAAAATTAAAGAAAAAGCATGGACATTTGGATGTAATGCTTTGTATCGTGATTTTGCACCAGATTATCTTTTAACCATTGATCCTCATGTTACTCATGAAGTAATAGATTCTGATTATTCTTTAAATAATAAAGTTCTTATTAGTAATATGAATCCTCTTCCAGGAGAAGTTAGGGACTCTATGGAAATTCCTAATGATGCTATATTATATGAGAATGATCCAACTGGTTATGAATTCATTTTTAATGGATTTAGACAACATCATTATATAACTTGGATAAAAGAAAATAGTCAAATATCACATGTTCCTAGTCCAATATATGGAGGAAGTGCTGGTATACAGACTATAAGAGTAGCACATGAATATTATCCAAAAGATATAAAATATTTAATAGGTTTTGATATATTTGGTGAAAGAGATAATATATATGATGGTACTAATGGATATCCTTCAGAAGGAACTGCCAATACTATGACAGATGAATTTATAGAAGGATTTAAAGACTTACTAAATATATATGATGATATTATAATGAAAAGAGTTATTGATCAAGATCAAGAATTAGAAAATATACCTAACGTATCGGAAGATGAATTATGGCAGAATCTAGCAGACAACCAAAAAATTTAAATTATTTTATACCTACGGGTTTTAAATTTATGATTGACAAAATTCCAAACGTGAATTTTTTCTGTCAATCGTGTAATTTGCCTGGTTTATCAGCAGGTCAGTATTTACAGGTAACTCCTCTTAGAGACATGCCCATTGCTGGCGATAAAGTACAAATGAATGAATTACGTGTTAGATTTGTAATAGACGAAGAATTACAAAATTGGTTAGAGATTTATAATTGGATTAAAGAAATTACTTTTCCTGATAAGCAAGAACAATATAAACACGAAAATGTATACTCTGATGGTATGTTAACACTTCTTACAAGTAATAAGAATGTTCAATATGTGGCTAAGTTTACAAATTTATTTCCTATAGATTTAACTGATATAGAAATGTCTTCAGATGTTGCTGATGCAGAAGTTGTCGCCTCTGATGCTACATTCGCATATACTACATATAATATTGAAAGAATTATAGAGGAACGTTGATTATGAGGCATAATGAAATTAGAAGATATACAAAAATTATGGACCAGTGATTGTGTTCTAAATGATTTACAATTAGATGTAGAATCAACAAGAATACCAGAACTTCACAACAAATATTTTAAAATTTTTTCAGATGAAAAATTAAGACTTGTAAAATATGAGTCAAAAATGAAAGAGTTGTCTAAATTAAAATGGCTTTATTATACAGGTAAACTTGATAAAGATAGTTTAGATAAATTAGAATGGGAACCATTTGAATTAGATATTAAATCTAGAAATAAATTAGATATAGATAGATTTTTAACTTCAGATAAAGATATGATTGAAATGCAAGAAAAAATAGAATATCAAAAGGAAAAAATAAATTATTTGGAATCAATTATAAAAACGGTTATCAATAGAAATTTTTTGATTAAGAATATAATTGATTGGAGAAAATTTACTTCAGGAGCATAATGTATGATTATTTGATTCTTGCGCCTCCATTATTTGAAAAAGATGGCGGTGCAATGGGTGGTACTGAAAGACAAATTGTAACAGTTGCAGAAAAACTTGCTAGTGAAAATTTTAATGTTGGATTGGTTCATTCTTTAACAGATGGGAAGGATCGAATAATAAACGGAGTAAAACATTTAAATATTATTAGACATTTTTATGCTAAATCAAGAGTAAGAATACATTGTAATCATATTACATATCATGGAAATATGTGGAAAAATTATTATATGATAAATCCCCATATTCCAGTTATGTCTCCTTTAGAGATTAATAGTGCAGATAAAACTTATATTTGGTTGCATAATTGGACAATTTGTCATGAAGAAGTTCCCAGATTATTTTTATCTGATGCACTTAAAAAATATGTTCAAAATAAAGGAGAAAAAGTTGTTGGAGATCAAACCATTCATTATATGGTTCCCAAGAATATGGATAAACAAAAACCAAAAGAAAAGAGATCAAATTATCTTTTTTGGATGAGTGCTTTTGGAAAAGGATTTAGAGAAGCACTAACGATTTATGTTGCTCTTTATGATAAAGGAATGAAAAGACCTTTTTATGCTTGTTGCCCTCCTCAAAGACAAAAAAAAGATGTTAAAATATTTACAGATTTTATTGCGGACCTCAATAAAAATGGGTATCCTATTTATTTTTTGGGAGAATTAAATTATGAAGCAGTTTTAAAAAGTTTATCGAATGCCGCTTGTCTTTTTAGAGCAGGAATGCCTCAAGAAACTTTTGGTCTTGTTTATCTTGAAGCAAATAAATTAGGAGTTCCTGTAATAACGTATGAGTCAGATGCGGCCGAAGAAATATTAACAGATGAAAATAACATGTTTATAAGAAAAGATACAACTATAGATGATGTTTATAATTGGACTATTGATATTGATAAAAAGAAAACATCAGTTGATATGAAAAAATTTGATCCTGATAAAATTATTAAAAAATGGACTAAACTATTAAAATGAATAATCTACCAAATCCAAAAGATTTAATAAAAAACAATGCCCAATTTGCTTATCCTATTCAATGGAGAAGATGGGAAGTAATTAATGTTTTTATCACACAATTTAATTGGAAAGTGGGTGTTGAAATTGGTGTTAGTGAAGGTGAAAATATTTTTGAAGTAACAAAAAATAATCCAACATTAAAAATGTATGGTGTTGATCCATATAAAATACAAAAAGAAAATACTTTGTATGAAAAATATATGGGCGGAGAATATACTGATAATTCTTTGAATATAATTAAAAGAAAGACATTGAAGAAAGCTCTTAAATATCCAAATCTTGAAATAATTGTAGATACTTCCATTAATGCTTCAAAACAATTTGAAAAAGAATCAATTGATTTTGTTTTTATAGATGGAGATCATAGTTATGAAAGTGTTAAAAATGATATCAAATATTGGGAGCCAAAAGTAAAAGAAAATGGTTTAATTATAGGTCATGATTATAATTGGGGAAATGTTGCAAGAGCAGTTGGAGAATGTTTTACTGAAGTTTGGATAATGTCTGATAACGTTTGGGCGGCTTCAAAAATCTGGTTAAGGAATGAAAGAAAAAATTTCAATAGACAAGAAAAATGAAGTATATATGTTGGTTCAAGCAGAACCAGGTATTGAGCAGGAAATAAGTGAATATTTTACTTTTTATATTCCTGGTTATAGATTTATGCCATCTTATAGAAATAAAATGTGGGATGGTAAAATTAGACTTTTTAATTTAAGATCAAAAGAATTATATATTGGATTAATAGATCATTTATTGAAATTTTCAAAAGAGAGACAGTATGAAATAGAATATAAAAGTTTTCCCAAAAGTTTAAATAAATATAATAAAGAAGACTATGAAAGATTTGTCAAAAGTCTTGCATTAACAATTGATGCTAGAGACTATCAGATTGATACGTTTCTATACGCTATAAATCATGAAAGATGCTTACTTCTCTCTCCCACAGCATCTGGCAAATCTTTCATAATTTATCTTCTTTTGAGATATTATCAACAAAAACTTCCAACCTTTAAAGCATTAATAGTAGTTCCTACAACATCTTTAGTCGCACAAATGAAAAGTGATTTTGCTGATTATTCTAAAACAGATAATTGGGATGCTTCAGAAAATGTTCATCAAATTTATGCGGGTAAAGATCGAGTATCACCTAAACCGATTTATATTTCTACTTGGCAATCTTTATATAAAATGACTACTACTTATTATGCTGAATTTGATTTTATTTTAGGTGATGAGGCCCATCTTTTTAAAGCAAAATCACTTACATCAATAATGGAAAAGACAACCAAAACGAAATATAAATTTGGAACAACTGGAACTTTAGATGGTACGTTGACACATAAATTGGTTTTAGAAGGATTATTCGGAAAGACTTATACAGTAACAACTACAAAAGATTTAATAGATAAAAAGACATTATCTCCATTTCAAATTAAATGTTTAGTTTTACAATATCCTGAAAAATTATGTGAATTAGTTAAATCATATAATTATAAAGAAGAACTTAATTGTATTGTTTCAAATGAAGCAAGAAATAGATTTATTAGAAATCTTGCAATAAGTTTGAGCAACAATACTTTAGTATTATTTCAAATGGTAGAAAAACATGGAAGAATAATTTATGACCTTATCAAAGAAAAAACGAAAAATGAAAGAAAAATCTTTTTCGTATATGGAGGAACAGAGACATCTGATAGAGAAGATATTCGAAAAATCGTTGAATCTGAATCAGATGCCATCATTGTTGCGAGTTACGGTACCTTTTCTACTGGTATCAATATTACTAATTTACATAATGTCATTTTTGCTTCTCCTTCTAAGTCAAGGGTGAGAAATTTACAGAGTATAGGTAGAGGCCTTAGGAAAAATGAATCTAAAGAAATAGCTACATTATATGATATATCTGATGATTTTACATATAAAAGCTATAAAAATTATACTTTAAAGCATTTTGTGGAAAGAATAAAAATTTATAATGAAGAGCAGTTTGAATATAAAATTATAATCGTTCCGATAAATTTTTAGCAGTTTTCTGTATGATTGAATATATATAAAATCAATTATAAGCACCTTGACAAATAGCAAATGTTTATGATATCATAGTAGTTTGACTAATAACTTAATGGAGAGCCATTATGGCCAATTACATAAACAATGAAGATTTTCTTAATGCAATGATTGTGTATAAAGAAGATATCAAGAAAGCAGAGGAAAAAAATAAAGAAATTCCACCTGTTCCAGATTATATAGGAGAATGCTTTTTACTTATAGCGGAAAGACTTTCTTTTAGACCCAATTTTATAAATTATGCATTTAAAGATGATATGATTTCTGATGGTATAGAAAATTGTCTTCAATATGTTAATAATTTCAATCCAGAAAAATCAAAAAACCCTTTTGCATATTTTACTCAAATAATTTATTGGGCTTTTGTTAGAAGAATACAGAAAGAAAAAAAGAATTTATATATCAAATATAAAGAAATGGAAAGAATGTCCTATCTTGAAGATCATATAGATACGAGTTCAGATGATAATAAAGAATATTTGAGTTTAATAGGATCTGCTGATTCTAGAAATATGATATCTCAATTTATAGAAGATTTTGAAGAAAAAAGATTCAAGAAGAGAAAGAAAAAAGAAGATGATACCGTTGTTTCAAATATAGGATCAGTTAATATATGAAAATAGCATTAATCACGGATACTCATTGGGGTGCAAGAAATGATAATATTGCATTTTCCAATTATTTTAGTAAATTTTATGATAATATTTTTTTTCCTTATCTTGAAAAACACAACATTAAAGCGTGTATTCATTTAGGAGATGTTGTTGATAGAAGAAAATATATTAATTTTAAAACTGCTAATGATTTAAGAGAAAATTTCGTAGAACGATTATGGAAAATGGGAGTTGATACTCATGTCATAATCGGAAATCATGATATTTTTTATAAGAATACCAATGATATAAATTCTATGGAAGAATTATTTACTTCATCAGATGGTCAATATGAACCTTGGATTTATGCAAGTCCAAGAGAAGTTGAGTTTGATGGCACTAAAATAATGATGATGCCTTGGATTACTTCTGATAATTATTCAGACTGTGTAAGTGCTATTAAAAACACTAAAGCACAAATTATGATGGGGCATCTTGAAATTAGTGGCTTTGAAATGCATCGTGGACAAATATGTGATACAGGCTTTACTGCAGAAATGTTTTCTAAATTTGATCTAGTTTATAGTGGACATTTTCATCATAAATCTACACAAGGAAGTATTACATATCTTGGTAATCCTTATGAAATAACTTGGTCTGATTATCAAGATGCAAGAGGTTTTCATATATTTGATACTGAAACGAGAGAATTGGAGTTTATTCAAAATCCATATAGTATGTTTCATAAAATTTATTATGATGATACTAAGGAGACATTTGAAACGATTAAAGAAAAAGATTATGAACAATATGCAGGATCTATTATTAAAGTTATAGTTATACACAAACAGAATCCATATTGGTTTGATACTATGTTGGATGAATTATATAAAGTTGATATAGTGGATATATCAGTTATAGAGAATATTGATCTTGAATTTGAAGATGATGATACAGTTGTAGATGAAGCTGAAGACACTCTTACCATTTTAAGTAACTATATAGATACATTAAATATACAAAAAGATAAAAAAGAACTTGACACTTTAATAAGGACATTATACAATGAAGCAATCGACTATCAAATCTCAGCTTAGAGAACTTGAATTAAATTTACCAGATGAAATAATAGTAAAATTAGCACTAGATGCTCATAAAAGAGATGTATCTTTAAATTCTCACATTATTGATATTTTGAAAAAAGAAACAAAAAATAACGCATTTGATGGATCGCCTCAATTACTTACTGAAAATTAAACTTGATGAATTATTTGTTTTAGAAGAGGAATATATCAAGACATATAAGCACGAATATCAAAACAACAGAGACATAGCACATGCTAAGGTTCTCGCTTGCCAGAAAGAAATAATAGAAATATTGAAATCAAATTATGATAAATTTTCATAAAATCAGATGGAAAAATGTTCTTTCCACTGGTCAGAATTTTATTGAAATTGATTTAGACAAAAATCCAACAACTTTGATTGTTGGGGAAAATGGGTCGGGTAAATCTACAATATTAGATGCTCTTACTTTTAGTCTATTCGGAAAAGCATTTCGTAATATTAATAAATCTCAAATTATCAATTCAATTAATGATAGAAATTGTCTTATTGAAACAGAATTTTCAATTGGTAAACGATATTATATTGTTCGTAGAGGAATTAAACCAAATCGATTTGAAATTGAAGTTGATGGTGCATTAATAAATCAAGATTCAAAAGTAAAAGATTATCAAGAACATCTTGAAAAAAATATTCTTAAATTAAATTACAAATCTTTTACTCAAATTGTTGTTCTTGGTAGTTCGTCTTTTGTTCCTTTTATGCAATTAAAATCAAATGATCGTAGAATTATTATTGAAGATTTGCTCGATATTCAAATATTTTCTACAATGAATTTGTTATTGAAGGGTAAAGTTTCTAATTTAAAAGAAGAACAATATCAAAATGAATTAAATTTATCAAAAGCTGAAAATGCACTAGAGTTACAAGAAGATTTTATTTCGAAAATGAAAAAAAGCAATAAACAATTAATTGCTAGTAATCAAAAAAAGATTAAAGATTCTCATGAACAAATAGAAAAATATAGTTCTCTTATTGCAAAATGTGATAAAGAAATAGCAACTCTTCAAGAACTTGTTAATGATTTTGATAAAATACAAAAGAAACACCAAAAATTAGAACAATATCAGGATGAAATTGAAAAAAATGTAAAGAAACTTGAAAAAGAAATCGAATTTTATAATGAAAATACGGATTGTCCAACATGTAAACAGACAATCGATGATGAACATAGAAATTGTGAAATACATTCAAAAGAAGAGAAAAAAATAGAATTAAATGATGCGATTAATAAAATAGGAACAGATATTAAAGAATCAATTTCTGTTATTTCTGAAATGATGACCACTCAAGAAAATATAGGAAATATTCAAAGCACTATAACACAACATAATGTTTCAATATCTGCGATTAATCAATACATCGAAAAAATAAACGAAGAAATAAAACAATTAAATGAAAATGATGAAGATGTTTCAAATGCTTCTACAAAATTAAAAAAAATAAAATCAGAACAAAAAGATTTTTTATCATTAAAAGAACAACAAAGTAATTTGCAATCTATATATGATACTGCGAGTGTTTTGTTGAAAGATGGGGGTATTAAAACTTTAATTGTCAAAAAATATCTTCCAATTATGAATAAATTGATTAATAAGTATTTGGCGAGTATGGATTTTTATGTTTCATTTAATCTTGATGAAAATTTTAATGAAACTATTAAATCCAGATTTCGTGATGAATTTACTTATGCTTCTTTTAGTGAAGGAGAGAAAATGCGAATTGATTTAGCTTTGCTTTTTACATGGAGAGCAATTGCTAAATTGAAAAATAGTATGAGTACTAATTTACTTATACTAGACGAAGTATTTGATAGTTCACTTGATGAAGATGGAACAAGTGATTTTCTTAAAATAATACATTCTCTTGGTAGTGCATCAAATGTGTTTGTGATAAGTCATAAAGGAGAGATACTTTATGATAAATTCAAACATATGATTAAATTTCAAAAAATTAAAAATTTTAGTAGAATAGTACAATGATTTTAGACCTTGTAGATGGAGTACATCCGTTAATAGAAACTAAATTAGATGAATTTGATTTTGATTCTAATAAAGTAACATATTTTGATGATAAAAAAGTTTTACATACATTAAATGCACATGAATTAGAACAAATATTACTTGAAAATATGACTCATCATGAAGGATTGGGTCTTTCTTCTAATCAGATAGGTATTAATTGTAGAGCATTTGCAATGTTACATGAAGGAGAACCATTGATTATGTTTAATCCTAAAGTCATAGAAGCAACAGAAGAAGAAGTTTTGATGAAAGAAGGATGTCTTACGTGGTTTGGTTTATTTCCTAATGTAAAAAGACCTAGTGGAGTTTCTATTAATTGGAAAGATAGAGATGGTGAAGATTATAATGGAAATTTTATTGGTCTTTCTGCAAGAATAATTTTACATGAATATGATCATTTGAATGGTTATACTTTCTTTGATAGAGCAAGCACATATCATATACAACAAGCAAGAAAGAAAAGAAAAATTTTTTTGAGGAGAGTGAAAAATGGCGAAATATAAATTAATAGTTGAAGCAGGTAGTTATACTGAAAATAGTTTATTAAAACTTTTTTATGTTGTTATAAAACATAGATTTGAACACTTCTTAAAAGGTGAAGGTTTTCGTGATTGATAAAATTATCACGAATATTGTTGATCAAGAAGCACCTGATCAAACAGTTGCAGTATTGATGTCTGGTGGAACAGATAGTCTAACAGTTGCCGCGGCCGCTCATAGATTAAATAAGAAATTAAATTGTTATACATTTAGAGTTGATGGAAAAGATTCTGATGATAGCATATATGCAGAAAAAGCATGTAAGCATTTTGGTTGGAATTTTAAACTTATAGATGTTCCAGTTAATAATATTGAAAATGATTTTTTTACTTTAATTAAAAAATATGAATGTAAAAAGAAAACTCATGTAGAATGTACATTTCCTTTTTTATATGTTTATCCGCATATAAAAGAAAAATATATTTTGACTGGTTGGGCCGCTGATGGTTATTATGGAGTAAGTAAAAGAGCAAATATACATTTCAAACACACTAAAGAATTAATGAATAAATTCAGACAGGGGTACTTTGGAAAATTAGATGAGACTACACAAAAATTTATTCCAGGAAATCCTGTAGGAATTAAACAACAAATGTTACTGGCAAAATCAGTAGATTCTATTTTAGTTGCTCCGTATGTTGATAAAAAAGTTTGGGATTGGATGATACAGTATGATTGGGATTTTTTCAATAAACCATATCAAAAAGCTCCATTATTCGATGCATTTCCAGAATTGCTTGAAATAAAGAGAAGAAATCATTTGAATTTACAGTTAGCCGCAGGAATACCAAATTATTTTGAGAAATTGCTTGACAATAAGAAAATTAATGTCTATAATAGAAGCAGAATAATGGATTTAGTTAGAGATTGGAAAGCTACAACTACTACAAGTATAGAGGAATTTTTTGTATGAGTTATCAAAAATATTACGTAAAAGATGTTAAAGAAAAATCATCTGAAAAATTATTTAATGTCATTAGTTGTTTTGCTGGAGGTGGAGGAAGTTCTACGGGATATAGACTTGCTGGAGCAAATATACTTTTAATTAATGAGTTTGTTGAAGAAGCAATTTCAACATATCAAGCAAATTTTCCAGATACAAAAGTTTTAGTCGATGACATTAAAAAATATTCATCAGATGATTTTTTAGAGATGGCAGGAATTAAAGTTGGAGAATTAGATTTACTTGATGGGTCTCCTCCATGTTCTGCATTTTCACTTGCAGGTAAAAGAGATAAAGGATGGGAAGGTTATGTAGAAGATACAAGAGAATCTTCTATTGATCTTGAAACTGGTGAAGTTGTGCAGACAGGAGAATTAAAGAAAAAAGATGGAATAAAGAAATATTCTGAAGATAAAATTCAAGAAAGTATTGAAGATTTATTTTTAGAATATATAAGAATTGCTAAGGGAATTCAACCAAAAGTTATCGTAGCAGAAAATGTTAAAGGAATAACTTTTGGAGAATCTAAGAAAAAACTTTTAGAATTTATTAATGATTTTGAACGAATAGGTTATGAAGTTTCGTATCAAGTTATGAATGCGGCTGATTATGGTACTCCTCAAGCAAGAGAAAGAACTATTTTTATTTGTGTTCGAAAAGATGTTGCAGAAACGATAGGTCTTAATTTTATGAATATAAGTAGTATTTTTCCTACTAAAACTGTAACTAAACACGTTACAATGAGAGAGGCTTTTGAAGATATTGAAAATGATCCTGAAGAAATTAAAATGTTGACAGAGTTTGTCGAAGGTTCTTTTCAAAATAAATTTTTAAGTTTTCTTCCATTTAATCCAGAAAAACCAATTAAACCCTCAGATAAACAATTTCGTGAATTTAACCCCAAAGGATCATGTTTTAATATGATTCGACCAGCACCCGATCTTCCTTCTCCTACTTTGACTCAACAAGGTCAGAAGAAGGGATTGTCTGGTGTTTTTCATTATGCTGAAAATCGCAAACCGACCATTGTTGAATTTAAAAGACTTATGGGTATGCCAGAAGATTTTATTTTAACAGGTGATTTTGATCAACAAGCAGAAAGATTAGGAAGAATGGTCGCTCCAAAAATGATGAAAGAAATTGCAAATAGTATATACAAAAATGTACTACAACCTTTTAATAAAAAATAATTATGAAAGCTACTATCAAAAAACAAGTAAAAGAGAAACTTGCAAAATATAATATGAAATATGCCGCTATGGACTGGGACTATAAGTGGTTTTGCTTTGAAAAGAAGCCAAAATGTGTTGATGATACATGGGATGTCAAAGACGGACATTATATGAGAATACATACTCTTCCTACTGAAGGTTTTGATTGGAGGGATTCATTAGTCCAAAAATAACCATTTTTTGTCTTGACAGTATTTCTAGATATTGATACCATATAAGTGAAGGTTAAAAATTAATCAAGAGGATATCTTATGAATGAAATACAATCTACAAAATCTCTTTTAGCAAAACTTCTTGCTTCTGAGAATATTACAGTAGAACATGGTAATTATCAAACAGCATCATTTGATGTTAAAAATCGGGTCATTCGTCTACCAATTTTCAAGTATATGAGTGGTCCGATTTATGATTTGATGGTTCTCCATGAAGTTGGACATGCACTCTGGACTCCTTTGAAAGGACTGCATTCTGAGAAGAATGAAAAGGGTCCTGGATTTAAGTCCTATCTTAATGTTGTTGAAGATGCTAGAATTGAAAGAAAGATAAAAAGAAAGTATCCAGGTGGTACAAAACCAATGATTGAAGGTTATCGCCAACTTGTTTCAGAAGACTTTTTTGGAACAAAAGGGATGGACTTGAATACATTGAATTTAATCGATAGAATTAACTTACATTATAAAATCGGTGCATCTGCTTGTATTGAATTTGATACTGAAACTGAACTTCCTTTCATTTCTGAAATAGATAAAGCAGAAACTTTCGAAGAAATTTATGATATTACTGTAAGACTTTATGAACATTCAAAAGAAAATGAAAGTCAAACAGATTTTCAAGATTTTTCTGAATTTGATGTTTCGGCTGAAGAATTTGATGGTGAAGGTGAATTTGAAGAAGTTGAAGTAATGGGTGATTCTCCTCTTGATTTTATGGAAGAAGAGGAAGAGGAACGTGATGATGCTAAAGCAGGAATGAGAGGAGATAGTTTAGAATCTGAAGAGGAAGAAGATTCCGCATCAGAACAAGATTCTTCATGCTCAAGTGGTGATGAAAATGGTTCTTCTAATAGTAATGGAGAAAGTAGTGAAGAAGAAGATGAATCAAGGGAAGCTGGATCATCAATATCTGGTGGACTTGAAGGTGGTGTATCTGATAATGGAAGATATGAACCAAAATCCATAACTGATGAAGCATGGCAGTCAAATCAAGAAGATTTGAATGAAGATGATGGTCGTACTTTTGAATATGTAACTATTCCAAAAGCAAATTTAGATGAAATAATTGTTCCTCATAAAGAATTATATGCAATGACTAAGGCATATTATGAGGGAGATCAGTTTAAAGATGGAGAAGGAAGATACCTCGAGTGTTTTGAAAAATATTTTGTTGAAACACAAAATATGGTGAAAACTTTCAAACAAAAAAATTCAAAAACAGTAGATTATTTGGTTAAAGAATTTGAAATGAAAAAGAGGGCTGATGAGTATAAAAGAACCAGTGTTTCAAAAACTGGTTTGCTCGATATGTCTTCAATTCATTCTTACAAGTATAATGATAATCTTTTCAAAAAAGTTGCAACTGTTGCTTCAGGAAAAGATCATGGTCTTGTTTTATTCATGGATTGGTCTGGTTCTATGCATCAGAATTTATCTGGGACTATTGATCAGCTTTTGAATCTGGTTCTGTTTTGCAGAAAAGTAAATATTCCTTTTGAAGTATATGCTTTTACTGACCGCAATGTTAGAGAACCAGAAGATGAACGTGAAAAACAGTCATTAAAAGTTTTCTTCAAACAAGAAAATCACATGACTTCTACCGCTAATTTGTTTCTGATGAATCTTTTTAGTAGTTCAATGTCAACTACAGAATTGAATTATGCTATGCAAACTATGATGCAAATGAAGATGAGATATCAATCAGATTATTACTATAGTGGATATAGACATAATCTTCCATTTCATTTTGAATTGGGTGGAACTCCTCTTGATACAGCAATTATTTCTGCATTAGAAGTAATTCCAGAATTTCAAAAGAAAAATCGTGTACAAATTGTAAATACAGTTTTTCTTACTGATGGCGAATCTCATACTAACAGTCATGTTTGGAGGACAAATAAAGAAGGTGTATTAGATAAAGAGTATTTCAGTTGTGGTTCTAGAGACACTTATTATGTTGATCCAGTTAGTAAGAAAACTTATGGATCTAAGCAAAAATTTCGAAGAGGATTAACCACTCCTATTTTTTATCAAATTTTAAGAGATCGATGTAAAGTTAACATTTTGGGTTTTTACTTAACTGGAAAAAGATTTAAGCATATTTGTGGTGATCTTTCTTGGGGAACAAAAGGAGCCCCCTCCGCTGATGTAATTTTCAAACAATGGAAAAAAGAAAAATCATATGTTGCTTCAAATTATCTTGGATATGATAAATTATATTACATTAAAGATGGTGAAGATTTAAATGTTGATAATGAAGATTTTGTTGTTACTGAAGATGCTTCAAAGAGTCAATTGACTAAAGCATTTAAAAAATTCACTGGTAAAAAACTTACTAACAGAATCGTTCTGAAAAGTTTTGCAGAAATGGTCGCATGAATCATGGGAATCGATAATCCTGTATGGGACAATAAAAATAAAGAGATTCAAAAAATCTTAACAGAAAAGGTGTTGACAGATACCCAATTGCTTAAAGCAATGGAAACTTCAGCCCATAAGGAAGTAAATCGATTACAAGAACATGCAAATCTTTTAGTAAAACAAGCGACAGAAATTATGAACAGAGTACAATTAACAAAAAGAATACATGAAAAAGTCGATATTCCATTTCGGATTGTAAGAGAAAAACATTATTATCTGTATGAAGATGATGTATTATCTCTGATTTCTCCAGAAGAATGGAAAGAATCAAGAAATCCTAAAAGAGAATCAGCAATTACAATAAAACAATTAGGAGATGGAACGTGGGAAGAAGTGATAGAATCTCCTGAAAACTTGGATGAAAACCAAGAAATGTCTTGACACTATTATTGAAATTTGAGATAATAGTAGTGAAGAGTGAGGGAAGAATGAGGTGAATACCGCCCGGCTCATGGAAATGTTTGCCCCTTGATGTGGTGTCGAGGGTAAGAAAAAAGGAGCGACCCGCCGCCATGACATTTACTCTTCACTTATTATAACCTATATTATGGAGAATGTGAAAATGAATGCTAATCAAACTGCTCTTATTCAAGCCGTTATTGATGCTGGTTATGAAGATGAAATTACACGTCCGCAATTGAAAGCAATTGGAAGACAACTTGGTGTAAGTACTGCATGGGTGCAAAAAAATACTGCATACAAAGTTGCTAGAGGCGTATATCGAATACCCCAACTTGATGGTTCTGTAAAAAGTGCATTAGCACAAACAGTTGCTAATGAAACTACAGAAAAAACTGAAAAAAAAGTAATACCATTTCCAACACAAACTGAATCTTTTATTCCAGATAAAGATTCTCATTTTGTTAGATTTGGACATTGTAAAGATGTTGAATCGATTGTTAAATCTAGAATTTTTTATCCAACATTTGTAACAGGTCTTTCTGGTAATGGTAAAACATTTATGATTGAGCAAGTATGTGCAAGACTCAATCGTGAAATGTTTCGTGTTAATGTTACTATTGAAACTGATGAAGATGATTTGCTCGGACACTATCTTTTAAAAGATGGCGAGACTGTTTGGCAAGATGGCCCAGTTATTCAAGCAATGAAGCGTGGTGCAATTTTACTTCTTGATGAAGTCGACCTTGCATCAAATAAAATTATGTGTTTGCAACCTGTTCTTGAAGGTAAAGGAATTTTTATTAAAAAGATAAACCAGTGGGTTCGTCCTATTCGTGGTTTTAATATTTTTGCTACTGCAAATACTAAAGGAAAAGGTTCTGATGATGGTCGATTTATCGGAACAAACATTCTTAACGAAGCATTTCTTGAAAGATTTGCAATTACTATGGAACAAGAATATCCTAGTATAGGAGTTGAGAAAAAAATTCTCAATTCAGTTCTTGCTTCTCTTGATTGTGCAAATACAGAATTCGTTGAGAAACTTACAAGTTGGGCAGATATTATTCGCAAAACATTTTATGATGGTGGTGTTGATGAAATTATTGCTACTCGCCGATTAGTTCATATTTGTAATGCTTATGCTATCTTTAAAGATAAAATGAAATCAATTCAAATGTGTGTCAATCGTTTTGATGAAGAAACAAAATCAGCTTTCCTTGATTTGTATAGCAAGGTTGATGCTGAAGTTGTTAATCCTAATGATGATCCTGCGGCTGAAGGACAAGCGGCACTTGATGCTGATATCGCTGAATCTGAAGAAGATCCAGAAACACCATTTTAATTGACAATATAAATATAAATATATAATAGAGGGTAGGATTAACTCTTATCCTCTATTTTTTTATATTTTATTTTCACGTGGAGTTATAATGCAAATTGAGATCAAAGTTGAAGAGTTAAGAAAGAAAAAAATTTTTGTAGCAACACCAATGTATGGTGGTCAATGTCATGGAATGTATGCGAAATCAGCTATTGATCTTGCTACATTGTGTGCAAATTATGGAGTAGAATGTAGATTTTTTTACATATTTAATGAATCTCTTATCACCAGAGCAAGAAATTATTTAGTTGATGAGTTTTTAAGAACAGAAGGCTTTACACATTTAATGTTTATTGATAGTGATATTCATTTTGATCCAAGAGATGTTTTATCTCTTGCGGCTTTATGTGATGATGATAAACCTATTATTGGTGGACCTTATGGTAAAAAATGTATTGCTTGGGAAAAAATCGTGCAAGCAGTAGATTCAGGAATTGCTGATAAAGATCCAGAAGAATTATCAAAATTTGTGGGTGATTTTGTATTTAATCCAGTTAAAGGAACACAAGAACTTAAAATTAATGAGCCAGTCGAGGTTTTAGAAATTGGAACTGGTTTTATGATGGTTCAAAGACAAGTTTTTGATAAATGGAGAGAAGCATATCCTCAATTTCATTATAAACCAGATCATAATCGTTCAGAACAATTTAAAGGTGATCGATATATTCATGCATATTTTGATACTGTTATTGATAATGAACAGTATATGCCAATGGGAGCATCGAACAAGTCTGATCGATATTTATCAGAAGATTATGCATTTTGTCAGTTATCAAGACATATAGAC
>MDTE01139347.1_pt1 | contig 24598 bp, 24 predicted proteins | sample 811231 | NCBI WGS metagenome assembly MDTE01 (sample SAMN05326651, study PRJNA326480) | marine metagenome | isolation source: seawater | place: Indian Ocean: Red Sea | collected 2010 | reverse complement strand
GGCAGTGGACGCGGTTGCGGATGTTGTTGCGGAAGCTTGAACCTGCTTTATTTAGATAAAAGCGAAGTATTCTAAAACAATAGAGAGGTAATCTAATTGGTCTCTAAGCAATTGGCCCTGGATAGGGTTTTAAGCTTAGCGATGGCGCACGGTGGTGATCAGTCTATTGGGTATTCCAATCATAGAATATCGATATAAAATCCTTTTTACGCGTTAGGTAATTGGCGTCATTTGAAAACGGGACTTTGGCTGATCTAGCATTTAGTTCGGAGACAGTGTAGGCGAACGAAATTTTTTGTCTCCAGATAGAGCGTTTAACCAAACTAGTTTATTGGACAAGTTGACGATGTTTTCAAAGATGTTGATCGCAAATCGTGGGGAAATCGCGTGCCGCGTTATGCGGACCGCAAAACGCATGGGGATAGCGACAGTCGCAGTTTATTCCGACGTTGATGTATCTTCTTTACATGTGCGTATGGCGGATGAGGCATTTCGCCTTGGTCCGGCACCCGCTTCACAAAGTTACTTGGCAATCGAAAAAATACTGGAAGCTGTCGTACAGTCGGGGGCAGACGCTGTACACCCTGGTTATGGATTTCTGTCCGAGAATGCTGAGTTTACTGCGTCACTTAGGGAAAAGGGCATAACTTTTATCGGGCCTGAACCCGAAGCCATTGCTGCTATGGGTGATAAAATTGAATCTAAGAAGATCGCTGCTAAATGCGGGGTCAACACCATACCTGGGCATATGGGTATTGTAAAAGACGCTATGGAAGCCGAGTCTATTGCAGGTGATATTGGGTACCCGGTTATGATAAAGGCTTCGGCCGGTGGTGGCGGCAAGGGTATGCGTGTTGCATTTTCAGACAAAGAGCTGGTCGAAGGTTTTCAGCTGGCTGCTAGCGAGGCTAAAGCGAGTTTTGGAGACGAACGAATTTTCATCGAGAAGTTTATAGAACAACCACGGCATATAGAAATTCAAGTCCTGGGCGACCAGCACGGCAATGTGATCTATTTAGGTGAACGTGAGTGCTCTATACAGCGACGCCATCAAAAGGTCATTGAAGAAGCGCCATCGCCTTTCTTGGATGCTAGAACGCGTGATGCGATGGGAAGGCAGGCGGTGAAACTGTGCAAAGCCGTAAACTATAGTTCCGCGGGAACGGTTGAGTTCATAGTTGATAAAGACAGAAATTTCTTTTTTCTCGAAATGAATACACGTTTACAGGTGGAACATCCGGTTACAGAATATGTGACTGGAATTGATTTAGTCGAACAGATGGTTAACATCGCAGCCGGTAAAGCATTGAGTTTGAAACAGTCCGAAATTACTTTTGAAGGCTGGGCGATTGAGGCGAGGCTCTATGCGGAAGATCCCTCAAGGAGTTTTTTGCCGTCCACGGGGCGTTTGGTCCGTTATAGAGAGCCGCAAGACCAAAAAGACATTCGCATCGATAGTGGAGTGGTTGAAGGCAGTGAAATTTCAGTTTTCTATGATCCGATGATTGCAAAACTTATTGGCATGGGGGCAACGCGAGAACAAGCTTTGGAACGGTTAACGTCGGCGCTCGGTGGATATACTGTCCAGGGGGTTTGTAATAATCTTTCTTTTTTAACAGCTGTAGCTGAGCATGACCTCTTTCGGAGTGGTAATTTCACGACTAATTTCATTGCAGAAGAGTTTCCAGACGGTTTTAAACTTAAGCGACCGTCTGGTGTAATACTCGATCGTCTCATTGCTATTGCGGGGTTTGCGAAATCAATCTCGGAGAAGCGGGAAAGGAATCTAGTTGAGGCACAGTATGTTGCGGTGTTGGATAATCCCATAGGTGAGCGCTTTGATCTTGCTGTGTCTAGGGAAGGCGGCAAAGGCGAGATTTTTGTCCATGAGGCCAAGTTAGAAATTGAGTCAGAATGGCGCCCGGGGCTGCCTACTATAAGTGCGTGCATAGACGGCGATGCTGTTAATGTGAATATCAGCCGGACGAGCCTCGGATTTCATTTAGTCTCGGGCACTTTTGCTCTTGATATAATATTGTTGGCGCCGGCACGAGCCGCCCATTATCGTAAGATGCCAATTCGGGGCAAGCCGGATATGTCGAAGTTTCTATTATCCCCCATGCCGGGATTGTTAGTTCGCCTATCGGTGGATCAGGGTGACTCTGTAAAGGCGGGCGAAGAGCTTGCGGTAGTTGAGGCGATGAAAATGGAGAATGTTTTGCGTGCCGAACGTGATGGGGTGATAGCGAAGATGCATACAGAGGTTGGGACTAGTTTGAAGTTAGATCAAGTGATTTTGGAATTTGATGACGAATGATACGCTCGGTTAAGGTTATAATTGTAGGCCGTGTTCAGCACGTAGGTTACCGTCATTGGATTGGCCGCCATGCCCGTAGAATAGGCTTGGACGGCTGGGTTCGTAATTTACGAGATGGTTCCGTGGAAGCTTTATTTTCCGGCAGTGCAAAAAAAGTAAAGAATATGATTGAGTTATGTTTTGAGGGCCCGAGGTTGGCAAAGGTTATTGATATCACGGCCTCGCCTGCTACTCCTCCGGTGGAGGCAGGGTTTATTCAGTGCCGGGATTAGTTACCAAAAAGAATTTTTGCGGCAATTGATACCATGCCACGATTGGAATGACCAACACCTGTAACGGTTTGAATGCGCCAATTAAAGGGCAGTTTTAGTGCGGTGGCCACGCGTTTACCGGTGTTATAATAGTGTTTACCGCGCTCTAGGCGATGGGCTCCCTGTTCCACAGCTTCGAAGGTTTGTCGGAGGTTTCGGGTTTGCCGAGTGTCATCCTCACCGAGTAAAATAATGAGGTCTTGAGCGAATAAGGGAGCTAAATCTGCGATTGTGGCTGGACTACCTTTGAGGCCATAGGGAAATTCGTCTTCTAACTCCGGTAATGTATACCACCCAGCGTTTGCGGCGATCGCACGCTGAACCTTTCGACCACCAGTAAAGGTAAGGTATCGGTGAACAAATTGTCCACCTGCGGAATGGCCGTAAATCAAGAATGTTTCCTGTGTAGCGTTGGTAAGTTTCTTCGTTTGTTTGAAAATGCGATTAATAATACTAAAGGTCCACTGTTCCTGCGGTTTTTCATCACCAGTTACAACATCGTACATTCCTCCTGAGTGGTAGGAAACGCTGCCGGGGAAGTCAAATTTATCAAATTCGGGCACGAGAATTAGGACATTATAGGCCTCCGCTACTTCATGCCATTGTCTCCAATATCGAACGGCTGTGCGGCTATTGCCATGCATGACGAAGAGAATGGGCCTATCCGGTGCATAAGCATCTGGTAAATGATAATAGACGGAAATATCACGTTTCTCTCCGTGGGATAGGTCTTGGTGGTAGAAGCGACCTGATCCTTTCTCGATGACATCATTTGCTTTGGCAATTCCAGCTAAGATAATGCCGACAATAATAGTTGCCCACATACAGAGGGTTCTCATGGGTAAATGCTCGATTAGTAGTGTTGCTTAAAAGTTTCTGCGAAAGTTTCCATCAAAGCAAGGTCCAGGTCTTCCATTGTGACCGGAAGTCCTAGGTCTACAAGTGACGTTACGCCAAACTGGGTGGAATCAATACCACAGGGGCGAATAGAACTAAAATGGGTGAGGTTCGGCTCGACATTTATAGCGATGCCATGGAAGCTTACCCATTTGCGTATACGAATGCCGAGGGCGGCGACTTTATCTTCCTTACCATTGTGGCGATCTACCCAGATACCCACCCGGTCTTGCCGACGTTCACCTTTCACGTTAAATCGAGCTAGCGCACGAATGACCCATTCTTCAAGATCGTGAACAAATTTTTTTATATCCGGGCCGCGTTTCTTTAAATCAAGCATAACGTAGATCACTCGTTGGCCAGGGCCGTGATAGGTATATTTGCCTCCTCGTCCCGTTTGAAATACCGGAAAACGCGAGCGTTCAAGGAGGTCTCCTGGTCGAGCGCTGGTACCAGCCGTTAGAATAGGTGGGTGCTCCAACAACCAAACTAATTCTAGCGCTGCTTCGTGCCGAATTTTTTCGACTCTTTCGTTCATCTTTGCTAGCGCCTGTTCGTAAGGTACCGGCGTGTTACTGAAGGCCCATTCAACGCCATTTTTTATCGATGATTCGATATTAATTGTCATTTAAAATATTGCTTTGCTTGCGTACATCACTTGCTTTTGCTATCTCCCACAAACCAATACTACATAAGTGAAGTGCGGTCGTGGCGGAATTGGTAGACGCGCAGCGTTGAGGTCGCTGTGGGAGAGATCCCGTGGAAGTTCGAGTCTTCTCGACCGCACCATTGTATAAGCTATCTTATTTAGCGCAAATGAAAGTTTGGTCATTAATGTGCGGTGGAAAGTCCATACTTATGTCCCAAGACGATATCGTACAAAACGACCTGAAAGAAAACCCGCTATATCCCCCACGGCATTACGGACATATGCTCGCAGCATGGATTTTTTTTGGGATATAATCATGATCCCTAATGATTTTTCCTCGTTAGATTTCGGTCTTGGTGAAACTGCCGACATGGTGCGCACCACAACTCGTGCCTTTGCGTCTGAGAAAATTATTCCCATCGCGCATAGAATTGACGAGAGTAATGAATTTCCGCGTGAACTTTGGCCGGAGATTGGTTCGCTTGGGTTGCATGGTATTACGGTGGAAGCGGAGTATGGCGGTGCTGGTATGGGCTATACAGAGCATGTGGTGGCAATGGAGGAAATCAGCCGAGCGTCGGCCTCAGTAGGTCTCTCCTATGGCGCACATTCTAACTTGTGTGTAAACCAAATTCGCCGGAACGGTACTCATGATCAGAAGAATCGGTATCTTAAAAGATTGATTTCCGGTGAGCATGTTGGCGCACTTGCCATGAGTGAGGCCGGGGCGGGTTCAGATGTTGTTTCGATGCAGTTACGTGCTGAGAAGAAGGGCGATCGCTATATTCTCAACGGCACAAAGATGTGGATTACTAATGGCCCGGATGCAGATACGCTCGTGGTCTATGGGAAAACTGATCCCTCTGCCGGCAAACGGGGGATCACAGCGTTCATCATTGAAAAATCGATGGTAGGATTTTCCACGTCCCAAAAGCTCGATAAAATAGGTATGCGTGGTTCGAATACTTGTGAGTTAGTGTTTGAAAATTGTGAGGTGCCGGTAGAGAACGTATTGGGCGTAGAGGGCGGTGGTATTTCCGTTTTGATGAGTGGGCTCGATTACGAAAGAATGGTTCTGGCTGGTGGGCCACTTGGAATCATGCAGGCCTGTTTAGATATTGTCATACCCTACCTTCATGAGCGGCATCAATTTGGTCGTCCGATCGGATCTTTTCAAATAATGCAGGCCAAACTTGCGGATATGTATACAACGATGAACGCTTGTAAATCTTATGTATATACGGTGGCGCAAGCGTGTGACCGGGGTGAGGCTACCCGGAGGGATTCAGCTGGAGTAATCCTATATGCTGCTGAAAAGGCGACGTGGATGGCGTTGGAAGCTATGCAATGTTTGGGCGGGACGGGCTACGTAAACGAAAGTGCTACAAGCCGTTTATTGAGGGATTCGAAACTCTATGAAATTGGCGCCGGGACATCTGAGATTCGCCGTATGTTAATCGGCCGGGAAATTTTTAAGCAAACACATTATTAAAAGCAAAACGTATAGCCAATAGGCCTATTTTTCAGTCTAATAGGCTAGCGGTTTTGATAGTATTGGAGTGCTAGAAATGCCTACAGTATTGGTGACTGGCGCAAGCAGAGGTATCGGTCGGGAATTTGTGCTGCAGTATCGCAAAGCTGGGTGGCGGGTCATCGCCACTTGTCGTGATCCTGAAGGTGCGGGGTTAAAAAATAGCGATGCATTCGAACTCGACGTATCTGACCCGGTAAGTATCAAGAATGTGGCTAATATATTAGCTGGAGATCCTATTGATTTATTGATCAATAATGCGGGTATTCACCTTGCTAAGCATGCCAACTTTGGCAACCTCGATTACGATGCCTGGGATGAGGTGATGTGGATCAATGTTTTAGCACCTCTGCGTGTCGCAGAGTGTTTTGCCCCTCATGTGGCACTTTCGGACCGAAAGCAGATGGTGTTTGTGTCTAGCATTATGGGTAGTATAGAGAACAATAGCGGTGGTATGCCAATTTACCGTTCGTCCAAGGCTGCGTTGAACCAAGCGGTAAGAAGTGTCGCACCAGAACTACGGTCTAAAGGTATTACCAGCTTGTTGATTCACCCGGGCTGGGTGAGAACCGATATGGGAGGTCCAAATGCTGCCATAGATGCACAAACTAGTGTAAGAGGTATGCGTGAGACTATTGAAGGATTGACGCTGGCGATGGCAGGCACCTATGTCAATTACGATGGTAATCCCATTCCATGGTAAGGTCTTTATTATGACGGAACATAAACCCATTGAGTTCTATTTTGAGTTTGCGAGCCCCTATGGCTATTTCGCTAGCACGAAAATTGACGGCATAGCTGCAAAATATGGCCGTAACGTAGATTGGAAACCAATAATGCTTGGTGCTGCGCTTCAGGCGACTGGCAGTCAGCCTAATATTTTGGTTCCGATTAAGGGTGATTATTTTAAAATTGATATCATTCGATGCGCGAAGATTATGGGACTGGCATTCACAATGCCTGATAAAATGCCTATGAACTCACTTGCGGCTGCAAGAGCCTTTTACTCGCTTGATGGCAGTAACCCGAGTATTGCTAAGCAATTTGCCGCGGCGATTTATAAGGCTCATTGGGGCCTTGGACGGGATATATCTGAAGTAGAAGATGTGGTGCATATTGCCGAATCGCTTGGAATCGAAGGTGATGCGGTGCGTGCTGCTTGTCAGAACCAAGAGATTAAGGATAAGCTAAAGAATATCACCATGGCATCTGTTGAAGCCGGTGTTTTTGGGTCACCTTTTATTATCGCGGATGGTGAACATTTTTGGGGCCATGACAGGCTGGAACATTTAGAGCGCTGGCTTGGCGCTGGTCATTGGTAAGTCTCCTTTGAACGAGAAAATGCGTCCGCTTCCTGGGGTTTCTTTCGTCGTTCCCGTCTATAACAAAGCGCCGCATTTACCGCGCGTTCTAGCACAGATCAAAGCGCAGAGCGGAAATTTCCATCGCCAATATATCTTCATAGATGATGGGTCAACCGACAATTCACTAGAAATACTGCGAAAAGAGACCGTCGGTTGGAACGATTGTGTTATAGAAATTCAAAAAAATCAGGGGTCTGCAGGCGCGACGAACGTTGGTATTGCACTGAGTACCCAGCCCTATATTAAATTCGTCGATGCAGATGACTTGCTGCATGAAGAATCTACATTACACCTTCTGGATACGCTCAAAGACAGTGAGGCGTGCCTTATCTATGGTGATGTTTATCGATTTGGCGAAGACGATGAAATCGACTTGCAAAGTTCACTGCGCGATACGAAAGTGGAGACAATTGAGGCGCCCCTTTTACTAGCTCTCAAAAACTCGATGTTTAACCCAACGCAATTTTTGGCCCGAACAGACGCAATCAGACAGGTGGGTGGATGTGACGAGCGCGTCGTACATAGCCAGGAGTATGGATTAACTTTAAGGCTAGCCCGTCTGTGGCCATTTCTAAAAACAAGTGCAACCGTAGCCTACATACCGCAAGATGCGCCCGGGCGCTTATCAACAAATGAAGGACGCCAACTACAGCGTATTACGTTGGCGGTTTCTAATTTTCTAATGGATCATGCCGACCTCCCATTTTTTGTTAAGCAGTTTGCGTGTCGTCGTCTCGCGGGCCGTGCCTGGCGTTATGCGTGGCGGCGTGGAGGTGAAAGTAAGTTTGGGCGATGGTTTTGGATTAATCTCGCCGCGCAGTTTCCTCTGCCTCGTGATCACGCGGCTTTTGCAGCGCGCTGTGTTGCGGCATATGAATTAGCAGAATGTCGCGGTGTCGATGAACACGCGCCAAACTATGAAAACTCATGTGCGGAATAGCAGGATTTATAGATCTTAAGGGGGCCTTTGAAGAGGCTGTTTTACGACGTGCGATCGAGCCGATGATGGCTGCGCTCGAACACCGTGGCCCGGACGATGGTGGCTTGTTTGTCGATCGCGAGGCGGGTTTTGGCTTGGGGTTTCGACGCCTATCCATAATCGATTTATCTATCAAAGGACATCAGCCGATGCGGTCCTTTGATGATCGCTATGTGATAGCCTTTAATGGGGAAATTTATAATTTCCACGAAATCCGGACAGCACTTGAGGTTGAGAAAAAGATCAAGTGGAACGGAACTTCCGATACAGAAGTCTTATTAGCGTCCATTTGCCGGCACGGTATTCAAGAAACATTGGAGAAGCTCGATGGCATGTTTGCAATCGCGCTTTGGGATAGTTGGGAAAAAACCCTGTATTTGGCGCGAGACCGAATGGGAGAAAAGCCCCTCTATTACGGTTTTCAAGGTAAGACACTTCTTTTTGGCTCAGAGTTGAAGGCACTTAGCGCTCATCCCGATTGGAACGGAAGGTTGAATGAGAAGGCCTTGGCATCTTACATGCGGTTCTCTTACGTGCCAGCACCAGAATCGATCTATCGGGGGATTTATAAATTGCAGCCCGGCCATATTGTTACGCTCCGTCAGGGAGCTTTAGTGCTAAGGCGTTTACCTAAGTCCAAAGCTTATTGGGATGCTAGGCGTGTTTTTGATGCGGTACAAGAAAACCCGTTTGACGGTTCGCAGGAAGAGGCTTCTAGCTTATTGGAGCAATTGCTGGCTGGGTCTGTCGAACGGCGTTTGATTGCAGATGTGCCTCTAGGAATTTTTTTGTCTGGAGGTATAGATTCCTCTGCTATTGCTGCTTTGGCGCAAAAAACTAGCGCCAAGAAACTACTTACCTTTACGATTGGCTTTTCCGACCCGAAATATAATGAGGCTAATTTCGCGCGTTCCGTGGCTGAGCATATTGGCACAGATCATACCGACCTTATAATTGATACAAATTCTGTGATGAAATGTATAGAACGGGTGCCGCTTTGCTATGATGAGCCGTTTGCTGATGTAAGTCAGCTTCCGACAATTTTACTTTCCGAGCTAACCCGTGAACATGTAACTGTAGTCCTATCAGGTGATGGTGGTGATGAATTGTTCGGAGGGTATCCGCGATACCAATCAGCCGTTAGGCAGTGGCAGAAAAAAGAAGGTATGGGAAAGCTGCTGGTAGAGCCGCTAAATTCCATGATGCCATATGATATACTTAATGACATCAAGGGGCTTGGCGGGCGGTCGGCACGGCTTGGAGATAAGCTTTTCCGAAGGTTAAACGATGCGACCGCGAACGCTGTTGAAGACGTGCAAATGCGGTATTTATCGCGTTGGCGCACCGCTCAGCCTCCGATCAACCTTGCTGCGGTGGGGTTTTATGGCAATTCAGCAGAATGGGCCAAAAAAGGAGACGATTTTAATCGGCTCACTTTTGCCGATACAGTGACTTATTTGCCTGACGATTTATTGGTCAAGCTGGATCGAGCGAGTATGGCGGTAGCCTTGGAGGCACGAACACCTTTTCTCAACCACGACTTGGTGAAATTTGCCTGGTCACTACCGTCGAGCTTCAAAATTCAGGGTGACATTGGTAAATGTGTGTTGCGAGATGTTCTTTACAAATATATTCCGCGGGGTTTGTTTAATCGACCAAAGCATGGCTTTGAACCGCCGCTGGCGGACTGGTTGCGTGGACCGTTACGGGATTGGGCGGAAGACCTATTAGAGCCAGATAAGATTTCTTCAGATGGGTGGCTCGATCCCGAACCAGTCCAGGCCATCTGGGATGAACATCTAAAGGGGCATCGCAATTGGCAATTTGAACTTTGGAATGTCCTAATGTTTCAAGCCTGGCGGTCTGAATGGAATATTTGATCTCTTGCCCATGCGCAAGCTAACGGGCATTGTCTAGAGCCAAATAACCCGGATTTTCGATGCCCAAGATTAGAAGTAAAATCAACCAAGAAAGTGATTCATTCACGACTAATGCTTGCGCTATGCGAGCGTTGGTTGATGAATTGCAACGTACGCTGTCAAAAATTTATAAAGGCGGTGATGCGAAGTCCCGAAAACGCCACACGGAGCGAGGGAAGCTCCTGGTACGTGATCGGATCGCAGCATTGATTGACGTTAATACTTACTTTTTCGAATTTTCTGCTCTAGCAGCCCATGAGATGTATGATGAGTTTGTGCCTGCTAGTGGAATTGTCACTGGTGTTGGAAAGGTTTGTGGAACTGATTGCCTGATTGTTGCTAATGATGCGACCGTAAAGGGCGGCACCTACTATCCTATAACGGTAAAAAAACATCTCCGGGCGCAAGCTATAGCGGCGGCAAACAAACTTCCCTGTATTTATTTGGTTGATTCCGGAGGTGCTAATTTACCTTATCAGGCAGATATATTTGCTGACAAAGAGCATTTTGGTCGAATATTTTTTAATCAAGCGAATATGTCATCGGAAAATATACCGCAAATTGCGGCTGTTATGGGCTCGTGTACGGCTGGTGGTGCCTATGTTCCCGCGATGGCCGATGAGGCGGTCATCGTCAAAGAGCAAGGCACGGTTTTTTTAGCCGGTCCGCCGTTAGTAAAGGCGGCTACCGGAGAGGAGGTGACGGCTGAAGAGTTGGGTGGTGGAGATATACATACACGGATATCCGGAGTCGCTGACCATTTGGCGGAGAATGATAAGGAGGCTTTGACCCAATGCCGCGAAATAGTGCGGCGCCTCAATCGACCTCAGCGTGGCACTGTTGTTCGTCGTAAAACGATTCAGCCAGCTTATGACGTGACGGAAATTTACGGGATCGTGCCTAATGCGCTTCGGCGTCAATATGATGTGATCGAAATAATTGCAAGAATTGTTGATGGTAGTGAATTTGTGCCGTTTAAGGAAAGATACGGGAAAACATTGGTTTGCGGGTTTGCTCATATGGAAGGTATCCCGGTTGGTATTGTCGCTAATAATGGAATTTTGTTTTCTGAATCGTCGGTTAAAGGTGCCCATTTTATAGAATTGTGCTGCCAACGGTCTATTCCATTGATTTTTCTTCAAAACATCATGGGCTTTATGGTCGGTGAAAAGGCGGAGAGCGGTGGTATTGCGAAAGACGGTGCTAAATTGGTCACAGCGGTCGCTTGTGCAAAAGTGCCGAAACTTACCGTCATCATTGGTGGTTCTTATGGTGCGGGTAATTACGGCATGTGTGGTCGGGCTTACGACCCACGATTCTTATGGAGCTGGCCTAACGCGAGGATCTCAGTGATGGGTGGAGATCAAGCAGCGGATGTATTGGCATCAGTGCGACGCGATACTTCCGTTGGAGAAGAAGAGTTTAAGTCTTCCATCCGAGAGTCGTATGAGACAGAGGGGCATCCGTACTATGGTAGCGCGCGCGTTTGGGATGACGGAGTAATAGATCCGGCTGATACGCGTGCGGTTTTGGCGCGTGGGTTAGAGATTGCTTTGAATGCTCCTATCCCAGAAACGCGATTTGGTATATTCAGGATGTGACAGTGACTGAACCGTTCATATTACTGGATCAAGATACGCGGGGTGTTGCTACCATCACGCTTAACCGGCCTGAATTTCATAATGCTTTCAATGATCTGGTTATCAGAGAGCTTACGCAGACATTAGAAACGGTTGCGGCTAACCCTAATGTTCGTGTTTTACTGTTGCGGAGTGAAGGCAAAAGCTTTTCGGCGGGGGCTGACCTTAATTGGATGAAGGCTGCGATTAATAATTCGAGGAAAGAAAATGAACAGGATGCTGCGAGGTTAGCGGGATTATTTCATCGGCTCGATACGATGCCCATGCCGACTATTGCGCGGGTGCAGGGTTCTGCTTTTGCTGGCGGATTGGGGCTAGTTGTTTGTTGTGATGTTTCAATCGGCGTGAAGCACGCTAAATTTTCGGTGACTGAAGTTAAGTTGGGTCTCATACCCGCCGTTATCAGTCCTTATCTTTCAGCGGCAATCGGTCCAAGTGAAGCACGGCGGTTTTTTCACACGGCAGAACTGTTTGATGCTGAAGATGCATGGCGTATTGGGATTCTGCACGAAGCTGTCGACGACGAAGAATTGGACGCCACTGTGGAAGGTGTAATTCAATCAATTTTAGGAAATGCGCCGGAAGCAAATAGTGCATGCAAATCTCTTATTCGGAAGCTTTCCTCTCGCGTCGATGATGAAATCCGAATAGATACGGGACGGCGTATCGCAGCCATTCGCGCAACCGATGAGGCGCAGGAGGGTATTAGTGCATTCTTTGAAAAGCGTAGCCCTAACTGGATTGTCGAGGATGAGGCATGAAAAGCGATGTGGTGCTTTGCCAGGTCGATCGCAGTGGTATCGGTACGATTACAATTAATCGGCCGGATGTTCGTAATGCCTATAATGCAGAGCTACTAGAGGCGTTAACGGATGCTGTGAACGCCTGTGGGCGTGACGAGACAGTTCGTGTGATTCGATTGCGTGGCAACGGCAGTCACTTTCAGGCGGGCGCGGATATAAAGTGGTTGCGGGCGAACGCATCTTTAAGTCCGGAAGAAAATATAACTGTATCTGCTCTTACCACAAATACGATGAAGCAACTTAATGAATGTGGGAAGCCTATTATCGCGTTGGTGCAAGGCGGTTGTTACGGTGGTGGTATGGGAATTGTTGCATCGGCGGATATTGTCATCGCTGAACAATCAGCACAATTTGCCATAACGGAGGCGCGTTGGGGCTTGGTTGGTGGGCCTATTTTTCCTCAGCTAATCGCAGCCATCGGGCAGCAACACACAAGGCGATATGCGTTGAGCGTCGAGCGGTTTAGTGCAGATCGTGCTCGAGAAATCGGCTTAGTTCATCAGGTTTGTAAAGACGGTGATTTGGATAAAGCCGCACTTCCCTTGTTTTCGCTTTTGTTGAGAGCAGGGCCCAACGCGTTACAAGCGACGAAGGCGCTTATTTTGGATGTTACAGGTATTCGTTTGTCTAACAAGGTGGCTGATTGGATTGTTAAGCAAAATTCTCAGCAGCGCCGAAGTATGGAGGCAGTAGAAGGGTTAGGAAGCTTTCTCGATAATAGAATGCCCCAGTGGTACTCGGAGGACCGTTATGACTGCTAACGGTGTTTCGGTTGTAATAGATAAAGACAGCATTGCTGTGCTCACATTAGGGCGAACAAAGGCGATGAACTCATTCGACCGGGCACAGGTCGAGGCTTTTAATGATGTGCTCGATGGATTGAAGTTGGAAACGGGACTACGAGCACTTATCGTGCGTGGGGCGGGAAGGGTGTTTTGTGCCGGTGCCGATATCCGTTACCTGCGTGATATGGGTGCTGGTCCTTGGGAGCAAAATTTGGAAGATTCCGAATATTATGCAGGAATGTCGAAACGAATGCGATTATTACCGGTCCCGGTAATATCGTGTGTCCAGGGCGGTGCCTATGGGGGTGGTATTGGTATCATTGCCGCTAGCGACATTGTGATATCGGAGGAAAGTGCCAAATTTGCAGTCACTGAAGGGCGGTTCGGATTCACTGCATCGATTATGATGCCTTACCTGTTGCCGCGCGTTGGTGCCCGTCAGGCGCGTCGTTGGTGTTTAACATCGGAAGTAATGTCCGCATTGGAGGCATTACGTATCGGACTGGTGGATCAAGTTGTTCAGGAGGGCACGCTTGATGATGCATTAGCCGTGATCACCAATGAAGTCTTACGTAATGGTCCAGTAGGTATCCAAGAAACGAAGGCTGCGATGAACTATCTCTGCTTTCCACCCTTTAGCGATAAGAGTATTGGCGTGTCGGTGGAAGCATTTGCAAAAGGGCGGGCGTGTACCTCTGCGCAGGAAGGAGCTCTCTCTTTTCTCGAAAAACGCAAGCCAACCTGGGCCGAATAACTAAAATAGTACTGAGGATTAATGTAAGGCTTTTGATATGGTATTGCCGAAGAAAGTAAAGATGGTTGAAGTGGGCCCGCGGGACGGCCTACAAAATGAAGCTGAGATTGTTCCGGCTTCGGTAAAAGTAGAGTTGATTGATCGACTGGTTACCGCTGGCTTTAAGTCAGTTGAGGCTGGTAGTTTTGTGTCGCCGAAATGGATACCGCAAATGGCGGGTACGGCGGATGTGATGGCGTCAATTGTCCGAAAAGAAGGGGTGACCTATTCGGTCCTGACGCCAAATATGAAGGGCTTCGAAGGGGCAGTCGCAGCGAAAGCGAGTGAAGTCGCCATTTTTGGTGCGGCGACGGAAGCCTTTTCTCAGAAAAATATCAATTGTTCGATAGACGAAAGCCTTGAACGATTTCGGCCCGTCGCCGAAGCAGCTCATGAGATAGGGCTTCCGGTGCGTGGTTACATTTCCTGTGGATTGGGATGCCCGTATGAGGGTGAGGTTGCGCCTAGCTCTGTGGCCGCTGTGGCGGCTAAGCTCGATGCTATGGGCTGCTATGAAATATCTTTAAGCGATACAATTGGTAAAGGGACGCCTTTGAAGGCTCAGGCCATGGTTCAGGCAACGCTTGATAACGTACCAATTGAAAAAATAGCCATTCATTTTCATGATACTTATGGCCAAGCGCTTGCGAACATATTGGCATGTCTTGAGATGGGTGTTGCCGTAGTGGATAGTGCGGTCGCAGGGCTTGGGGGATGTCCCTACGCTGAAGGATCGAGCGGAAATGTCGCCAGTGAAGACGTTTTATTCATGCTTAATGGTATGGGAATTGAAACCGGCATCGATTTTGAGCAATTGCTTGAGGCTGGGCAGTTTATTTGCAACTACCTTGGGCGAGCGTCGAGCTCCAAGGTTTCGGCTGCTTTAGGTTGCACGGGTAGCGGAGCTTAATGGCCAAACTCCATATTATTAAGCTCTGCGTCGGTATTCAGAGTGTAGATCATTTGCGCACCGTTCAGATGGCAAAACTTGAAGAGGCCCGTCACGGTGAGGGACGACTTTGGCATAGGACGCGCCACGCGCCGCGCAGAAAGAATGAATTGCTTGCTGGGGGTTCCCTTTATTGGGTGATTGGCGGGATCATAAAAGCTCGCCAGAAACTTACAGGCTTTGACCACTATGTAGATGCTGAGGGTATTCGCCAGTGTTTGTTGCTGCTTGACCCCGCTATAGTTGGGACGGCAGCATGGCCACACCGAGCGTTCCAGGGCTGGCGTTATTTGATGCCAAAAGATGCTCCCCCGGATTTAGCAGAAGGTGATGAGTCAATTGATATGCCGGATGATATGGCCAGAGAGTTACGCGAACTGGGGTTGCTATAACCTTTTTCCAGAATGTGCGCTGGGCCCTTCAGTTCCTTATTGCCAAAGTGCCCTTGTTTCTTTGAAAGCTATGAGCCTGGAACTAGCGAGAAGAATCGGTAGAAATGGGTCAAAGTTTTGTCGGGTTTGGGGCATCGCCGTAAACCTCTTCAGGGTCGAAGGTCTTTTCGGTTTCCTCATAAATTAGCTCGATTGGGTTTTCAGGCACAGCCCCAGTTGGTATGGACCGATAAAAGCAAGACCGATAGCCTACATGGCAAGAAGCACCGTTGCCGCTGACCGTGACACGCAGCCATATTGCATCCTGATCGTCATCAATTCGCATTTCTATAATTTTTTGGGTTAATCCACTTGTTGCGCCCTTGTGCCACAGCACTTTTCTGCTACGGCTCCAATAGAAAGCTTCACCGGTTTCGATTGTCTTAGTTAAAGCTTCATGGTTCATATAACCGTGCATCAATAATTCGCCGGAGGTAGCATCAGTGGTGACAACCGGAATAATTCCGTTTTCATCGAATTTTGGAGCGAGTACCTTACCTTCTTCTACCTGCTCGATAGACTGGCGGGTCGCGAAATGTTTATTTCCCGTATCATTCGGCATCAGATTGCCTTTCAAGTAGATAAGTTCACCATTGGCGTTCAAGACTGCTGTGATATATATCCACTGCGCCATTGCGGCAAGTCTAACAAGTAAAAATAAAAGATTAGTATGAGCCTTTATATTCACAATACATTATCTGGAAAACGTGAGATTTTCGAGCCTGCGGACCCCGACAGGGTGACTATTTATGTGTGCGGGCCAACGGTTTATAACCACCCCCATATCGGGAATGCACGTCCGGCTGTCGCATTTGATGTGCTTGTTCGTTTGTTACGCCATATTTACTCGCACGTCGTTTACGCACGAAATATTACCGACGTGGATGACAAAATTAATGCCGCTGCATTCGAAGAGGGTGTGCCTATTGCTGCGATTACAGACCGTTATACCAAAATTTACCATCAGGATATGGGCGCACTCGGTGTATTGCCGCCTGATATAGAGCCTAAGGCAACCGATCATATCGAAGAAATGCAACAGATGATTGAAAGACTTGTAGAAAAAGGTCATGCCTATGCAGCAGAAGGCCACGTGCTTTTTGATGTTACGTCTTATGCGGATTATGGTTGTCTTTCGAAACGTGATCAGGATGAAATTATTGCTGGAGCGCGTGTCGAAGTTGCGCCTTATAAGCAAAATGCGTCGGACTTTGTGTTGTGGAAGCCTTCAACCGGTGATCAACCGGGATGGAGCAGCCCTTGGGGTTATGGGCGACCAGGTTGGCATATGGAATGCTCCGCCATGATTGAACGTCATCTTGGTCAAACGATTGATATTCACGCAGGTGGGCAGGATTTAGTATTTCCGCATCATGAAAATGAAATTGCACAAAGCGTCTGTGCCCATGATGGTGCGTGTTTCGTGCGTTATTGGATGCATAATGGCTTTGTTAATATCGAAGAAGAAAAAATGTCAAAGTCACTTGGTAATGTAACGTTGGTGTGTGATTTGCTTGACCAAGCTCCAGGCGAAGCAATTAGGTATGCACTACTGGCAGCTCATTACCGTCAACCATTGAACTGGTCGGTAGAGGGCTTAGCGTTGGCAAAGCGGAATTTGGACCGGTTGTACGAAGCATTGCGGTTATTGGGAGATGTGGTTCTAAATGAAGAACCAACACCTGCCGCTTCGGTGGTTGAGGCTCTGTCAGAAGATATCAATACACCGCGAGCAATGGCAGAGATGGCGGCATTGGCTCGCGCCGCAAACACGGCTTCAGACGGTCCTTCGCGTAAAAAGGCGAAAGCAGATTTGATTGGCTCCGGCATGTTATTGGGCATCTTGCAGCAGGATCCTGATGTTTGGTTCGCGCAAGGTCGAGAAGTCGATCATACGGAAATCGATCTAATGGTTGAAGCGCGGAATACAGCTCGTGCTGCGAAAGATTTTGCTGAAGCAGATCGTATCCGTGATGAACTTTCTGAACTTGGTATTGTAATTGAGGACAAGCCCGAAGGCACTAGCTGGCGGGTTACGGGATAGTCTTAGATCCCAGGTGCACCGATAGTCATACCGCCACAAACATGGATTGTCTGTCCGGTCACATAGCCTGCATCGTCATCTGCAAGAAAACTGACCGCATGCGCGATATCCTCTGGTACCCCGAGACGGCGAACTGGCATTCCGTCAACTAATTCCTGGTATTGCTTTGAGCCTGGCGGGTGATTGCGTAGAAACAGGGCTGTTTGAATAGGGCCCGGTGAGACCGCATTAACCGTGATGCCGAATGGTCCTAATTCCAACGCCCAGATGCGGCTGAAACTCACCAGGCCCGCTTTTGCTGCGCCGTAGGCAGTCCGCTCCTCTTTGCCCATCATAGCGCGTGAGGCCATATGGATGATGCGTCCAAAACTACGTTGTTTCATGCCGGGAATCACAGCTTGGCTACAAATTAATGCGCCTCGAAGGTTCACATTTATCTGTTTATCAAAGTCGGGGAGCGTAGTGTCCTCCGCTGTTGCAGGTAACGAATAACCGGCATTATTGATAAGAATGTCTACAGGGTGTTTATCCGCTATCATAGCAAGGGTGTCGACTGCAGAAGTTTCATCTTCGAGGTTGACCTTGTAATAGGTCCCAGGGAACTCTTCGTCCGGATCACTGCGAGCAACACCAACCACTGTTTTGCCATTTTTAGCTAAATGTTTGGCGATGGCTAGGCCAATGCCCTTGCTAGCACCGGTAACTAGTGCGGTACGGCTCATAGTTCCCTCCTTAATCTTTTTGGTTGCGACACTAGTCAATTGCGTCACGGTGTACTAGGTAAACCGGAGTTTTAAAATTATCACAAGAGGGAACCGGGGTGGAAATAGAGAAAAATTTGTTCAAACGCGCGATCAAGGATAATAAAAAGCAAATCGGTCTCTGGACGGGACTCGCTAACCACATGTCGATGGAAATTCTAAAGGATTCTGGCTTCGACTGGATCCTTATTGATATGGAACATTATCCGAACGAAGTACCGCTCTTAGCCGGTCAGCTGCAGGCTTTAACGGGTGGTACAGCCACTCCAATTGTACGTCCGCCTTGGAATGATCCGGTATGGGTGAAGCGCGTTTTGGACCAAGGCGTGTTCAGTTTGTTGTTTCCAATGATACAATCTGCAGAAGAAGCGGAGCGAGCTGTATCGTCTACGCGTTATCCTCCTGAGGGTATTCGCGGTGTTTCCTATAACCACCGTGGTAACCGTTTTGGCCGAGTGACGAACTATCTCGACAGGGTGACGGAAGAGGTATGCGTTTTGGTGCAGATTGAAACGCGAAAAGCGCTCAACAACGTTGAAGCGATAGCATCAGTCGATGGCGTTGATGGTGTATTTTTTGGGCCAGCTGATCTTTCGTGCGACATGGGCTATCCAGGACAGCTTGGTCATCAAGATGTTTCTGCGGCAATCCTTGATGGACACGAGAAGGTCCGTAAGCTTGGAAAGCCGACAGGTATTCTGACAGGGATCGAAAAGGACGCGAAGATGTTCATCGAGGCGGGAATGAGTTTTGTAGCGGTGGGCTCGGATTTAGCACTGCTAGCGCGCGGCTCCGAAGCATTGCGTTCAAAGTTCGACTGAGGGTTGCGATATGACAGGTAAGGTTCTTATTCTTGGGAAAATTCATGATGGCGGTTTGCAGATGTTGCGTGATTATGGCGGCCTCGAAATTAGAGAAATGAAGGAACACGTCCCCGAAATCTTTGATGAACTGCCGGATACAGATGCAATTATAGTTAGGATGACTAAAATTACTCGCGAGGTAGCAGCATCGGCACCGAATTTGAGAATTGTAGCTCGCCATGGAGTAGGCTATGAGGCAGTGGATGTGGATGCGCTGACTGACCATGGTGTGCCGCTGACCATTACCGGTGATGTGAACTCTGTTGCAGTTGCTGAACATACGTTGGCGCTTATGCTCGTGCTTGCAAAACAAGTCGTGACCTATGACCGCGCTATCCGGAACAATAATTTCGCCATTCGTGATGGATTCGACAGTACGGAACTCTCAGGGAAGGTAGTTCTATTGGTAGGTTTTGGTCGTATAGGTCGCGCCTCTGCACAACGTGCCGCAGCGTTTGGTATGCGAGTTGTAGTTGCGGATCCGTTTGTTACGAAGGAGCAAGTCGAAGCTGAAGGTTACTCACATACGACGGACTTTAGAGGGGTGCTGCCCGATGCAGATTACGTTTGCATACATGTGCCCAAGACGCCGGACACAACCAATTTGATTTCTAAGGATGAGTTAAAGGCAATGAAGCCAAGTGCCCATCTTTTAAACGTTTCACGGGGGGGCATTGTCGATGAGGAAGCGCTTTATATGGCACTTAAGGAAGGATGGATAAGAGGTGCTGGGCTAGATGTTTTTGATCCGGAACCGCCAAAACCAGACAATCCGCTTCTAAAGCTGGACAATATTGTTGTTAGTCCCCATTGCGGCGCGTTTACCGAAGAGTGTGCTCAACGGATGGCCGAAGCATGCGCTCAATCGGTTTTGGACGCAATGGAGGGTAAATACGATCGTGCCTTGGTGATTAATAAAGAAGCACTGCCGGCATAAGCGACAGGGCTTAAGTTATTAGTGCCGTATCTGTGTTTTCATGGGTGAATTCTACGCGTCGATTTTACGCCAGGACCCATATTCGTCTTGGATAACCCGCACATCTTTCCCAGGCCGGCGGTCAACATAGACATAGCCTTCTTTAAGCACCATCTTGATGTTTTCGCGCGGACCTAGCGTCTTGATGTTTTTGCTTGGATCGCCTTGACAGATGACGATGTCCGCGAGTTTGCCTTTTTCTAGTGTGCCTATTTCGTGATCAAGATGGAGCGCTTTTGCCGCATTCTTAGTTGCAGTCATGATTGCATCCATTGGTTTCATCCCAAGTTCGCAATAGATTTCTAATTCATACGCATTGGAACCCATAGTTGGTTCAAAGCCCATATCGGTGCCCATCGCGATGAACGCGCCTTCCTTGTAGTACCTCTGAAAGGATTCGAAACAACTGGGTTGGATTTGCTTCATCTTATCGAGCGTGAATTGCGGTGTGCCGATATCGCGTCGTATATCAATTGCGTGGTCGGTACGATGAGCCAGTGTGGGCGTAATAGGAATTTGCGTCTCGACGATTTTGTCGACGGCTTCATCGCCATTGAAAACCATATGTTCTAGCGTATCGGCACCAGCTTCCATAGCGATTAATTGTGCTTCCGGTGTGAAACAATGAATGGCGCAATGCTTATGCTGCATATGCGCTTCTTCACAGGTAACACGTAATTCTTCTGGCGTATGATTGCGGATGTCCGGTTCTTCCTTATCGGTGCCGCCGCCTCCTGAGGCACAAGTCTTGAGCCAGTCGACGCCAGCAAGAAGATTACGACGAGCGAGTTTGCGCATTTCATCGGGGCCGTCGGCAGTTGCAAGCGGGTCGCGTCGAGCCGATCGTGGATTAATGAGATCTAAATGTGAACCAGTACCCACAGTAAACGCCGCGCTAATGATGCGCGGGCCAGCAAAGATACCGGCATCGATAGAATCGCGTACTGCGCAAGATTGATCCGTCATCAAACCGTAGCCGGACATAAAACCGAGATCGCGTAGAGTAGTGAATCCGCGATCCAAGCACATCTGGCCGTGGAATAGCATGTACATTTGCTGCAATTGCTTGGTCACTTCCCACTGCGCTACGCGGTAATTTTTAAAGGTGATGTTGTTGAACATACATAGGTGGATGTGAAGATCCATCATGCCTGGCATTGCAGTATACTTGGAACAATTAATAATTTCGGCGTTCTTCGGGATTTTTATGTCTTTTCCAGGTCCCACCGCAGAAATACGCTTATCTTTTATTAGAATCACGGCATTCTTAACGGTTTTGCCGCCGTTTCCATCGATTAAAGTTCCACATTTAATCGCTTTAATTTTCGCTGCCATACTGGATTTCTCCGCTTTATCACATTGTGCAGGCGTTGCACCAAGCACTATGCTGTTTCATCTAATGAAACTTTACTGTGATGATGTTTACTAAGGACTAAGCGTATCCGTCAATGGGTTTCGGTTTTTCTTGAGACATTATTCAAATATGATTGTTTGATTTTTCTCTGCCGATACGACCGTAGCTTCAAGAAGTTCTATGCCGTGCACTACATCTGCCAGCGGGACCGGATAGGGCGTATCGTTCAGCACATAATCCGCAAAACCATCTAATTCCGCGCGCTCAATATCGAAGTCTGTGAATTCGGTGATTTCTGGTTGCTGACGTAATTTGCAGGTAGCGAGGGTATTCTCGCCGCGCATCTCTGCCCAGCCTTCGGAGCCTGCCACATGAAAGCGCCAGTAATTTGCAGTAACTGCGATACACGATAGTGTGCCGGTCGCTCCATTTCTAAAGCGCATATTCAGGCTGGTGCAGTCGTCGCGGTTGGTTTCGAGAATACGGGTTTCGCTGAAGGCGTTGAGTGTTTTTACATGTCCTGCGGCCATCAACATTAGGTCCAAAACGTGCATACCCTTACCGCACATTACGCCGGCGGGGTTTTCTTCGCGCGTTGATCGCCAGCCTTCACGCTGATCGTAACCAGCATGACCCGAATGCGCGCCCTCCACATGCAGAACGGTACCCAGTTCACCAGTTTCAATCATATTGCGAATTTTTGCCAAAGCTGGATTGAAGCGTCGGTTAAAAGCGATAGAAAGTTTAACACCTGCTTTATTACAGGCATCAATCGCCGACAAGGCGCTCTCTTTTGTAAGTGTAAAAGGTTTTTCGCAGAACACATGTTTGCCAGCGGCTGCAGCTTGTTCGACGTGTTTGCCGTGGACGGAGTGCCCCGTAGCAATAATAACCGCTTCTATGTCGTCGCGCTTTAAAACTTCGGCATAATCATTTGAAATTGGAATGCCGGTATTATCAACGAAATCCGAATATTTAGATGGATCACGAGTAACCATGCGTGAAATTTTGATCTTATCACTTTTCTCATGAACCGATCGCACAAGGGTTTGCCCCCAGTTTCCAAGGCCAAATATGGCTGCGTTTAGCATACTTCCCCTCCCTGCATAAATTGCAACTCGTGAAATACCCTGGACTCTTTAGCCCGCTTGTAGGTATGACTTATGGAACCACCGCATACAATTGCATATAACGAGGCGATGGTGTACTAGGTAAAACGACCTAGTTCAATCGGAACAAAAGCCATTAAGAGCTAGCCGAAATATGGAGGGGGATAAAAAATGGCGAGTGAGACAAAAACCGAAGGTGCTCAAAAAGCCGGTCAAGGAGTTGTAACTTGGCCTTTAGCGGACGTTGAAAAAGTTGCAGCAGGCACCGGTTACTCTACATCTCATGGCGGTGTGGTTGAAGGCGAGCGTATGCTTGTGGGATATATCCACAAGGCACGTGGTACCGGCTCCCGTATGCATTCTCATCCAAACGAACAGTTTAATTTTGTGATTCAAGGAACTCTTATGGGGGAGATTGACGGAATTCCGTTTAAGGCCCCAAAGGGGACGCTAATTCACGTGCCGGCAGATGCGCCGCATCAAATGATCGCAGACCCGGACGATATAGATGTTATTTTCTTAGCACTAAAAGACTTGTCTCATGGCATTATCGGAATGGCTGTTGATGGCACTATGACCGGTCCGCATTACGAGGAAGGGTTTTCGGGGGGCACTATTGACGATCGCACTTAAATAAATGCTCGACATGAACGTCTAAAATTTCAAAAAAAACAGGTGATTTCAAAAGGGAGGAATCCATGACAACGACGCGAATTCATAAAGTTTTGCCTGCCGCTATTGCAGCGGTAGCATTTTCTGTTTTATCGGCGCCTGCAATGGCGGCAAAATTTCCATCAAAACCGGTTGAACTAATTTGTACAACCTCGCCGGGTTCGGGCGCGGCGGTATGGTGCCATATGGTGGCAAAGCATTTGCAGCAAAAAGGATTTCTTGGTGTTCCCGTTAAGGTGCTTTTTAAGAGTGGCGGTTCAAACCATGAGCCCGTCGTTTACACTCAAGGTAAGCCAGCTGACGGATATACCCTAATGCATTTCGCAGCCAGCTTTACCGGCTATTTTAACCTGCCTCATTTTAAATATGGCTTTAAGGATTTCGATATTGTCTCTCGTATGGAGCAGCATCTCTATGCGATTGCGGTTCGTTCCGACAGCCCGTTTAAGACCTATAAGGATGTGGTTGCCTATGCGAAGAAAAACCCTGGCCGTCTAGCTATGGGCAGTAACAAGATTGGATCAATCCATCATCGCCATCAAGAGCTCCTGCATCAGACGCAAGGCATCAAAATTCGTTTTGTTCCTTACAAAGGCACCGGTGACGTCGTTAAGGACGTTATGGGTGGTCATTTAAAAATTGGTATTGCTCAGCCAGGGAAATGGAACCGCCATCTTAAAGCGGGTAAAGCGCGTGCTTTGTTGCTTTTGAATGAGAAGCGTTTGCCCGGTAAAAACTGGAAGGATATTCCTGTGCCATCTGACCTGGGTATTAACTATAATATTCCCCATCAATTCCAGGGTTTTATGGTCAAAAAAGGTACGCCTAAGGATCGCATCGCAATTTTACAAAAAGCATTAGCAAAAATTGACGATACGGAAGCATATAAGAAATATGTCAAGAAGCAGCCGCACGTGATCCCGGCCTTTGCCGGCGATACGGCCAAGCTTAACAAAGAGTTTTCTGCTGGTGTAGCAGCAACTCGAAAGTTGATGGTCCAACTTGGCATTTTGAAAAAGTAATTTGGGATAGATCTGTGATCAGCCCTCGTGGAATTTACTCGAGGGCTGATCAATACAGATTTGCTCGAGCCGACAATGGAAATTTCTGTTAGCCAAAGGCGAGCGACGCTCGTCGTAACGCTTCTGACTGCTGCACTATTCGCTATGATGTTTTGGCGTACTACGGATTTTGCAGAGCCAATGCTTCCTGGCTATCCGGGGGACGCCTTCTTCCCGCAATTGATTATTGGCTTTGGTCTAATTTGGTGCGGGATTTTGATTTATCGTTTGATGAGTAGACGAGACATTATCTCAAACGATGACGCGTCTATTGTTAATATACCAATCGGTAATTTTGCATTAGTTTGTCTTTATGTTGTCGGCTATGTGATGTTTTTGGCGCCTCTTGGTTTTGAGATCACGACGTTCGTGTTCATGAGCCTTTTGTTT
>MDTE01157524.1_pt1 | contig 24607 bp, 21 predicted proteins | sample 811231 | NCBI WGS metagenome assembly MDTE01 (sample SAMN05326651, study PRJNA326480) | marine metagenome | isolation source: seawater | place: Indian Ocean: Red Sea | collected 2010 | reverse complement strand
GTGGGTAAGTAACCGAGCAAACGATATGAGGATGATGTTGCTCGTATACACTGCGGCAACTATCGGTACTCTATTCCTGATTCGAGATGCATCTAACTTTGGTGGCGAAATGCAATTTGCAATTGCAGCAGCGATTGTTTCATTCGGCATCAATGCAATCGTCTGGTTTGACGGAGCTATCGCTGATATCGGAGCGAGCAGATCATCAATGGACGAAGACCTAGCCAACTCTGAAATGGGTAAAAACTTCAAGAAAGCCCCATTCATCATGTTTCGAGTTATGTCTTTATCAATAGTAGCCGTCAACTCAGTGGCACAGATAGTAGCGCTTTACGCCTAAATAGATGGTCAATAACCCCATAGAGGACGAAGACAAGGATTACACATAAGCGCCGGAAATACACGTTATGTAAAGTAATGGTGATATATTTCCCTGTAAATATGCCTTTAATCAAATACTGAATACAACTTTCAGCATTCCTCTATGTGGTTTAAGATGAAACTGTTTCTGTAATATAGGGGGTAAATTATGCTTGAAGATAGATGGATTACAGATCGAGTACCAACTAAAAAATTTCCGCATTACACACGAGCCAATGCTGGCGAAGTACTGGCAGACCCAGTTACACCATTGGGATGGACGTTCGGCTGGGAATCTGGAATAGTTTTGGGCTGCCGAGACGGTTTCGTTTCATATGGAGTTTTCGATGCTGATGAGTACGGTGATCCTCCCGAAACCTTCGGTCTGTTCGGAGGCTATTTCTATAACTGCCTAACATCTGCAAGGATGATGGGGGTAAGAATGCCTGGCGTAACTCCTGAAGCTATAGATGATGCCTATTTTGATGCTCATCCTGATGTCCCGCCTTATATTGCTGAAGATTGGCACGAAAGTGAACGCCACAGTGAAAAATTAGCTGAAACTGGTGCCTACCTATTGTCAGCTTCTGAACATCCGCCAATTGAGGAACACAAAAAGCTGGGTAAGGAAATTCGAGCTTCTCGACCTGACTTGAGTCAGCTTGATAGCCAACAATTACTATCAAGGGCAAGGTCTCTACAACCTCACTTAATATCAATGTTTGAACAGCATGTGTGGGCCTCTCTGGGAGCTTCAAATGGTCCTGGAATCCTAGGAGCATTATTGGCCGAAGTAGGCAGGCCTGATGATGTTGTGAAACTGCTATCGGGTATCGGCGATGTGGATTCGGCAGATATCGGTCGTGAGCTGTGGAAATTATCAAGGATGGTACGCGCAAATGACGAAATCTCAAGTGAGTTTGATAATGGAGTATCTGAAGATTTACTTGACCGGTGTCCTAAAGAATTCAGCGAAGCATTTCAAACTTTCTTGTACAACCATGGGTCGAGAGGGCCAAATGAATGGGATATCGGAGCCCATACTTATGAAACAAATCCCGGTTTAGCGCTGTCTATGTTAAATGCCATGCGCCAACAAGATGATTCAGCGGATCCTGAATTAGCCATACAGAGGAACTCGCAAATTCGCGAAGATCTCCGAGCAGAATTCACTGCGATGTTTAGCGAGAATGAAGAAGCATCTGGTATGTTTGCCGCTGGGATGCAAGCTGGTGAGGTTTGGTTAGCCGCTCGTGAACGCCAAAAGAGTTCAATAGTTAAGCCTATTCAAGAAATTCGCTTATGCTTTCGTGAGCTCGGAACAAGATTGGCGTCAGATGGACATATTGATGACCCTGATTTGATCTTTATGCTTCTTGAAAGCGAATTGGACGACTTCATTGCTGATCCGTCATCATTTAATGACCTACTCTCTCAACGAGAAACGGACTACAGAGAACTCTTCGACTTAATCCCCCCGTTTATCGTAAATACAACATGCGCTCCCCTATCAGATTGGCCTAGGAAATCTGGACAAGAAATTACTCCAGTGACCCTCGGAGAGGAATTGGAAGGAGTTGCTTGCTCCCCTGGAGTAATTCAAGGAACCGCTAGAGTCATTCTTGACCCTAATGACTCCATGTCCTTAGAACCGGGAGATATCTTGGTGACTCAGAACACGGATCCAGCTTGGACACCGCTATTTCTTGTAGCAGGAGCCGTTGTAGTTAATGTAGGAGCTATTGCGAGCCACGCCAGTATCGTAAGCCGCGAACTCGGTATCCCTTGTGTGGCCTCAGTTGCTGATGCTAGTATGCGGATCCCTGACGGTTCTATTATTACAGTGGATGGTTCTGCCGGAACAGTTGTAATTAATCAATTACCCTAACTTTGAAGGGACCCTCATCTTTCATAAAGGCGCTATCAAGGGCAATGTTCTTCTTGCAGCTTTATTTGCTGGATTTATAGGTGGTTGGGATGCTTCGGCTTCTTTCTTTATATTTCCTGACATTCGAGATAATTTTGCAGGGGGTGATGCTGCGACTGCCTCCTGGGTTCTCAATGCGTCAAACGTAGTCGGTGCCGCTTTGCTGCTTCAGGCCGGAAGGCTAGCAGATAGCTCAGGGCCACTTAAATTATACAAACTTGGAATAAAGCTATTTGTGGCTGGAATGCTGTTATCGACGTTGGCGCCATCGATCTGGCTTTTGGTAGCGGCAAGGAGTTTAGCGGCAGCAAGTCAAGCTTTGATGGGTCCTGCTGCAGTCGCGTTGGTTATAAAGTATGGAGAAATAGGAAAAGAGTCTGAATCCATTGGCCGATGGGGACTCTATACATCGGTTGCTGGGTTTACTGCTCCCCTAATAGTGACGCAGTTAATATCAACTTTTACTTGGAGATCACTGTTCGCACTTCAAGTTCCAATAGGGCTATTCGTACTCTACTGCCTTCAAACAAATGATGGGTCAGAGGAAATTCGTAAACCAATCAAGATTGATAGAGTTGGATCAGTCTTAACAATTGTTGGGCTGACAACTTTAATTCTTCCTATAGTGAAGTCGGGAGATTGGGGATTTACCTCTTTAAAACCCCTGACCCTATTCTCGATAGCGCTAGTCTTACTAACTATTCTAATTAAGAGAAGCTTAACTCTAGACAATTCACCGCTCCAAACACAGTTATTCATTCACCGAAATTTCTCTTTAGCATGCGCAATGTCATTATTTGCAGGTATCGCTTTTTATGCTCATTGGCTTGCAATCCTTTTGTTCATGGTCGAAATCTGGGAATTTACTCTCATTGAAGCAGGATTGTTGTTGACCATAATGCCAGCGTCAATGAGCCTTTTCTCAGTTTGGTTTGGAAAACTTGCAGACTCAAGAGGATACAGGCCGATTGTCATTCCTGGGCTCATCACGTACTCACTTCTATTTCTGATTATGTGGGTCAATATTGATCAGGATCCGCAACTTCTCATCACCATACCGGCTTTAATAGGGTCAGGAATTGGCATGGCATCAGTCTGGCCAACTCTTACCTCCATAGGAGCAAATGCAATTGAGGACAATTCGATTAGTAGTGGCACATCCATCATTCATACTATTCAAAGAATTGGCGGTGCTTTGGGGATTGCCATCGTGCTAGCAGTTATAAGCGGCCTTTCAGGGTCTGATACTTTTTTTGCGCATCGTTCTGCAATTCTAGTTATGCCAATAGCCGGAGCAATGACCCTTCTCTTATCATGTTTCCTTGATGCCCCTCAGCGCGACTTTCGCTGAAGTATCTCTTGTACGACTGTTGCGACGTGTGAACCACTTCGGTTGTAGATCTTTCCAGAGGCTAGTCCCCTATTATTGATATGATTAATTCCCTCGTGTAGGTGTAAATGCCAGTTGTATGGTGATGATGATCGATGAAACCAAACAGCATGGTCTAGGCTGGCGCCAAAGAAAGGAGGCTCGCCATTCCCATCCCAAGTTCCTTCGTACATCGGGTGAAGTCTTACCGCAGCGTCAAACGGGACATCATCGCTAGCAAAAACTGTTCCTTCCTCATTTGTTGCATTAGCCGAGGTATCTCCATTTACTTTTAGCCATACACCGTGAGCGCCCGTAACCTCAGATGACGGAATTACCTTTCTTTCCATAATCTCAGACCAATTTTCACTTTTGAGGTCATCAGGGCCTGGAATTTTGTCCATATCTATTTGATGGTCGCTACTCGGTCCCTCTTCCTTCAATTGAAATGATGCTGAAAAGTTCAGAATAGCCTCACCTTGTTGGTACGCAATAACTCGTCGCGTTGCGAATGATTTTCCATCTCTTAGTAAGTCAACTTCGTACCGTATTCCTTGGCTGGAATCGCCCCCACGAATAAAGTATGCATGCACGGAATGAACATTCAGATCCTGACCTACAGTCATTCTTGCAGCGGCTAATCCTTGTGCGACGACTTGTCCCCCGTACACCCTTCCCCAATTATATTTCGGGCTGTGACCCACAAATGTCACAGAATCAATTCTTTCCAAAGACATAAGTTGATCAAAGGTGCTTATTTTTCCTGATGTCTGCAATTTATATCCTGTAGAAATATTTCTCGTATTTGGGGGTAGTATCTGAATATGCAAGATGCTGTAATCATTACAGGCTCTGCGGCAGGTTTGGGTAAAGCCTTATCGCACACTCTATCCTCAAATGGCAGCAATGTTATAGGCATTGATAAGAATACAAGTGCAGACATTACTGTTGATTTATCTACTCCACAAGGTCGTCGTTTAGCTGTTAGTTCGGCTTTGGACCTTTGCCCTAAGCCTAAAGCAGTTGTAGCTAATGCAGGTCTTAGCCCAATTCATGAAGATCCATTTGCCATTCTCGAAGTAAATTGGCTCGGAGTTAAAGAACTATTAGATTCTTTCCTTTATCCTCTCTCTCAGAATAAAACCGGTTGTGCTGTCGCTATTTCCTCGATTGGTGCTGCAGTAGGCGGCGATAAGGAACTAATTGATTGTCTGCTTGAGGGACGAATTTCCGATGCCAAAACTAATCTTGACAAGGTTCTTAAATTAAATGCTACCGAAGCTGGAATTGTTGCTTACAGCTCTTGCAAAGTAGCCGTAGCACAATATGTTCGAGCAAACGCTAAATTATGGGGAGATAACGGCGTCAGATTAAATTGCGTTGCACCCGGGCGGATGGAGACTGCGATGTTGGATGGGCTTCTTTCACATGATGAAATAGCCCCTGGAATTGAGGCCTTGCCAACAGGAATTACTAAATCTGCTAGTGCTTCGAAGGTAGCTGACGTAGTTGCTTTTTTCCTTACTGATCAATCCTCCTTCGTTCATGGTCAAGTTTTGTATGTCGATGGTGGATCGGAATCGCTCATACGGCCAAATGTTATTTAGTTAGTACATTCACCACTTGCATCTTATTATCGGCAACAATCAAGCCATGCGTTACCTTCTAATGAGTTTAACTGATTTGGACGAGGACATTCTTGAAAGACTTCCTACTGATATTCGAGTAGCTATCAAAAACGGAACTCTAAAGGTTCTGCCTAAAGATATTGTCGATTCATTACCTGATCAGATATCGGATTCGATCCCAAACTCGCTAATTGAGGCCGCCAATGCAAACCCAGTGCTTACTCTGATTTTAGTGATTTGTGGGGTTATCGGAGTTATTGGCTTTCTTTATGGAGTATTTAAAAGCGGTTTAAAAACAACATTATTCTTTGGAGTCGTCGCTGCTATCTCATGGGGATACTTTGCAGTGATCTAGTTGTGACCGGGTGCTCCTGCTGTAACTCCCCCATCAACGAAAATCACTTGACCGGTTATATATCTTGATTTAGGTGAAGCAAGAAAGCTCACTACCTGCGCGATATCGCTAGTATCTCCAACTCTTTTCAGTGGCACAGCGTTTGATCTTAACTCCAAGGCCTTACCTTCATAATTTGATGCAGTCCCTTCAGTAATTACCATTCCCGGTCCTACTGCATTAACTCGGATTGGAGCCAACTCAAGGGACCATTGACGTGTCAGCGTTTCGATCGCTGCCTTGGAGGCTGCATACATTCCAAGTCCCGGAGAGTTCGTTCGTGAAGCTGCCGATGTTAGATTTATAACGCAACTTGAATCACTTTGCTCAAGTAATGGCAATGCATATTTTGTGCAATTAAGAGATCCGATTACGTTAGTCTCCCAAACGGTTTTCTGTATGTCGATATCGAGGGTATCAAGGGGCTCAGGTTTCCATATTCCAGCATTATTGATTAATACATCTAGTGATTGCAGTTGGGATATGGCTTCTTTAACATCTGACTCAATTGAGACATCAATTTCAAATACTTCACAGCCAAAACTTGCCTTAGCTTTATTAAGGGTTTCAGGATTAATATCAAAAATTGTGATAGAGAATCCATCGTTGATAAGGCACTCAACGATTTTGTATCCGATACCTTGCGCACCACCTGTAACCAATGCCTGCATATGATTCCCTTAATTCAATTACCTGTTGATTTGTTGTTCTCATGTATTTGTCGAAGCAACCAAAATCTTAGGAACCGGCCGATACTAAATCGTAGGTATATGAAGCCACCTATGACTGAAAGTGCAACACCGAAAATTGCGAGAATGATGTGTTCGTTATGTTCAAGATTGTCTATAGCAACGTTACCGCTATTTTGCGACCCAGCTACGAAGTAAGAGATTAGGGTTAAGACTGCCCCTCCAAAAAGTATCAATAGACCAATAAGTTCGTAAAGCCTGTCGCGTTCGTTAGAACTAGTCTTTGTTTTTATCTCCTGTATCGCATTTTCAAACTCGTCGTCCATTGATCTTCCCCCTGATTTCAAACATTGCCCTTTGTGCCAAGATACGCATCAGAAAGTTGATCCTCAAGTTCAGCTGGAGATCCCTCTGATATTATTTTCCCATTGATCAGAATGCCTGCCCTTGTTGCAACACCAAGCACTGTTCTCGCAAATTGCTCCACGACAAGAACTCCGATCCCCTCTTCGGCTAACTGAGAAACTATACCGTAAAGGTCTTTAACAATAATCGGCGCCAATCCCATAGATAATTCGTCTAATAGCAATAGTTTTGGGTTCGTGCTGAGGGCCCTTGACATTGACAACATTTGTTGTTCGCCTCCGGACAGTGTTCCAGCAAGCTGATTTCGCTTATTCCCTAATTGTGGAAATCGTTCAAATGTTACTGATTGGATAGCTTGCAGGCTCTGGCATGCGTGGGTCATCATAATTAAGTTTTCTTCAACAGTGAGATTCGGAAAAATTCCTTTGCCTTCCGGAATCGTGCACACTCCAGCTTTTGCCAGATCTTCTGCTGGTATTCCTTCAATTGATCTCCCGGCAACTTTCACTGAACCTGCCCATGGGTCAATTTGTCTCGAACATACTTTTAAAATTGTTGACTTTCCACCACCGTTAGGTCCGAGCAATGCATAGATGTCGCCTTTACCCACGGATAAATTTATGCCATGCAATACGGGAATAATTCCATACCCGGTCGAAACATTCTCAAGCTCCAATAAGGGTTTATCCATTAATTCCTCCCAGGTAGGCGTCAATTACGACTGGATTATTTTGAATCTCTTCCGTTGAGCCATCTGCTATTAGCGTTCCGAAATCCAATACGAATACTTTGTCACAGACATCCATTACTAGGGACATGTCATGTTCTACGAGGAAAATAGTGATCCCTTCGGAGTTTAAAATTTTCAAGATTTGAGCGAATTCTTCTGTTTCGTTTTCGTTCTGGCCTGAGGCGGGTTCGTCAAGAAGAAGCATTGAGGGCCCTTGAACTACTGTTCGTGCTAACTCAACCAGTCTGGCTTTACCGGTAGGGATTTCAGCAACACTTTTCGAGGCTATGCTATTCAGCCCTGTTAGCTTCATTACTTGTTGGACGCTAGCACTAACACTCGAGGCACCGTTAGAGGATCGGAACCATTCTCCTCTAATCTCAGCTGCTACTTGTATGTTTTCTTCCACTGACAAACTTGGGAATAGTTCAAGTCTCTGAAAGGTTCTCCCCAATCCGAGCTTTGCGCGACGGTAAGGAGAAAGGTCAGTCATTACTTGATCATTAAACCGGATAGTTCCTTCGTTCGGCTTAAGCAAACCGCTTGTCACATTAAATAACGTTGTCTTTCCAGCCCCGTTAGGTCCTATTAGGCCGGTGATGCTATTGGATTCAACTGCTAAGTGAACATTATTCAACGCTACGTGACCCCCGAATCGTATAGTGATTCCTGCAAGAGTTAGTTCACTCATCGCTATCCACCTTCGATATTTGCTGAGACTTATACGACCCTAAGTCAAGCATTTGATCAAGGAAGGCTTCATCTTCCATTGATATCTCGGTGTTGATTCCCAGCAGTTCCCAGTTGCGAGTTTCTGCTTCCTCCAAGTTTGACCTTTTGTCGGCGATTAGAGTGGATATGAGCAGGATTGGTAGCGAAAGCAGCAAGAACGTCCATCCGTCTATGAGATTTGAGACTCTGAGTATCCACACCGAAGTAATTATTGTGATCATAATTGTCAGAACTCGTCGTGATTCTCGCTGTCCGAGAACTCTAAATCCATCAAATATTTGTGCTGCAATTCCGTTTGGGTTTCGACCAAGACCTATTCCTGCCACAGCAGGCCCTAGGAAGAGAAAGAAATCATGGACGAAAGTAAAAAGCCAGTTGAAACTATTCCAGTCAGTGGAAAGCTTGGCCCAAAAATCCCCCATTACTATAAACGCCGTTCCATAGAGTATTCCGCCAATAAGTGCCCCGCTTACATAACCAATACCACCGACTACTGTCAACATGAATAGTCCTAGACCTTCAAATACAGTGAAAGGGGCATCTTCTTGGATTGCGCGAAGATTTGAAGCATGCAATGCTCCCCCGAAGCCAGCTATAGCAGCAGCTAATGTAAAAACTGATAACTTAAGCCGGAGCATATTAAGTCCCAAAGTGGCGCTAGCAGCTGGACTATCTTTCATTGCCGATAGTTGACGCCCGTATGTGCTCCTTTTCAATCGAATAAGGAAAAGGGCTATAAGAGTGAAACTTATAGCTAGAAGTATCAGCATTGCTGATTGATTACTCTTAAAATTAATTCCGAAAAAGTCTGGTCTAGGCATATTTAATGCCCCGTTGTTGAAGATATTAAATGTAATGTCTTCTCCATCGCCAAAGAATGGAATATCTAAACTTAATGTTTGTCTTTGTTTATATACCATTTTGTCAACGAAGATTGCGAAAGCAAACGTGGCTAGTCCAAGATATAAACCTCGGAGCCGTAAGGCAGGTAAAGCTACTAGGGCACCTGCAATGCCAGATATTAAGGTCGCAACGAGTACTCCACTTATGGACATACTCTCGCGACTTGCAATTCCTGTTCCGGTTGTATCATCAAAGATTGTGACTAAAAGCAACGTACCTAACGCTATAGAAACAGACAACACCCACAGTTTCTTTCGTTTGAACCCAAAGGCGGATAAGACTAAAAAAGCGAAGAGCAATGCTAGAAATGTAGCTAATGTTGCAAACCCTGCACCGGTTTCAACCGTTGAGCCGACATCAAATTGATAAGCAGAAAGAGCTCCTATACCGGCAAATGCAAGCGGAGCTAGGTTAATTTCTCCCGCATATCCAGTCAGAAGAACCATCGATAAAGCAATAATGCTGAAACCGATACCTTTCGAGAGACTAAATTCCCATTTAGTATCAAGCATCGGGGTCAATCCGGAAATGATTACCACAAAAGCAATTCCCCATAAAATTGATGACTTCATAGTCGGTGTTGTGAAGACTTCGCGATGTTTTTTTATTGCAGCTCCTCGAAGGCGCTCTTGAGGCAAGACGATAAGAATAGCAAATAGTATTAAGACTGGAATTGTTGCTCGCAGCTCGGATAGCCATGGCCATTTCCGGCCTGTTCCGGACACCCAATTCCAATAAGATACTGCTAGACCGATAGCTATACCACCAAGGAAAGTTAATGGTAGATTTTTGAGGCGTCCAAATATTGCCGCGGCGTATGCGTTCACAACCAGCAGCGTTAAAGCCAGTACATTCAAGCTTCCTAGAAGAGGGGATATTAGTATCCCAGCTAATCCCGCTAACGCTGAGCCGATTATCCAACTCAGAAGAGCTGACGCATTGGGATTACTCCCATTAAGGCGAACAAGATCTTGGTTATCAACAACGGCTCGCATAGTAATTCCTATACGAGTACTCGTCAGTAATACCTTAAGGAGTATGGCGAGAAATACAGCTACTACAACAACAATGGTCTGATGTGTTGTTATAAATGCATCTCCAAGTTCCCATTTTGAATCACGACCAAAAAAAGGTTCAGGAATTCGTGACTCAAAATCTTGCCAGACCCAATTTGTTATCCCAATGAAAGCCAACATAACTGCAATTGGAATAACAAGCTTCGTTGTCTCTGAAGTTCCCTCGAGTCCCTTCATGACGATTGCTTGCAGAAGAATTCCTAATGACGGCGATACGATTAGTAGAACGAATGCTAGGGCTATAGGTGCTGGCCATTCACCTCCCCAAGCAGAATCCCAACGTAGTTGCCAATAAATGAAGGCAGCGAACATACCGATAGCGCCGTGGGCAAAATTAAAGATGCCGGAAGTAGTGTAAGTCACTACTAAACCAACTGATGCTATCGAGTAGATAGAGCCTATTGCTAAGCCGACAACTGTAAACGTTATAAGCTCTGTCATTTCGATGAACTACTCAGCAGTAAATTTTTGCGAAACTCTGTTCTCATCCAGTACTGCATCGTCAGTCCACCTGTTGGTAAATCCGGCATTCCAACTTTCATTACACTCAAAGGTTCCTGGTTCGCTTGGAAAAATACGTTCATATGTAGTTCCAACTAATTCGATCACGATTCCGCATGGCGGTGGTTCGTTTACCCCAGGGTCACTCGCCACATGCATGCCACCACCTGACCATTCGTCAATCTTTGCTGCTTCCTCAAGAACACATGATCTAGTGAGATTAGAGCCGCAAGCTTTTGCCGCAGTTGCCCAAAGAAGGAATGCTGAAGCAGCCTGCATCCCCAACAACGCTATTTCACCGCCCTTCTCCTCCATAATCTCTAAATAGTCATTAACTCCTGGCGCGTAATCACGTTCTTCAAATGGGATGAACGCCATGCGTACATAGGTATTATTCATGACGCCATCGTCATTTGCTTGCCGGCAACTGTCCTCGTAGAAATTAGCATCAGTAGTGTAGATGGCATCAAATCCATTTACTGATGCTGCTGAGCGGAATGCTTGATAGTTTGGCAGGCACGTTCCAGTGAAATAGATGTGTTGAACTCCAGCGTTCTTTAATTCCAATACGAATGGAGTCCAATCATCCTCCCCCACAATGTTGTACTCAAGGTTTGCTATAAATTCGAACCCAAGTGGGGGGTAAGAAGATAAGGTTTTATCCTTTGTCTCAATAGTCGCAGCAAAGTTTCCATACATAGTTGCAGATTTTGCTATTGCGTCGGGGTATGTCTCAGCAATATAGGAGGCCATTGATAATGGATTTCGGTCTGAAGGGTTAGGAACTGGTTGTATCATCATTGGCCCATGCGCAGCTGCTGCGCTGACTGTATAGGTAGGTATGTGAGCCAGTTCGCATTGAACTCTTGTCTCTTCTCCTAGAGAGTCAACTGCAAAACCCTCTGCCACCATCATGAACATTCTTGGGCAGGCATCAAGCCAAACATTACTAACTTCAAAAATTTTCGCATCATATAATTCGACCAAGACCTCCCTTCCATTAATTCCACCTAACTCGTTGCACTTTTCTACAAAAGCTTTGAGCGTATCAGTTTGGGTAATATTTAGGCCTAAGGAAGCTGCATAGCCACGGTCATCTCCGCCACCAATTAAAATACTAGTATCGGTCACTCCTTGATCTGTTGCACCTGTTGCTGTTCCGGGGTTACATGGCCACACGATGTCGCCGAACATCTCATATGCCGGTTCGTCCTCAGCAGTTGAAGTTTCTCCGTTCTCATTTGCAGTAGTGGAGGAGCTTGAAGAGGGTTCGCTTTCTACGGGTGCACTGTCTTCTTCTACAGATTCTGTCAAAGATTCACGAGAGCTGTCTGTTTCCGAGTTTGAACTTTCATTTGTCTGATTGGTCGCAGTCACGTCACGATCGCTACCGCCACCGCACGCAACTGAAAGGAGCAATATAACAGATACTATCGATAGCGTTTTTATGTGTCCTCGCATGATCCCCCGATTTGTGATTCTTATGTAGTCAAAGAATACACCGATTTCTTTCTGGGGTCAGATTGATGCGAGAGATCTACTTGTTTATGTAATCCGCTTTCCATCAATAAATGCTTGTCGGGCCTTCTCCCCTTCACCCGCAAGATTGAGTTCATAGGTAAAACCTTGCTCGAATCTATAACTATTGCGTATATTGACTAGTTCGATACCATTTGCAGATTCTTTAGCTGCTCGAATGGTCTTCGAAGGTTTTGAAACTATTTTCATGGCAATTTCTCGCGCAAAAGTTAGTAGTCTCTCAGGAGAAACAACCTCGTATACAGATCCATAGCCTTTTAGCTCCTCTGCTCCTGCAGTTTCACAGGTATAGAGCATCTGCCTCGCTCTTTGCTGTGGGACAAGACGTGTCAAGTGTGTTAGGGCGCCTAGTGCCCCATTGTCAACTTCTGGAAGTCCGAACTGAGCGCCTTCTGCTGCAATAACAATATCGGCTGCCCCTGCAAGACCAACTCCGCTTCCGAGACAAAAGTCGTTAACTGCTACGATAACAGGTACTGCGCATTCATAGACTGACGCAAAGGCATCAAAGCAAGACTTGTTTATTCGGAGTATTCCCTCATTTGATGGCAAATTTTCTATTTCTTTGATGTCGACTCCAGCGCAAAAGCCTTTTCCCACCGCTGTTAATATCGCTACCTTAACATCGAGATTTTTTGCTACTGATTCAAAGATGGTCGCTAATTGGTCTGTATCTGCGATGCCTAACGCGTTGACTGGTGGATTGTCCATTACAACTTCGAGAACACCGTTATTGTCTATATCGTAATTTATTGACATCTTATATCCTTGCTATGACCGAACTTCCGTGCCCGAACATTCCATAGTTAATTGACATACCTATTCGTGCGTTATCTACCTGTCGACCTGTTGCCTGTCCTCTTAGCTGCCAAGTGAGCTCACAGACCTGAGCAATTGCTTGGGCAGGTATGGCTTCACCGAATGCCCCGAGACCACCGGAGGCATTTATTGGCACTTTCCCCCCGATCTTAGTGTCGCCATTATGCAACAGGTTTCTTGCGTCACCTGGCTCACATAGCCCTATGTGTTCATACCAATCAAGTTCATACGCAGAACTTAGGTCATAGACTTCTGCGAAATCCAGATCAGACGGAGTGATTTCCGCTTCTTTATAAGCATGCTGTGCTATCTGATTCTTGAAAGTATGGTGCTGATTGCCAACTGAGTGCCAAGAGTCAGATGCGAAATATGGCATGTCAAGTATTGCATTTGGATACGTTGGACTGACTGTAGAAATTCCAGCAATTTTAACAGGATCTTTGATTCCTTTTTTTCTGGCATAGTCAAGGCTTGAGACCACTAGCGCAGCACCCCCATCACTCGTTGAGCAGATTTCTAAAAGGCGCAACGGGTCAGCCACCACGGGAGATGCGTTCACATCCTCAATGGAGAATACTTTTGCATATCGAGCATTTGGATTACCGGATCCATGTTCTGAGTTCTTTACTTTAACAGCTGCGAAATCATCTTGAGTGTCACCGTAGAGAGCCATTCTTCTTCTTGCGAACATCCCGAAATACGCAGGGTTGGATAAGCCCATTAGTCGAAAACGCAACCAATCAACATCATTGGGACGATCTCCAGGAACTGGTGCGAACATACCTTTAGCTACTTGATCAGCTCCGATTACGAGAGCTACCTCGCATATACCTGAGAGGATTTGTGATCGGGCGATGGACAACGCAGTAGCACCAGAGGCGCACGCAGCATAACTTGAAGCTATTTGACATCCTTGAAATCCCAATGCGTTGGCAAATGTAGATGCTGAGACCCATCCGGGATATCCGTTTCGGACTGTATTGGCGCCAGATAGAAATTGGATCTCATCCCATTCAATTCCAGAGTCATCAAGCGCATTTCTTGCCGCCTCTACACCAATGTCCACAAACGTCTTTCCAGGGAATTTCCCCCATTTGTGCATACCAACACCGAGTACAGCTATTTCAGTAGTTGTCACTTTTCACCTCTCATAGCAAGTCCCACTTCCAAACGATGTGTTCTGCTTCTTCGTCCTCATATAGAACATCCAATGCTAGCTGCACTTTGGTCCCAACATCGATGTCATCAATTTCTATTCCGGGCATCATTTGTCCACATATAACAATCTTCTCTTTCTCCAGTTCTACAGCACTAATGACGAAAGGCTCGAAGGGCTCAACTATCTGGTAAGGAAGAGCAGGAGGGTAACTGGCAGTTGTGTAACTCCAGATAGTTCCAATTGTTGAAAGGAACACTTCTTCACGGTCTCCTATATCTCCCCCTGCAGGATCTGAACCACTTAAATCTTTTGGAAAATAATAGCTTCCTGTGCTTTTACTTCTTCCCCCGATAAGTTGGGGATTTTCAAAATCCATTGTGAACATCCCATCTACTGCTGGGATACGATTCTTTGACATGTTTGTATTGTAGATGATCTATTGTGTAGTTTGCAGAAACAACGCTTTAGAGATTGGGTGAATTTTGGATAACCGACAATTATTGGTGACTGACCTTGATGGGACACTCTGGTTTGATGGTGAGTTGTGCCATCAGGAATCTTTGAAAGCATTTGAGCAAATACAAGATAATGGAGTGACTATTTTGATAGCAACTGGGCGACGTTTTCGTATTGTTGCAGATACTTTTGCCAATTTTGGTTGGCGTGTGCCTTGTCTTTTGCTTAATGGTTCTTTGTGTTATGACTTTGCCATTGAGAAGAGATTATTTTCAGTTTGTTTTTCCCACCAAGAAAATATTGAGATTCTCAAGATTTTTGACACGCATGGTCTTTCCCCAACTCTTTATGCTGACGATAGTTATGTTTACGCGTGTAACCCGACTACCAGTAAGGGGCATCTTGAGGCTATCGGATCAGACCTTATCATGGTGCCAGCGTTGGATAGTTACTCTGGGCGCTTAGATATTCTGAACTTCTGTATTCTTGGCGTGCCAATAGAAAGCTTGGAAGGCGTTTCTCAGGATCTCAGTGACAGCGGGTTCGCTAATCCCTCTCTGTATAAAGACCAAATTTTTGATGGCTACTCGTTAACAGTGCAACCATTCAACGTTTCAAAGTGGTCTGGAATAATTCAGTGGTGTGAATATTCTAACTTTTCACCCTCCCGAATCGTTACTGTTGGTGATGCTGGAAATGACTTAGAGATGTTAACCCATGCAGATACATCAATTGTTGTTGCTGGGGCTGAAAAGAGACTTATAGATATTGCCGACCATGTTATTCCTCCCCCTAACGTCGGAGGATGGTCTGAGGTTTTACATTTTCTTTAATTTTAAGAAAGTGGATCTTAGTTTCTAAATTACAGGTCAGTGCATTCTCCGAATATGCTAGAGCTTGACTACAAAAGGAGAAGCATGTCCATATCTTCATGGGATGATTACCCAGTTCATCAGACCGCAGAATATATTCGACACCCAGCAACTAGTGACAGGAACTTCTACGACCGTTATTATTTTAATCTCCACGGCTCTTCTGACGAGGTAATGACGATTTTCGGTTTGGGACAGTATCCGAACCTGGGGGTTACGGATGCCTTTATCGCAGTTGGTACCAAAGACAAGCACCGTGTCGTCCGAGCTTCACGGCCACTTCGAGATAGATCGGAGATGAAGGTTGGCCCGATATCAATTGAGATTTTAGACCCGCTTAAATCATTGCGCGTTAAATGTGACCCGAATGAATGGGGTGTTGATTTGGATGTCACCTGGACTGCATCGCACCATCCTCTTGAGGAACCTCGACAGTACCTTAGGAGAGAAGGAAAAGTAGTTTTTGATACTATGAGATTCGCTCAACTTGGTCGCTGGGAAGGCCATTTACATACTCCTGATCAGAGCTGGGATATTGATCCGGAAAGTTGGGGAGGTAGTCGAGATCGCTCTTGGGGTGTGAGGCCTGTTGGTGAAAAGGAGTCTGATGGTATCCGTCAAGGCGTATCCGTCATGGAAGGATTATGGAATTATTACCCAGTTGACTTCGAAGATCATGCGATTATTTACATGCTTCAGGAAACCAATGAGGGGGTTCGGGAGTTAGAGGAGGCTATGCGAGTTTGGCATGATCCGGATAGGCCTAGCGAGTGGCTAGGACGTCCAGAATATGAACATGAACTAGTTCCTGGGACAAGGATGTTAAGTGGTTCTGTGATTCATTTTCCTGAGGCTAAAATTAGCATGAAGTGCACTCCTTTATTAGCAAACTATGTTGCTATGGGAACTGGGTATGGCATTGAAGAGGATTGGCGTCATGGAATGTATCAAGGGCCGGACGAAGTAGTTCAGGGACTTGTTAATGATGTTTCATCAATTTCAGGGGTCGGCCAGTATGGCATCGTGGATCACGTTGGCCGTTTTGAATACGATGATTATGTCGGTTACGGATTATATGAGCATGGATTCTGGGGTAGGTTTGAGAAATTTGGTTTAACTGACCGTGCATCAACATTTCCAACAGATTAATTAACTACAAAGGGCATCGTCACAATATTTAAGCTAGAGTTTGATTAGCTGCAATATTCATTGCGGGAGAGATCAACCTAGTTGGCGCCGAAGGAGCAAGGGTCCCCCCGAAACTCTCAGGCAAATGAACCGCTCTGATTAGCTATCTGGAAAGAATGTTTATTCGTTCACCGAAGGGGAAAGACTAACGTCGAAGCTCTCAGGTACCAAGACAGAGGGGGACATCGTCTAATTTGAGGTACCGAAAATGATAGAAAGTAATGAATTTCCCAGAAGGCACATAGGTCCTGATGATTCTGATGTGTTGATGATGCTTGACGCTCTTAACCTTGAGAGTTTAGATTCGCTTATTGATTTGGCGGTGCCAACTAACATACGTGAGGTATCAGAACCTCTTACACTCCCCGATCCTCTTACTGAGGCAGAAGCCCTGGTGCAGTTAAAGGGAATTGCTTTAAAGAACCAAGTTCAGACTTCCCTCATTGGCCTTGGTTACTACAACAACTACACACCCGGAGTTATCCAGCGAAATATTCTAGAGAATCCTGCTTGGTATACGGCTTACACACCCTATCAACCAGAGATATCGCAAGGGCGTCTTGAAGCACTGTTTAACTATCAAACGCTTGTAAGTGAACTGACGGGCTGCGAGCTATCGAATGCGTCGCTTCTAGATGAACCGACTGCTGTTGCCGAGGCGATGACATTGCTTTATCGCGTGCAGAAGTCTTCCAAAAATACTTTTCTTCTGGATATTGATTCCCTACCCCAAACCAAATCAGTTGTTCTTACCAGAGCAGAAGCAATGGGGATTAATGTAGTTATTGGTGATCCGAATCAAGCGCCGGATGATTGCTTCGCCGTTGTTTACCAGTACCCAGGAGCATCAGGTGAAGTTAGGGACCTAACTGAGGGCATTCGCGAGCATAAGGAAAACGGAATATTAATCGGAGTTTCTGCGGATTTACTCGCTTTAACCTTACTCACGCCCCCTGGGGAACTAGGGGTGGATGTAGTTGTTGGGAGTTCTCAGCGTTTCGGCGTTCCGATGGGTTTCGGCGGTCCTCACGCTGGATATATTGCTGTAAGAGAAACCTATAAAAGATCCTTACCTGGACGGCTAGTGGGCGCTTCGATAGATGCACACGGAAATCCTGCTTTTCGGTTAGCACTTCAGACACGTGAGCAACACATTCGTAGAGAGAAGGCAACCAGCAATATTTGCACAGCCCAAGTTCTACTTGCCATCATCGCCGGAATGTATGGCGTTTACCATGGGCCTGAGGGATTAAAAGGTATTGCTCAGCGCACGCATTCCCTGATGAATGAATTTGTCGCCACCATAGCTGAATCAGGATACGAGGTCATAACCGAAAACTGGTTTGACACTATAACTGTAAGGACACCTGGCGAAGCGGGCTTGTACGTTGAGAAGGCACTTCACCGAGGTGTAAATATACGTTTAGTTGACTCGGACCATATTGGTGTCTCCTTTGATGAAACGACCAATCGAGAGATAGTGAGTAATCTACTTCTAGCTTTCACGGATAATAAACTCCAAATTAATGTAGCTTCCTCATTGCCGGAAAGCGTCCTAAGGAAATCAAATTTCTGCCAGCAACCTGTGTTCTCTTTATATAGAAGCGAAACCGAAATGCTTCGATATATTCGGAGGTTATCTGATAAGGATTTAGCACTTGATCGAACAATGATCCCTTTGGGTTCTTGCACGATGAAGCTAAATGCTAGCACTGAAATGATTCCCATCTCTTGGGATGAGTTCGCCAACATCCACCCTTTTGTTCCCGCTAAACAGCGTAAAGGGTACGACCAACTCATATCTGAATTGGAAGACTGGCTTGTAAAGATAACAGGGTATGCTGCCGTTAGTCTCCAACCAAATGCTGGTTCGCAAGGTGAATTTGCTGGTTTGCTTGCGATCAGGTCTTATCATCGCTCAAATGGTGATGAATCCAGAAATATATGTCTAATTCCAGCATCCGCTCATGGCACAAATGCTGCTAGCGCAGTTATGGCTGGAATGAAGGTAGTTGTTGTTGACTGTGACGAGAATGGAAATGTTGATTTAGTAGACTTGGCGAATAAGGCAGAGCAGCACTCTAATGATTTAAGCGCAATCATGATCACCTATCCTTCAACGCACGGTGTTTATGAGGAAACTGTCTCTGATATATGCGAAATTATTCATGATCATGGCGGACAAGTCTATCTCGACGGAGCAAATCTCAATGCGCTTGTCGGAATCGCTCAACCGGGGAAATTTGGAGCAGATGTTTCTCACCTAAATTTGCATAAGACATTTTGCATTCCACATGGAGGCGGAGGGCCAGGAGTCGGCCCTGTAGCTGTCGCTGAACATCTTCGTGAATATCTCCCGTCTCATCCGTTAGTACCTGAATTGGAATCTGCAAGTGTTGTCGGAAGCGTGAGTGGGGCTCCATGGGGATCTGCGGGGATTCTCCCAATATCTTGGGCATACATAGCAATGATGGGCGCTGATGGGCTTACGCTTGCAACCAAGACTGCAATTTTGAGTGCAAATTACGTAGCCAAGCGCTTATCTGAACACTACGACATACTTTTTACCGGCAAGAATGGTTACATCGCTCATGAGTGCATTATTGATATACGTCCCATTAACATGAGTTGCGGAGTTTCTGCTGATGACATTGCGAAGCGTTTAATGGATTTCGGTTTCCACGCTCCAACTATGTCATTTCCTGTCCCTGGGACGCTAATGATAGAGCCCACTGAATCTGAATCTTTAGCTGAAATTGATAAATTCTGTGATGCCATGATTGCTATTAAGCAAGAGATCAATCAGATAGTTGATGGAACCTACATGTACGAGAACTCAATGTTACGAAATGCGCCCCACACTGCTGAGTGTGCGGTTTCGTCAGACTGGGATCTTCCTTATTCGCGTGAAGAGGCTGTATATCCGCTACTTTCAGCAAAAGATGAAAAGTATTGGCCTCCGGTGGGGAGGATTGACGGAGCATACGGTGATAAAAACCTTGTCTGCAGTTGCCCCAGTATTGAGGAATTTCAAGATTAACTTATACTCATAATTGAAAGGTTGAGTAATGCCGGATGCACTTGTAGATATCAGAAACCATGTTATGACTGTTACCTTGAATAGGCCGAAGCGCATGAATGCCATATCGGGGCCGATGATTGTACGAATGTACGATGCTTTTGTTGAAGCCTCAGAGAATGACGATATTCGCTGCATAATAGTTACTGGTGCTGAAGGCAATTTCACTTCCGGCGCTGATCTTAAAGCTATGTCGGGCGATGCTGATGACGTTGATACTGGTGTTGACATGAGGGCCAGGTCTAAGGAAGATCCAGAGATCCATTGGAAAGGACTTTTGCGGTCATATAGACCCTCTAAACCGCTCATTGCTGCAGTTGAAGGTGTTGCTATAGCGGGTGGAACAGAAATTCTTCAAGCAATGGATATCCGAATAGCTGGAGAGAGTGCGAAATTTGGCATTTCCGAAGCGCGATGGAGTCTCTACCCGATGGGTGGTTCTGCAGTGAGACTCCCCCGTCAAATTCCTTACACAGTTGCTGCCGAACTTCTGCTTACTGGAAAACATATTTCTGCTAAAGAAGCTAAGGATATAGGTTTAATTGGACACGTTGTTCCTGACGGTCAAGCATTAGCGAAGGCTATGGAGATAGCTGAAATGATTGCTAACAATGGACCGCTTGCAGTTGAAGCGATCTTAAAGACTCTTCATGAAACTAGCGGGATGACTGAGAAGGAAGCTCTAGATTATGAATATGATTATGGATGGGCGGTTTTTGCGAGTGAAGATGCGAAAGAAGGACCGAAAGCTTTTTCGCAAAAGCGTAAACCGGATTTTAAACGAAAATAGTTTCAGAACTCCTGATTAATTAATGCATCGCCATCTAGTATGCGAATGGCGTTTTGAATGAAAAGATTAATTGCGTTCTTTTCGTATTCGTCAAAGGAAACTGAGCAATGCGGAGATAGATATAAGTTCGGTGCGGCCCATAGATCACTGTTAGCGGATAGAGGTTCATTTCGGACCACGTCCAGGATGGCTGCTCTGAGGTGACCGTTAGAGAGGTAATGAGCTAAATCTGCTTCGACAACATGTATTCCCCTTGCGATATTTATAAAGATTGAATCCTTTTTCATTTTGGAGAATTTAGATTCGTTAAAGAGATCTTTTGTTTCCTTTGTCGAGGGGGCAGCCATAACGACCACATCAGACTCTCCGAGAAGCACATCAATATCAGAAAATGGGTAAAGACGATCTACTGAGTCCGGAACGGCGTATTCCAAGTGCTTCCTGATACCCAATACTCGCATTTCGAATGCTTTAGCCCGTTTTGCGATTTCTTTACCTATTGAACCAATACCAACGATCCCTATTGTTTTTCCTTTCAGTTGATTCCCAAATTTAGCGTGCCAGATTTTTTCTCTTTGCTGTTCGTCTAGTTTCCGTAAATGCTTCATCTCCTGTAGCAGTCGTGAGAAAACGAATTCAGCTATGGCATCTGAGGCTATTCCTTTGGCAGTTGTTAAGACAATTCCGGTTTCTTTCAGTTCATTGCTGTTGATATGATCATGCCCGGCTGAGACACCTTGAACCCATTTTAGATTTGGAAATAGTGAAGGGACATTGGTCGGTAAGTCCATGGCGATTATTGAGTTACATTCTGCCCAAATATTGAGGTAATTATCAGGCACCAAAGGTTCTTCAATGTTCATAGGATTTACCCCTTGGTTTAATCCTCGGCTGGATCTTAATTCAGTACTCTCAAGATACGGGGTTAAGTAAAATTCAAATGGATAATTTTCAGCCAAAGAAGATAGATCGCTCTCTCCTGATCTGAGAGGAAAAAGAACTGCTGTTTTCAGCGTTTCCATTTCGATTAACTCCTTGATTGATGATTATAAGACTAGCCCCCTATTCAGCATCTCTGGTAGAAAGGAACAATGATTAAAGAAAGAAGCAGCGTAGTTATTACTGGAGGTGCAAGCGGGATAGGGAAAGCTTTAGCTTTTCGTTTTGGCAAAGAGGGGCATGACATAATCATTGGTGATGTTGAGGAGGCAGCTCTAGAGATCGCAATTTCAGAACTTAGATCTGAGGCAATATTGGCCACGGGTATCGCAGTCGATGTCTCCGATCTTGATTCTGTCCGTTCGTTCCGGGATCAAATCTTTTCGGAGTTTTCACCCCCCTACATACTTTGCTTAAATGCAGGAGTTGGGGCCGGGGGTTCAATTTCAGAATCTTCTGTACTTGACTGGGAGTGGGTACTGGGTGTGAATTTGTGGGGCGTTATCTATGGATTGAACACTTTCCTGCCATTTATGGAAGATAATAATAACGGGCATATCATTATCACTTCATCAATTGCTGGTCACCTTTCTTACCCAAACATGGGCGTTTATAACGCATCAAAACACGCAGTCTTAAGCATTGCTGAAACACTTTGCTATGAATTGCAAGAGAAAGGCATCGAAGTTGGGGTCAGCGTACTCTGCCCTGGCCTCGTGAAGACGAATATTTTAGATAGTGAGAGAAATAGACCGGAGATTTTGACTAGCAATGTTTCTCTGAATGAACCAGATGACCAGGATACTCGCAAAGAAGCTGTTAGAGAGATTTACAATCTGGCGCTGGATCCTGATAGCGTTGCCGACTTAGTATTTAAAGCTGTTGAGTCAAAGCAGTTCTATATCTTTACAGAAAATACATTTCAGGACGCTATTAAGACTCGGCATAGGGACATAGAATTAGTGCGAAATCCAATGCTCGGCGCAAATTTGGTTGAAGAGCATTTAAATGACACTGACTGAAACAAGATCTCGATAATGACAGATTTTGATGTAATTATTATTGGTACGGGGTCGGGAAATACGATAATCACACCCGAATTCGACGATCTTAATATAGCGATTATAGAGAAAGGCACTTTCGGTGGAACTTGCCTCAATAGAGGTTGCATTCCTTCAAAAATGCTCATTTATGTTGCTGATGTTTTAACAGAGATTAAGCGCTCTGGTGACTTAGGAATCGCTGCAGAGAATTATTCGGCAAATTGGCAGGGAATACAGGAGCGAATATTTAGCCGAATTGATCCAATTGCAAGTGCAGGCGAATCGTACCGACATAGCCTTCCGAATGTCACGGTTTTTAATGGGGAAGCTTCATTTATTTCAGGTGACGAAATAATCATTGATGATGAGATTATTACGGGTAAGCAAATAGTGATTGCGACTGGCGCAACACCCGTAATACCAGAAATAGACGGGTTGTCTAAAGTTAGCTATCACACTTCAGATACGATCATGCGGATTGCGGAACTACCGAAGCGTCTTGGCATTATCGGAGGTGGCTATATTGCTGTAGAGCTAGCTCATGTCTTTAGTTCATTTGGTTGCGAGGTAACGATGCTCGTGAGGGGAAATACCCTCATCTCCAAGGAAGACCTTTCCATTCGGGAACGTTTCAATAAGGTCTTTCAGGAAAAAGTCGATTTACGTTTTGAGGCAACCGTTAGCAAAGTGCGGCAAGGCAGTAACGGTATTCGGCTAAACTTTGAAGATGAGACGTTAGATGTTCTGGAGGTAGACGAGTTACTTTTGGCTACTGGTCGCCTTCCAGATTTAGACTCACTCAAAATTAGAGCTGCAAACATAGCTACTACTGATGGTTATATCGTTACTGATCAGTACATGAGAACAACTGCTGACAACATTTGGGCTTTGGGCGACGTCACAAACCCTGCCCAACTTAAACACACTGCAAATGCTGAAGCGAAAATTGTTTCTCACAACCTTATAAACAAGAAGTTAATAAAAGTAGACTTAGATCCTACCCCGCATGCTATTTTTTCAAATCCGCAGGTTGCTTCAGTAGGCTACACAGAGCAAGACGCCAAAGCTGCAGAGATACAGTATGTGGTTGCAGTTGAAGAGTATGGGGACGTTGCCTATGGATGGGCAATGGAAGAAAAGACTGGAATATGCAAAGTTATCGCAGATCCTAGAACAGGGTTGCTCATTGGCGCCCATATTTTAGGACCACAGGCTTCAACGTTGATTCATCAACTCATTCAAGGAATGAAATTTGGGCAGACAGTTGCTGAATTAGCCTCTGGATTTCTATACGTTCACCCTGCTCTAAACGAAGTTGTCGAAAATGCTCTCATTAAAGTCGCAGCATTGTGTGAGTAATTTTCATAATTTTTTGCTTTCATTTTTAATGCACAGCAAACTACGCAAGAACTGTCCTAAAATGTCAACATGAGTAGTTCACTTGGTTCTATTTTCCGTATTCACACTTTTGGCGAATCACATGGCCCCGCGGTAGGGGTCGTGATTGATGGATGTCCACCACGCCTTCCAATAACGAGTGAAGAGATTCAGATTGACCTTAACAGGCGACGACCTGGTCAGAGCAGCCTTGTCACCCAGCGCGATGAAAAAGACGCTGTCGAGATACTCAGTGGCTGGAAAGACGGATTCACCCTTGGAACTCCAATGGCTCTTCTTGTTCGCAATCAGGACCACATCAGCGGAGCCTATGATCATTTGAAGGATGTATACAGGCCATCGCATGCAGATTTCACAACAGACCAGAAATACGGCATCCGAGCCCATGAAGGCGGAGGAAGATCCAGCGCAAGGGAAACTATAGGACGGGTGGCTGCAGGCGCTGTAGCCCGCAAGCTTCTCTCTATGTCTGCTGGAATGGAAATTTTGGCATGGGTACATCAGATACATCAAATTTCTGGATCGTACGAGATTGAAAAAGTCACACTTGATGATGTCGAGTCTTCCCCAACGCGATGTCCTGACCCAAGTGCCGCTACAAAAATGACTAAAGCTATTGAAAAGGCCCGAAAGAATGGAGATAGCCTCGG
>MDTE01034886.1_pt1 | contig 24610 bp, 20 predicted proteins | sample 811231 | NCBI WGS metagenome assembly MDTE01 (sample SAMN05326651, study PRJNA326480) | marine metagenome | isolation source: seawater | place: Indian Ocean: Red Sea | collected 2010 | reverse complement strand
GCTTCGGTGTAGAGCCATTTCTTTTGATGTCGCTGGATGACCCAGGTAAGACAATGGCGTGTCTCGATCGCATGAAGGAGGCGACGATTGAATTTGGGCTCGCACAAATCGATGCTGGCGTGGATGCATTAACGGTGCCAGATCACGCCACCGGTGACTTGGTTAGCGGCGAATATTACAAACGCTTTCTGATGGATATGCATGCCGAGTTTGTCGATATAATTCCGGTACCCCTAATTCTGCATATTTGCGGTCGCACGGTGGACCGAATGGATTATATAGCTCAAACCGGAATGGCTGCCTTCCATTTTGATTCCAAAAACGCGCCGAGAGAGTCCATGGATATCATTAGAGATCGCATTTCGCTTGTTGGTAATATCAACAACCCAGAAACTCTATTTGCCAAAAACCCTGAAGACGTGAGAAAGGAAGTCCTCGCAAATTTGGAGGCTGGCGTGCCGTTGATCGGCCCTGAATGCGCTATCCCACTGCAGACGAGGATCGAAAATCTCAGGGAGATTCCCAGAACTGTGCGTCAGTGGCACGGCGAACACGGTATTGCGAATTAAATCAAACAACCGCTGTAAAATTAAAGCCGGTAGGATTAAATAAGGACGGCCATGGCTGAGCTTTCACATATTGCGAATGAATTTATCCGTCAGGAAATTGATGAATTTCTTGAGCGACCGGAGGAAATTGAACGCAATATTGAACTGTTTTCTCGGGTACGTCCGGCTATGCAGGATATTGCTGCAGCATTGATTGAGGGTGATGATGAAGAGGTTGATCGTCTAACCAAGCAGGCGCTTGACGAAGGTACGAATGCGCTGGAAGTGATGGATGATGGCCTTATCGCCGGAATGGGCATTGTCGGTATCAAGTTTCGTGAAGCCATTATTTTCGTGCCTGAGGTTCTTGCTTGCGCACGCGCTATGAAAGCAGGAATGAAACATATTGAGCCCATCCTATCGGAATCCGGTGTTGAGCCGGTAGCTAAGGTGTTAATGGGAACTGTAAAAGGGGATCTACACGATATCGGAAAAAACCTTTGTATCATGATGTTGCGTGGCTCGGGTTTTGAGGTAGTTGACCTTGGCGTTGATACGTCAGAAGACGAGTTTATCGATGCACTAGAGGAACATAAGGCTTCAATACTTGGCATGTCCGCTTTATTGACGACCACTATGCCGAACATGGGGAAAACTATTGAGGCACTGATCGATGCTGATTTGCGTGATGATGTAATGGTTATGGTGGGGGGCGCCCCAGTCACTCAGGAATTCGCCGACGATATGGGCGCTGACGGTTATGGCAAGGATGCATTATCCTGTGTAAGCCTGGCGAGAAAATTGGCTGAGGAGGGAGCCTGATCGCACCTTTAGTCCTATGGCAAAACTCGACCCCGAGGAAGCACAAAAGCGTATAGATCGCATTTCAGAGATATTTTCTGAAATAGTTTCTCATGCTGAGACCCTGTCTCAGCTCCGGTGCCCCTATAGGAATCGGAACGATCATTGTACCGCCGAATTTCGTTGCCGAAATCAAAGGGCACCTGCTGTGGAGGGCACTCTGCACGGTTGCAGCCATGATGGAAATTTCGATTATCGCAATGCCTGGGAATCTCGGCCGTTGGAGCACGAGCGAATTAAAGAGAAAGTCCGAGACATTCGCAAACACGCGGCTCGGCGAAGAAACCAAGTGCGGCACAAAAAATAAAGCAAAAAAGACAAGGAAAACTTCATGCCTGTGCACCCTGTCGATCCTGATTCATACATTGCCATCGGCGAGAACATTCACACCACTCGGGTGTTGCTACGCAAGGGCAAAAGGATTGATGTGGAGGACGAAAGTGAAGTTATTAAATATGAGACGGTTGACGGTTTGATTCGCAGCTTGCCTATTCCAGAAACTGTGAAAAGAACCCAGGATTATGATGAGGGTAGGGTTAAACATGTAAAATTGGCTCTTGCCGCTGCGATGGAGGGGAGCGGCAAGGAAGCTGATCTTGGCCTCGATTATCTGCGCAGTTTAGCGGTCGATCAGGAGCGAGCGGGTGCAACCTTTCTTGATATCAATGTTGACGAATATTCCCTGAATATTGGAAAGCAACAGGACGCAATGAAGTGGTTGGTGACCGCGGTACAAGAAATGAGTAACTTGCCAATTTCTATAGATTCATCAGATGTTGAAGTTATTCGCGCGGGGCTTGAGGCTTGTAGGAAAAAGAGCGTCCGTCCGCTTCTTAATTCAGCCTCGCTTGAACGTCTAGACGCGCTTGATCTGGCGCTCACACACGAAGCGGAGTTAGTGGTGACAGCGGCTGGTGAGTCCGGCATGCCAGCCGGCACTTCAGAGCGGGTTACAAATGCTTCACGAATGATTGATGCTGCCTTGGTAAAAGGATTTTCGCTCAGCAATATTCATGTCGACCCGTTGGTTTTTCCGATATCTGTAGACGGGGAGTTCGGCCTGCACTGTCTCAATGCCATTCGTGAGTTGCGCGCGAAATACGGACCTGAAATGCACATCACAGGTGGTATGAGCAATGTATCGTTTGGCATTCCGGGCCGAAAAATTGTAAATGACGCATTTGTCAATCTTGCGGTCGCTGCCGGTGCCGATGGCGGGATCATTGATCCGGTTCTCTCTCCTCCAGGTGAAATATTTAAAATGGACCGCGACAGCTTGGGCTATCGCCTTGCCGAAGATATGCTCCTTGGCAAGGACGAGCACTGCAAAAAATATATTCTCGCGTGGCGTAAAGGCGAAATGAAGAAGTAGGTGCGGTGTGAGCAGAGAAGCTGTCTATCGAAATTACAGCCGCAAAGAACTGGATATCCAATATAACAACCGATTGCGTTATCCGGAGTACACCAAGTATTTTGCCGATTGGGCAAAATGGAGCGAGGAAACGCGCAATAACTTGCCCTGTCATTGCAATATTCCCTATGGTGAATTGCCGTGCGAAACGCTGGATGTCTTTCCGGCAGAAGAGTGTAATGCACCCGTTCAAGTCATGGTGCATGGTGGCTATTGGTATTCGCTTGACAAGTATGATGACAGCTTTGTTGCCGAGGGAATGCGGCCAAACGGCGTTACCACTGTGGTAATCAACTACGGCCTAGCACCGGTATATGGCATGGATGAGATGGTTCGTCAGAACCGCAAAGCCATTGCCTGGTTATGGCGCAATGCTGACGAGTTCGGTGCTGATCGTGACCGCATCTACACCGTTGGCCAATCTGCCGGCGGGCATCTTTCGGTAATGCTTATGGCTACCGATTGGCCCGCCATAGGGAGTGATCTGCCAGCGGGCCTGATTAAAGGTGGTGCTTCAATCTCAGGAATATACGACCTTGAGCCAATCCGTCTGTGCTATTTGAATGACAAGGTGCGCATGGACAAAGACGTTGCACGTCGCAATTCTCCGCTATACCAAATTTATCCAGTATCACTTCCGCTGATTCTGGTGTCAGGAGATATTGAATCCGATGAATATGCGCGCCAAGCAAAAGAGATGGAGGATCTCTGGGATAGCCTTGGCTACCCCGTTGAGAATTTAACATTGCCAGGCTTCAACCATTTCAGCATCGCCCATCAACTCAAGGACCCGGACAGCGTCCTGACGCATGCATTGTTGCGGCAAATGGATTTGGGTGGCATGGGGTTATAAGCGATTGATCCGCCTGATCGGACAGCGGAGATATGCTATGCCATCGTTACTTGCAAAATTTAATCCAATTTCGAAATATATTTACAAATATCCAGTTCATAAGGGTATGCCGGAGACCCCGTTGATTGTTTCCTTTTGCTGCTCCAAAGACAACAAACTAAAACTACAATTGTTGCTGAAGTTAAACGCCCGAGATTCTCGAATTGCTGAACGAAGGGTTGCGAATTAATCGTAGATTTGGGTGATCATGGCGTCGTTAAGTTCACTGCCAATGCGTCCCATTTCGAGTATGATGTCAAAATGATGAAAACCTGAAATAGGCTTGAATTGCACCTGTCCGCCCTTGTTTTGCCAGGCTTTGGCATATTCGCGGGATTGGCGGAGAAATTCGTCCGTTTCACCGGCTCCTACCGCAGTTATAAGTCGCGGGCAGTCCTCTGGGAGGAAATTAATCGGACTGTTCCGGAGTGCTGATTCGCGATCTAATTTGATATCATCATTAATACTCGTTTTGATTAGTGGCACGAGATCAAATATGCCGCTAATGGCGATGCCGCCGGCGAGGTGCAGATCCTTAGCACCTCGCTGGGACCAATTAGTGGATAGCATCATAGCCGTCAGGTGTCCGCCTGCCGAATGGCCGCTGATATGTATACGGTTAGGGTCACCACCAAAATTTTCGGCGTTACGATGGACCCAAAGAACTGCTTCCCGACACTGCTCGCCAATGCCGTCGAGAGAAATTTCTGGCGCCAGAGCATAATTGATGGAAACAAATACTATGCTGGCATTGCTGAGTCCGATCGCTGGATATGAGAACAATCCTTTGTCCATGGCGCGCCAATAACCCCCATGAATAAAGAGGCAAACTGGATTTAAACCATTAGCCTGAGGAAATATGTCGAGAGACATATTGGGGCCGTTGCCATACGATAAATCAAGTTCACAAGGAATATCGTGGCGGGCTTTTTCGCTTTCTTCGCGGTATTGCTCAAAATATGTCTCAAAATCCGGATGGCGTTCTCTAAGATTATAATTGCTCTCAAAATACGGATCGTGATTAATCATTAAGTTATTTCCTTTGTTGTGGAATTCTGTTCAATACCCCGCTGGGAATTTGCGTATTTTATAAATAATTTCCGCTGACTTCCTCAAGGCGGATTTTTCTTGATTTTTATAACTGTCTCTTTAAACGGGGCGGTGCAAACTCAAAGAAATTCAACTTTACCTGAACAGTTTGTTCTCAAAAATAATAGAAATCTCGCGCTAAATTTTAAAACTTATCTATTAATTGATGTTCGGTCAGTGTGTTTCTTGCTGAATCGGGTATGCTTGGGACGTTGCTAATTTTTAAAAGTACAAACCAAGAGTTTAGTGTGAGCGAATACGTGGTGGTGGTGTGCGGACCGTTAATTTGTTGCGCATGCTCACTGGCATTTTGGTTTCCGGAATATCGCCGTCCTCGCTGTCATAATATGATGATAGAAACGACAGCACATCGCCAGCATTCTCCGGTGTTAGATGGCTAAAGCGAAGACCGTGCTTTCCCGGCGAGCGAAAGGCTACATTGCATGGGCTTTTACAGCCGTTCAGGCAATGTACGGCACGTAGGGTAGAATTTTTTGGACTGCGTGAAAGGTCAACTTCCCTTTTTATGGCTTCGAATAAAAATTCGCCCTGCCTTTTGCCATCACGTTCGCGCTTTGCTTCGCTCCAAACGCAGGAGCGGCAAATATAAAGGGTGACGGGTTGCCGCTTACATGAAGTCCTTTTTGAGTTATGTTTGGCCCTCGCCATAATTCTTGATTGCTCCGTTCGATTTGTTTGCCAAGCAACGTTCAGCAATAATAAAAATTCAGTAGCGCGGCGTTTACCTCAGAAGGTTTCTCAATAGGTGTCCAGTGTCCACATCCTTCAAGAACCAGAACATTTGAACGTTTGATCTTTAGGGAAAGCTTTTGCACAGCGGTGGGAGGTGCCACGCCGTCCTCGTCACCAGTGATGAGCAATGTCGGACATTTTATTCTGGACAGGTCGGCAGATTTCGCCGCTGCAAGTGCTTCGCAGGTGCGAGCATAGCCCTCAGGGTTTTGTCCCATGAGAATTTCACGGACATATGCGGCGACTGCCGGTTGGTGAATCCGTGAATGGGTTGAAAGCGCAACCTGCACCAAGTTGTCAGCAATTCCAGTCATACCATCGGCACGAGCTGCTTTAGCTCGGTCTCTAATCGCGCCGCGTGCCTGTTGGGGTGGTTCCGCCAAAGGACCAAGTAGTGCCATGCTCTTTACTCGGGAGGGACTGGTCGCAGCGAGGTGCTGACAAACGATGGTGCCCATAGAATGGCCAAGAAAATGGGCAGACTTGATATTAAGTTTGTCCATCAACTTCGACACATCCTTGACTAAGGTAGTGATCGAAATCTTACTTTTCGAAGGTGAGCGCCCGGACCCCTCCATATCGGGACGGATTACTTGGAACGAACGCGACAGCAAGGCAGCTTGTGGATACCAAGCGTTGGACGTTCCGCCAAGCCCATGAACCATGATCATTGCCTCACCTTCGCCATGTTGCTCTACCGAAAGCAACTTGTTATTGATTTTCATCATAGATTTTGTACCTCCTTGCGGGTACTCGACTTTCCGTTAGGCGATCGTGTTTTCCAACGTACCGAGTCCGTCAATTTGGATTTTCACGTTGTCGCCTGATGAAAGAAAGCGTGGCGGATCGAAGCCTATGCCGACGCCGGCGGGCGTGCCAGTAGATATAATGTCACCCGCCTCCAGACGAATACCCGCCGATATTGTTTCAATCAAGGTTGGAATATCAAAAATGAGATCTTGTGTATTGGCCTCTTGGCGCAGCTCGCCATTGATCCAGCAGCGAATATTTAGGTTCTCCGGTTCAATTTCGTCCGCAGTCGCGATCCAGGGTCCCATGGGGCAAGTTCCATCTAGCGACTTTCCGATGAACCATTGGCGGTGCTTTAACTGGAGATCTCGGGCGGTCACATCATTCGTGATCGTATAGCCAAAAACATGTCCGTAAGCCTCGGTCTTACTGATGTTACGTCCACCAATTCCAATCACGACGGCAAGTTCGGCCTCATAATCCAACTGTGTGCTTAACGCTATATGGGATGGCACATATTCGCCCGATGCGGTGACGGTTGTTGGAGCTTTAGTGAAAACAATTGGGCTGTCAGGAACATTATCGCCACGTTTGCTAGTGGCATCGAAACCGCTCTGGGTAAATTCCTGGGCATGTTCAAAATAATTTTTGCCGACACAAAATATGTTTTTGGTCGGCCGTGGTATTGGGGCCAATAATTTAACACTGTCAAGCGATACGCCGTTCTTTTGCGTGGCTAGTTCATGACTGGCTGTCGGATTTTCTTCGATAAGCTTCGTCATATCGCCAGCAAATGCTTCGCTTTTCTTGAGGCGGTGGATTGTCCTGGACGTCGGATCGATGATGCCCAAGGCACGCACACCGGCCAATTCATATGAGACAAGTTTCATGTTTTTTCTTTGCTCTTGGGGTCTTGCGACAGAAATAGCTTCAGCGGGATAAATGCCCTGCTTCCTACGAAGCGTCAACCGTCACAGGCCATGGACCGTATAGTTCTCGTGCCATATTGTTGGCGATACGGTTCATTGGACCGCACCACCACGGCTATGGTGAAATATACCCAACGCAAAAATGCAGGATGCTTTACTGGTGGAATTTGGATCTGTCTAGCCTAGGATTAATCCGTCAGCTATTCCGATGTCATAAATAAGCCAGGCTCCAATCCCAGCTGTTACCGTGCCTGTGACAGCGTGGAGTAAATTATGAGCCCAGGTGAGACTTTTCGAGAGTTTTAGCAGTGGAAGTGAAATTGCAATTGAGAGTAGAGCCATGCCAACCATGGTGCCAATTCCGAATAGCGCCATATAGAGGAGCGCCGGCCATAGGGAGTTGAATTCGCCAAGAGTAAGCAAGATTAGTGCTGCTGAGCCAGCCATGCCGTGCACTAGGCCAACGATGAAGGCACGTGAACGCATGTTCGTGTGACGATGCTCATGAACTGAACGATGGTGATCAGCTTCACCAGCGTGGGAGTGAGCGTGAAAATGCGTTACCCCGCCTTCATGCCGGTGAGCATGAAAATGAATACGCTCTCGAATCAGTCGTCGGATAACATCATAGCCGAGCCAGACCAACATAATACCGACGCCCAATTCTAGGTATTGGACAATTAGCTCCGGCATCGCCAAGTCTAGACCGATAACTACAGAACCAATGGTGAAAAGCATTAATGTGTGGCCGAGGCCCCATGCGGCAGCAAGCCGAGCAATAGCGGGCAGGCTTTTAGAGCGGGTTGTCAGAGAGGCGACAGCAGCAATATGATCGGCTTCCAGCGCATGCCGTAAGCCGATCATGAATCCCAAAAGGAGAACAGAGCCCATTGCTTCAAGTCATATTTTGTTGTTTTCTAATGACCGTTTGTGCCTCTGACGAGGCAAGAAATCAATGCCTCCGAGTGCCTTTGCAAACAATTGTCGCACGACCCTAGTGCGGTGGAGAGTAGGACGCAAATTCCTCGCTGTTGAACTATTAGGTCGCCAATTTAGAGTCTAGCGGCAGCACCGTGTGTTCGGGTGATTGGATTGTCTGCGATGGGCCAATGGAGTATCGCTGCCATAACGCCAAGGGCCATAGCTACGATCCAGACCAAATCATAGGTGCCAGTCACATCAAAGACATAGCCGCCAAGCCAGGCACCGAGAAAGCCGCCAATTTGGTGACTAAAAAATACTATACCATAAAGGGCGCCAAGATATCTTGGGCCAAATATCCTTGCCACCAAGCCGCTCGTTAGAGGCACGGTACCCAACCATAGAAAGCCTATCAAAGCAGCAAATATTAAAACCGAAGTTTGCGTAATAGGAAATATTAGAAAGCCGCCAATGACGATACTTCTCGCCAAATAATATAAGCTAAGAACATGTTTTTGCCGGTACTTTCCGCCCAGCCAACCTGAGGAGAGAGTGCCCAGTATATTAAACAGCCCAATCAGTGCGATAGCGGTTGCGCCGAGCATCCCCGGCATTTCGTGATCGGTCAAGAAAGGTGGAAGATGGGTTGCGATGAAGGATACATGGAAACCGCAGACAAAAAATCCTCCACACAACAACCAATAACCGGGATGCCGAGATGCCTCGGCAAGCGCTGTTCTCAGGCTGGTAGCCGAAACCGTGTCCGCCACACTTTTACCCCTGACACCAAGCGCGAGTGGTATGATCAAAGCAGCGATCGCCGCCATTACGAGGAAAGCGCTCACCCACCCAATATTGTCGATCAGGCCGCCGGAGATTGGAGCCATGACCAGCTGGCCAGACGATCCGCCAGCGCTCGCAATGCCTAGCGCCATGCTGCGCTTTTCCGGTGTAAAGGCGCGTCCAACAGGGCCAAGCACCACAGCAAATCCTGCTGCGCTAGTGCCGAGCCCAACCAGAACGCCAGCGCCACCATGAAGCGCCCAGGGCTCCGAAGCGTTGGCCATTAATAAAAGGCCGCCAACATAGAAGAATCCCCCGAGCACTGCGATCCGGCCAGCACCATATCTGTCCGCCAATCCTCCAAAAATTGGTTGGCTTGCACCCCAGACGAGCATTTGAATTGCAATGGCAAGGGAATAGACGTGGCGCGGCAATTCAAGATCTAGGCTCATCGGTTCTAGGAACAGGCCAAACGTGTTGCGCATGCCCATGCCAATTAAAAGGATTAGGCCACCACACGTGACCAGTACCCAGGGGGACGGTAAGCGGAGAGATCCTGTCAACATATCCTGTCGGACCCGAAGGTTGCTAAACCAAGCGGCGTGAACATGGATGCATTATTCGCTAAGCTGGGTGGAGTGCTCGCGAAATAGAGAGACCAATACGTCTGTTGTCACTATGCCGGGTAGGCTGATGCGATTGTCAATTACGAAGGTAGGAACGGAATTAATTGCCAAGACATCGCGTCCAATTTGAAGTTGTTCTTCACATGTATAGCTATGGGAGCGGTTGTCCAGTGCAGCACGAAACTTTTTTTCGTCCAAGCCAATTTCTTTGGCGCAGCCGCTCAACACATCAGCGTTTCCAATATCTAGCTCGTCTTGGAAAAAAGCGGTAAACATACGGTGATTATACACGTCGACTTTTCCTTGTGCGCGTGCTTCCAGGGCGCCCTCAAAGGCAAGCCGTGTGTAGGGCTGGGGCGAAACTCGCGGCAGGATGATTGGTACGCCTAAGCGCTCAGCCATCGGATAGACCGAATCCCGCCAATTCGTTTTCAGGTAGTCTCCTTCTGGCTTAAGCGTCGGCATCGGATAGGGGCGCAGTTCGAATGGCATCCATTCCACTTCGACTGCGTCCCCCACTCTCTTGACCGCTTCATTCAACGGACCTTCTGCTAAAAAACAAAAGGGACAAACGTAATCCGAGAATACTTGAACCTTCAAAGTCATTTCAAATTAGTTGACGCAGGACGTCTTCGAGAAATGTCGTTATTTGTTCGGTCTGATTTTTCATTTTGGTCACGGGTGGCTCAATTTGCAGAACATGATCACGATTGCCGCGTAAGGAGGACACTAAGTCGCACAGGATGCGGAGGGGAAGTATCTAGTTTGCTTCGGCGCTTGCAGGTTTCTTGATAGCTCGGCCTCGTAACATTTCAAAGCCTTGTAGGCAACGCTAGCCGTACGCATAGCCGGTAACCTCATAGGTCAAACGCAATCGCAAATGCGCTTCTGGCAATAAGATTTGATCGCTGCCACCAAAGCCATATCACAAAGAGTTAGGATATTTCATTTTTTTGGTTGGGTTATAATAATTTCTAGTTCGGATTGTTCATGCGACATACAATTGGACTTGTTGGGCAAGAACTTGGTCTGTGCATGTGTTGATTTGGCAAAACTTGAATTGACGACATGAGCTACCTTAGGGCCGTTTTGTTGTTGCCAATCCTCAGACTTGGCAACCTATAACAGGTTTCCGTTTCTTGGAGGGTACTTGTCGTTGGTACCCATGAGGAAAGCTTGCCGCGATGGCCAAGTTGAAAAAATGGACCAGAATATAGCTCCTAAACTACTATATCTCGTTGTCAATCAGGTCGGGCATACCGTATACATGAGTTTATCCTGCGGAGAGTATTTATGCCTGAGGTACTGGATTTATTTGGTTTCGCTACTGACGAGGCGGGTGGCATGACTGTCGATAGGGAAGCTGAAGCAGTTAAAAATGGCAAAAAACCGCCAGGCAGCGGAGTGCGCAGTAAGAAAATGGATGCCTTTGGATCATCTAAAGTTAACGGTGAGTACACTGCAGATGATATCGAGGTCCTTGAAGGGCTTGAGCCGGTGCGTCGCCGCCCTGGTATGTACGTGGGCGGGACGGACTCGCACGCGCTCCATCATTTATTGGCCGAGGTACTCGACAACTCGATGGACGAAGCGATTGCGGGGCATGCGAGCTGGATCGATCTGAGCCTCAACGCAGACGGTTCTGCTAGTGTGCGCGACAACGGCAGAGGTATTCCGATCGACCCACATCCAAAATTCAAAAATTTGTCGGCGCTTGAGGTCATTTTGACAACACTGCATTCCGGCGGAAAGTTCGGCAACAAAGTTTATGCTACCTCTGGTGGACTACATGGCGTGGGGCTGTCGGTGGTCAACGCGCTCTCCGATACTCTCACCGTCGAGGTGGCGCGAGGCAAGAAATTGTGGCGCCAGTCATATTCTCGCGGTGTTGCCAGAGAAAAGTTGAGGCCTGAGGGCGAAGTGAAGAATCGCCGGGGCACATCGATCACGTTTCATCCAGATCCTGATATATTTGGTGAAGATATTGCATTTAAGCCGAGTACGGTTTTCCGAATGGCGCGTGGTAAAGCGTATCTTTTTCGCGGCGTGCAAATTCGTTGGTCCTGTGCTGCTCCGTTGCTGGAAGCAAAATCAAACATTCCTGAAAAAGAAATTTTGCATTTTCCGCGTGGACTCAACGATTTTCTTTCGGTGGAAGTAGGTAGACGGGCAACGGTTACAAAGCAGTCTTTCACCGGCGAAGCGAAACTCAATGACGGCTCTGGTCGGGTTGAATGGGCTATTGCTTGGCCGGAAGACGAGGATGGTTTCTTTTCATCTCATTGCAACACCGTTGCCACGCCTGGCGGAGGTACTCATGAGGCAGGACTACGTTCGGGGTTGTTACGCGGCTTAAAGGCTTATGGCGAATTGGTTGGCAACCGCCGTGTGCAACAACTCAGTTCTGAAGATGTCACTGGCGCGGCGTGTATGGTTCTTTCAGTATTCCTGAAGGATCCGCAGTTCCAAGGGCAGACCAAGGATAAACTGACCAATGCAGAAGCTAGTCGTCTCGTAGAGGCGGTGTTACGAGATCACTTCGACCATTGGCTCTCCGCAGACCCAGCCACAGCAAATTTATTATTGGCCTATGCGTTAGAGCGCTCAGAAGAGCGTTTGCGCCGGCGCAAGGAGAAAGAGGTCAAACGCAAAACGGCGACACGTAAAACCCGTTTACCCGGTAAACTGGCCGATTGCAGCGAAAAAGGCGCAGTAGGTACAGAACTTTTTCTTGTCGAGGGCGATTCCGCAGGCGGTTCTGCCAAGCAGGCGAGGGAGCGGAAAACGCAGGCTGTTCTTCCGCTCCGCGGTAAGATCCTCAACGTTGTTAGCGCCAGCAACGACAAGCTCCAGGCCAATCAGGAATTGAATGACATTTCCCAAGCACTTGGCTGTGGTACGCGTGGACGTTATGAAGAATCAGCCTTGCGTTATGAGCGTGTAGTGATCATGACGGATGCCGATGTTGATGGTGCCCATATCGCATCGCTTCTGATGACATATTTTTATCATGAGATGCCGCAACTGATTTCCAACGGTCATTTATATCTCGCCCAACCACCTCTCTATCGCCTGTCTAAGGGAGGAAAGACACTGTATGCGCGCGACGAAGTTCATCGCGATGAATTGATGCGCAAGGAATTTAACGGACGGGGCAAGGTCGACATCAGCCGCTTCAAAGGGTTGGGCGAAATGCCGGCTGTGCAGCTGCGCGAAACCACCATGAATATCAAACACCGTACCTTACTCAAGGTCGCGATTCCGAAGGGCGAAGAAAAGGAAACCGCGCGACGGGTAGAAAACCTGATGGGGCGAAAACCTGAAACGCGTTTCGCATTTATCCGGGAACAGGCCGGGTTTGTTTCAAACCTGGATATATAGCGTCTATTTGGGCTCTTTTTTTTAGAAAATATATAAATTTAGATCGGGGTTGGCATTTCGGCGCGATATAGGTTAATCCTTGCCGCGCCGCGTTCGGAGCGGCTGTGACAGGCGAGCTCAATGGTCTCAAAACATCTCGCAAGGCTTTGCTAGGTGACATTTCCGATAATGAACACTCTAACCAGTGTAGTTTCTGCGGTGCAATATCAGCAGGGTGGGTTTGATTGTTAAACTTTTCATCCCAGGCTGGCCGGAGCGCTGAGCAACGGTGACAAACGATTCGCCAAGTTTTTCCGATTTAGGCCTAAGCCCTGAACTACTGAAGGCGATTGGGGATGCGGGCTATGAACAGCCGACGCCAATACAGAAAAAATCTATACCACTTGTTCTCATGGGACGGGATTTGCTTGGCTGCGCGCAGACTGGTACCGGAAAGACTGCTTCATTTTCTCTACCTATCATTGATATTCTATCTGAGGGTCGTGCCCGGGCCCGCATGCCGCGCGCACTCGTTTTATCGCCGACACGGGAATTAGCGCTGCAGATATCCGATAACTTTACGATCTACAATAAATTCCACGAGCTTGGCCAGGCGGTATTAATTGGCGGCGAATCCATGCCAGATCAGGATCGTGCTATTGCTAAAGACCCTGACGTGATCATCGCAACCCCTGGCCGTCTCATCGATATGTTTGAGCGAGGTAAGGTTATGTTGGGCGGTATCAAGATCCTGGTGATCGACGAGGCCGACCGAATGCTTGACATGGGGTTTATTCCTGATGTTCGGCGTATTATCGATATATTGCCCCGTATTCGTCAGACGTTGTTTTTTTCCGCGACCATGGGCGCTGAAATTCGCGCGCTTGCCGACGATTTTCTAATTAACCCTAAGGAGGTTAGCGTTGCGCCGCCGGCATCGATCGCCCAAGGCGTAAAGCACAGTATGATCTCGGTACCAAAATCTCCCAAGGAAAAACGCGCGGCGCTTCGGAAGGTGATGGCGGGTGAGGATGTGCAAAGCGCGCTTGTATTCTGCAATCGCAAAAAAGACATCACTATTCTGCGTAACTCACTAAAGCGGCATGGTTTGGAGGCCGAAGAATTGCATGGCGATATGGCGCAGCATCTTCGTACTGAAACTCTCTCTGCCTACAAGGCAGGAGATATCAAGCTGCTAGTGTGCAGCGACGTTGCGGGACGTGGGCTGGATATTGAGGGGGTCTCTCACGTCTTCAATTTTGACGTCCCGAACAACGCGGAATCGTATGTCCATCGCATAGGCCGAACCGGCCGCGCTGGTCGTGAAGGTAGGGCAATAACTCTGGTGACATCAGAAGACGCTAAATATGTCGATGCGATTCTTAAGCTGATTAAGACTGACGTGCCCATACAACCACTGAGCGGAAATGATGCTTCACCAGAATATTCCGCGCAGACGTCGGTGCCGGACTACGGTGAGGCGTTGGAGACCGGCAAGAAGCAAGGTGTGCGCCATTCAAAATCAAATAAAGATACTAATGCAAAAAATCCTGCGTCTCGAGGCCGTAACGGAAAACCTACCCGCACCCGGTCTAAGCGACAAGATCGCGGTGAAAATAGCAGCCATGCTGAAAGCGGAGATGGTGAAAAAGTGATTGGCATGGGAGATCATTTTCCCGATTTTTTACGCGAGCCTGTAAGGCCGAAACGGGGTGGCAGTCGTTGAGAGAGCTCATTGTGATAGTGAAATACGAACCGGCCAAATTCCGATCCCGCCAAAACAGCGGTGCTGGCAGGAAGATAGTGGCATTTTCGAAAGCAAGGTTATCGCTTATTCTCCTATAATCTTGACCAGGATGCGTTTATTCCGCAGCCCATCAAACTCACCATAGAAAATCTGTTCCCAGGTGCCGAAATCGAGTTTGCCATCAGTCAGAGCCATCACGACTTCTAGCCCCATACCTGCCGCTTGGTACGGGCGTCCGCATTTTCCTCGACAGTATCGTTGTGCCGGTACTGCAAGATCGGCGCGTGAGGAATGAGCTTTTTAAGAAATTCGTTATAGTCCTAGTGTCGACCAGCGTAATCGCCATTGATGAAAATAGAAGACGAGATGTGCATTGGATTAACCAGCACTAGTCCATCAGCAATACCTTTCCCCGCAATACAATCGCAGACCGCCGAGGTTATATTCACGAAGGCCATGCTTTCGGGGATATTGATGACCAGTTCCTTACGATAGGATTTAATGGTGGCTTAGAACTAAGTAAACAAGGTTAGAACACCGGTATAGGTATAGAGTCGGCGGTGCGAAATCTCGCCATTACAGAAAAATCCGACCAACGGCACGTCGCCTAGTTCACGTTCGATAATTTTTAATTCCTGCGAGGTGTTGCCAAACATATTGGGGCCGCGTGCGAGACAGGTAAAATAGACCGCACCCTTGGGCGTAAGGTCGGTTCGTCTTTTAAGATCATCCAGCATGCGCACAAGATCGGCCTCCGCCGCCTCCGCGTCACGACGACAGAACTGGATTGACTGACCGCTCTCGACAATTTCGCCAATGGCCAGCATTTTTTGCTCTAGATCGATGCCCACAAGGTTGCGTACGAGATAATCTCCGGTATCGGAATTGGCGATGGGTAGTGCAGCAAATATATAGCCTTCGATCCGTTGTAAATCGCGAGCCAGCAATTCCCCAATATCCTCCTTGAAAACGTCGAGGGCTGGGCGACCATCTAGCTCAATCAATACATTTTGGTTACAAGCTGTAATCTGGTGGCGCAATCCGATTGGCATGCAGCTTTGGCTGAGCGCTGTGGAGACGGGTACATTTCCGGCCAACACCAAGCCGGACACGCCGCCATCGCACACTTCACCTGAGATCTGTGAGAGTGGCCCACGGGAGGACGTCAGTCCGCCGACGAGAAACCCGTTCAACTGGTCGGCAAGACCTGAGATGATGTCGGGAATAGCTCCATTGCGTGGGTCGGCGTGGACGATTGCGAAACAACTTTCTTGTTGGCTGGACCAAACGGAAATTTCTTCGGAGAGCGGCTTCAGGTTTTTGGTACCTTCCAGAAGACGATAACTGTTTTCCTCCACCTCGGTAATTAGAATGGCGATTGCTGGTTCGTCGAAATATTCCTGACCTGTGGCGCAAATTCCCATGCCGACGCTTCCTACCCAATCACGAACGCCCGTTTGCTCGCGGAGGAAGGCGAGGATATCCTCGGTATCAGCTGCGATATTGTCAGTCAGATAGAGAAGGCCAATTTGTGCGTAGCCGGTCCGTTGCTCCGGGCGCTTAATTTCCGCGAGGCATTGCTCGGCAGTTGACTTCCAATCGGCGCCAGAAGAGTGGGCAAGTGTGTATCTATCCATTACGATTTTTTAGCCAGCTAGCGTTCCATCTCGGTGATAAGCAGCAAGTCCAACGTGAGGCTAACATATCCAAGATGCTGCTATCCATTGCTCATCACATTCTTCTGGATGCAAATTTCTGCCATCATCGCCGTGCCGCTGGATTTATCCACTTCGATGCAGGGAACTTACTATAGCTTCAGGCTCTAATTTGCGGATTTCGAGCCATTTTTTAAGCTGATAAACCTAGCTTATAAAACTAGGATCAGTATCGAGGGCATCGATATTGATTACATCAAGATATTTGTTGCACTTGGTTTCCAAAAGAATATGTCAAAGTTTGAGCGTATACTTGGCATCCATTTGTGATCTGTACCGCACCGTAAGCGAAACACCGCCCCCGCTTCACAACAAACATGCATGCCATTATGAGTAAATTCGAACTTTTGTCCGTCGCGCAAATGTACGCCACTGATGCTGCTGCCATCGAGGCAGGGGTGCCGGGAATCAAATTGATGGAGAATGCGGGTCAGGCTGTTGTTCGTGAAATCCGCAAGCGCTGGCAGCCATGTTCAGTCGCAGTTTTGTGCGGTCCAGGAAACAATGGCGGTGACGGATTTGTGGTTGCTCGATTACTGAAGGATGCGGGATGGCAGGTGCGTTTGGCGCTGTTGGGAAAGGTAAATCGGTTAGTGGGAGATGCCGCTATCGCGGCAAAGATGTGGCAGGGCAAGACCGAAACGTTGCGTACCGAACTCATAGATGATGCCGAACTCGTGGTTGATGCTTTGTTCGGCGTGGGTCTTAGTCGTGCCGTCGATGGTACTGTCCGCAATGTGGTCGAGGCGATCAATGTTCGCGGTCTGCCTTGCGTATCGGTTGATATACCGAGCGGAGTGCATGGTGATAGCGGACGCATCCTTGGCTCAGCGCCCCGGGCGCGACTCACCGTAACTTTTTGCCGACGTAAACCGGGGCATCTTCTCTTACCCGGACGAACTTACGCCGGTGAGGTTATATGCGCAGATATAGGTATTCCCAACTTGGTTATAGGTCAAAAAAACCTCGTTTTGCACGAAAACAGCCCTTCAGCATGGCTGGGAAGCTATCCGTGGCCTAGTCCCGAAGGACACAAATATGACCGAGGTCACGCCTTGGTGATAGGTGGAGAAGCCTTTGAATCAGGTGCTGCACGTCTAGCCGCGCGCGGTGCGCTTAGAATCGGTGCGGGCCTAGTAACAGTCATGGCACCTAGATCAGCGCTTGATGTTTACAGCGCACAATTAACCGCTGTGATGCTGTCGCCGCTCGATAATCTCGGGGCGCAATTGCAAGACGAGCGGAAAAACGCCATTTTAATCGGACCCGGCTGTGGTGTCGGGCCTGATACAGCTGCAAGGGTTTCACAAATTCTTGCTGCAAAGAGAGCTTGTGTGCTTGATGCGGATGCACTTACTTCTTTTAAAGGTATCCAAAAACAACTATTTAGAGATCTTCATTCAGAAACAGTATTAACCCCTCATCAGGGTGAATTTAGCAGACTATTTGGTCTGGACAAAGACGAGAATGGTGCTTTCGACAAGGTGGCGCGCGCGCGTGTGGCGGCGCGGCAATGTGGCGCGGTCATTGTTTATAAAGGTAGCGATACGGTGATTGCCGCGCCTGATGGCCGTGCCGCAATTAACGTTAACGCGCCTGCCGAACTGGCAACGGCAGGGACGGGCGATGTTTTGGCAGGGTTCATTTTAGGACTTCTGGCTCAAGGCATGAATGCCTTCGATGCCGCTTGCGCCGGTACATGGTTACATGGCGCGTCTGCGAGCCGGTTCGGTGCCGGTCTTATCGCCGAAGATTTAGCAGATCTATTGCCCACTGAGCTTAAGTTTCTGAGGCGATTATCTGCATATGGACTGCATGGGTCATGACAATTTAGGCCTCGTCGGATGGCCTGCTTTAGTGCATTTTGGCGAGAATGTGAAACACATGGTGAGAGATTGTGAAGTAGACGCGAATAGGTTTCATGGGAAAGGGGCGGATTCGATATGTCGCTTGAAAATATGGAGAGTATCTAGAGATAAATTACTGCTTGCCTCGAAGTTTGTGATAGCGAAGTGTCGGTCAGCGGGCTGGCGGTCTTGAGTCCGCCTATCTGTTCCTTGGATACCGCAAGGGGAAAGGCCTATTGTTCCTTTCAACATAAACAAATTTTTCTTGCCGTGACGGAGAAGATAAAAGCGGTTTTTCCTACTTGTTATTGCCTTTCGGGGTGTTTCTTATGCTATATGGCTCCCGGCGGGGCGGCCGATAAGGGAAAATTTGTTAATCGCCATGAGGTGAGCACGCGCGGGCGTGGCGGAATTGGTAGACGCGCGTGGTTTAGGACCACGTGGTGAAAGCCGTGGGGGTTCGAGTCCCTTCGCCCGCACCACTTCTTTGTACGAGCGAATGGTCAGGTTTAAGAGGTCATTAAGCGGGACAGTTGGCACCAAGTAAACAGATCGAATAGCGAAGAACGGTGAATCATGCAGGTTAGTGAGACCCTCACGGAAGGGCTGAAGCGGGGATTAAAGATCGTCGTGCCGTCATCTGATGTAGAGGCAGAGATTGAAGAGCGATTGGTCGAGTTGAGCAAGACGGTAAAGATGAAAGGGTTCCGTCCGGGCAAGGTGCCGCTCTCCATCATCCGTCGACAATACCGGGCGGCAGTTATGGGAGAGGTTTTGGAGCGCACCATCCAGACCAGTTCACAAAACGTGATCGAAGAGCGTGAATTGCGCCCCGCAATGCAGCCGAAAATCGAGATTACAGACTACAGTGATGGCAATGATCTCGAATATACCATTGATCTAGAAATTCTCCCTGAAATCGAATTGGGCAATTTTTCAGATGTTTCGCTTATCCGTTTAGTGTGCGAGGTGGATGAAGAAAAGGTTGATGAGGGACTTAAGCGCATTGCTGATGCAGACAAGCAGTTCAGGGTTATTAAGGATGATCGCGGTGCAGAAGAGGGCGACGCGCTGCTCATTGATTTCAAGGGCACCATCGAGGGTGTGGAAGTGGACGGCACCTCGGCGGAAGATTTTGAAATCGAACTCGGCAGCGGTACCTTTATTCCCGGTTTCGAGGACCAACTGCTCTGGGTTAAGGCGGGCGAGCACAAGCAGGTCAATATTAATTTTCCAGACGATTATCCGCAGGAGGAGGCGGCAGGAAAGCCGGCGGTATTCGAGGTTGACGTTAAGGAAGTGCGTGAGCGCATCGAAACCGAGGTCGATGACGAAATGGCCAAGCGCCAGGGGCTTGATGATCTTGCTGCCTTGACGGAATTGGTGCGCGACCGTTTAAAACAACAGTTTGATGAGGCCTCCAAGGCAAGGTTGAAACGCTCCCTTTTAGATGATCTCGCGGGTCGCTATTCGTTTGAAGTTCCGAATGGAATGATCGATCAGGAATTTGAAACCATTTGGACCCAAATCACGCGAGATGTAGAACAATCCAAGTCGACCTTTGAAGAAGCTATGGAGCAAAGCGAAGACGAAGCAAAGAAAGAATATCGCCAAATTGCTGAGCGCCGCGTGCGGTTGGGGTTATTGCTCTCGGAAATCGGCCGTCAAAACGAAATTTCCATCGAGCGCGACGACCTTCTCAACGCGGCGCTTGAATCCGCGCGCGGATTTTCACAGCCACAACAAATTCTAGAATTTTACCGCACTAACCCAAATGCATTGGAACGGTTTCGCGCGCCCGTATTTGAGGACAAAGTCGTCGCTTTTCTAACTGAACTGGTGGATATCAAGGAAAGCGTGGTCGATGCGGAGGAATTGTTCCGTGATGTTGATGAAGAGGTTGAGGGAAAAAGGCAAAAAACGAACATAGAGAAGAAGGACGGCAAACCTGCAGTGAAGAAACCTGCGGCGAAGAAAAAGGCTGAGAAAAAACCGGCAGCAAAGAATGAGACCACCGGCGAGAAGACTACAAAGAAGAAGGCCGTGGCGAAGCGCAAGGGCAAGAATTCAAATAGCGGATCAAAAGCCGAGAATGTGGCGGGCAAGGCCTGACAAGACGAAGGGAAAAACAATTAGCCGAGAATTTAAGATAATTTTGATTCCGAAGCCTCCAAGGAGACAGTGCGGCAATGGCCGATATTTTTGATACCTACGCTAATACTTTGGTCCCTATGGTGGTCGAACAGACCAATCGGGGCGAACGCTCATACGACATTTTTTCGCGCCTGCTCAAGGAGCGTATTATTTTTCTGACCGGTGCAGTTCAGGACGATGTATCGAGCCTGATTACCGCGCAGCTCCTATTCCTCGAATCGGAAAATCCCAACAAAGATATTTCGCTTTATATCAACTCGCCAGGGGGCCTTGTGACTTCAGGCTTGGCAATTTACGACACTATTCAGTATATCCGGCCGGCGGTGGCAACCCTGTGCATCGGTCAGGCTGCTTCCATGGGGTCGCTTTTGCTAGCAGCAGGCGCCGAGGGCCAACGTTTTGCCCTACCAAATTCGAGGATCATGCTGCATCAGCCCTCTGGTGGCTTTCAGGGTCAGGCCACCGATATCGAGATTCACGCCAAGGAAATTCTTGACCTGCGCCGCAGGCTAAATGAAATCTACGTTCAACACACATCGCAAACTATAGATATTATTGAAACAAATCTTGAAAGAGACAAGTTTATGACGCCCGATGAGGCCAAGAAATTTGGTATCGTTGACGATGTCGTGGTTCACCGTGTTGTTACCGACGAATCAGACGATCTGTCTAAGGATAATCCAACTTAGCTTTCTTAATGTCCGGGGGGCGAGACCTATATATTGACCGTTGATCAAGACCGAAGTCCCAACAAATTGGGCTAGACAAACAGCACCAACGGGTGCGACTCTCGAATCGAATAAATGGTCATCGCGGAACGGCGTTGCTTTAATATGCGGAGCCAGACTAGGTGAGCGGCGCCAGCAAGGGCGCAGGTAACTGGAGTGGGCATGAACAAGTCCAGCGGTAACGACTCGAAAAATACGCTCTACTGCTCTTTTTGCGGAAAAAGTCAGCACGAGGTGCGCAAACTCATAGCGGGCCCCACGGTCTTTATTTGCGATGAGTGTGTTGAGCTCTGTATGGATATTATCCGTGAGGAGCACAAGAGTTCTCGTGTCAAGAGCCGTGATGGGGTTCCGGCGCCGTCAGAGATTTGTGAAGTGCTGCAGGACTATGTAATCGGCCAGGACCACGCTAAGCGAGTACTATCTGTAGCCGTACATAATCACTACAAACGGCTGGCCCACGGCGGTACCAGTAACGAGGTTGAGTTGGCGAAATCCAATATCTTGCTTATTGGCCCTACGGGTTGTGGGAAAACGTTACTCGCCCAAACCCTCGCCCGTATTCTTGATGTGCCCTTTACGATGGCTGATGCAACAACTCTGACGGAAGCCGGCTATGTTGGCGAGGATGTGGAAAACATCATTCTTAAGCTTTTGCAGTCGGCTGATTACAATGTTGAGCGCGCACAGCGTGGTATCGTCTATCTCGACGAAGTCGACAAGATCGCGCGCAAGTCTGACAACCCATCGATCACGCGTGATGTCTCGGGTGAAGGCGTGCAACAAGCGTTGCTAAAGATTATGGAAGGTACCATTGCTTCGGTGCCGCCTCAGGGCGGACGAAAGCATCCGCAGCAAGAGTTCTTGCAAGTAGATACCACGAACATTCTCTTTATTTGTGGTGGTGCTTTCGCCGGATTAGAGAAAATCATCGCTCAGCGCGGCCGCGGCACCTCGATCGGTTTTGGTGCCGATGTGCGTGCACCAGAAGAACGTAAGACGGGCGAAATTCTGCGTGAAATCGAACCTGAGGATTTGCTGAAGTTTGGTCTGATCCCGGAATTTGTAGGCCGTCTGCCGGTAATCGCAACACTTGAAGACCTAGATGAAGCGGCGTTGATCGAGATTCTGGCTGCACCGAAGAATGCTTTGGTCAAGCAGTATCAAAAGCTGTTCGATATGGAAGACGTGGAATTGACCTTTGCTGACGACGCCCTGAGTGCTATCGCGCGCAAGGCGATCGCTCGTAAGACCGGAGCGCGTGGTCTGCGTTCCATTTTGGAGGGCATATTACTTGATTCGATGTTCGATCTGCCAAATTACAATACGGTGGAAGAAGTGGTTATCAATCGGGAAGTTGTAGAGGGTGGAGCGTTGCCATTGTTGATCTATGCAGAACGGACGGAAGACGCTAGTTCTTCGGCATCTTAGATTGGCCTTATCAAATGATTTAGAGGGCTTGATCGAATCAGTCAGGGTTCCCACCTTAAAGCCACGTGCCATACCTCTTATATCGGACGGCGCAAAAACATAACGAGAGTTGAAGGAAGCCGATGCAGCAAGCTATCGAACCTCAGAGCTACCCGGTGTTACCTTTGCGGGATATCGTCGTCTTCCCGCACATGATTGTACCGCTTTTTGTCGGTCGCGAAAAATCCGTGCGGGCGCTTGAGGATGTTATGAAGGACGATAAGCAGATCCTTTTAGTTGCTCAGAAAAATGCCTCCCAGGATGACCCGACCACTGATGACATTCACAGCGTGGGAACCATCGGCACAGTTCTGCAGTTGCTTAAATTACCTGACGGTACTGTGAAAGTTCTTGTTGAGGGCGGCATGCGTGCGCGCGTCATTGAGTTTTTAGACAATGAGGAATTTTTTCAGGCGAAAGCCCAACATATTATGGGCGATGAAGGTGATGCCCAGGAAGTCGAGGCTATGTCCCGTTCGGTGCTCGCGCAGTTCGAACAATATGTCAAGCTGAACAAGAAGGTGCCGCCAGAAGTTCTCGCGTCAGTCAACCAGATAGAAGATCCATCAAAGCTTTGCGACACTATTGCTTCGCACCTATCGATAAAATTGGAAGAGAAGCAGGAACTCCTTGAAGTTGTCTCTCTTATCGAACGAATGGAGCGTATTTGCGGTCTAATGGAAGGTGAGATTGGCGTTTTGCAGGTTGAAAAGAAAATTCGTAGCCGAGTTAAGCGCCAGATGGAGAAAACTCAGAGAGAGTATTATCTCAACGAACAGATGAAAGCGATCCAGAAGGAGCTTGGCGAAGGCGAAGATGGTCGCGACGAGGCGGCTGAGTACGAAGAGCGCATCAAAAACACCAAGCTTAATAAGGAGGCAAGGGAAAAGGCAGAATCGGAAATCAAGAAACTCCGGACCATGTCACCGATGTCGGCGGAAGCTACGGTGGTACGCAACTATCTCGATTGGATTCTCAACATTCCATGGAAGAAACGCACTCGGATCAACAAGGACGTTAATCACGCAGAGAAGATTCTCAACGAGGATCACTACGCACTGACGCTGGTTAAGGAACGCATCCTTGAATATCTCGCGGTGCAGCAGCGTACAAAGAAATTGAAGGGTCCAATCCTATGTCTAGTCGGTCCACCCGGTGTGGGTAAGACCTCTTTAGGAAAGTCGGTGGCTCGTGCTACCGGCCGGAATTTCGTGCGATTTTCGCTAGGGGGTGTTCGCGACGAAGCGGAAATTCGTGGTCATCGCCGGACTTATATTGGTTCGATGCCTGGTAAAATCATCCAATCGATGAAAAAGGCAAAATCTTCGAATCCACTGTTTCTGCTTGATGAAGTTGACAAGATGGGCGCAGATTTTCGTGGCGACCCCTCTTCGGCACTTCTTGAGGTGCTTGACCCGGAACAGAATTCTACTTTTAACGATCACTACCTTGAGGTCGATTATGATCTCTCTGATGTTATGTTCATTACAACGGCTAATACCCTCCGCATGGCGCCTGCGCTGCTTGATCGCATGGAGATTATTCGCATACCGGGCTACACCGAAGATGAAAAGGTCCAGATTGCGCGCCGTCACTTGATACCGAAACAGATGGGTGAGCACAGTCTTAAAAAGGACGAGTGGGCCATATCTGCTGACGCGTTACTTGATTTGATACGCTATTATACCCGTGAAGCGGGTGTTAGGAATCTTGAGAGAGAAATTGCGCGTCTCACACGCAAGGCGACTCGTGAAATTGTTTCCAAGGGTGTCGAGCGTGTGCGTGTAACCAAGCGCAATCTTGAGAAATATGCTGGCGTCAAAAAATACCGTTACGGCGAAGCAGAACTGGAAGACCTGGTCGGTGTGACTACTGGTTTGGCATGGACAGAGGTGGGCGGCGAATTACTTAGTATTGAAGCAGTATTGTTGCCAGGTAAGGGCAAGGTCACATCAACTGGCAAACTTGGCGATGTAATGCGCGAATCGGTACAAGCGGCGGAGAGCTATGTGAAGTCCCGCGCGGT
>MDTE01194541.1_pt1 | contig 24613 bp, 22 predicted proteins | sample 811231 | NCBI WGS metagenome assembly MDTE01 (sample SAMN05326651, study PRJNA326480) | marine metagenome | isolation source: seawater | place: Indian Ocean: Red Sea | collected 2010 | reverse complement strand
AGTACCATCGGCGCTGAAGGACTTAACTTCCGAGTTCGGAATGGGATCGGGTGTGGCCCCTTCGCAATAATTACCAGGCAAATGTTTATATTATCTTTGAAATCGTATGTAAATACCTCAAATTATAGGAATTATAAGGATTATGGTGGGCGTGATAAGAATTGAACTTATGACCTCTTCGATGTCAACGAAGCGTTCTACCACTGAACTACACGCCCTCTTTTGATTTGTTTAGATTAAAATAAAAAAATCAAATTTCAAAAAAATATCAATAATGACTTAATTTTTATTGTAATTTGTGAGTACAAAATCATCGTCAGTTCCTAACATATGGTGAACCTTTGCTGTTTTGTCATTGGACCAAATTAAAATTTCAGGGTCATCATATAAAAAATCACAATCTTTACAGTAATCAATTTTATCGAAATCTTTTTCATCATGTGCTTTTCTCAACTCCTGAAATTTTTCTCCGAAATATACTTCTTCAAAAGTATTTTTATCTAAATGACCTAAAATACTTTTTGCTTCATTTGGTGGACCTAATGTTTGGCAACATGGGACTACTGCCGCTGTTCTATTAATATCACCACCTGCCCTAACGGTTAACTCTGGGGCATTAGGTCGACCACAGCTTCTTCTCTCTGTCTTTTTTCTAGCATTTTTATTCTCATAATTTCCACTCCAATTATGCATTTTCCAAATATAAGATAAAACATTAGTTTTATTAATTACATTTAGTTTATATTGATCTACTTCATACCTTAACTTGCTATTATCAGTAACCAAATGATAAGTCGCAAGTTTACAATTGCTTTTTGTTTTTTGAATATATTTTGATGCCTCTAAAATGTTACTTATAATCAATGAAAAATTATCTATATTCATCCACTCTTTATACTTATCTTTGTTATAGCCAATTATACTAAATCTAATAAAATCAATTCCTGCATCAATTACTTTTTTCATAAAGTCTCCATTAAGTTTTGCACCATTACAATACATATAGCACTTCAAACCACGGTCCTTCACAGCTTTTACATATAAATCTAAATCCTTTGCCATTGTAGGCTCGCCACTACCCTCCAAGTTAATGATTGGTTTTCCATATTTTGGCACGATCATGTCTAAAATTCTTTCAAACTCTCTGAGAGGCATTTTTCTTGTAAAATTTTTACCACGCCCAGGGTTTGATTGCGGACACATTTGACATGTATAATTGCACCCGCCAAATACCTCCATTACAATTCTTTGAAGCTTAAGATCTTTATTTTGTTTCATAATTATTCAAAATATATTTGTTTTATACAGCTCTATTATGATGCTGTAAACTTTCAATTATTTAAAATTGTAATCTTATTATTGTTAATCTTAAATATTTTGTCACAAAACCTTAGATTATTATGATCATGACTTATGAGTATTATAGTTTTGTCTTTTAAACTTTTTAAAACTTCTATCACTTTTTTTTCAGATTCTTTATCTAGTGCGTTAGTAGCTTCATCTAAAATCATTATTTTTTTATTGTGATATAATAATCTTGCTAAACAAATTTTTTGTCTTTGGCCGCCAGAAAGTTTCAGTCCCTTTTCTCCAATTATCGAGTGAATTCCATTTGGTAATTTATTTATAAAATTTTTGAGATCAAGTTGAATTAATATATTATCTATTTTTACTAAATCTATTGATTCATTTTCATAAGATAGAGAAATATTTGATAAAATTGTATCATTAATTATAAAATTTTCTTGGGGTAAATATCCAATATTTATTATATTGGATATTGGGACACCTGTAACTCTTTTATCGTTAATCAAAATATCACCTTCAGTCGGTTTTAATAGACCCAAAAACATGTCTAACAACGTTGTCTTTCCTGATCCAGTATTACCAACTATCCCAACAAACTGCTTATTTTCTATTTTTAAATCAACGCTATCTAAAACTTTTGTTGAAATGCCTTGGTAGGAAAAAGAAATATTTTTAAATTCAATTTTTTCAAAATCTAAATATTTTTGTTCAGATACTTTGCCAATATTCTTTTTTCTAAAAGATTTTAAATCGCCATAGATAGTTTTTAAACCCTCTAGGTAAAAACCTACTTGCAGAATATCATTAGAAATTAATGCGATACTAGGTAGAATTCTTAAACCAGCTAATGCAAATATTGCTATGATCGGAAAAAAATCAAAATTTAAGCCATTAAAAAAAACACTTAGACCAAGAATCGAAATGATAAAGATTACAATAATTAATTCTAAAATATATCGAGGAGTTGCCATTATTATTGAAGATTTAAGATCATTTTTAAAAACGATCTCTGTTCCCTTTTTTAAGAAAGTTGAAAAAAATTTTTGTTTCCCTAAAGTTTTAATTTCTTTAAAACCTTTGAAACTTTCGTCAATACTCTGATAAATTGTTTTTGTAGCCTCAGCTTTTTTTCGACCCCATAGAACAGTCTTGGGTTTAAGATAAAAATTATAAAAACTTAAAAAAGATATCATTACCAGAGAAATAGCAACTAATGGTATTGGTTCTATAAAAATCAAAAATATTACAATTGAAAGTAAAATAATGATTTCACTTAAAACTCTCAAACTTGATTCAAGGCAAAACATTGAATAACTACTCATTTCTCTTATATTTCGAACGTACTCAGAATGTTTTTTTTTATTATAATCTTCATAGCTCATATTTTGGTAAACATTCATCAAATTAATTTGCAAAATTTTGTATCTTGAAAGAGAGAATTTTTTAATAAAGGCTCTTACAAAGATTACTAGAAAGGTCTTTATTGCAAATACTACAATAAATAAAAAACTAAAGAATATAATTAATTCTTGATGATTTTTACCTTGTAAAAAATCAATTTTACGGATTAACTCAAAGTTAGAAAATACTTCTGGTTTAAAAATTAGGTTCATGTAAGGAATTATCAATCCTAAACTAAAGATTTCAAGTAAAGTCAGAATTAAAAATGAAAAAATTATTGGTAAATATGAAAAAAAATTTAGATCGAAAACGTAATTTATTTTTTTTAAAAAACTTAATGGTGAGGTCATTTAATTCCTATTAATTATTTGATTAAATACAGACATAGTTTTATTTTTTGTTTGTGGGGTAAAATAGTTTTTACAAAAATCTAAAGCAAATTTGAATTGACTAATATTTCTTTTTTGGTTTCTAACAATTTTTTCAAATTCATCTATTTTTTTTATATTAAGCTTAAATTTTTTTAGCTCAAACATTGGATCTAAATTTAATTTTTCCTTTGATAAATTTACATATATCGGGGTAACACCGTTCATTATTCCGGAAATTGCTCCTGTGCTGCCTCTGTAAAATAAAAATTTACTATCTTTCAAATCATCGTAAAAAGTTTTTTGGGAAATAAATAAATTATTTAGTTTTTCATATCTATTAAAGATATGGAATTTTTTTAAAAATTTATTCATGTTAACTTGTGGATGAGTTCTCAAAATAAAATTCCAATTTTTATATCGTTTGGCCATTACATATGAAAAATCAAATAAAATTTTCGTTTCATAAACGGTTCCTTCAGGAACAATTAAACAATTATTGTTTTTAATATTTTTTATCTTCTTGATTAACAATGTTTTCGGAACTGAAATATGTCGATTTGAACCAATATCATATAATTTATTTTTTTTGTTTGAAAACATTTTATAAAAATGTTTTTGATTCTGTTTTCCGGACGTAAGGAGAAAATCAGGATTAAAATTTTTTCTAAATTTTCTCTTAAAATGCAACTGATTACTAATTACCCCTGCATGTTGATAGCCTATATTTCTACATTTAGTGTCTAAAATTTCTCTTTTACAAATTTCAAATACTAATTTTTCCCAACAATGACCTTCAAAACTAACTACACTTAATTTGGGTTTCATTTTTTTTAATATTTCTGATAATTGAATTTTAATACGAAAATTTTGCCTACTTTCATATGAAAAAATGTTTGTTGAAATTAAAAGTATTTCATATAAAGAAATATTTTTTTTAGGTATATTAAAAATTATATTTTTAAGTTCCTTTATTTGCTCTAAAAACAAAAGAAACTCATTTTTAATAGATAAAATTTTTTTTAAGACAATAATATCTTTGTTAGATTTGATCTGATTAAAGGTTAATCTAGAGTTTTTTCGCGTTAGGTTTATATAAATTACTTTAACATTAAATGATTTTCTAAGATTATGTATGATTGATCCAAATATAAAGTCTTTATTAATATTTTTTCTTGAAGAAACTGTATTTGAATTTACTAAACATGTAATAAAAACTATATCAGATTTAAAGTTTTTAATATTTTTAGTTTTTTTTAAAAATAAACCTAATATAAGTTCCTCTATCATTTTTATTAACCATTTTATCAATTTTAAAAATAAGTTAATTGTTTGATTAAAAAAACAAAATAAGATGTAAAAAAAATTGTTTGAAAAAAATAAATCATATTTCACAAAATACTCTGTGTGGGGCTTAATAAATTGAAGTAAAGAAATACAATAAGTTCTCCAATTAGAATTTTTGTTCATCAAAATCTTATAAAATTTCCTATCTAATTTTTTATAATTTTTAAGATTATATTGACCCATAGAATAATTTCTTAAATGTGTATTTTATTAAAAATGATATTTTTAAAGGATTGAAGATTATCATTGATAAAATTTTAACTATCTTACTTAAACTATTTTTTTCGTCAAAGATCGTATATTTAATTTTTGATAAAAAAGCTGTATTTATATTCTTTGATTCTTGTTGTGGAGTTAAATTGAAATCTGCTGTGATCTGATACAAAATTTTTTGTTTTTCAATTTCCCTAATTAGCCGTAAGTTTTTATCTGAGGACATTGAATTTGTAGTTCTTCTAATTGAAACTAAATTCTCATCAATAAAATCTATTTTACTTTTTTTTAAAAATTTCAAAGTGAAATCAAAATCTTGTGAATACTCAAAACTTTCAGAAAACCATCCTAAATTTTCCGCAATTTTTTTTCTATAAATAATTGATGAGGCGGCGAATATATTTGTGTAGCATAAGTGATCTAAAAAATTTTTGTTAAGATTAGAAATAATATTTTTTTTTAATACATTACTTTTTTTATCTATTATTTCAAAGTTAGTAGCTAATAACCCAACATCCTTATTGCCAATCATATAATTAATTTGTTTTTCAAGTTTTTTTGTGGAAAATTTATCATCAGCATCTAATATTGAGATGTACTCTCCATTTATCTTTTTTGATGCTTTAATTCTACTTTGTCCGAGACCTAAATTTTTTTCATTTTTAAAAAGGTTTATTCTTTTGTCTTTAAAATTTTTTACAATCTCTAAAGTATTATCAGTTGAAGCATCATCCCAAACTATAAGCTCCCAATTTTTATAAGTTTGATTAATAACACTTTCAATTGCCTCGTTTATATAACTCCCAGCATTATAACAGTTCATTACAATTGAGACTAATGGATAATTTTTCATTTTAGTTATTTAATAGTTCTTTAGTAATTTGACTTGAGTAATTTGTGCTGGGTGTAAAAATATTTTTTTTAAATTTGATAAAGCTTTTATTTTTTTTAATTTCAGCCCACCAATCATCAATATTGTTATAATTTTTGTTAATAAATCTGGACATTTCATAGTAATTATTAAAGACCAAACCTATTTTTTTTATATCACTAAATAACTTTTGATATTTTTTATTAAAATTTACATTCTTCAAATCTTCTTGAATTAGAAATGGGATATCCATTTTAAGCATTTCAAAAAAAGCTGTTGAAATTTGATCAAGTATAACTAGTTTAGAAGAAAATAGATCTTTTTTATCGTTAATAAATTTTACTTTATTACCAGTAAAATTTAACCACTCTTCTTTTTGTAATACTTTCATACGATCTTTTGGAAAAAGTTTTACGTAAAAAATTTCACGTAAAGATGGTTTTAAATATTTATATATTTCATAAGTTTTTGATAAGAATGGGTTGTCTTTTTCGGTTAATAATTGACTTCTGAAACCTATTGTAAGTCCTATTCTAGAGCACATGAGAGTAATATTATGATATTTTTTTTTCTTTCTAATAGGAAATCTTGATAAATAATTGTCACCTAAGCCAAATTTAGTTGTCCAATAATATAGTTTGTCACCATATAATTTATCAAAATCCTCCAAAATAGAATCTACTCTAGTGCCGAAAAGACCTCCGTGCTGAAATATAATGAACTTCTTATTATTTTCTTTAAGTTCAGAAGCTAAGATACATATATCATCATCAAAAAAATGATTACCGCAGCAAATTTTCTTCGAATTTTTAATGATTGAAAGGAATAGTTTGTTTGATTTTATGGATGAAAAGTTTTCTATATAGTTTTTTGGAAATAACTCACCTATTACTGTATTAAAAATTTTATCAAAAAGATCTCTTTCTTTTATTTTAAAACTGTTTCTAAAATCAAAATCAATCTCATTAAAGTTTTGATTAAATTTAAAATTGTTTATTGTTATTATTCTTCCAAAAGATTTGAAAAAAATTTTTAAACAGTTTTTAAATCCAGTGTAGGGTTTTACTAATATTATTGGCTTAAATATTATAATATAAGTTCTAAGAATTATTTGTTTAAACAAATTTATTAAAGTAAACCTATTACTTTTTTTCTTAAAAAATGTTTTTTTCTTCTCTAATTTCTCCTTATTCTTATTTTTTAAGACACGAATTATATTATAAAATAGGAAATTTTCCTTATTCGAAAGAGTTAAATCATGAGTAAGATCTTGTGAACTTTCATGAAATACTGTGCTCTCACCTATTTCAAATTTAAAATCTGTTTTGTAAATTTTTGAATTTTTTATAATATCAAATTTATACTTTAAATCTCGGATTAATGAAAAAAGTATCATATCTAAATTGAGGCCCCAGTATTTATTACTTTTATTTAAATTATGATATCTGTTTAATATTATTCTTAATTCTTCTCTATAAATTGTAAGTTTTCTTTTTGAAAATAAATAGTTTTCGTGAACAAATTTCCTATTTGCAAAAAATTTGTCATTTTTAAGAATTTTAATATTTTTATTTTTACTGGATATTTTATAGAAAGATGACAAATATTTGGTCAAAAAAATATATTTTTTTCCTTTATCTAATTTTTTATTAGGTGTAACAATTAATTCCATTATTGCTCTTTAAAATCTCTATAAATTGAAATGGCTTTTATCTTTTGGAAATATAGTCTTCAAGTCGAAGATTATTGTCTTCTTTTTTCCATATGATTTAATTTTTTTAAGTCCTAAATTTTTAAAAATATTATGTCTCACAGCAATTATGATGCCATCATATGTGTTCGATTTTAGTTTGTTTAATAATCTTTTTTTATAAATTGAAAAAAATTCTTTTGAATTTGCGACTGGGTCAAATAAATCAATTGAGAATTTTTTCTTTTTTAAATATTTATATATATCCATTACTTTTGAGTTTCTTACATCTGGGCAATTTTCTTTAAAAGTAACGCCCATAATCAATATTTTATTAGCTCTCCTGTGCTTTAATTTTTTTAATAAATTAAAGAATTTTTTTGCAACATAAAAAGGCATTTTGTCATTGATCTTTCTACCTCCTAAAATTAAATCGCTTTTCACATTTAATTTTTTTGCTTTATAGGCCATATAATACGGATCAACTCCAATACAGTGACCTCCAACTAAGCCTGGATAGAACTCTGAAAAATTCCATTTCGTGGACGCAGCTTTCAAAACATCTAATGTTTTTATGCCTTGCTTATTAAATATTATTGATAGCTCATTTATAAGTGCGATATTTAAATCCCTCTGAATATTTTCAATCATTTTACTTGCTTCTGCAACTTTAATACTTTTTGCTGCAAAAACTTTTGCTTTAATGATTTTTTGATACAAATTTTTAATAAACTTAGTAACTCTTGCATCGTTTCCACTAACAATTTTATTTGTATTATAGACTGTATGAGTTCTATCAGTAGGATTTATTCTTTCTGGTGAGTACCCACAATAAAAAATTTTATTGGTTTTTAAGTTTTTGTTGTAAAGTTTTAACCTTGAATTCCTCTCTAAAATTGGGATACAAATTTCTTCCGTAGTTCCAGGAAATACGGTTGATTCAAATATAATTAAGTCATTTGGCTTAATAATTTCAGAAACTTTTTTGGTCGCATTTATCAACATGTTTAAATCAGGATTGTTATTTTTTAAAAGAGGCGTTGGCACTGTTAATATGAATATATTGCATTCTTTTAGAAAACTTATGTCATGAGAAACTTTTAAAGATTTCATTTTTTTAATATCTTTTTTTTCAACTTCAAAAATATCTTTATTAAGTTTTATATTTCTTATTCTCTTTTTGTTAATATCAAATCCTCTTACATCAAATTTTTTTGAAAAGGCTACAGTTAAAGGTAAGCCTACATAGCCGAGTCCAATAATTCCAATTTTTAGATATTTATTTAATTTTCTAATCATATTAAATTTTAAATTTATTCAGAAATTTTTGAAAACTAAAAATTTGGAAAAGATTAAATGAGCTCTCAAGTTTACCGTTATGAAATAAGTCTAATTTTTTAGTAATATTTTTGACATCAAAAAAAATATTTCTTTTAAATTTTAAACTCTTAAATTCATCCATAAAAAATTCTTTAAGATCTTTTTTTAACCATATAGACTGAGGGTCTGGAACGCTATTTTTTCTAAGAGAAAAATATTTTGAAGTTTGTTTTAAAAATATTGACTTGAAAATCCATCTAGTTTGTAAATCTTTAAATTTGAAATCATTATCTAGATTAAACAAAAAATTAGCTAAATTGTGATCCAGAAAAGGCACGCGTGCCTCAATACCATGGGCCATTGAAAGCCTATCGCAAGATCTTAAATTTCTTGGCAAACTTATAGAGTTTATATCTTTTAGCTGAGAATTTTGAAGAGAATTAAATATTTTATTATTTGTCGTATGATAATAATTTTCTGAAATATAATTATCTAAAAATTCTTTGGAGAAATTGTCTACTTCTACAAAGGGTGTGCAATCTTTGTTTGATCCCTCTTGAAAAGTAAGCGTTACCAAATAATTTAAAATAATTTTTTCTTTTTCAATTTTTGTTTTTCCTTTTAAATTTAAATATTTTAGTAAATCATTAATAAACTTATTTGTTGATAAGTTTCGTCTATATTTATCTTTTAAATAATTAAGAAAATTATAATCATATCCTCCTAATAATTCATCTCCCCCATGTCCTATAATCGCCACAGGTATTTTTAATTCTCTAAATCTTTGAAACATTAAGTAATCAGCAATTTGTCTGATAGAAGTAATTGGTGCCTCACATGCATTTATAACTTTATCAAAATTTTTTATAATATCCTCTGGCTTTATTGTTGTCACATCAATCTTTAAATTTAAATCTTTCGCAATTAATTTTGCTTTATCGTGTTCACCATAAACTTTTCCATTTTTTGATAAAAATTTATACGTAAAAAGTCTCGGGTTGTTTTTAAATAATTTAACTTTACTTATGATGCTTAAACTATCTGTGCCACCGCTGAAAAAAAAACCAATTTTTCTGTCAGATACCAAGTGATTTTTGATTGAGCAAGAGAAAAGTTTATTTATTCTTTTTCTAGCACTCTGTAAGTTCTTGCTCTTTTTTATTTTTGAAAAACTCCAATATCTTAAAATTTTGAATTTAGATTGTCTCACAATTCCATATGATCCAGGTGGAATTGATTTTATATTTTCAAAGAAAGTATCTTGGTTATGATCCATTGATTGTTTTAAAAAAAAATCCATAGTTATTTTTTTATTTATCTTTTTTTTTGTATAATTAAGAAGAGGTTTTATTTCAGAAGAAAAAAGGATCTTGCTATTAATATTTAAATAATACAGAGGCTTGATGCCAAATCTATCTCGTAAAAAATAGCAAGTATTTTTACTTTGATCATAAATGAGAATACTGAACATCCCTTCAAGTTTATGCGCCATATCTAAACCGAACTTTTCAAAAAGAAGTAAAATAACCTCCGAGTCTGTATTGCTTAGAGTTTTTAAATTGTACATTTTTCTTAATTTTTTATAATTATATATTTCTCCATTGAATAAAATTACAAAGCGTCCATCCTTGGATACCATTGGCTGGTCGCCTTTATTTGTAAGATCCAAAATACTTAATCTAAAAAATTTGGCTGAAAAATTTTTAAAAAAAATACTTCCTTGAGAGTCAGGTCCTCTATGATTTATTTTAGATGCATTTGATAAAAACAATTTCTTTTCAAAAAGTGTATTGCCTTTCCTATACTCTGCGAAAAATCCACACATAATTATAGATTATCAATTAATTTAGGTTTTATTTTAATTAGATTATTTGATTTACAATATTTTACTATTTTGTCATTAAACTTCTCATAAATCATAACTAAGTTTTTTTCTGACCAATCAGACTTTTTCCATATTTTTCCGTGGAAAATTTGTTTAGTTCCGTTAATATTTTTTTTAAGTCTTAAATTTTTGAGTTTCTTTTTAAATATTTTGCAAAAGGTCTGAATAGATCTACAATTTAGATCGTGAATCCCATCTGAGGAAATCAATTTACATGAAGTTTGTAAAAGTATTTCACCCCCATCAATTTGTGAGGAAAGTTTATGCAAAGTGATACCGGTAAATTGTGGCTGAAGTAAATAACTAGGCCAAAAATTAGTTATTGAACCTCTAAACCATGGAGATAAACCCCCATGAATATTCCAAAAATGTTTAATTTTTCTATTTTTAAATACTTTTTCTGGAATTTTTCCACATCCAAATGTAATTAGTATATCAGCATTTTTATTTTTCAAAGTTGAAATTATTTTTTTTTTAAAATTTTTTCTAAGTAAAATTATCTTGTCTGATGCAAATTTTGAATTTTCAACACTTAAGTCTCCAAAAAACTTTCTCTCAGATTGAACTCTTCGATTAAAATGTTTTATGGATAAATGATAAAATTTTTTATTTATTTTTTTACTAGTTTTTGGTTTAAAAGGCTCTCTTTTTTCAATTATCCAAGTAAATTTTTTGCTGATCCCTGAAAGTTTTTTTGCCACAAAACAATGTCTTGGATGATGCCCGGAAATAAAGATTAAGTCCATTATTTAATAAAAATAATTTTTTTACCAATTAGAGTCTTAATAGGATTAATTAATTCAGTTACAGGTTTTTTTATTTTGTTAGCAATATCAATTAAGTCATTCTCACCGTCTGAATAAGACAAGATTTGAAGTATGATTTTAGTGTTTTTATTTTTTCTGCTAGCAGTTTTTTTACTATTAAAATTTAAATGAGGATAGAGGTTATATTTTGATAAAAATATCTCTCCGTAGGGCATTGTTCTTGAAATTTTACCTGCTAGCTCTATGACAGATATTACTTTAATGATTTGATTAATAGAGGTTAAAATATTTTCAATACCCATCAATTGTTTGTTATCTCCGTCTGTGTGGTATTCTTTATATGTTCCATAAACAAGTTTTGAAATTTGTCCCACAGGAAAATTAAATCCAGGTGAATTATACTGTCTTTCGTCTGATCCACTAGTAGGATCAAAATCTCTTATAAAAACCTTTTGATGTTTCTTCAAATTTTGAAAAATTTTATCAAGAAAGTTATTCTCACTTTTTGTAAGTTTGTAGCTAAGTTTGCTCCTTCCACCTAGGCACGTCAAAACAAATCCTGTAAAAAGATCCTTTTTTAAAGTGTTTTTAAACTTTTTTAAAAAACAAAGACTCCCAATTGTTTCAGGGTTTATTAAAAAAGTGTAAGTGAAATTTCTGTCTTTTAATTTTGATAAGTAATTATACAAGCCAATCATGACGAGTGGTCCGCTTAACTCGTTGTTAGCCATGCTAGGATGACACAAATACGAACTTATTAGCACTATTTTTTTATTTTTACCTTTAAGAGTTTTTACTCCAATATCTACTGACCCTTTTTTAAATTTACTATCAATTTGTGCATCTAATATTTCATTGTTTTTTAATTTTTTATAAATCTTGTAAGGCATACTAAATCCCCAATTTTTTTTGTAATAAGACGTAACATAAGGTCTTAAATTTGGAAGAGATGGTATTGTAAAAATATTATTTTTTAGATTTTTGAAACTTGTTTTCATTTTCACCTTTTTCGAATAGTTTAAAATAGAAATATTATTTTTTTCAAAATCACAAATTTTATTTCCATTTTTTTTTTTTAAAAAACCTTTTGAAATTTGCCATTCAAAAGGTACTTTCCAATCAAAAACTTGCAAACCTGTTTTAAATTTATAAATTTTAAATGGTATATGTTTAGAGATAATTTTTAAACTATTTCTATATCCAGTTCCTGTTATACTTCTAGGTATTGGAAAAAGCTTATCAAATAATTTTGAATAAAAAATTTTACTATTTTGCATCAAGCTTTAGAATTTTTTAAGATTGTTTTTCTTAGAACACAAAAAGTACAGCTCAGGTGACTTGTATCTTTTTTCTATTTTGTCGGTCAAATCAAAAGTATATATTTTTTTGGAATTTAGATATTTAAGAAATTTTTTCGTAAAACTAAATAAGTGTTGTTTATTTATTTTTTCATCAATATGACAATAAACAACTACATATTTACTTATATTTAGTGCGTAGTTTAAAATTTTCTGAGGCTCAAAGGTGTGGTCCAAAGTGTGAAAAATACCAAATAAGTCAATCTTTTTTTGAGGATTATCATTTAAATTTAAAATTTTTAAATTTAGTAATTCAGATGCATAAGATCTACTATTCACTGATTTCAAATTATCATTGGTGCCCCAACTCATTGGTGAATTATCAATTAAGAGATATTTTTCAACCACTTTTTTCTTAAAAAACTTTCTTTGAACTAAATTTATTTTTCTTTTGAGTTCCTTAGACTTTTTTTCTGAGACTTTTTTAAGTCTATTAGACATACCAGCGACTTGCCTTGCTTTTAAATAATCAAATATAAGTGAAAAAAGATTATTTGATTTATTTTTACTCTCTTTTTTTTCCTTTAACAAAAAATTTAACATCAGACCCATAAAAGGACTATTAAATTCTGCGTAATTTTTAATATTTAATTTGTTTTGAAGAATTTTAAATAATTTACCATGATCGGGTGTAGTTCTGCTTTTAATAAAATTAAGTAAATTTTCCCAGTTTCTATTATGTTGTCCATATATATTACTATAAATTTTCCAGGTATTATCATTATCAAACCATGGATTGTTTTGAATTATAAAACATTTTTGACACTGATAAAGTTTCATGCTGGAAAGCATATTTTTTGAGATGTTAAGATCGTGAATTATAGCCTTAGTGTAAAAGTTTTCTCTAAAAGACTGTATTCTTAATTTTTTTAATTTTTTAGTTTTGCAATAAATACATCTGCTATATCTCTTAAACATTTGATCTAAGTAAATTGAAAGAATCTGAAAACTTTCTTAAATTTTCCAAATCATGCATATCCATTGCCCCTGTGTGAGCAGCTTGAGTTGGTACATTCAAACTTTTATTATTAGAGAAATGTTTTTCAATTATTTTTGCTCCTCTAGATATTGCGAACAAACATGCCTCTATTCCTACTGTATGATCACTAAAACCTGAAAAAATTGAGTTATCAAAACTAGGCATTTTTATTTCGTATAGTTGAGTTGGATATTTTGCAACACAGTATAAGTATTTTACTTTGTCTGATTTAAAAGGGACTCCGTGTTTTTCGTAATCATACATACCTAATGATGCAATAACTTCTTTATTTGTGGAAATAATTTTTTGGCAGAGTTTATTATCCTCTTTTATTGTACGGCTTGCAATTTTATACCGCTTAAAACCTATTTTTTCACACCATTCAAGTTTTTCTTCGTCAAATATTGATGCAGTTAATTCTATTCCATTATTATCACAAAAAGATTTCATTTCTTTTAATTCTTGCATTGAAGTATCAAGATAAACTCTCTGACTATCGCCCCACAGCTTTTTGCTATCATATAATTGAACTTTAACTATGTCGGCACCACCTAATTTTGACTGCAATATCATTCTTTTTATTTCATTCATGCTGCCCATGTGCTGAGGGGCAATTTCAGAAATAATTAAAACATCTCTTTGTTTTTTATTAATTTTCATAAATTTTATTTTTTTCCACTTTTTTTAAATCTTTCAACGTATGAATATCACTTGTATCAGTTATAACAAAGCCGCAATAAGTGCTCAAACTTTTTTGAAACAAAGTTTTATACTTCATTATTCTGAAAGCGGCATTTTGAATGCCTTTATTATTTGTTGATATTACCTCATTAAGATTAAATCTAATCAATTTTTCGATTCCTCTGTCAAGGTCACTGGAAAGAATATCTGGCGAATTAGGCTGTAAACTGATTATTAACGAGGGTTTATCATTTAATTTTCTAATCGCGTCTTTTATCACTTCAATTTTATAAACTTTGTCATGTGATAATACTTTTGGTCTTTCAATTATTCGAGCACCTATTTTTTTGGCAAAATTTAAAACTTTTTTGTTCTCAGATGATACATATATTTTATTTATATACTTAGATTTTTGAGCAGCTTTTATGCACCAATACATCATTGGTTTTCCCCAAATTCTTTTTAAATTTTTATTTTTCAGTCTTTTCGAGTTTAATCTTGCTGGGATAATAGTAATAACATTTTTTAAAATAGTTTTTTCATTTTTTTTAAAATCTTTAAATTTATCTTCATAAATAAGTTTATCGATTTTTTCTTTAAAAGAATATTTAAATTCGTTACTATTTGTTTTATTTTTTTTATGTTTTAAATAATAATACAATGGTAAGTTTGTAAAAAAATTTTTATATCCTTTTTTTAAGGCTCTTAATCTCAATTCCTCTTCTTCTCGATGTCTAAATTTTGAATTATAACAACCTAAATTTAATAATTTATTTTTTTTATACATTATCCCGCAAGATATTGGATTTTCTTCGTATGATACTTTCGAAATTCTTTTGCCTTCTAGATTAACCAAATAATAATCACAACTTACACTAAAAAAATCTTTATTATATTCTAAAAATGATGCTAGAACAGTTAGCAATTGATTATTTATGTAATCATCAGAGTCAACTCTAATTATGTACTTACCTTTTGCATTTTTTATACCTTTGTTTGCTGATTGAGCAACTCCTAGATTTTTTGAGTTTTTTAAAATTTTTAAATTTTTAAATCTTTTTTTAAATTTATTTACTTCTTTGATTGAATCGTCTGATGAATTATCATCTATAAAAATGATTTCATATTTATTTTGATTAAAATTTTGATTAATGCAACTTTCAAGACATTTCTTTATGAACTTAGAATAATTAAAATTTGTTATAATTATCGAGACAATAATTTTCATAAATTTCGTGTATGCTCCGCACTTTGTAAAAAGTCAATTTTACAATTAAATTTTTTTTTCATTTTTTTTTATAATGGGCTAAAATTAAATTTTTTTCTATTTATCGTAGATTTTAAATTTCCCATTATAATTCTTAAATTATTTTTATTTAAACTTAAAACTTTAAAAATCTTGTTAGCAAAAGAGCCTGAGTCGAATTTATAAAATTTATTAGTTTCTATCTCAAAAATGGGCTGAGTAATAAAACCATTTTTATTCTCTATTTTTTTTATATTATTTATAAAATCTGTAATTTCTTTTTGTGAATAGAGATGACCACTTAAAAAATATTTTAAGCCAACAAAATAATTAATCTTTTTTAAAGTTAAATCATTTTTAAAACTTTCATCAAAACAAAAAAAATAATTTCCAAGTAAATTTATCTCTTTTTTAACTAATTTATTATTCACAAATCTATTAATTAAAACTTTAGGCTTATAAATTTTACATTTATCTCCAAGCTTAGTTTTAAGCTCCCTTTTTAGTAAGTGATATTTTTTTTTATCAAATTTGATTATTGTCCACATTACTTTTTTAGTTCCTTTTTTAGCTCGTCGTACTCTTTCATTTTTCTTTTCATAAAATTTATAGTCAATTTAGTTTTTTCTGCTATCCCGGCAGGGGTAAGAATATAAAAATAATTTATTTTTTTTGGATTTTTTTTAAAGTTTTCTATTTTAATTAAACCTTTTTTTTTAAGAGCTTTTATACAATAATTTAGTTTCCCTAAACTAAAACCAAGTTCACCAGCAAGCTCCCTCTGAGAATAATTGGGATTTTTATGAATTTTTCTTAACAATTCGAACTGATCGTTGTTACTATTTTTCATGTTCATAATTTGAACGCACGTTCAATAATTGAACAAACTATATAATTTCGAGAGAATTTCAAGTACTTTATTAAAAAAAACAATATGTATCATTAAGAAATTATTACAAATACCTTTTAAAATTAAGCTTTATTTAGCACATTTATGTCAATTAAAATTCTTAAAAATTTTGAGGAACTTATAAAAAAAAAAATATGGAAAAGATATAATAAAAGCTCCAATTCGCTTATCTGATGGAAACAAAAAACAATTAATAAATATATTTAAAAAAAATAAAAGGAGATTGGGTTATATCTAATGGACTTCTCAAATTAGAATTTTAACAAATAATCGGCTAAGTGAGAACCAACCATTCCTATAATACCAGCAATTAGAGCATTAACCATGTTATTTTTAGAAAAAATATTATATAAGTTTTATAAGATAATGATTAAATCCGTAATAAATTTTGAACATCCGCTTTCCAAGTTATGGACCGGAACTAATCTAGATCAATTAAAGCTAAAATTTAATAAACACTATAAAAAATATCCCGGTACCTTAAAAAATAACTCATAAAATGAAATTAAAAAAAATCAGTAAAAAATATATGTATGATTTTTTTGAAAAGAAAAATTTAGAAATTTCTAAAAATTTTATCAATTTAAGTAAGGAGAGAAAAAACATTTACGATTCCGTAGAGCTTATTATTAAAGCATTATCAAAGAATAAAAAAATTCTTTTTTGTGGAAATGGTGGTTCTGCAGCAGATAGTCTTCATTTGTCATCCGAATTAATTGCATATTTTTTAAATAAAAATAGAAGATCTATACCTGCAATTTCATTAACATCAAATTCATCAGTACTTACCTCAATTTCTAATGATAAAAGTTTTTTAACAATCTTTAGTAGGCAAATTGAAGGTTTGGGTGAGCCAGGTGATGTATTATTTGCTATTTCTACTAGTGGAAAAAGTAAAAATATAATTCATGCTATTAAAAAAGCAAAAAAGATGAAGTTAAAAACCGTATTCTTAACTAGTAATAATGTTAAAAAAAACAATAAATTATCAAATATAACAATTAGAGTGCCATCAAAAAGAGTCGATCGAATTCAAGAAATGCACATTGCTGTTGGTCACTTCATATGCGAGCTAATAGAAAAAAGCCTAAAATAACTCAAGCGGTCATACTTTGTGGAGGAGTGGGCTCAAGACTTGGGAAATTAACTAAAAATTCTCCTAAATCAATGTTGAAAATTAATTCTACAGTTTTTTTAGAATTAATTTTCCGTCAATTTTTAGGTCATGGGATAAGAGAAATAATTTTACTTTGTGGTTATAAACATTCAAAAATTTTTCAAAGATTTCAAAACAAAAACTTCTTCGGAATAAAGATAAGATGCATCAAAGAGACTAAACCTTTAGGAACAGGAGGCGCGATAATTAATGCGTACAAAATGTTAGACAAATATTTTCTTCTTTGTAACGGCGATACATATTTTAATTTTAATATATCAGAATTTATATCTAAATTTGATAGAAAATTTGATGGCTCAATTGCTTTAACAAGCAAAAAAAAGAATTTAAGATACTCAGGGGTTTTATTAAAAAATGGTATTGTGAAAAAATTTGGTATCAATAATAAAAAAAAAACACTTATTAATACTGGATTCTACATTTTTAAAAAAAAAATTTTTAATAATTCAAAAAGAGTTTCAATCTCACTAGAAAATAATTTAATTCCTAAACTAGTAAAAAAAAAAAAATTAAAAGGTTTTAAATTTGCAAAAGACATAAATTATTTTATTGATATAGGTACTAAAAAAGATTTTTCAAAAGCTCAATCTCTGATACCAAAAATTATAAGAAAAAGAGCAGTTTTTTTGGATAGAGATGGGGTGATTAATGAAGATAAAAAATATTTAAGTGAAATAAAAAATTTTCCTTGGAATAGTGGGGTAAAAAAAGGGATTAAAAGATTAAACGACAATAATTTTTTTGTTTTTGTAATCACAAACCAAGCTGGAGTCGGTAGGGGGTATTTCTCAGAACAAAAAGTTTTAAAATTGCATAATTGGATAGGTAGTGAACTTCAAAAAATTGGCGCATATATTGATTACTTTTTTTACGCTCCATATTATAAATACTCAAAAAAATTAAAATATAGAAAGGGTGTTAAATTAAGAAAACCTAATACAGGTATGATAGACAAGGCAATCAAGAATTGGCCAATAGAATTAGAGAATTCTTTCTTAATTGGGGACAAACAAATAGATATGGAATTAGCGAAAAGAGTAAATATAAAAGGGTATCTTATGAAAAATAATAAAGGTTTTTCAAAAATTATCGATAATATTTTAGCTTCTGGAAAAAAAAGAAAATAATTGCGAGAATAAAAAGAGTAAAAGAGATTAATTTTAATATTGTACGATAATAATCAAAATTATGAATCACTCCCTCCTCACTTGCGCTTAATTTTAAAAACATCAATGTTTTTTGTATATCAAAAATCTCCCTCTCTGAGTACTTCCAGTTTTTTTCGTAAGTAAAAGGCAATAAGAAATTTATTTCTTCTTTGCCTAAATTTTGAATTTTATATTTATTTAGACCTATTCTTGTAAAACGAATTCTATTATCAAAACTTAATTCGATTTCGCTATCAAGCAAACATTTAACCTTTTCATATTTTTCACATTTTTTAATTTGCATTTTCTGTAAGCTATCCTCATTTATTACTGAATTTGTAGATTTGTTTTTTAATAAAAAAACTAAATTTTTATTTCCGACCTTTTCCTTTTTAATAATCTCGAAATAATTCATATTAATATTTTTTAACTCAGACTCATACGCTAGGATGTGCTTAATCTTAAACAAATCTAAAAAAAATTTATTATTTATTTCATCGAATTTGGGGGTGATAGGTGAATGCATTTTCAATGAAGGCTTTCTCAGGGAATTTTTTGCAGAAAATTTAGAATAAAACGTAAAAGGATATAATCCGTATCTATCTAAATCAGTTATACTAAAAATATTGGATTTATTGTTTTCAAGAATTAAATCTGAATTTGTTGACCTAAAATCATTAAAGACTTTTTCTGATAAATAAATTTTATTGAATTTTTCATTTTTTATATTGGAAAAAAAATTATGCATTTTTTCCTTTTTAAATTTTGCATTAGTTTTAACTGTATTGAAGTTCTCTTTAGAACTAATAAAATTAACATTTTGAAAATAAAATACAATTGTAAATAAAAGCGATGTAAAAATTAGTATCCTTTTTAATTTTTCAATTTTATTGTCTTTTAAAAATAAGCCAAATAAGATTATGGACAAAAAATTATAAAAATCTCTAAAAATCCAGACACCACTTATGTAATAAAGTTTTTCCGTATATGGCAGAAAACTTAAAACTGTAAATATTATGAATAAAATATTTATTTGGAAAACTTTTTTGGATTTTTTATAAGCTAAAATTTCAACAGATTTATATAGTGCTACATAGAAGATAATTCCACTAAATGGAAACCTAGCATCCATGCTTTCATATGGTTCTATGATTGGTAGATCAAAATTAGCTATTTGTTCAAAAAAAGATAGAAATAAATAAATTCCTGAAAAAAAATGTTTTAAATGAAATTCACCTAGGATTATTCTATCAATATTTTCATATTTTAAAATCTCTAAACTAAGGTTATATAAATTTTCACCAATTAAAAACAGGAAAAATAAAATTGCGACATAAAAATATAAATTTTTGAGAAAAAAAAATTTTTTATTTAGTAAAAAAAATAAAATAATATAAACACAATTATTTACTGATGATACTTGATGAACATTTAAATGGATAAACGCAATAAAAAAAACCAATTTAAAAAGATCTGTAGATCTTTCTTTTTTTAGGTATTTAATTGAATAGTAAAAAATGACAGGAAAAAAAGATACTTTAAGAAATGGATGTAAAGCCCATTCATTGATATACGCATAACAAAAAAAAGAGATGCTAAATAAATAAAGAAAGTTTAACAAATAAAAATTTTCATAAATACTGAAATATTTAAGTAATTTTTTTAAATAGAGCGTTTGTGCAAAAAAGCAAAGTAGAATTGTTAAAAAATAGTAAATTTTTTTATTTTCAAAAAAAAATATTGTTGGAAAATTAAATAATCCTGATCCCAAAGGTAGTGTCGTACCGGGTCCAATCAGGTCGTAGTAAAAAATAAAAGGATTAAAGTAGTTTTCGCTTAAAATTTTTAGCGTAAATCCACTAAATTCGTGCTCTTCTAAATCTGGAACTCCATAGATTAATATAGGAATCGTAAAAACTAAGAAAGACCCTAAAAAAATAATAAAATTTTTAAAATTGACCATTAGAAAAATTATTTTTTAATTTTAAAAATTGCATTAAAGCTTGAAATCTTGTTGTTGATAATTTTTTGATCATTTATCCCAATTAGCTCGTAATTATTTTTTTTCAAAAATGAATATATATTGTCAAAATTTTCAGTTGTATATTTATTTTTGCCAGAAAATACGATTTCAGCCTCAATAAACTTTATTTTACCCTTTGAAATAAAATCTTTGGCAGATAATAAAACATTAAAATCATTTCCTTCCGTGTCAATTTTTAAATAATCAATTTTCTTTATTTTTTCTTTTTCAATATATTTATTGAGAGTTGAACATTTTATTTTAATTTTACGTTTGTAACCCTCGATTTTATTTAAACTCGAAAAAGAAGAGATCGAGTGTTCGTAAAAATTTTTTGATTTATTATCTTTATCAACGGCAAAATCATTTATTGTAATCCCTGGTATATTTTTCAAAATTTTTAAACAGTAGTGATTTGGTTCAAAGCAATGTATTATAGATTTGTTTCCAAAAATTTTTTTAATGAATTTTATGTTGGTTCCTACATTCGCACCAACATCAAAATAAACTATAGATTTTTTAAAATATTGTTTTAAAAGTTTTTCTTTGTCAATTTGGTTGGAAATTAACAAAACTAAGGAGTTAGATAACAGTTGATATAACGCCAATAATTTATTAATCATATAATTATTGATACAATAAGTATTTAGAGAAATAATTCAATTTTACTGATACTATTTTTATGAAAAAAGCACTAATTACTGGCTTTACTGGAATGGTCGGCTCTCATTTGGCAGATTTTCTAATTACAAATACAAAATGGAAAATCTTTGGAGCATGTAGATGGAGAAGTCCAACAAGTAACATCTCTCACCTTTCTGGCCTGATAAACAAAAAAAAAAGGATTGAACTAAAATATTTAGATTTATGTGACTACAGCAGTATTGAAAAAGTAATCAAAGAAGTAAAGCCAGATTATATCTTTCATTTAGCTGCACAAAGCTTCCCGAAAGCAAGTTTTGATCAAAGAGAACTTACTTATGATACGAATATAATTGGTACAGATAGATTGTTACATATAGTTGTAAAGCTTAAAATTAATCCAATAATTCATATTTGTTCATCTTCTGAAGTTTTTGGAAGAGTTAATAAAAAAGATCTTCCAATTTCTGAAGATAATATTTTCCATCCTGCATCACCATACGCAATATCTAAAATTGGGACAGATTACATTGCAAAATACTACTTTGAAGCCTACAAATTAAAAATTTTGATAACAAGAATGTTTACACATACTGGGCCTAGAAGGGGAGATTACTTTGCAGAGTCCAGCTTTGCAAAGCAAATTGCTTTAATTGAAAATGGTTATCAAAAAAAAGAAATACTTGTTGGAAACTTAAATTCATTAAGAACAATTGCAGATGTTAGAGATGCTGTAAGAGCTTACTATTTACTAGTAACAAAAAAGCCTAAGTTTGGAGAGAAATACAATATCGGAGGAAATTACACTTGTTCAGTAAGAAATATTCTAAAAACATTAATCAAAAAGAGCATGGTACAGGGGATTAAGATAAAAGTTGATAAAAATCGATTAAGGCCAATTGATGCAGACCTACAAATACCTGATACCTCAAAGTTTAAAAGACATACTGGATGGAAACCAGTTTTTAAATTTGAACATACAATGTCAGATCTTTTAGATTACTGGAGGGATAGAATAAGTTTCGGAAATTTTATAAATAGATGAAGATTAGCAAAACAAATCTTGATGGTGTTTTAAAAATTAAGCTTCAACCTTTTAGAGATCATAGAGGTGAGTATATTGAAATTTTCAATAAAATATTATTTAAAAAAACAAATAAAAGAATAAGTTTTATACAAGATGATATTTCAATTTCCAAAAAAAACGTGTTACGTGGTATTCATGGTGATTTCAAAACTTGGAAGCTAGTAACTTGTCTTATGGGAAAGTTTATGCTTTTAGTGGTTAATAATAAAAAAACAGATAAACAGTACAAAAAATGGGAAAAATTTACACTTTCAGAAAAAAATAATGTCCAAATTCTTATCCCTCCAGGATTTGGAAATGCTCATTATGTAGAATCAAAGAAAGCTATTTTTCATTATAAACAATCAACCCTCTATGATAGGAAATCTCAGTTTACAATTAATTGGCAAAACAAAGAATTTAATTTTAGGTGGCCAAAAAAAATAAGGCCGATTATGTCAAAAAGAGATAAATAAAAATGATTATAAGTAGATCACCTTTAAGAATATCATTGTTTGGTGGTGGCACTGATTATCCGGAATGGTTCAAAAAGAATAATGGGATTGTTATTGGAGGAACTATAAATAAATATAGCTATATACATCTAAGATATCTGCCCAAAATATTTAATTTTAATTACCGATTGAGATATTTTAAGAATGAGTTAGTAAAAAATATAAGTAATATAAAACATGGTCCATACAGAGAAGTTTTAAAACTTTTTAATCTATCTAATAGTCATATAGAAATAATTCATACATCTGACTTACCAGCTCTATCTGGGCTAGGTTCTAGTTCAAGCTCAACAGTAACAGCAATTAATGCAGTATCATCTTTAAGAGGTAAATTTTTAAGCAAAAAAAACCTTGCTAATCTAGCCATTAAAGTTGAAAGACAAATTTTAAAAGAAAGCGGTGGATGTCAAGATCAAATATTTTCTGCATTTGGTGGCTTTAATTCTATAAGATTTAAATCATCTGTGGATTACACGGTAGAAAATTTAATTTTAGATAAAAAAAAATTAAATCTTTTAAATAATAGTTCAATTCTGATCTGGTCAGGACAACAAAGGGAAAGCAAACATCTTGAAAAAAATAAAATACAAAATATTAAAAAAAAAATTGTCACTAAAAACCTTGAAAATATTCAAGAAATTACAGAGCTTGCATACGAAGAGTTTTCTAAGTCTTCTTGGAACATAAAAAAAATTGGAAATTTGATGAATTTATATTGGTCTCAGAAAAAACAGCTTTCAAATAATGTTACAACAACGAAGATTAACAAAATTTGTAAAATAGCAACAGAGAATGGTGCTTATGGGGCGAAACTACTTGGCGCTGGTGGAGGTGGGTTTGTTTACATTCTTTGTTCGCCAAATAAAAAACAAAAAATTATAAAAAAACTTTCTAAATATAAAAATGTAAACTTTCAATTTGAAAATTCTGGAAGCTGTATAATTTATAATAAGTTTTTAGACTAAAATGAAAAAAAAAGTGCTTATTGTTGGGGGATCAGGTTTTGTAGGAACAAATATTCTTAAAAAGATAAATTACAAAAAATATAAAGTTTACGCTACTATAAATAAAAGTAAAAAAAAATTTAGTAAAAAAGCAAAATATTTTAAAGGTGACCTTAGAAAATATAAATATTGCGAAAAAATTACAAATTCAATTGATATCGTTATAATGTGTGCGGCAGTATCAAGTGGTGCTCAAGTTATTCAAAACAACCCTATGTATCACGTTAACGATAATGTGATTATGAATTTAAATATTTTAAAAGCTTGTGAAAAAAACAAGGTAAAAAAATTTATTTTTCTAAGCAGTAATACCGTGTATCCGGTAGGATTTAAATCCATGGATGAAAATGACTTAAACTATAGTCTATTTTCAAAATACTTTAATGTTGGGTGGATGAAAATTTTTTCTGAAAAAATTTGTGAAATGTATAAAGATAAGTTTAAAATAATCATTGTTAGACCTTCTAATTTATTTGGGCCCTATGATAAATTTGATCCTGTAAGATCTAAGGTTATACCAGCTTTAATTAGAAAATTTGAAAAAAAAAAAATTGTAGAGGTGTGGGGATCTGGTAAAGATGTTAAAGATTTTTTATATATAGATGATTTTGTAGAGAACCTACTTTTAGTTATAGAAAAAATAAATAAATTTACTATAATTAATATTTCATCATCAAATTCTGTAAGTCTTACT
>MDTE01014290.1_pt1 | contig 24617 bp, 25 predicted proteins | sample 811231 | NCBI WGS metagenome assembly MDTE01 (sample SAMN05326651, study PRJNA326480) | marine metagenome | isolation source: seawater | place: Indian Ocean: Red Sea | collected 2010 | reverse complement strand
TATGGCACGCTCCATTTTTTATTTATTGTATTTAAATAACATTTGTAAAAAAGATTTATATCTTCCGCACCTATTTCCTTACCTTTTTTAATTATAAATTTTATCTTTAACTTTTTTAGATATGTTCTTTCTTTAATAATATTTTTTTTTTTTTTTCCTTTTTAGTGAAGACAAGAATTCTTCAAAATCCCTATAGGAATGATTATACCAAAAATATTGAATCCCTAGTCTTTGGTTAAAACCATATTTATTTAATAAACTTGAATTTTTTTCATCAATAAAATTAATGTGAAATGATGAAATCTTTTCTTTCATTAAAAAATCTTTGAGATTGAAAAGTAATTCCTCATTGCAAATTTCTTTTTTCTTGTATAAAAATTTTTCACGTGAGACTGGAGTAAAAGGTATTGCAGATAAATATTTAGGAAAATAATTAATTCCCATCTGATGATGAGCATTTGCAAAAATGTGATCAAAAACATATTCACCATTAGAATTCAATTTCTTGAAATTTGGGATTATTGCAATTATTGATTTTTTTTCTTTTATAACAATGTGCTTTGGTATCCAGCCAGTTTGCTGATTCGTACATTTTGATATCTCTAATATTTTAAAAAAATCAAAATTTATAAAAGGTGGTTTGTCATTAAATGATTTTTTGCAAAAATCTTTCAACTCACTTATAGATGAAATAGTACTAAAATTCACTTTATTAAGAAATTAAACCAAAAATACCATCAATTTCAACTGGCGAGTTTTTGGGTAACGAATTTACACCTAAAACACTTCTACTGTGTTGTCCATTATCTTCTCCCAAAACATTGATTATGAGTTCTGACGAGATATTAAAAAGAGATGAATGATCATTGAAATCTTTATTGCAATTTAGGTATCCTTTTAAATTCAAACATTTCACACCAATTGCTTTTTTACTGGAATTAATTGCATCGCTTAAATTCCAGAGTAGATTTGAAGTGGCTAATTCAATGGATTTACGAGCCTCTTCTTTTGAAAGATCAGAATCTATTTTACCAACAAATGACAAGTTTCCATCAATTATTGGTAATTGACCAGAAACAAATATCAAATTTTCAAATTTTAAGTAAGGTTTGTAATTTGCTAACGAATTGTTTTTTGAATTTCTTTTAAATTTCAATGAATTCAATTTGTATGAAATAAAGTTATTCATCAAATTCGTAAAGACAAGTTAGGCACTTAAGTTGGTTTTCTTCTTTGTATATTGTAAAGTTTCCGCATTTATCACAAGGGTCACCTTCTAAATTCTTAATGTTTTTAATTTTTTCAGTTGCATCTTTGTTGTTTTCGCTAGTAATTAATGTTAAGTTGCTATCAAAAATTTTTTTTCTTATATAACCTTTACTGGTAAATTTTTTTAATACTGTTTCTGCATTCTTATCTTCATTTTTTTCTTTTTCGTAGCGTGGAATTAGCTCTGTAGTTTGATTTGTAGTTTGGTTGCTCAAGTCATCTCTTCCTAAATATGAAATTGCCAATTCTTTAAAAATGTAATCAAGTATAGAAGTTGAGAATTTGATTTCAGCATTACCTGTAACTTGTCCACTAGGTTCAAATTTAGTAAATGTGAATGCTTCAACGAATTCTTCTAGTGGAACTCCGTATTGCAATCCAATTGAAACCGATATAGCAAAATTATTCATTAAACTTCTGAATGCTGCACCTTCCTTATGCATGTCAACAAAGATTTCTCCCAGACTACCATCCATATATTCACCAGTTCTAAGATAAACTTTGTGATTGTTAATGGATGCTTTTTGAGTGTAACCTTTTCTCCTATCAGGCAATTTCTTTCTTTTGGAATTGCTCTCATTTATTTTAAACTTTTTTTTGTCAAAATTTTCTTTAAATTCTGCTAGGAACTGATTTGCATATTTCTCAAAACTTAGGCTTTCTTTTTTATCTATTTTTTCTAATTTATTTTTTTGTTTTTTTACAAAAAAATCCACAAACTTTTTTATTTCTTTAAAATTTTCCATAATTAAGTTACTAGTAATTAATAATTAGATTATAATATAAATAATGAGATTATCATATAATTCTATTTTTTTTAAAATTTATTGTCTAATCTTTGCAAAAAAAGTTGGTTATGATCAATATGGAAACAAATATTATATTAAAAAGAATATAACTCCAAAAAATAATTATAGAGAAAGAAGATTTGTTTTTTATAGTGGATTTGTTGAAGCGAGCAAGGTTCCTCAAGAGTGGAATGCTTGGATCCACCATATGACAAATGATATTCCCAAAATACACCCAAAAAAACAAAGTTGGATAAAAGATCACTCACCTAATTTGACTGGTACCCCATTTAAATATGAGTATAAAGATACAAAAGATCCAAAAAAAAGCAAAAATACTTATAGTATATGGTCACCAGATGAAAAATAGATTCTTGAAATTTTTCTTGGGAATTTTGTTGGTTATTGTGATATTTGAATTGATGCTTATTGATAAAAAAAATGAAAGAGACGGATTTGTTGATTATTTTGCAACCTTTAACAAAATTGACGGAGTAAATTTAGGGGCTGATGTTACAGTATCTGGAATAAAAGTAGGTGAAGTGACCCAGATTATTTTAGATAATAATTACCCTAATGTAAAAATTACAGTTGATGAAAAATTAAAGATTTCGTCTGATTCATCTGTTTCAATTCAAACAGATGGTCTATTTGGTTCAAAATTTCTTGTGATTGAGATGGGGGGTATGGAATCATTTATGAAAGATGGTGATTCTTTTTCATTTGCTGAGGATTCTATGTTAATTCAGGATTTACTTAAAAATATTATTACTATAGGAGAAAAAAACAAATTATGAAAAAAAACTATTTTGAGCCAATTCTAGGTTTTATTACATTAATAATTGCAATTTCTTTCTTTAATAAGTTTGTAAGTGTTAATACAGCTGATTCTAATTCGTCAACATACAATTTAAAAGCTAGATTTTTAAAAGCGGGAGGAATTATGATTGGAAATGATGTAAAGATGAGAGGAGTGAAAATTGGTGTAGTAAGTGATGTTAAACTTGATAAAGAATATTTTGCATTAATTGAATTCCAAATCTATTCAAAGATTAAAATCCCTAAAGAAAGTAATGTAAAAATTGCTAGTGATGGAATTCTTGGGAATAAATACCTTTCAATAACACCACAAGGAGATAATTTAAATGATTTCATTCAAAAATCTGGTGAGGTGAAAGATGTTGAGGACTATGAATCTATCGAAGATCAAGTTAGTAAGATTATTTTTCTAGCTACTCAATAATTTTATGAAAAAAAAATCTAACCAACTCTTGTGGTATACTAAAGAAAAGAAAGTTATTTCGTGTGATGAGACAAATAAGGTATTAAATGAAAATTATATTGAAATTAGCAATATAATACAAAATTCATTTGATGATGCTATTTTAATGGGTTGTGATGAAAATGATTTTAAAAAAAAAAATAACAGTTTTGGTTAATAATTTAGATTTCTCTCTTGGAAAAAAATAGCTTGAATTTAATAAAAAAAATCCTTTTTCTTGTAATCATCACATTTAGTTTTTGTGTATCCTCTAAAGAATTAGAATGCCAAGGTGTAATTATTAGAATTTTAAATAAAATTACTACTGAGAAATTTTTATATGTTGTGCCATTATCTCAAACATTAGAATTAACAAATGCTAAGATTGTGATATATAAATGTTTTAAATTAGAAGATGATTCTGGAGATGACGAAATAGCATTAATAACTCACAAACTAGAAACATATAGAAATGAAGACGATTTTTTTGGGTGGATTTTTAAATCCTCGCAATATCTTAATACACCTGTTAATCCGATATATGATATTAAACTACAAGAATGTTTAATTGATGATCCGATATTTTTAAAAAAAGTTCCAATCTAGAAATATTCTATTATTTCTTTTTCTAATTTCTCGGGAAAAACAAGGTTTTTTGAGGTGTTTTCTCTTAGAATAGTTGTGTATTCATCTTTATAGATTTTTCTTGTTCCAAATTGTTTTAGGTGTTCTGAATAGAATTGTGTGTCAATTATTTGAAAACCTCCTTGTTTTAGATAAGCTGCTAAGTAAACCATAGAAATTTTACTAGCATTTTCTTTTAAACTAAACATACTTTCGCCACAAAATATTTTCCCAAGAATAATTCCGTATAATCCTCCAACTAATTTTTCTTGATGGTAGCATTCTACAGATTTTGCAATTCCTTTTTCAAATAACTTTATATAGTTATCAATTATTTGATTGTTTATCCAGGTGTTCTCCCTGTACTGATTTTTTGCGCAGAGATTAATTACTTTTTCGAACTTTTTATTAACCTTTATTGAAAATTCTTTTTTTTTTAATATTTTTCTTAAACTTTTAGATAGTCGAAATTTATGCAAATCTATTACACCTCTTTCAATCGGATCAACCCAATGTATATATGGGTCGTAATAGGACTCTGACATTGGAAACAAACCTTTTCTGTATGCTTTAATTATGATTCCTGGTGACAAAAACATTTAAATTTTTAATCCTTTAAAGTGTTCACCCAATTGACATCAAAATTTGCTTTTTGAAACTCAGATTTATTTAATATTTTTTTTAAAAAAGGAATATTAGTTTGTACTCCTTCAATTACATATTCATTTAGAGCTCTTTTTAATCTCATAATACATTCTAGCCTGTCTTTACCAGTTGATATAATTTTAGAAATTAAACCATCATAGAAAGATGTAATATTGCATCCAGTGTATAAAGATGAATCAATTCGAATGCCTGGTCCTCCTGGTGGATGATAAGTTTTTACTAGGCCAGTTGATGGAAACAGAGTTAAAGGGTTTTCAGCATTAATTCTGCATTCAATTGAATGACATTTTTTTTTAAGTTCATCTTGTTTAATTGATAAATTAGCCCCGGATGAAATGTTTAATTGTTCTTTAACTATATCTACATTATAAACCTCTTCGGTTATTGTGTGTTCTACTTGCAATCTTGTGTTCATTTCTATGAAAAAAAACTCTCCATCACTATACAAATATTCGACTGTACCAATATTAAAATAATTAATCTTTTCCATTGCCTTTTGGGTAAGTTCGCAAATCCTTTGTCGTTCATTTTCATCAATCTTTGGTGAAGGACATTCTTCAATAATTTTTTGATTTCTTCTTTGAATTGAACATTCTCTTTCACCAATATGAATTATTTTTCCTGATGAGTCTCCAGCTATTTGAACCTCTATGTGTCTTGGGTTTTTTAAAAATTTTTCAATGTATACCTCATCGTTACCAAAACATTGCTCAGCTTCTTTTTTTGCTAAAAGAAAATTACTTTTCAGATCTTTTTCATCGCCAACAATCTTTATTCCTCTCCCTCCACCTCCATTTGTGGATTTGATTATTACGGGATAACCAATATTGCTAGCAATTGATTTGGCATCTTTGTAGTTTTCAAGGTTTTTTTCACTTCCAGGTATAACAGGTAAACCAATTTTTTTTGCCAAAGATTTAGCTTTTATTTTATTTGCCATCTTCTCTATATGTTCTGGTTTAGGACCTATGAAAGTAAAACCATGGTCATTAACAATTTTTGCAAAATTTGAGTTTTCAGCTAATAATCCGATTCCAGGATGAATGCCATCAGCATTTGCTATTGTTGCTGCAGAGATTATAGAAGGAATGTTGAGGTATGAACTTTTTACCTGAGGTGGGCCAATGCATACACTTTCATCAGCAAGTCTTACAAACATTTCCTTTTCATCTGCAGTTGAATGAACAACAACAGTTTTAATATTCAATTCTTTGCAAGCTCTTAAGATCCTTAAGGCAATTTCACCTCTATTTGCCACTAAAATTTTTTTTAGCATTATTCAATCAGAATTAAAGGTTCACCAAATTCAACAGGAGCTTCATTTTTAACAAAAATTTTTTTTACTATTCCGTTTTTATCTGCAGTTATTTCATTCATTGTTTTCATAGCTTCGATTATTAACAAAACTTGACCAATCTTCACATTTTGTCCTAATTCTACAAATTTTTTTGCACCTGGATCTGGAGACAAATAAGCTGTTCCAACTAAAGGTGATTTCAATGCCTTTTCAGAAGAATTCTTTACACTTACTTCTTTACTATTCTTTTCAACATTTACTGAAATTTCATTAAAGTCAGTATTCTCTTTCTTTTTGAGTTTATATATAATTTTTCCCTCTGAATAAGTAATTTCAGATAAGCCATTCTTTTCCATAGCTTTGGATAGTTGTTCGATATCTCCGAGAATATATTTATTAATTTTCTCTGTCATTTGTTAAGCCAATAGATAAATGATTTTATTGCCACTAGGTACACATTAGTTCCAAACCCAGCAATAATACCATTAACAACAGGGCTTATAAATGAATTTTTTCTAAAATCTTCTCTGACAAATATATTTGATATATGGACCTCAATCTTTGGGATTTTAGTGGCTTTCAAGGCATCGTGAATGGCAATTGATGTATGTGTAAATGCTCCAGCATTGATTATTAGCCCATCAAATTTATTAGAGCTTTGAATCTTTTCAATTATTTCACTTTCTGAATTACTTTGAAAAAATGAAACAGAGATTTTTAATTTTTCGGATTCTTTTTTACACTCATTTTCTATTTCATTTAATGTTTTGCTTCCATAAATATCAGGTTCTCTGGTTCCGAGTAAATTTAGATTTGGTCCATTAATAATCAAAATTTTTTTCATTTGTTCTCTCTTCTTCTAATTTCCTTTTCAAGGTCAGCGATTTTATTCAACAAAATTTTATCTTTAGAAATTTTTTTTACTCTTTGGATATGTATCTTAGCATTCTTTATTTCATTAACTAATAAATATTTTTCTGCTAATGCATATGAAGAAAAATCATATTTTTTTGCTTTTCCAAAATTCAAACCCAAGTAATGCCATGCCTCAACTGGAAATTCATCATTTTTTATGTATGTCCATAACAAATTGATTGATTCCTTGTAAGCTTTTTCTGAATTAGAATGATATAATGCTTTAGCTAGAAATAAATTAAAACTTTTTTCTTGAGGTTCTAATTCAATTGCTTTTCTGAAAGATGGGATGGATAAGCTTATATTTCCACTTTCATAAAGAATCTGTCCTTTAAGTTCATGAAAAAAAGGATTTTCAGGTTCTTGACTAATACATTTGTTTATTAATTTTATTGCTCTATTACTTTTACCAATTTTATAATTCATCAATGAAAATGCATATGCACTCTCTAAATCATCTACTTCAGGGTAAATTACATTTAATTTTTTCTCATCCAGAAAAAATCCATTTAATTTTGCTTTTACAAGTGAATACTTTTTCTCTAAATCATAAAATTTTTTAATTTTTTGGTTTTTAAGATTCAAATAAATATATTTTTTTCTCTCACTTGATAAAGGATGAGTTAAAAAATATGGATTGATTTGTTTTAAATTTTCATTACGCTCTAAAATTTTAAAAATGTTTAGTAATCCCTCCAATGAAAAACCAGCATTTTTTATTAGTCTTATTGCAGTTTGATCAGCAATTGACTCCTGTCTTCTTGAGAATGACAACAAATTCTGAGTTCCTAGTTGTTGTCCTCCCAAAAGAATGGCTGTTCCTGCTTGGGCAGACCCTGTTGCCATAATTCCTGCAGCAAGAATGGAGGAAAGAATATTAATCATTGAAGATTTTTCAGCAGCTTTAATTTTTTCAGAAAAATGTCCACCAGTTATATGACCTATTTCGTGTCCAATAATTCCAGCAATGTCATCTAGTGTTTTACTTTCGAGTAGTAATTTTGTTGTAAAAAAAAATTTCTGTCCTGGTATTACAAATGCATTGACATAATTCTGGTTATCAATGTAAAAATTCAGACTGTTAGGTTTAATGTCAGTTTGTTTAACAAGTTCTTCAGCAATATCTCTGAGGAGTTTCTCTGTCTCTGCATCTCTTATTATATTCAAGTTTCTTGCTGACAAACTTGAAAAAAAAAAAAAAGGAAACAAAAAAATTATTAATATTTTCATATATCTAATATAGATAATATATTACTTTTATAGATTATAATGAAAAATAATAATTTTTATTTACCATCAAAAAGGTCAGAAGTTGAAACATTTAATGTTATGCGCTTACTTTCAGAGGCCAATAAACTTCAAGAAAATGGTAGGAAAATTTATCATCTTGAGCTTGGTGAACCTCAGTCAAAGACCCCAATTTTAATTAGAGAAGAAGTTAATAGATTGTTAAGATCAGATTTACCTGGATACACTCCTTCAAATGGAATAGAAGAATTAAGAATTAAAATTTCTAAATTTTATAAAGAAAGATATGGATTAGATTTAAATCACAAACAAATATTTGTAACAACTGGTTCATCAGGAGCTTTTTTACTTACTTTTCTTACATGCTTTGATGCTGGAGATAAAGTTGCAATTTTTAATCCAGTTTATCCAGCATACAGGAATATACTGAAATCATTAAATATTAATGTAATTGAAATTGGCTCTGATAAAAATAAATTAAACTATATTGATTTACAGAAAATTGAAAAGCACATTGATATTGATGGACTAATAATATCAAATCCGAATAATCCTAATGGACAGGTTTTTGATGAATATGAACTTAGGTACATTTATTCTTTTTGTGAAAAAAATAAAATAAAATTAATTTCTGATGAAATTTATCATGGTATCGAATACCAACAAAGATCAAAATCAATCTTAAATTTTGGCGAAAATGCAATAGTCATTAACAGTTTTTCAAAGTATTTTTGTATGCCAGGTTGGCGTTTAGGCTGGGCAATAGTTTCAAATCCTTTGGTTGAAAACTTTTTAAGATTATCGCAAAATCTATTTATTTCTTCAGGCAATATAGCACAATATTCGGCACTAAAGATATTTGACTGCATTGATGACTTGAACTTAATAGTAGATAATTATGAAAAAACAAAAGAATCAATTTTTAATAAATTATCAAATTTAAGAATGATTAAATTTGATAAACCTAAAGGTTCTTTTTATTATTATATTGATATAAGTGATCTAAATATCAATTCAGTTGAATTTACTCAAACCATCCTTCAAGAAACTGGTGTTGTTTTAACACCTGGAATCGATTTTGATCAAAAAAATGGTCATAAGTCATTTAGACTTGCTTTTTCAATAAACAGTCAGACTGCCAAGGAGGGTACAAATAAGTTAGCTCAATGGCTTCTATCAAATTACTGATTCCACCATCCATGTCTTTTTTCTTCTTTCTGCTTTTTTTTGATTGCCTCAATTTTTCCACCTTGGAAAGGAATTTTTCTTTCATTTTTTTTATTTTCTGCTGATTCTAACTTTTTGTCTAAGTTAAAGTCTTTTGCTTTGGCTCTGTAACTTTTTCTTTTTGATGATGTTATTTTTTCTTTTTCATTATTTTTATGTTTATTTGAGTCATAATTATCTTGAGGTTCATTTTTAGGTATCAAGTTCTGATTTTCTGATGATTTAGATTTTTTTTCTTTGTTTTCTCGAGTTATGCATATGTTTGAAAGATTTTTAAAATCATCAATATGTAAATTTTTATTACTATTTTTGACTATGATTTCTTTTTCATTGCAAATGAAAAACTCTTGGTCATTCAATTGAGAAAAAACCTTAATATTAACATTTGATTTAATTTTTTTGAAAAGATCAGATTTCTTTTGATTTTCCATTTTTATGAAGTTATTTATATTTTCATTACATATAATAAATGTTTTAATTTTGGTATTTTCAAATGAAATTTCAAAATATGTTCTTAAAATTTGATCCACTAAAAAATCTTTTGAAAATGTTGTTCCATATCCATTACAATGATCACATTTAATTGAATTTCTTGAGCCTTCAATTACTTTTAGTCTTTGACGAGAAAGTTCTAACAAACCAAAATTACTTATTCTACTGATTTGAATTCTAGCTCTATCATTTTTAATATGTTCTCTAAGTCTTCTCTCAACTTTAATGTTATGATTCCTATCTAACATATCGATGAAATCAATTACAATTAATCCTGCTAAATCCCTTATTTTGATTTGTCGACTTATTTCCTCAGCTGCTTCAAGGTTAGTTTTGAATGCAGTATCCTCTATATTCCTCTGTTTAGTATATTTTCCAGAATTTATGTCGATCGCAACTAAGGCCTCTGTTTGATTAATTACTAAATATCCTCCAGATTTCAAATGAACAATTGGGTTGTTTATTTCTATTATTTTTTTTTCAACTCCATAAGAAAAGAATAGGGGTTTTTTGTCTTTATATAATTTAAGATCTTTGACGGATTGAGGCATAAATTGTTTGACAATTTCTTTAGATTTCTGAAGAGTTTTTTTATCATTTATAAGAACATTTTCATAACTCGAGTCAAAGTAATCTCTTAGAAACCTTTTAATAATGTTATCTTCTTCATGAATTAGACAAGGAGCATTTGATTTTATAGTTTTTGATGTAATTTCATTCCACAATTTAATTAGCGAATTGTAGTCTCTTTTAATTTCTTTCAAACCCATTATCTGTCCAGCAGTTCTAACGATTACTCCCATTCCATTTTTTATATTAAGTTTGCTAACTAATTCTTTTAATTTTTTTCTAAGTTTAATATCTACTATTTTTCTTGATATACCCCCACCTTTATTGGTATTTGGCATTAAAACACAATATTTTCCTGCTAGCGACAACCTTGTAGTTACGGCAGCTCCTTTATTTCCTCTTTCTTCTTTCACAACTTGAATTAAAATTACTTGATTGCTTTTAATTACCTCCTGAATACTATATTTTCTGTGAAAAATTACTGATTTATTTTTTTTCTCTATATTTCTTTTTATTTTTTTCTTTTTAATTCGATTTGGAGTAAAATCGTCAATTGGCTTATAATTAAAAAAATCAAAAACTTTTGTCAAAAATCCTTTTTGATCACTTAAACTTTTTTTTTCAATAGTATCTTGATTCTCCTCAAACGCTTCATCTAAATATTCTTCTTCCGATTCCAAAGAATTATTTTTAGATTGTTCTAACTCTTGCTGGAGTAGTATTTTTTTATCAGCTGTTGGTATTTTAAAATAATCAGGATGAATTTCATTATATGCTAAGAAACCATGCCTATTTCCACCATAATCAACGAAGGCGGCTTGAAGGGATGGTTCCACTCTGATAATTTTAGCTAGATAAATATTGCCTTTAATCCTATCATTTTCTTTTTTTTCTGATTCGTAATCAATAAGATTGTTTGTTTCGAGAATTGCAACCCTTACCTCATTGTCTTGCTCTGCATCTATTAACATTCTTTTCATTTTCTCAAATTCCTTAAATTCATTAATAATATATTTTTCATAATAAAAAAAAATCAGTTATATTGATTTATTTTAAAAAAAAACACTATATATAGTATAATAAAATAAAAACTGTAAATTGAAAGTCTCTATTAAAAACATTTTATATCTTTTAATTTTTTTTTACAGTAACGAATTATTTTCTGCTGAAATAATAAATTTAAGATTTGGCTCGAATGCTGAGAAAAATAGAGTGGTAATTGACATTTCAGAAGATACTTCATTTAGTAGCAAGGTTTTAGAAGATAAAGTTACAATAAAATTTAATGAAAAGATAAATGTTAAATATGATTTAAAAAAAAACAATCAGCTTAGCAAATTTATTTTTTCAAAGGACTTAAATGAAATTACCTTGATTTTTAAGAAAAAAATTTTTTCACCAAACATATATTTGTTAAAGAAAAAAAAGAATAAATTTTCAAGGATAGTTATTGATTATCAAAGAAAAAAAGAGAAAAAGAAAATAATAATCATTGATCCAGGTCATGGAGGAAAAGATTCTGGTGCTGTAGGTGTTATGAAACATCTCGAAAAAAATGTAACTTTAGAAGTTGCACTATTACTAAAAAAAAAATTTTCCAAATTTAAAAATCTAAAAGTAATTTTAACTAGAGATAGAGATCAATTCTTAAAACTTAAACAGAGAACCAAAATTGCCAAAACGAATAATGCTGATTTGTTTATTTCCCTCCACGCAGATTATCATAGAAACAAACGAACAAGAGGAATATCATTATATACTCTATCAGAAAATGCTTCTGACAAAGAAGCCGCTGCACTGGCTAGAAGAGAAAATAGGTCAGATCTAATTGGTAATGTAGATTTATCAACTGAGACCTCAGAGGTTACTAATATTTTAATAGATTTAACGAAAAGGGAAACATTAAATCAGTCGAGCCATTTAGTTAATTTTTTAATTAAAGAATTTAAAAATGATATGAATTTGTTGCAAAGAACACATAGATTTGCAGGTTTTGCAGTTCTAAAGTCTTTAGATATACCATCTGTACTAATTGAAATGGGTTATCTATCAAATAAAGAAGATTCAAAACTCTTAACAAATAAAAGTTATCAAAATAAAATATCTGATGATATTGTTAAGGCTGTAAGGAATTATTTTGATTGGAAAGAAAAAAATAATAGTTAGAATTCAATGAAAATGAAGAAATACATATCAAATTTTTTTTATCTGACATTGATATCGCTTTTCAGTCTTTTTTTTCTAATTATCTTTATTTTTTATTTTTTTGGGAAAGATTTACCAAGTTTTGATAAGTTATCTTATTATCAACCAAGATTGGTATCAAAAATTTTTACTTCAAATGGAAATTTTCTAGAGGATTACTCAAATGAAAATAGGGTTTTTAGTAGTTATAACGAAATTCCAAAAGAATTAATAAACTGTTTTTTAGTATCAGAGGATATTAATTTCTACAAACATATTGGTATTGATTACAAGGGAATTTTAAGAGCGTTTTTAAAAAACTTAATGAAAACATTTAGTAATAAAAGGTTAGAGGGGGCTTCAACTATTACCCAGCAGGTTGCTAAGAACTTTCTTCTTTCAAACGAAATATCTTACACTAGAAAAATAAAAGAGATAATAATAGCTTTAAGGATGGAAAAAGTATTAGAAAAAGAGCAAATAATGGAATTATATTTAAATGAAATTTATTTGGGCAATGGTTCTTATGGAATAACATCTGCTTCACTTAATTATTTTAATAAGTCACTTTCTGATTTAGAACTACATGAAATGGCAATGCTAGCCGCACTTCCAAAAGCACCGTCTACATATAACCCTTATAAAAACCCTATCAAAGCTCTAAAAAGAAGAAATTGGGTTTTAAAAAGACTTTTGGATGAAAAATTTATTGGAGTCGATCAATATTCATCAATGTTAGATATGAAAATTGAACTTTCAAAGAGTAAAAAAATACTTGATAAAGATAATGCATCATTTTTCAAGGAAGAAGTTAGAAGGGAGATTATTACAAAATTTAATGAAAAAAAATTATATGATGGTGGGTTGTCAATTATGACTACTCTAGATGAAAAAATTCAACTAAAAGCTGAAGAGGCTTTTCAAAAAGGTCTTAAAGATTATTCCAATAGATCAGGATGGAGTGGACCAATTGGCAATATTGAAATGAAAGGTGACTGGGAAAAAAAATTTGAGGATTTTAAAAAACCAGTTGGTCTCTATAATGATACTATTGCTATAGTAAAAAAGGTAAAAAATGATCGTTTGTTTGTCCTTACAAAGGAAAAAGAAGAACTCCAAGTTTTCCAACATCAAATGTCAATAATCAAAGAAAAAAAAATTATTTTTAAAAAAAAATTTAGTACTGGTGACATTTTAATACTTTCTTTCAATAAAGAATCTGAACTTTATGAATTAAGTCAAATTCCGAAAGTAAACGGAGCTTTAGTTGTTTTAGAAAATTTTACAGGAAGAGTTTTAGCAATGGTTGGTGGTTATGATTCTAGTTCTTCATTCAACAGAGCTGTTCAAGCAAAAAGACAGCTAGGTTCAGCTTTTAAGCCGTTTGTATATATCACTGCTCTTGAAAATGGCTATTCCCCTGTAAGTAAAGTATTAGATGCGCCTTTCGTTATTGATGATTTGTCAAAAGATGGAGTTTGGAGGCCCACTAATTATGGAGATAAATTTTATGGTCTCAGTACTCTTAGATTAGGAATTGAAAAATCAAGAAACCTTATGACAATTCGTTTGTCTGACAAGGTAGGTCTTGAGAAATTATCAGAATTATCAAAAGATCTGGAAATTTATGAAGATTTTCCACTTTTAATTTCTAGCTCATTGGGGTCATTAGAAAGTTCTTTAATAAAAATCACATCTGCTTATGCTTCAATTGCAAATGGAGGATATAAGGTTGCATCAAGATTGATTGATGCAATATACGATAATAGAGGAAGAATAATTTACAAAGGGGAAAAGGGTGTTTGTAATAATTGTATTCTTGAATTAAATGAAAGCTTGGATGAATCTAATGCAGATTATTATGAATTACCAGAAAAGAAAAATAAATATGAGCGAGTCTTTTCAAGTGAAACAGCATATCAGATGACATCATTTTTAATGGGTGTTATAGAAAGAGGAACTGCTAAGAACATTAATAGCTTTGACTTTCAAGTTGCAGGAAAAACAGGAACCACAAATGAAAATCAAGACGCTTGGTTTGTTGGATATAATTCTGAGATTACAGTGGGAGTATTTGTAGGTTTTGATGCGCCAAAATCTCTAGGAAGATTTGAAACTGGATCTAGGGTGGCTGCACCAATATTTGAGGATTTTCTTCATAAGATTTACCAAAAAAAGAAACCAAAACCGTTTAACATTCCAGAATCTATAAAATTTATAAATATTGATTTATTTTCAGGAAAACCTAGTAATCAAGATTTTATTACGGAGTCTTTTAAAAATGAATTTAATTTTGATAAAGATTTTAAAGGTATAAAAAATAATAAAGAAGATTTTCAATTAAGAGGTTTTTATTAATGAAATATGAAATTTTAGAAATTTCAAATAAGATTAAGGTTTTACTCGAAAACCTAAGGGGGTTTGTTTGAAAAAAAACAAATAAAAACTGAATTAGAGAAAATTGAGAAAAACTTGCAAAATCAGGAAAATTGGGAAGATTTTAAAAAAATTAATAAAGACTTGAAAAGAAAAAATTATTTATCTAATTTTCTAGAATCCATAGAAAGTTTAAATCAGAATTATGTTGATACGATTGAATTGATTGAAGTTTCAGATGAATCTAAAAACCCTGAACTTCTTAAAGACCTAGAAAATGAAATTAAATTACTTGAAAATAGGTTGAGTTTACTTCATCTAGAGACATTGATGTCAGGAAAAGCTGATTCCAAAAGCGCTTTGATAGAAATTCACTCTGGCGCAGGTGGTGTGGAATCTCAGGATTGGGTTGAAATGTTGTTAAGAATGTATACTAGGTGGGCAGAATCAAAAGGATTTAAAATTGAATTGATTGATCAGAGTATTGGTGAAGAAGCAGGTTTGAAATCTGTGACAATAAAAGTTGAAGGTGAAAAGGCTTATGGTTGGTTGAGATTAGAAAATGGAGTTCACAGACTTGTAAGAATTTCTCCTTTTGATTCGCAATCTAGGCGTCATACTAGTTTTGCATCAGTGTATTGTTATCCTGAAATAGATAATACAATTGATATTCAAGTTAATGAAAAAGATTTAAGAATTGATACTTACAGAGCATCAGGAGCAGGAGGTCAGCATGTAAATAAAACTGATAGTGCCGTTAGAATAACCCATTTACCAACAAAAATAATTGTACAATGTCAAAATAGCAGATCACAGCATAGGAATAAATCTATCGCAATGGATTTGTTAAAGTCAAAACTTTATGAGATTCAATTAATTAAAGATGAGGAAGAAAATAAAAGAAATAGATCTGAGAAAAGTGAAATTGGTTGGGGTAGTCAGATTAGATCATATGTAATGCAACCATACACTATGGTTAAAGATCATAGAACAAATTTGGAAGTTTCAGATGTAGGTTCAGTATTAAATGGAAAAATAGACAAGTTATTAGAAAGCCAGTTGATTAAGTTAAATTAGAAATAAATTCAAAAACTTCTTTAGCATGTCCCTTAGCCTTAACTTTTCTCCATTCTTTAATTAATTTTTGACTCTCATCTAATAAGAATGTAGATCTTTCTATTCCCATATATTTTTTACCATACATTGATTTTTCTACCCAAACTTTGAAAAGTTTACATATTTTCCCAGATTCATCACTTGCAAGATCGATGGATAAGTTATGTTTTGATCTAAATTTTTTGTGTTTCTCAATGGTATCTTTAGAAATCCCAATTATTTGTATGTTTTTTTCTTCAAATTTAGATTTTAGTCCTGAAAATTCAATGGCTTCAAGAGTGCATCCTGGTGTATCATCTTTTGGGTAAAAATAGATTAATAATTTTTTTGAAAATTCATTGATATTTTTTTTGACACCATTTTCTAACAACAAATCCATATCTTTTATTTTATTACCTATCTTCATATTTAATTTATTTTTGTTATGTTTTTCTATGACTCAGTTATAGTTAAATAATATTAAAATGAAAATAAAATATTTAAAAACTTTTGCCTATTTTCTTTCAATAATTTTCTTAATATTTCTCACATTTTTCTTAATTTTTTTTTTTATAATATCACTGAAGCCAATAAAAATTAACCTTGTTGATTATTTTGATAGAGAAAGTCAAATTCTCAAAGAAACTGATTTAAAAGAACTGGGAGACATTTATTTAAGCTTTAATAAAAAAACTAAAAATTTTGAATTATTGATTGAGAATTTGGTATTTGATGAGTCATATTTGAAAGATATACAAATAAGCTTAGATTTAGAATTATCTAGAAACTTTTTTAATACATCTCTTAAAATCTTTGATGGTGATTTTACATTTACTGACAGGAACAAGGAAAAAAAATCATTTGAATCCTCTGATGATATCCTTTTTTTACTTAATGAAAAATTTAACTTTTTAAAAAGATTCAATTCAATTGAAATCATAAATAGTAAATTAGCTTTAAAGTTAGATAAAGAAATATATCTTGAATACCTAGTTGATTTAAAGGTCAAGGATGAAAGAGTTTATGGATTAATTTCTGAATTAAATAATATTAAAAATTTTTTATCTTTTGATTTACGAAAAGATGAACATTTAAATTTTTTTTTTGAAACCAAAGAATTTAATATTGATTTTATTAAACTTTTTTTTGATACTGATTTTATAAGTTTTAATGATCTCAGAATATCAGGAAATTCTGAATTAACTATGATTGAACAAAAATCATTAAATGACTTAAAATTTGATTTTTTTTTGAATGGGAAACTTAATTATGAAACAAATGATATTGAAAAAAAAATATCATTTAAAAAGAATAAATTTGATGGGAATATAAAAAATAACAATTTAGAAATTTCATTAAATTTTGAAGATAATAAATCAAAATTTTCTATTGGTCTTGATACGGTATTGAATGAAGACTTGGAGCCAAAATTTTTTCTTAAAATAGACTCAATTAAAATAGATAATCTTTTAGAGGTTTGGCCCAAAGGGCTTGCAAATTCAGTTTACTCTTGGATGAAGGAAAATTCAAAAGGATTAATAAATAATGTTAGGATAGATGTAAAAACTCAATTTATTGATAAAAAATTAACTTTTGAAAAAGTTGATGGAAATTTTGAGTGTAATGGCATCGAAATCGAATATATGGATTTAATGCCTTCAGTAAAAAATATTTATTGCAATGCCAGAATGGAAAAAACAAGAGTTCTCTTTGACATACATTCTGGGAACTCAAATAATCTTCAAATAAATTCTGGTACTGTTGATTTGTATGATTTGGGCACAGATTCTGAAAAAGCAAAAATTGATTTAAATATTTCATCAAAAAATGCTGATGTTGTTAAATATTTGAATTTAACTGAAATAGATAAAAGTAATTATACAAAACTTGAAAAAATTGAAGGAGATGTGTTGTTAGATCTAAATTTAAAATTTCCGTTATTTCTTGATTTAAAAGCTGAACAAATAAAATATAGTTCCAATGCTTCAATTTCTAATGGATTCTTTAATGATGTTTTTAAAACTCATTCAATTAATGATCTTAAACTTAATATTAATGTTCAGGAAGATTTAGTAAAATATGATGGTGAAGGTTTCATTGAAGACTCGTTAATCAAATTTGATGGTGAGCAAGTTTCAAAAGAAAAAAATATTGTTGATAAGATTGATGGTAAATTAAACCTTAAACAAAATTTACTTAAAACAATTACAGAAGATAAATTTTCAGATTATGGTGGTGTAATCCCTATTGTTTTTTCCTATGTTGAAGATGGTGAAAGCTTTAAGATTGAAGGTATTGGTGAGCTTAGCGAATTTTATGTTGAATCTGAATTTTTGGGAAAAAACTTAAATTTTAGTGATGGAAGAATTAGGTTCATAGTTAGTCCCTACAATGAAAAATATTCTGGTTTTGTGGATATGAAAACAAAAAATATTATGCTTGAAATTGATACCATTTTTGATGATTCTGAGATTTTAAAAGCAGAAATTCCTAAATTTATAACACCTAGACAAAATTTTAGTCTTATTTATGAAAAAAATGAAAAAACAGATTTAAAAGTCAGTGGAAAAAAACTTAAGCTTTCAAAAATTAAATTCGAAGAGGATTCATTTTTCTCTAATCATGATGATTTGGATGTTGATTTGCAAGTCGAAGAATTATTTATAGGTAATTCAAAGTTTGTTTCTTCGAAAATAAATTTTTTAAAAAATAAAGGTCAATTTGAAAATCTTTTTGTTGAACTTATGGGTAACGAGGATTATCACATAATTAAGATTGATGGAGACCAAAACAAAAAAAAATTTTTTTTAGAATCAAATTATACTCCAGGTTTTTTTACTCTTTTTGATATAGACCTTAAAATTAATACTGGAAGTCTCAAGATAGAAGGGGAAAAAAATATTGATTCTAATGGATATGAAGGGTTAATTGCAGGTAAAGATTTTGTTTTTCTTGATGCTCCTTTTCTTGCGGATTTCATTAGCCTTTTTTCGCTTAAAGGATTAGCTCAAAAATTAAAAGATGGTGGTATAATATTTGAAGATTTAAATGCAAAGTATGAATTTTCTGATGGAAAGCTAAGAATCATTGATAGTTTAATAAAGGGAAGTGAACTTGGGATTCAATTTGATAGTGTCGTTGGTTTAGATGATGATTTCTTTTTGACAACAGGATCTATAATTCCAGCTTATACAATAAACACACTTTTGACAAAATTTCCAATTGTTGGTGATATAATTACTGCAGGTTCTCCCGAAGATGGTCTGATTGGAGCTAAGTTCAAAGTTGAAAAAATTGATGGAGAGTACGAGATTTCTTATAACCCAATTTCCGTTTTTGTTCCAAATGTAATTAAAAATTTTCTAGGAGATTAGTTCCAAGATGCCGTATTTGTTTTTTCCTACATATATTATTGCATAATAGGTATTTTCTTTTTTCGGATGTTTAATGAATTTTTCTTTGTTAATTGATAGTTCCTTGTCTTTAATTTTTTCATCATTAATTTTAACCGCTCCTTGGGAAATTAATCTCTTTGATTCAGCATTAGATTGACTAAGCTTTAAACCAATTAGTATCTCTTTAATTGATAAACCTGATTGTATGTTTTTTTCTTTAAAAATTAATTTTCTTTCACAATTGTCAATTACATTTGAGTCAAGTGCGTCATTTGTTAAAATTTTCTTTGCTTCAGCTTCAGCTTTTCTTGATTTTTCCTCCCCGTGACAAAGTTTGGTAACTTCATTTGCGAGAGTGATTTTAAGGTTATTTAAATCTGAACCACTTAAAGTTTTGAACTCTTCAATTTTTTTTGTTTCTAATTCTGAAAATAAGAATAGAAATTTAATGATATCTTCATCAGTTGTATTCCTCCAATATTGCCAAAAACTTGTTGAATCTAATTTTTCTTGAGACAACCAAATGGCTCCACTTTCCGTCTTTCCCATTTTGGTCCCAGAAGATGTTGTTATAAGTGGAGTGGTCAATCCAAAAACATCTTTTTGTTCAATTCTTTTGATTAAATCAATGCCTGAAACTATATTTCCCCATTGATCTGATCCACCAAATTGAATCCTGCAATCATATTTTTTAAAAAGTTCAAGAAAATCATAGGCTTGAAGGATGGAATAATTAAATTCTAAGAAACTTAAGTTTTGTTCTCTTTTTAATCTTTGTTTTATTGAATCTAGGGATAACATTTTATTAATTGAAAACTTACTTCCAAAATCTCTAATAAAATCAATGTATTTTAAATTACTTAACCAATCATAGTTATCGATCATCAGAGCACAGTTCTTTTTTGATTTATCGAATGAAAGAAATTTTTCAAAAACTCTTTTTAAACTCTTTTTATTTAAATTTATTTCATCCTCTGACAAAATTTTTCTTGTTTCATCTTTTCCAGAAGGATCTCCGACAAGGGTTGTGCCACCACCAATTAAAATAATTGGTTTGTGTCCGAATTTCTGAAAATTTCTTAAAAGCATTAATGGTAGTAAAGAACCTGCATGCAAGCTATCAGATGTACAATCAAAACCAATGTAGGCTAGGGAAGGGGTTTCTAAAAACTTATTTAACTTTGACTCATCAGTGCATTGATGAACAAACCCCCTTTTTTTAATATAATTTAAAAAATCCTTATTCATAGTTTTCCTACTGTGGTTATAATATTAAAAAATGAAAAATAAAGAAATTTATGCATTGGGAATTATGAGTGGAACTTCGTTAGATGGTTTGGATTTTTCACTCATAAAATCAGATGGCACTACAAAGATCAATGTTTTGTTCAATCATTATTTCAAGTTTGATCTGAATATGAAGCAGAATATAAATAAATTAATTATAAATTTTAACACGAAAACAATTAACTCTGTAAAAAAAACTTCTTTTTTTAAAGAAACTGAAATGAAATTTAATGATTTAATGATAAGGAAAATCAAAGTTTTTTTTAAGAAAATTAGATTTGATTTTGAAAAATTAGATTTAATTGGCATTCACGGAAATACTTTAATTCATAACCCGAAAAAGAACATTTCCATTCAACTTGGAGATTTTAAATTATTGTCAAAAAAGTTGAACAAAATAATAATAGCTAATTTCAGAGATAACGATATTAATTTAGGTGGTGAAGGAGCTCCACTAGTTCCCATTTACCATCAAGCAGTATTTTCCAAAGCAAACAAAAACATTATGGTTGTTAACATTGGTGGATTATCAAATTTTTCTTTTTTAATTGGCAAAAAAAGAGTTGTTTCCTCAGATATAGGTCCTGGTAATGCTTTGATTGATAAATATTGTAATATGAAGTTCAAGAAATCTTTTGATAACAAAGGTCAATTGGCAAAAAAAGGTTGTTTAGAAAAAAAAATAGTAAAAAAATGGTTAAAAAAAAATTTTTTAAAAAAAAAATTTCCTCGTTCTTTTGATAATAATTTTTTTAAAATTAAGAACTTTGTTTGTAATGAAAAGGTCAACAAGTATGATATGTTAAGGACCATCACTTTTTTTTCAGCAAAAATAATTTCTAATTTGAAGTTCAATTTCAAATCAAAAATCGATTATTGGGTTTTTGTTGGAGGTGGTGTAAGTAATTTAACATTAATGGGTGATATTAGAAATATTTTGTATGGACAAAAGATATTAACCTCAGATCAACTAGGCTATGATTCAGCATTTATTGAGTCTTCAGCATTTGCATTTATTTCAATAAGGACTTTGAAGGGAATGCCATCGGCTTTTCCAGAAACAACTGGTTGTAGAACGAAAAATATTTGTGGAAAAATTTATTGTACTTGAATTATTTTTTCTTTGAAAAATAATTTTTAACTTTTTCAATTACTTTATTCTCATTGTTAGTAAAAAAATGATCATTTGATTTTATAACTTCTTGTTTGACATTAATTGTTTTTTGCTGATTTAATCTTTTTACAACATCCTTAATTAAATCAACATCAATGAGACTATCCTTGTCAGCGTTAAGAATTATTCCTGATGCAGGACAAGGTGCAAGGAAATTAAAATCATATTTTCCAACCGGAGGACTTATCAAAATAAATTTCGGTATTTCTGGTCTTCTCATTAATAATTGCATCCCAATCCAAGCCCCAAAAGAAATTCCGCAAATCCAAAATTCATTGGATTCTTGATTTTGATTCTGCAACCAATCTAGGGCTATTGCAGAGTCTGCCAGTTCACCTTCACTCCCATCATGTTCACCATCGGATTTTCCAACACCTCTAAAATTGAACCTCAAGCTTGAAAAACCAAGATCACAAAATAGTCTGTGTAACTTCAATGATAGAGAGTTATTCATATTTCCTCCATGTCCTGGATGAGCATGAAGAATTAATACCGAGGGTGATGTAGGCTTGTTATTATGGGTATATCTCCCCTCAAGCCTCCCCTCTGGACCATTAAGTAAAATTTCTGGCATTTATACTTGACTAGATTAGTAGGGTATATTATATCTAAGCTTGTATAGTATATAATAATAACAATGTCAAAAAAAATATTTTCTTTAATTTTGTCTGATTTAGTGGCAGCTAAAGAAAGAGACCCTGCTGCAAGGAATTTCGTTGAGGTTTTTTTCACTTATCCAGGTTTTCATTCAATGTTATTTCATAGAATATGTCATTTTCTATGGAATATTAAATTGAAGTTTTTTTCAAGAATAATAAGCTATTTTTCAAGAATAATCACATCAATTGAAATTCATCCTGCCGCAAGTATTGGAAGTGGTTTTTTCATAGACCACGGGGCAGGATTGGTTATTGGTGAAACTTCAAAAGTTGGAAATAATGTGACAATTTATCAACAAGCTACATTGGGGGGCATTGCACCCTCAATAAATTCAAATTCTCAAAAAGAACTTAAAAGACATCCAACAATTGGTGATAATGTAATTATTGGCTCAGGGGCCCAAATTCTTGGTCCGGTGACGATTGGAAAAAATTCTAGAATTGGTGCTAATGCAGTTGTCTTAAATGATGTGCCCGAGGACACCACTTTCGTTGGAATTCCCGCAAGAAAGCTTGAATCTAACAAAAATGATGCCCACTTTAATCCATATGGAATTAGTAAAGGAAAAATTGATGATCCAAACAAGAAAAGCATTCAAGCTCTTTACAAAGAAATTTATGAATTAAGCGAGAAGGTTTTGGAACTTCAATCTAAACTGAATCAATTTTATGGTAAAAATGGCAATTTTAATGTCGATATAAAAAAAAATAGAATAAAAAGAAGTGTGAAAGAGTAAATAAAAATGAAATTAACATCAAAAGGAAGACTTGCAGTCACATCTTTAGTTGACCTGGCTATCAACTCAAATGAAGGTGAACCCGTAAGTTTGAGTGAAATTTCTAAGCGTCAACATATCACTGTTACATTTCTAGAACAGATTTTTTCAGCTTTAAAAAAGAAAGGAATTGTAAAAAGCATAAGAGGACCTCACGGAGGATATTTATTCGCCAAAAACCCAAATTTAATAATGTTGCTAGATGTTATTGAAGCAACTGATGAGAATCTTAAAATTAATAAATGCAATGGTGTGGATTTTGGTTGTAATCGTAATGGAAAAAAAATCAAATGTTTAACACATAATCTATGGAGTGAATTAACAAACCATATTCTTTTCTTTTTAAATTCAATTTCCATTGAGGATGTTAAAAAAAATGAATATAGTTCTTTTTTCAAATTTCAAAATAATTTGACTATGAATGAAACAAGTTTTGTAGAAAGATCTAGCTATGATTAAAAATATATATTTTGATTATCAAGCAACCACTCCCGTTGACCCAAGGGTTTTGAAGAAAATGATGCCATATTTTGGTGAAGTATATGGCAACCCTCATTCCAGAAACCATTCTTTTGGTTGGGAAGCTGAGGCAGCAGTTGAACTTGCTAGGGAATATGTAGCCAAGATAATTAATGCAAACCCAAAAGAGATAATTTTTACGTCAGGTGCAACAGAATCAAATAATCTTGCAATTAAAGGGCTTGCTGACTTTTATGGAGACAAAAAGAAACACATCATAACCTGTGTAACAGAGCATAAATGTGTTTTAGAATCATGCAGGCATTTGTCAGAAATGGGATTTAAGATAACTTATTTACCTGTAAATTCTGATGGTTTAATAGATCTTAATTTATTAAAAAAATCAATAACTAAGGATACCTTATTAGTTTCAATTATGGGGGTTCATAATGAAATAGGTGTGATTCAGCCATTAAAGGATATTGGAAAGTTATGCCGTGAAAATGGTGTTTTTTTTCATACTGATTGCGCTCAAGCGGTAGGAAAAATACCTCTTGATGTTGATGAAATGAATATTGATTTAATGAGTATTTCAGGACATAAGATTTATGCTCCCAAAGGAATTGGTGCACTTTATGTAAGGAGAAAACCAAGAGTCAGAATTAGTGCTATGATCAATGGTGGTGGTCAAGAAAGAGGTATGCGGTCTGGTACTCTTTCACCAGCATTATGTGTTGGGTTAGGTGAAGCATGTAATATTTACTCTAAAGAAATGGTCTCTGAAGAAAAAAAATTGACTAAATTAAAGAATCTGATGCTCAATGGAATTAGAAAAGAATGTGATGAAATTTATCT
>MDTE01201579.1_pt1 | contig 24636 bp, 20 predicted proteins | sample 811231 | NCBI WGS metagenome assembly MDTE01 (sample SAMN05326651, study PRJNA326480) | marine metagenome | isolation source: seawater | place: Indian Ocean: Red Sea | collected 2010 | reverse complement strand
TATTGTTGTTGATTACATCTATAGGATGCTCTATTGAGTATCGCACATTCGCTTGTGCGGCCAAATGAATAATACAATCTGGGTTCGCCACTTTGAAAAAAGAATTTAAGGCATCGGTATTAAGAAGATCCAGTGCTTCAAAAGTAAGGTCGCCGGGGACCCCTTCTAACTCTTTCAATCGATTCCTTTTGAGGGAAACATCATAGAAAGAGGAGAAATTATCCAAACCATATACTCTATAACCACCTTGAAGAAGCCACTTACTTACATGGAAACCTATGAAACCAGCTGCACCGGTGACGAGAACGTTCACTCTTTTCCAAATAATGCAGAGTTTCGTCCAATGCCCTCACAGATCAATCCATAATCTGCAATACGAGCCGGATGATAGATATTGCGGCCATCAAAAATAAGTTTTTCCTTAAGAGATTTACTCAAGCGTCGAAAGTCAGGCTGCTTGAACTCGCTCCATTCCGTGACCACGATTAATGCATCGGCACCATCCACTGCACTGTAAGGATCTTCAACATAGGTAATATTCCGTTCACCCAAAGCTTCCCTACAAGACTCTATGGCTTCTGGATCATAGGCCCTAATTTGAGCACCTCGAGCTATTAGCTCCCTAATAATTACAAGACTAGGAGCTTCTCTAATATCATCAGTCCCAGGCTTAAAAGATAGACCCCAGAATCCAAAACAATAACCGGATAAATCTTCACCAAAGCGACGGCAAACCTTAAGAACAATCAATCTTTTTTGTTGACTATTTCTGGACTCAACCGCTTGAAAAATTGCTCCGTCGATACCAGCGCCTTTCGCCATTGTGATCATTGCTTTAACATCTTTTGGGAAACAAGAGCCACCATAACCACAACCAGGGTAAATGAAAGACGGCCCTATACGACTATCCGAGCCGATTCCCTTACGAACATTCTCGACGTCAATCCCGAATTCATCACACATAAGTGAGACCTCGTTCATAAAAGAAATCTTGGTCGCAAGCATAGCGTTCGCGGCATACTTGATCATTTCGGCATCACGGATACCAACATACTGGATACGATCTTCTTTTTTGGCGAATGCCTCATATAACTCATCCATCACCTTTCGACTCTTGAGATTATTCGTCCCGACAACGATACGATCGGGAAACATAAAATCCTTGATAGCATTTCCTTCCCGCAAAAACTCGGGATTACTAACCACATCAATTTCTATGCTGAGATCTCGATACTTGAGTGCTTTGGTAATCACATTACGAACTTTGTCCCCCGTACCAACGGGGACAGTAGATTTATTAACGATGACTGTTGGATTAAGCACGCATTCACCTAGACTTTTTGCAACCGCTTCCACATGACTTAAATCAGCACTTCCATCTTCTTTGGGCGGAGTCCCTACAGCAATGAAAGTTACTGCCGATTTGTTTACCGCACTTGCAAGGTCATTCGAGAAGGCTAGACGCCCCGCGCTCAAATTATCATTTACCAACGCCTCAAGTCCTGGCTCATGAATTGGGACAATACCTTTACGTAATTGCGCTAACTTGGTTTCATCTTTATCAATACAGACAACATCATGACCCATTTCAGAAAAGCAAGCACCAGTAACAAGGCCCACATAGCCTGTTCCAATAATAGTCAGATGCATCTATTTATGGGGCCTTACGATGATATTCATCATAGACATGATTTGTCGCTCCAACATAACCCTCCAAACTACCGCAGTCGAATCGTCTACCATTGAATTTGTAAGCAAGGACCATTCTATTTTTTGCCTGCTCACAAATCGCATCTGTAATTTGAATTTCACCATTAGTACCAGGATTAAGAGCACGAATGATAGAAAAAATATCGGGGGTAAGAATGTACCTTCCGATAATGGCAAGATTTGTGGGCGCAACCTCAGGTGCTGGTTTCTCAATCATATTGGAAACCTTGAATAACCCTTCTTGGATTTCTTTTCCTTCCACAATACCATAATTACCAGTTTGATCAGCAGGAACCTCTTCTATCGCAACAATACTGCATTGATACTCATTAAAAAGTTCAACCATCTGTTTGAATACACCGCTATCACTGTTCGCACAAAAATCATCTGCCAAGATAACTCCAAATGGCTCATTTCCAATAAGAGTTTCTCCTGTGAGAATTGCATGACCGAGACCCTTCATTTCGAGTTGACGAGTATAAGAGAACGTACATTTCTCTATCACATAACGGATGTCGCTTAATAGGCACTCTTTATCACTTCCGGCTATCTGGTGTTCTAACTCATAAGAAATATCAAAATGATCTTCAACTGCTCGTTTCCCCCGTCCAGAAACAAAGCCGACCTCGGTAATTCCTGCCTCGATTGCCTCTTCAACTCCGTACTGGATCAAAGGCTTGTTGACGATTGGAAGCATCTCCTTGGGCATAGCCTTGGTTGCTGGTAGAAACCTAGTTCCATAACCTGCAGCGGGGAATAGACATTTTTTTAGCATAGTAAATAATTCTTTTAGCAGACGCGATTAGTCTAACATTTTTTGTTGGGCTCGCATGCAACGCGTTTTTTAGGAGCTATATAAATTACCGTTCACCTACCCCACTTTTAATTTGCCCAGCAGGGTTTCTAGATTCAGGACAACTGATCTATTAGTATTTCCACTTATTTTTCAAATTGAAGTTAAGCTCTACCGTATTGGTCGTCGAATCTTATGATGTCATCCTCTCCCAAGTAGGTTCCAACCTGTACTTCAATAACTTCGAGAGGAGTCTCACCAAAGTTAGCCAAACGATGCAAAGTACCCGCTGGGATAAAGATCGATTCATTTTTTTTGAGCACACAATTCGTGTCACCCAAAGTTACCGTAGCAATGCCAGATATTACAATCCAATGCTCAGAACGGTGAACATGCTTTTGAAGAGATAAACTGGCGCCAGGAGATACCAGAATATTTTTCACTTGATGCTCAAACCCCTTCCCTATGGGTTCATAATGGCCCCATGGCTTTTGAATCTTGGGAGGATTCTGAGATTCCTCGCGTTCGTTCTGCCGTAACTTATTTACAATTTTTTTTACGTTTTGGGCATTATCTTGTGTAGTAACAAGAACAGCGTCTGCCGTTTCAACAAGAATGAGATTATCAACTCCAACTGCTGATACTAGTCGATGGTCTGCCCTGATATAACTATTGCTAACATCTTCCGAAATAACGTCACCAACAAAAGTATTATGACTTGTATCATGCTCCGTAACTTCCCAAATGGCATGCCATGAACCGAGATCACCCCAGTCTGCTTCTAGCGGCACCACCGCAGCATTGCTAGTATGTTCCATAACAGCATAATCAATCGATTCTTTCGGGCAAGAATCGAAAGATTTTTCACAAACTCGCGTAAATATTGCCTCCCTAACCGACTTCTGAATAGCGTAACTTGTAGCCTTCGCAATAGCGGGACGTTGATTACGTAGTTCGCACAAGTAATTACTCGCCTTGAAAACAAATATGCCGCTATTCCAATAGTACTCCCCACTGCCAACATAAGCCCTGGCAGATTGTAGATCAGGTTTTTCTATAAACTTCTGAACTTGATATCCAGATCCGATGGGATGGCCAACCCTAATGTATCCATAACCTGTCTCCGCTCGGACCGGATGTACACCAAGGGTCACCAAGTAGTCTTTTTTCGCTAATGAAATTGCATTCTCCAAGGAATCATAGAGTGCGAGCTCCTTTCGTATATAATGATCCGAAGGAAAGACAACTAATAAAGTATCCTTTTCTAAAGATGCGTAGTAAGCAGCAAGGGCAACCGCAGGGGCTGTATCTCTACTGACGGGTTCTAGAATAATTGTATCAGGAGTTAATCCAACTTCTTCTATCTGACGTTCTACTAGAAGCTGAGTTTCTTCACTACAAACTAGAATCGGCTTTTCCGCCTGTAAACAACTCATTGAACGCGATATAGTCTCTTGTAGTAACGATTTATCGTTCATTATCGTTAGCAGGTGTTTAGGGTATAGTTCTCTAGAAACTGGCCAAAGTCTCGTACCCATCCCACCACAAAGAATTACTGGTACAATTTTCAAAGTTGACCTCTAGTATTTTGGTCTTCGTAGACTATTGTAGTGGATTGTAGGCTCTGTTAATAACCCTTCAGGAAACTATTCAATAAGACTTTACTATCGATATCGGGAAAGGAGCCACTTCTGACCACTTTAAATGCAAAGTATATCAATCAGATTCTAAGCCATATTGCAATAATATCGCTTATGGCACTTGCATGTTGCACAGCGACAGGCCTGGGCCCTTACAAACCATTTCTTGCTTTGGTGGAGATCTGTTTTATTTTATGTTGTCTCATTTCCTTATTCAGTACTAAAAGTATTCCTAAGATAGTGCTTTATATGCTCCTTACGCCCGGTATGTTTTTTGTACTAGATTATTTTATCAACGATCTGTTTCACCATCGAGAATCCGAACGCAACTTATTTGCGTTCATGGCCATAGCTGGCCTCATCCCATTCCTTACTTTTCCAAGAAACTTGAATACCCAACTTCGGTACATGATCCTCTTCCTCGTAACCGCAACTTCTCTGATGTACAGTTTCGCCATATTCTTTTTTAAGCTCCCTTTTGGGCTCTTCGATAACCCGCACGTTACCTCTTTATTTACAGTCATGATCGTCATACTAGGCGTATATTACTGTTTAACAGCGTCAAAGACTTACGAGCTATGGATTGCTTACTTTTTAGTAGCCAACTCTCTCCTACTACTTTTTTATTTGTCATCCTGGATTGGATTCTCTTCACTCATTGGCTCAATGATAATCTTGATAATCCTAAAAAATAATCACCACTCGTATGTCACTGCGTTATGTCTATCATTTTTTATTTCAGTCATATTACTCAGCGTCGACTTCTCCCAAAGTGGTAACAACGAAGTTGAAAGTATCTTGAGGTTGAATTCTTATCCTATTGCTGATGAACGCCTAGTTCTGTGGGGAGACAGCTGGAAAATGCAAGTAGAATCCAGTCTACAAAATTGGATTTTTGGTCATGGGTTTGGCGGTTTTAGGGAGAATTTCTCGGAATACAGTAGTTTCTCAAATGTCATCCAATTCGTATTTCCTCATAATTTTCTTTTAGAGGTTCTATATAACAACGGCCTCCTGGGCGTCATGAGTTTCCTTGCAGCTTTCACTGGGATTATTATCAAACTCCATAAAAATTACAGAATCTCCAAAGATATCCTAAATATACTGGCAATTATGCTCGTAGTCTCACTATTTCTGTTTGGGTTTTTAACTTTACCACTACTCTCGAAATATAATACCTACTCGCTCAGTTTTGTGATCGGTTTCTCCCTATGGATATTAAAGAGACAGAGCTCTACTAATGAGTATTAATCCATCCGTTTCCATACTGATTCCAAACTTTAATGGCAACACACTACTAATGCGCAACCTGCCCTCAGTTCTAAACTGTTCTAGACAGTATGCAGGTCTAAGTGAAATTATTGTAATTGATGATGCCTCAACCGAAGGTGGGTTAGATGAAATTAAAAGTGCATTCAAAAATATAAGATTCCTCGACCACAAAGTTAACAAAGGTTTTAGCGAGGCAATTAATACCGGAGTAAAAGTAGCGAGTGGGGATCTTATTTTTCTTTTGAATTCGGATGTTTCTCCAGAGTGTAATGCAATGAATGAACTTGCTCCCTTCTTTAGCGAAGAAGACATATTCTCGGTATCCCCCTTAATACTGGATGAGGACAATCATCCCAATATCTACTCCTGGAATTTAAGAGCTTTCTCTTGGGGAAAATTTTCTCGCCAAAAATGGGACTTGATTACAGCTAAAAAATTAGCTGAGACCCATCATTTGCCCACCCTCTATTCCTCAGGAGGATCCATGATGGCCAGGAAAACAATGTTTCAATCGTTACAAGGTTTCGATGAAATATTTTATCCGTTTTATTTTGAGGACCAAGATCTTGGCGCAAGAGCATGGAAAAAAGGTTGGCGCTCCCTTTTTTGTCCGGACGCAATAGTGGAACATCAGCGAAAAGGAAGTATTCAAAGTGAAGTACCCGCATGGAAAGTGAAATTAATACAAAGAAGAAATAGCTTTATTTTTGAATGGATTCATCTTGGTATATTAAAATTACTTTTAAATAGATTACCTCAATATTTAAAACAGATTTTTATTCGAACAGTGAGAGGTGACTGGAAGTTTTTACTAGGTTTTATTTTAGCAACAACGCTCTTACCAAAAGTTACACTCCGTCGATTTACTAAGTTTTCCGACAAAAGCTACGACGATGTTATTCAGCAAATCAATCGCGAGGTATCTAACCTAAAAGCAGCGATAAAGTAACAAAATCCTACATCGTGCCTTCAGAGGTTTGAGGAATATTAAGTCTTTATCACCGTCACCTTAGCACTCTTAATCTCTGCAATTTTAAGAACAGGATCAACAGTTTCATTATCTAAGACATAACCGGGTACAGCCTGCTTTAAAAGCCTTTTCAAAGCTGGGTAATCTCCACTCTCACAAGCCTTCTCCAATGATAGACAAATTGCCTCTACGGCTTTAAAGGATAAACAATCTTCTTTAGCCTTCATTATTTTCGGGTGCTCGGTTCCCGTTACTCTTTGCCCAATTATTAACTCTTCTCTAAGTTTTTCTCCTGGTCGCAGCCCCGTAAAAACAATATCGATAAAGTCTTGTTGGCTTTCTAGATCTTTGGGCTTACCAACGCGCTTACCATGCAGATGAATCATCTTTTCAGCGAAATCGTAAATACGAACGGGCTCCCCCATATCTAGTAAAAATAGATCACCGCCAGCCGCCATAGCACCTGCTTGGATAACTAGCTCTGCCGCTTCTGATGTAGTCATAAAGAATCTATCTGCCTCTTTGTGAGTAACTGTAACTGGACCACCTTTTTCTATCTGGCGAGTGAAGAGCGGTAATATGGACCCAGAAGAACCCAAAACGTTTCCAAACCGCACCATACAATATTGAGTTTGAGATTCTAAAGACGCAAAAGCTTGGATAACTAGCTCTGCAAGCCGCTTACTAACTCCCATGACACTAGTCGCCCTCACTGCCTTATCTGTGGAAATGAGCACCACTTTTTCTACTCGATTTTGAAGTGCAGCTTGGGCGACATACCAAGTCCCTAGAACGTTATTGCGTATTCCTTCAACAATATTCCGCTCCACCATAGGCACGTGTTTGTATGCGGCAGCATGGTAAACAGTGTTTACCGAAAAGGTTTCGATTATCCTAGCCACATAGGCTTGGTCAAGCACTGATCCTAACAGACAAACCAGCTCTACTTGTAATTCGTTCTCTAAAAGGTGCTGTTCCAATGCATAGAGCGCAAATTCAGAATTATCAAATAGAATCAGACGCTTAGGTTTAGCCTGAAGAATCTTGCGACAAAGCTCGCTTCCGATTGTACCTCCAGCGCCCGTAACCAGGACACTTTTCTGTTCGATTGAATGGCGAAGCAAGTTAGTGTCTGGTGGCACCATATCTCTTCCAAGGAGATCACTAATATCAATCGCCTCGATCTGGGCGACGTCAGCCTGACCTGTGATCAGTTGGCTGATGTCTGGTACCGTACTAATCTGTATGGGTAATCTTGAAAGCTCATCAAGAATACGTCCGCGCTGTTCCAAGGTTGCGGAGGGAATCGCCAAAAGAATTCGTTTAATTCCATACTCATCAACCAAACGGCTCAAATTCGCTGAATTATGGACGCGGATCCCATGAATGGTATTTCCTCGCAATAACTGGTTATCATCTATAAACACTACTGGTATAAACTCAGCACCATTGAGTAATGTGATAGCTAGCTGTGCTCCAGACTCTCCAGCACCATAGATAGCGACCGGCTCTCTTTGCAAATAGTTATTAAAAATTCCATAGAAATAGGCTCGTACAACCAGCCTTCCGCCCCCTACTGCAATGATTGAAATAAACCAAAAAATCATTGGTGCAGATCGGGGGAAGCTCTCTGCTTGGGTAATGTAAGCAATAATAGATAAAGCCAAGGTAGCAAGAGTCACTCCTTGCATCACTGGTAGCATTGAACTTGGACCGATGTACCTTACTATTGCTCGATACAAGTCAAGTCTGAGAAAAGACACGACCCCAACAAAGGAGGCGGTTGGGAATAACCACCAAAACCCAAGCATATCTTTATAGAAATCGCCATAACGCAGAGCAACTGCCGCCCATAGCGAGACAGATAAAATCAAAGCATCAGCGATCATCATAAAGTAGCGCTTTTGTCGATCAGAATGTTGGGTATCTTCTTGCATCAGTTCTCTTGGAAATTTAACCGAGGCCTTTTCTGACCAGCACCGAAAAAAAACTGGACCAACAACAAAGGCAAAAAGGCTAATATTACCAGAGCAGGGCCATAATCTGGAAAGCCTTGCGCAAAAACAGCGATGGGAAATAACCAAAAAACATTTATGGCAACGACAGCATACAGTGTATTTTTCTTACCAATGATTCGCGTTATGTGCTGATATGCGTGCTGGCTGTGAGCATTATAAATTTGCTCTCCGCGTAACAAACGCGTCACGATGGTGAGGCAGGCATCTGTGATGAAATATCCAAGGAGCGTAATCCAGCTCCACAGGGAGACGTTATCATATGCTAGGACTAGCAAACCCAACATAAAGCCTAGGAAGCCGCTACCCGAATCACCCATGAATAGTCTCGCTGGAGGCCAATTAAACAACAGAAAACCTAAAGATACGGCAACTAATAAGTAAATGATTATTACCCAGTCTTTAACTTGAACCTCTGCTAAAAGAATTCCGGCCATACAGACAAATATAACCTCAGAAGCGGCCAAACCATCTATTCCATCCATAAAGTTATACAAGTTTATAAGCCATAACAGGGCTATGACACCAAAAACAGAGCCAAAAAGGTTCGGCTCTATGGAAAAGCCAAATACTCTTATAACCGGAAAACCAACCCAAAAGATACACCAAGCTGAGCACACCACATGTACACTGGCTCGCACTTGCCATCGAAGCTTTCTAACATCATCAGCAAAGCCCACTAGGGCGATGGGTAAACCTCCGAGCGAGGATATAAAAATATTGGTTGGTACCGAACCTATCTGCCATAAAAGATAAAGCGCGACATAAAACCAGAAAACTAAGACAATTCCAGCGCCGGTTACAATAGGCAGCTCATGAGCACTTCTGGTATCTGGATGGTCCAGGAAGCCTAGTCGATTTGCTAATGATTGATAACAAAAACAACTCAACCAAGTGAGCACGAGGACAGATATTACGATCAAAGAGAGCATAAATGGAGCCTTGGGGATCTGGCTGAAGATAAGCGAGAAATATTCATTCTATAGACGGGTGTAAAGCTTTAGGGTAAAGAGCTAATGGCCATCACTCGGCAGAGACGACGCAAACCATTTTTTATTTATGCTCAATCTATAGTTCCTTTCTTAATTATACTCCTGATCATCGCCATTCTCTAAACCACAGAGGTTAGCGCATCGAGAATTCAGCATATACGCACCAATTGCAAATGTAAGCTCCATAATCTGTTTGCTTGTAAACAGCTCAGCCATCGCTGTCAGCGTTTTCTCTGTCGGCTTGGCGTCTATAGTTATTTCAGTTGAAAACTGGATTATCAGTTTCTCCGTTTCATTGAATAGGTCAGAGTTTATTTTCTGAGCAATTAGCGCATCGAGCTGGGCCTGCGTTCCTCCTCTTCTGATCATGCCCCTGCCATGGTTTCCCCACTCATAGGAAGAATTACTCAGGACACTAGCCTGTACAACAGCTAGCTCCTTAAGCAAAAGTGGCATTCCGCCTTCGCTTTCAGTCCAAACAGTTCTATTGAAGCTGGTATACGCTACGAAGGCTTCGGGAGTGTGTGCCCAAGCATGAAACAAAGCTAAATCAAATGGATAACTATCCCACTTTTCTTTTAAAGCAGGATCTGTGACATCTTCTTTCGATAAGAGCGGAAGCTTTTTCATCTGTTCATCACCCGAGTAATAAGTCTCTATTGATAGTTCTTGTTTCATCCACTGCAGTTACAACGTTATCTCATTGAATCTAAGTGAATGGTCGGGACGGCTGGATTTGAACCAACGACCACCACACCCCCAGTGTGGTGCGCTACCAGACTGCGCTACGCCCCGACTTTAACATTGTACTCTCTGCGGCGATCAGAATTAAGTCTAATCAGATACTCGACTCAAATTAGTTATAAAACCGGTTGGAGTGTCGAGTAGACTTTGTACCTGTAAAGCGATGTTCGAGGTGATCTTTAAGCGCCATTTACCTGCACCGTCGCCTAGAGCTCCAACAAACTTAGTGCTACCACTTTCAAGCTCCTGAGAGGTAATCGATAGAGCACTATTACCAATGATATTGAAGGTCACATTGCTACTAGCAGCACCTGTGTCATCAAAGCCCTGTATTGTCACGGATGCTTGCTGAGATGAGGTATTAACAATACGCAGAGAGCTACGTTGATTAGTATTACTGGCGGGGTTAAAGATAAATACCTCACCAACGCCAGCAGATACTGGCACCGTCCTGCTGAGGTTCGTCAAGAAGCCATCGGGGGTCCGAACCAAACTCATCACTTCAAGATCAAGTGAGGAAGTCACCTTCAGTTGCCAGCGACCGCTACCTGAACCTAAATAACCAGTTAAACCTTTATTTAAATTCCCATACTCCAAGTCTGACACCACCATCTGCTTTGCTGCGAGAGGGTTCAATGTAAACGTTACATCACCGTTTGGTGCAATATTGCCCGCGTCATCAATAGCAGAGATCGTGACTGTGCCCATAGCGTCATCTTTATTGATGATTCTTAAGAAGGTTTGTTTGTCTGTCTGACTGGCAGGATTGGCAAAATAGACTTTGTGACTGCCCGTTGATGCCTCGTCAACCATCCCTGATAAGTTGGTCAGGAACCCATCCTTGGTTCTGATCAAACTCATCACCTTCAGGTCGAGTGCAGAGGTAACGGTCAAACGCCACTTGCCTGTGCCATCCCCTAGACTACCGCTGAGGCCTTTATTTAGGTTACCGTTCTCCAAGTCCTGTACCGTCATTTGTTTGGCCTGGTTCGGTGTGAGGGCAAAACTGACAGAGCCTGCAGACGCTGCACCGGAATCATCGATACCAGCGATCGTTACAGTACCGCTATTGGCTGTCGTATTCACAACGCGAATGAAGGTCTGTTGATTAGTGTTACTAGCAGGATTCGCAAAGTAGATGATGTTACTGCCACTCTCTTGCGGGACCACATCGTTAAGACTTGTCAGGAAGCCATCTGATGTCCGTATGAGTCCCATCACTTCGATCGGATTGCTCGAGCGCGTCACGAGTTGCCATTTCCCCTGGCCGTCGCAGAGTGTTGTGGTGATCCCCTTGTTCACGTTACCGTTTTCAATATCCTGAGCATTCATCTGCTTCGCACCTTGCGCCGGTATCGTAAAGGTAAGCGGGTCTTCTTTACTCCGAGTACCCGAATCATCTATTGCGTAAAGCTCGACTTCCGTCGCGCTACTATTGTTGTTTATAAACCGCAGGAAAGTCTGCTGATTGGTGTTGCTACCCGGGTTCGCGATGTACAGTTTTTTCTCATTCAAAAAGATAGAATCACTTGGTATCGGTGCATCTAACTCTGGTTTCAAACAAGCGCTTGTGACACTTGTCGCGTCAGTAGGATTAGTACCATTATTGAATTCGACTAAATTACTCTCTCCGTCGCCATCACTGTCAGCATTCGCATCGCTCGCGTCCAGCGGGTCGAATCCATAAGAAATCTCAAATATATCACTCATACCATCATTATCATCATCAGTATCCGCATTATTACCAATACCGTCCGAGTCGGTGTCGAGGTACTCACTGGCGTCAAGTGAAAACGCATCCAAAGTATCGAGAAAGCCATCGTTATCGTCATCGAGATCTTCAAAATCAATGACTCCGTCAGCGTCAGTATCTGGTGGATCGGGTGCCCATCGAGCAACCTGGAATCGGACGGTCTCTAAGGAGAGAGCAGCATCGGCACCAGACACAGGGTCACTGCTCGTAATACCGCATGGAAGTGCCGACCCTCCTTGTACCTGGCAGATATGATCTGGAGACGAAAACTCACCAATTTCCCAACTGCCTGGAAAACCCTCGCGATAAGCCATAATTGTCGCAAATTCGTGATCAACCGCGTGCCCCTTTGACCAGGTAAATGTCCCCCTGCTAAGGGCTTCGCGTCTATCATGGGCAAGTCCCATATTGTGGCCAAGTTCATGTATGGTGACTCTATCTCTACAATCGATATATGCTGTGGCAATAAATTCCTGCCCACTAATACTCTTGAAGTCACCCGATTGTCCATTAGGCATAGTGCCTAAACCACAGGTGTCTTCTCCGGCTAAGGAGGGTAATCTTCTTGAACGAAAGAAAATCACCAAATCGGCTCCGACAGCTTTTCTTTTTGCACTAAGTCCAGAAAATACCCCCTCTTCACTCAACATCGCATTATAGGCGACATCGATAAGTACTGACTCGCTATAGTCTATCTCTTCAAGATGCACCAGCCTCAAACTGGCGCCAATATCGCTGTTCTCAAGCGATATATTTCCATATTCTAAAACGTGCACAACGCGTGCCTCGAGATCGGCATAGAGGTCAGAAACTCCCGGCGTATATAGGACCATTACATCCAGGGTACTCTCTCCCGGCTTGCTTGAAGGGTCCAATGCATTGGTCTGCATTAATGACTCATTAAAGTCGCTAATACCATCACCATCAGTATCTTTGAGAGTATCAATTGCAGTTACCCGAAAGTTCCGATGTTGCACTGAGCTTGGAGCAGAAACGTTCTGCCAGAGATAATGTTTCCCTCCCTCGGTTTCCTGCAGCGACAAGTGGACATACTCATAGCCGGCAATGCTAGTAAAAGGCATCGTAATTGAAATAGCTTCACTCTTCGCAGACGGCCCTAGTGAGTAGTCCAAGGGATACTCCCATAATGGATAGTATCCCGCCCAATACTTTTGCGTTGCATATAGACCGAGGTGAACCGTTAGAGGAGGAATCGTATCAGTCGGTGACATATTTTTGATAGCAGGTAAATTGATTGTCACCTCTTCCATGGTACTAGAAAAGGTTGCAGTTGCGGTACCATCCAAATATACGGTACTCAAGCCCCCTCCAGTCGCGTGATCCAAATAAGTTACAGGTTCGAAACGCAGTGTTTGAGTTGTCTCCCAGAGATCGTCCGTGCTCTCTTGAAGATAAGCAAAAATTTCATAATTACCCTCGACACCGTAGTCGTAGAAGGGAAATTTCAGCGCGTAGGTATCTCCGTAACTTTCACCTACACCGAGGCTTTCAGGATAATAAGCGGCACCGAGATAAGTGAAATCTCCATTTTTATTACCCCATAACCTAACCCGAATATCACCCGTAGTTCCCTCACCATAATTTCGCACGCCTGCGCGCAGGATCATGGAAGTGGGATCACTGCTCTCGAGTATGCATGGACATACGAATTCTGAATCCGCAAGTGAGCCTTGGCCTACAATCAGGGTCAGTAAAAAAAGCGAACTAAAGAATCTAACCATTGGGGTAATTACCCATCACTTTTCACAAACTAGAAGGCTCTGTAATTTTTTGAACTACATAGTCTGGCTTTGCATAGTTTACGTTTGGGTCCATATTTGCTGATGGCATCAGCCAACCAAAAGACGCCGAACCCACTAGTTCATAGGTTCCCTTCAGGGTATCGATATTAGCAAAAGTACTACTCGAACCAAGGGTCAGTAATAGGTCGGCAGATTCCTCTATGCCAGTCGCTGTGATCACTTTGATTCCTCGCACTCGGCTTTTTACTTGTGTCACAACTAACAAAAGTTCAAAGTCAATTTGAGGAATACTTAACAAGATGTTGTCACCCAAAGCTATTTTCGACAACCATTTAGTTTTGATTTTCAAAGGCACCGCACCCACAACATTACCTTGGTAGCCCCTGATCTCCGGGATAATACTTTCTTCAGTCAAAGACCACATCACCAGAGGAGTACTCTTTTTAATTGGTGCCGACGAAGCAGAGTAGTGAGGCTGTTTGGGATCTAAAATCTGCTGACTATCAACCAAGTTAGAAGCAGTTATATTTCCTGGAACATCCTGTGGTCCTCTCGACAACCAAATAAATCCTGCAAAAAGCAAAGTAAAAGCGAGAATTACGGATTTTGCCATCACTAGATGTTAGTTTTTGATTTTTTAGGCATACGAGGAGTATTAGATTCTATGTGGATTTTTGCCAGGCCTATAACTTCAAAGTCTTGAGAACATCTTCCAACTCACTTACCATTTGATAGATTAACTGCTTGTATCGCGTGCTGTCACCTCTTTCTTCCTCTCCAGACAAGCGTCGTCTGGCTCCCTCAATGGTAAACCCCTGATCGTAGAGCAATGACCTTATCTGACGAATCATCAGAACATCCTGCCTCTGGTAATAACGGCGGTTACCTCGCCTCTTGACGGTTTTAAGTTGAGGGAACTCTTGCTCCCAATAACGAAGCACATGGGGCTTTACACCACAGAAACCACTGACCTCTCCAATCGTAAAGTAAAGCTTCCCTGGGATAGGAGGCAGTTCTGACTTATTGTCTCGGTCCTGCATATGCTTCCACTCTGGCTTTCAACTTCTGTCCGGGCCTAAATGTGACGACTCTTCTGGCTGATACGGGAATCTCCTCACCCGTCTTCGGATTTCGGCCGGGCCGCTGCCCCTTATCTCTGAGATCAAAATTTCCGAATCCAGATAACTTGATATGCTCGTTGGCTTCCAAAGAAGCACGCATTTCCTCAAAAAACAAATCGACAACTTCCTTTGCCTCTCGCTTATTTAAGCCAAGTTCGTCGAACAGCTTTTCCGCCATTTCAGCCTTCGTTAACGCGACCATATTCAGTCCCTTAAGCTAGCCTTGAGCTCCGATTTTAAAGAAGAAACGATGTTGGTGATACATTGAGTAATTTCCTCATCAGTAAGAGTGCGCGAACGATGACGGAACGTCAAGCCTAAAGCAATACTTTTTCTATTAGGATCAATGCCTTTACCCTGATAAACATCAAATAACTTTAGGTTTGTCAGACTATCGTTCGTTGATGAATAAACACATTTCATAACCCTCGCCGCGCTTATACTTTGATCGACAATTATAGCTATATCCCTGCGAACTTCAGGAAACTTTGATAGAGGTTCTATCTTGGCAACTACTTTATTAGTAATCGGTCCTACCATGAGCTCAAAAAGATATACGGGGTTACGAATGTCTAAAGCCTTCTGTACTCGCGGGTCCAGTAGCCCTAAATATCCTACCAACTCTCTTCCTCTTCTAATTTCAGCTGCTTGACCGAGTTGCAATGCAGGGTGTGTTGCTGGCACCACTTCGAAATCCGCAGAATTAAGCGCTAAGATACTTTCAACATCCCCCTTCACATCATAAAAGTCAATCACGTCCCGATCACTCGCCCAATTTTCTTCATAACGCGAACCACAGGCTATCCCGGCAACGGTTCTCTCTTGTAAAATGTCTTTGAAACTAGCCTCAGCCACATCGTCAACCTGCCCAAAACGTGATCCTATTTCAAATAACCTAACCCGCTCATGCTGGCGGTTAAGATTGTAGACCAAGGATTTAAGTAATCCCGTCCATAATGTTGTTCGCATCACCGACATATCCGTTGATAAAGGATTCGCAAGCCTTAAAGGCTTTTTCTCCGGGTCCATTAAATTTTCTAGCTGAGGGTCTACAAAGCTATAGTTAATTGTTTCTTGGTAACCTCTTGCCACTAGCTGACCGCGTATACGCCCCAAAGGAATTTCACTTTCACTGTTGCTACGCATCTTAAGCGAGGCCAGGGGGGTTCTAACAGGTAGCGAGTTGTAACCGTAGATCCTACTAATTTCTTCAATAAGATCTGCTTCGATAGAGATGTCAAAACGATGTGAGGGCGCCTTGACTATCCAATATGTATCATTTCCAGCTATCGAAGACCGGAATCCAAAGCCCAAGCGCCCTAAAATATCCTCAATCGTACGATCATCAATTGCAACGCCTAGTAATTTCTCTACTCGACTGGCCCGCAACTTAATCTCTTCAAGCCCGGGTAAATGTTCACTTTCTCGGGTATCGATCAAAGGCCCAGCTTCTCCTCCAACGATGGATATGAGCAATTCTGTAGCACGTTCCATCGCAGAAACTTGGCCTTGCCAATCTACACCACGCTCAAAACGATGTGCCGCGTCCGAGTTCAAACCATAAGAGCGAGCACGCCCGGCAATCGCAGAAGGCAAGAACCAGGCACTTTCAAGGAGGATATCTTTTGTATTCGGGGTTACTGAGGTGGTAAGTCCTCCCATCACTCCTCCGATCCCGATAGGACCGTTACCATCAGTGATCAACAATGTTTCCTCGTTTAAAAGAACGTCATCACCATTTAAAAGCTTAATATGCTCACCTTTTTTTGACTGTCTCACTACAATTTTTTCTTTCAGTTGGTTTAGATCATACGCATGCATGGGCTGATTAAGCTCTAACATTACGTAATTGGTTACATCAACGACAGGGTCAATACTTCTGATACCACTTCGTCTTAACTTCTCTTTCATTCCCAGCGGGGTAGTCGCATTTATATTAATATTTCTTAAAACTCGACTTACAAAACGCGGACATGTCCTGGGATCGCCGAGCTCTATTGGAAAAGTATCTTCAACAATGGGCGTAACAAAACGATTTTCAGGGTAGGAAACATCAATTTTATTGATAAGGCCTGTCTCTCGCGCCAAACCAACAATTCCAAGGCAATCACTTCGGTTTGGTGTAAGGTCGAGATCGATAATATTATCGTCTAATTTAAGAAAATCGCGTATGTCCTCACCAACTGGTGCATCAAAGGGTAATTCCATTAGGCCTTCATGAAAATCACTAATTCCTAACTCACGCTCTGAGCACAGCATACCAAAGGATTCTACACCTCTAAGCTTAGCTTTTTTGATCTTTTCTTTACCGAGTCTTGCCCCCACGAGAGCGAACGGAACTTTAATGCCGGCGCGAGCATTAGGTGCTCCGCAAACCACTTGTAGCTCTTCATGACCATTACTAACTTTGCAAACTACAAGTTTCTCTGCATCTGGGTGTCTAGCAGACCCTATTATCTCTCCAACGATAACCTTGCTAAATCTATCGGACAAAGAGGTAAAGCTATCCACTTCAAGTCCGGCCATCGTTAACTGATGAACAAGTTCTCCTGTGCTTATGGGCGGATCAACAAACTCTCGTAGCCATCTTTCACTGAATTTCATAGATACAATCCAGTCTCGCTAAGGCGATAGGTTAAAGAATATCTAAACCCCATTTCAACCAGCTGAGATCCCAGAGCAAGCATAAATTATCTAAACTGCTCGAGAAATCGTAGATCATTGTCTAGGTAATGACGCAGGTCATCTACTCCATAACGAAGCATCGCCAAACGATCCGGCCCCATACCGAAAGCAAAACCAGTGTATTTTTCCGAATCAATTCCCGAATATTCAAGCACTTTCGGATGAACCATACCGGAGCCCATAACCTCTAGCCAACCAGTATGACTGCAGACTCTACACCCTTTACCAAGACAATGAACACATTGCACGTCAACTTCTGCAGAGGGTTCTGTGAAAGGAAAATAGGAAGGACGGAAACGAACGTTTAGATTCGCATTTTCAAAAAAAACTCTCAAAAATTCTATGACTGTACCCTTTAGGTCCGCGAAACTAATGTTGCTATCAACCACCAAACCCTCTACCTGGTGGAACATTGGCAGGTGAGAAGGGTCTGGTGGATCAACTCTGTAGCAGCGCCCGGGACAAATCACTTTTATAGGCGGATCGTTAGACTCCATAGTCCTCACTTGCGCAGGCGATGTATGTGTTCGAAGTAGAAGATTAGGATTAAAATAGAAAGTGTCGTGCATTGCTCGCGCTGGATGGTGTTCGGGCAAATTTAAAGCTTCGAAGTTATGGTAGTCGTCCTCTATCTCAGGACCTTCAATGACATCATAGCCCACACTGCGAAAAAAGCCTTCCATTCGTTCAAGGACAATGGTCACGGGATGCAGCCCCCCGATGTCTCCATGGCGTCCTCGAAGCGTCACGTCAATAGATTCAGCATTCATTTTATCTCGTAACGCAATCGCCTCGAACTTCTCCTTGCGTGCTTGAATGAGATCCTCAATAAGACTTTTGGCTTTGTTTATCTCAGCTCCTGCTCTGGGGCGGTCCTCGCTAGGGAGCGCGCCCAGCCCCCTTAACAGGGCGGTCAATTCGCCTTTTTTTCCTAGATATTGAACCCTTAGAGCCTCTAGGTCAGCGATGTTGTTGGAGTTTTCAACGGCCTGCTGCGCGATTTTGGTGATTGCATCAATTTCGCTCATAACAGAACCTTAAGTTGCGTTGGAATGGGGTTGAAGAACTAAATGTTCCACCAGACAAAGACTAGGCGGCCAGTGCTTCCTTGGCCTTCTCAGCCAACACGGCAAAAGCCTCTTTTTCATTAACTGCAAGATCCGCTAAGACACGTCGGTCGATTTCTACATTCTGCCGCTTAAGTCCGTCAATCATTCGGCTATACGATAAGCCATTTTCCCGAGCTGCAGCATTAATACGCTGGATCCATAAGCCCCGAAACATTCTCTTGCGAACTTTACGGTCGCGATACGCATACTGACCCGCCTTCGTGACTGCTTGCTTTGCTACCCTAAAGACTCTGCTGCGGGCCCCATAATAGCCCTTCGCCTTCTTTAGAACTTTCTTATGACGTCGATGAGCGGTTACACCTCTTTTCACTCTTGGCATTTTTTCTTCTCCTAACTTAATCGCCCAATAAGCGACGAATAAGTGATACGTCACTCTTTGCAACATCCTGCATTGCGCGAAGCTGCCTTTTCCTTTTGGTACTCTTCTTCGTCAGGATGTGACTCCTGTGGGACTGTCGGTGCTTATAGCCAGTTGCAGTTTTCTTGAACCGCTTTGCTGCACCGCTATTACTTTTCATTTTCGGCATAATTTTTACTCCGCTTCATACCAACCAAACGCAACCTTCGACTAAGGTTTGGCATCCTCCGTACCTGATGACCTTTAAATGTCTCCCTCAGGCCGTTGCTTGTTTACCCTTCTTTTTACTGTTGGGGGCAAGTACCATGGTAAGTTGTCGACCTTCCATCTTTGGATGGGACTCTACTGTACCGATGTCTGCTAAGTCGCCTTCAATCCTTTTAAGAAGATCCATTCCAAGCTCCTGATGCGCCATCTCTCGCCCTCTAAATCGGAGAGTAACTTTCGCTTTATCTCCATCATTTAGAAATCGTACTAGGTTGCGAAGCTTAACCTGGTAATCACCTTCCTCAGTGCCAGGCCGGAACTTCATCTCTTTAACCTGCATCCGCTTTTGTTTCTTCTTAGCTGCCGCCTTGTCTTTCTTGCTCTCGAATAACTGTTTTCCATAATCTAATATCTTGCAAACTATAGGATTCCCATCGGGAGCAATTTCTACAAGGTCCAAGCCGGCCTCTGAAGCAGCTTTGAGTGCCTCCGCAATCGGCACGATACCGACTTGCTTGCTATCTGCCGATATCAACCTGACAGTTTCCGCTTCGATTTCCTCGTTTATTCGAGCTTTCTTTGACTCTTTAATACACTCACTCCTCTCATGTGGCGGCTTTCTATACTCCGCTCCTTTTAATTTAGGGCCGGCATTATAGCAAAATCAAGCTATTCGTCCCCGTTTTTCTACCTCTGATTGCAAAATATCTGTAAACTTTTCGATTGGCATAGTCCCTAGATCCGTCCCGTTTCTCGCTCTGACTGCTACAGTCTCAGTCTCTTTCTCTCGGTCGCCGACGATCAACAAGTAAGGTATTTTCTGAAGAGTATGCTCGCGGATCTTGAAACCCACTTTTTCATTCCTCAGGTCGGACTCTACTCGAAAACTTTTTTGAGTAAGCATCGCTGCAACATCAGAGACATAATCTGTTTGACTATCGGAGATATTACAAACCATTACCTGAATTGGGGCAAGCCACACCGGCAACTCTCCCGTATAGTGTTCTAACAATATTCCTGTAAATCGTTCTAAGGAACCAAACAATGCCCGATGAAGCATCACTGGACGCTTGTCACGATTACCGTTCTCGTCAACGTATGCGATATCAAATCTCTCCGGTAAGTTCATATCAACCTGAAGCGTACCGCATTGCCAATCGCGACCAATTGCGTCGCGAAGCACAAACTCCAATTTAGGACCATAAAATGCGCCCTCCCCTGGATAAAGGATATAGTCCAATTCCATAACATCTAGTGCGTTACTTAGTGCACCTTCGAGTTTATCCCAGGTAATGTCGGTTCCAATCCTTTTTTTAGGCCGCGTAGACAGCTTAATGATGATTTCCTCAAAACCAAAATCCTTATAAATGTCCAACACAAGCTTAACCACATCTATGCACTCTTGCTCCATTTGCTGTTCCGTGCAGTAGATATGTGCGTCATCCTGAGTAAAATGTCGCACTCGCATGAGTCCGTGCAATGCCCCAGAGGGTTCGTACCGGTGCACCTTACCAAATTCAGCCATCCGTAAAGGAAGATCACGATAACTCTTCAGGCCTTGCGCAAACATGGAAACAGAGCCGGGACAATTCATTGGCTTCAGAGCGAAGACGCGTTCATCTTCTGTTTGAGTTGAGAACATGTGCTCGCGATAGTTATACCAATGACCCGAAGTTTCCCACAGGCGCCGATCCATAACATCAGGAGTATTTACCTCCACATAATTGGCAGCTTTTTGACGTTTACGCATATACTCTAGAAGCTCAAGGAATAAGGTCCAACCCTTGGGATGCCAAAAAACAGAACCAGGTGCTTCCTCACTGAAATGAAAAAGGTCGAGTCTGCGCCCTAATTTACGGTGGTCTCGTTTTTCTGATTCTTCGACTCTTTTCAAGTGATTTTTTAAGCTTTTCTTATCACCCCAGGCGGTACCATAAATACGCTGCAGCATCTCATTCTGCGAATCTCCACGCCAATAGGCACCAGAGACTTTGGTAAGTTTGAAGTGAGACAAAAACCTAGTGTTTGGGACATGAGGGCCTACACACATATCCAAATATTCTTGATGGTAGTACAAACCCATTTCAGTTTCTTCTGGCATATCATCTATCAGCCTTAATTTGTACTCTTCATTTCTCTCCTCAAACTTCGCAATAACTTGTGCTCTAGGGGTCACTTCTTTGACGATATCATACTCAGTAGCTATTAAGAGTTTCATTCTTTCTTCAATCTTATCCAAATCTTCGGTTGAAAACGGGTCATCAATCGCAATGTCATAATAAAAGCCATCTTCTATGACGGGCCCGATTACCATCTTGGCATTTGGATAAAGTTGTTTTACTGCATGCCCGATAAGATGTGCACACGAGTGTCTTATAATTTCGACGCCTTCCTGATCCTTCGAAGTTATGATTCGAACTGTAGAATCACTTTCAATTAGATCGCTCGCATCGCATAGGTTGCCATTCACGTTTCCCGCAATCGTTGCCTTGGCCAGTCCAGGACCAATTGACTTCGCGAATTCATACACAGAAAGTGGCGCATCAAATTCTTTTTTAGTTCCATCAGGCAGCGTTACACAGAACATTTCTTATTATTTCTCTTAAATGAAGACATCACTTTTTACTTTTTCTTTATTTTAATTGAGTAGCTATGGTAGGAATGGTCGGATTCGAACCGACGACCCTCGCCTTGTCGAGGCGATGCTCTAACCAACTGAGCTACATTCCTATATTTTTTGTGGCCTCTGCGCTTGGTTTCAAGTCGTTCACTAATAAGCCTGTCGAAAGGTTAGTTTAGCCAAAAAGCAGATGCTCGCCAATGTGTACGCGAAAATCATCTGCTGTTAAGAAAATGAATGTAGGCCGACTTTTCCATAATGGTTACTTACAAATTTATGCAGGGTTAGATCGCTTAGTTTAAGCCAAAAAAAAGCCCTCATTGCTGAGGGCTGAAGAGAGATGAGGGGTGGGAGGAGAGCTCATGTCGAACTCCCCGCCCTAGGGGAATATTTATCCTTTGAATTCTGGGTAAGCCGTTGGGGAAATCTCAGATCCGTCAAGACCTTCAAGCTCCTCAGATTCAGAAACTCTGATACCCATAAGCATCTTCAGAATGAACCAAACGATTCCACTTGCGACGAAAACCCAGACGAATATTGTTAAGGCTCCTATAATTTGGCCAGAAAAAGTGGCGCTGTCATTGGTCAGGGGTACTAGAAGCAAGCCTAGTAGGCCAACGGTTCCATGAACAGAAATCGCTCCAACCGGATCGTCGATTTTAAGCTTGTCAAAAAACATTATCGAAAAGACCACGAGGACTCCTCCAGCTGCACCGAAGATAGTCGCCAATAACGGCGTCGGCGTTGAAGGCTCAGCAGTAATCGCGACAAGTCCTGCCAAAGCACCATTCAGAACCATTGTGAGATCACCTCGCCCGAAGAGAAACTTAGACACGAGCAAGGCCGCTATCGCACCACCTGCGGCTGCTGTGTTGGTGTTCAGGAAGACCATTGCTACGGCGTTCGCACTGACCGCGTCGCCAAGCTTGAGAACTGATCCTCCGTTGAAACCGAACCACCCGAGCCACAAAATGAAAACGCCTAAAGTTGCGAGAGGCATGTTTGCCCCCCCTATAGCGTTCACCTCACCATTGGGCCCGTATTTACCAGACCTTGCACCGAGCAATAAAACGCCAGCTAGAGCAGCCGCGGCTCCAGCCATATGAACAATTCCTGACCCTGCAAAGTCAGAGAAACCAAGATCTCCAAGATTATAAAGACCGAAAACGTCCGCACCATTCCACGTCCAAGAACCTTCCATAGGATAGATGAATCCAGTCATTACGACCGCGAAAGCGAAGAATGCCCAGATTTTCATTCTTTCTGCGACTGCGCCGGAAATAATCGACATAGCTGTTGCGACGAAAACTACTTGGAAAAAGAAGTCCGAAGCATTTGCGTAGACCGCTCCCCCGTCAAAACCTGCCTCTGCAGATTCTGCCAGTACGGCCGCAGTCAAACCGTCTGCGGAGGCTGCTCCATCGAGTGCAATTCCTTCCAATAAAACATTGCCACCATACATAATTGCGTAGCCGCAAATTAAATACATTGCACATGAAATCGAGAACAGCACGATGTTTTTGGCAAGAATTGTTGATGTATTTTTCTGGCGGACCAAGCCGGCTTCCAACATTGCGAAGCCCGCGGCCATCCACATTACCAATGCGCCGCACACCAAAAAGTAGAAGGTGTCCATCGCATACTGAAGTTCATAAATCTGTTCCATAAAGGTCCCCGGTTTAATCATATTATTGTCACTATTTTTCTAAGCAAAGGTGATGCCAAAATACCTCAACTCGCAGAACCGGGGGTTTACAGCGATTTATACGGCCAGAATGAGATATGAATGCCCTACTTTGGATAACTAGCTTACTAGCTTGCACTAAAAAGAAGCGCAAAAACTAATTACTATACTGGGGTTTTTCATTGAACTTCAGATAAAAGGTTTTTAGATGTTAAGCTAACGCGCACCAACGAACTGATAGCGAAGCTCTTCAATTTGATCTCGGACGCGCGCTGCCTCTTCGAACGCCAAATTCCTGGCATATTCAAACATCTCTTTTTCCAAGACTCCTATTTGCTTTTCAAGCTCTTCTTGATTCAGCACCTGGTTTACAGAATTTTCTTTATCGACAACTCTACGACTTCCTTTCTTATTTCTTTTAAGCTCGACGCCTCGAGCGCCCTCCATGATATCAGCGACATCCCTCTTTATGCCCATCGGAATGATGTTATGTTTCCGATTATGATCATTCTGTTTCTCTCGTCGCCGCTCCGTCTCATCGATCGCCCTTTGCATTGAAGCTGTCACCGTATCTGCGTACATAATAGCCTTACCCTTTATATTACGAGCCGCTCGACCTATAGTCTGGATCAATGAACGGTCAGACCGAAGGAATCCTTCCTTGTCAGCATCCAGTATGGCTACTAGGGAAACCTCGGGCATATCTAACCCCTCTCTTAGTAAATTAATACCGACAAGAACATCAAATGCACCGAGCCTCAAATCACGGATTATTTCTGTACGCTCCACAGTGTCGATATCGGAATGCAGATAACGTACTTTCACATCGTGCTCGTTGAGATACTCAGTCAAATCTTCAGCCATGCGCTTAGTGAGGGTAGTGATAAGTACCCGTTCGTCCGAAGCTACACGCAAAGTAATTTCAGTTAAGACATCATCGACTTGGCTACTAGCAGGACGAACTTCGATCTCTGGGTCTACCAGACCGGTCGGCCTGACAACCTGATCAACTATTTGACCGGCTTTTGACTCTTCATAAGGGCCTGGTGTGGCAGAAACAAAAATCATCTGAGGGGCCAGCTTCTCCCACTCATCGAACCTTAAAGGTCGATTATCTAGCGCTGAAGGCAAACGAAAACCGAAATCAACCAAGGTTTGTTTACGCGAGCGATCGCCCTT
>MDTE01080349.1_pt1 | contig 24639 bp, 8 predicted proteins | sample 811231 | NCBI WGS metagenome assembly MDTE01 (sample SAMN05326651, study PRJNA326480) | marine metagenome | isolation source: seawater | place: Indian Ocean: Red Sea | collected 2010 | reverse complement strand
GGGGGGGGGGGAGACGACGAGAGGGCGAGACGAGAGCGACGTCGGGAGCGATCGGCGACGCGGCGACGGATATTCGTGGCGACGAGGAAACGAGAGCGGGTGCGAGAGAGCGCCGCCGTCGGCGGATTGCTCACGCGCGCGACGCTCAACGCGTTGGAGCGCAAGGTTGGGCAGACGTCGGCGAGTTGGGGACAGTTTTTACGAAGTAAACAACGATCGATGCAACGTTTACCGCCGGGTACGTCGAGCTCGATTCGGTTGTCGTCGACTCGCTGCGTCGCGATCGAGACGGAGAGGGCGACGTTTGCGAAACCGGCGCGCAACGTCGGACGAAGGCGAGGCGTCTTCGTGGGCGTTAATTACGAAGAGTGCGGACGAGAGGAGTGGCGATTGCGACGTCGCGGGAGCGATGCGCTTCGCATGCGAGATTACCTAAAGACGCACTGCGGATACGATGAAGACGATGAGTTGATGGTGCTCGTGGAGGACGCCGAGGCGCGAGCGACGGACGGCTCCATCAATCGCGTGTGCTCGAAGCGAGCCATTCTGAAGGCGTGTCGATGGCTCTCGCAAGGGGCGAAAGAGGGTGATTCGCTCTTCTTTTATTTCTCGGGTCGACAGGACGTCGTCGGGGACGAGAGCGACAAGACTTTCAAGGGTTCGGAGAAGACGGCGCTGTGCGCTTCCGATACCCCCGGCGACGCGACGCAGAGAATCAGTCGTCGCGAACTTCGAGAGGCTCTCGTCGAGGGGTTACCGCCGAATACGTACTTGACGGTGTTTTTGGACATCTTCGGCGGCGGCGGGGAGAACGCGCTGGACAAACTCCCGTATTCGTGCGTCGACGTAAACCTGCCGGATGAAAAGGAGATTAAAAATTCAAAAAGCGGTAAAGGAACCACGACTGTCGCCCCGTTGTGGATGGTTCCGCGCGGGGAGAAGATGGTGAAAGACTTTTTAGAGCTGACGAAGAGTGTTTCGAGACTACACGTGGAGAGCGCAAAGGTGGTAAATGATTTCCACGACAAGCACGGCGCGTCCGCTCGCACGGCGCCGACCGAGTCACAGAAGAGGCGAGCCGCGGAGATCGAAGAGCGAGAGAAACGCGAAGCCGAGGAGCGGCAAAAACGCGAGTCGGAGGAAGAGGAAGAGCGCCGCAGACGGGCGGAGAGAGAGGAGGCGGAGAGGCGAGCCGCGGAGATCGAAGAGCGAGAGAAACGCGAAGCCGAGGAGCGGCAAAAACGCGAGTCAGAGGAAGAGGAAGAGCGCCGCAGACGGGCGGAGAGAGAGGAGGCGGAGAGGCGAAGGATCGAAAAGGAGGAAGCGGCTCGTCGCGAACGCGATTCGACGCAAACGCAGCGAAACGAGGGCGTGTCGCGGGTGGAAACGGCGCCTGAAGGCGATGATGGACCAGGGACGAGCGTGACGCTCGCGGAAAAGAAGAGACAGGCGGCCGAGTTTGCTCGGAAGGAAGCCGAAAAGGCTGATAAGACGAGGCTTCAGACGTATGAGTGGATCGAGGCGACGCCCAGCGAGGTCCAGTTGACAAAGAAGGGACAGCCCTCGTGTTGCACGATCGCATAGTTTTCTAGAAATTTTGATGTACGTACGTATGTAGATTGCATAAGAATGATTTAGTACATTGACTCGATGACGGAGGCATACTTTTGAACGACGAAAGGACGCTTGAGCTTTTGCGTGCCCGTGAGTTCGCCGCCCGGGACGCTAAAGTCGGTGTCGAGAATTTTAAACTTTTGAATGCGTTGCGCGTTTGACACCGCGGTTTTGTTGTACTTGGCGATGCCTCCTTCGATGTAAGTCTTCCATTTGGCGTCATTTTGGGCTTCCTTGACGGTTTTCACGTTCGGGTTCACTTCGAGCGAAGCTCCGAAGAGCTTCTCCGTGAAGCCTTCGCCCTCGGGCACCTGTCGCAGAGTCACCAACATCGTGTTATACTTTCTCTTGTCTCCGACCATCATGACGTTGGAAATAGCGGGAAGGAAAGACTTGAGAGCGTCTTCAACCGGAACCGGTGCGATGTTTTCGCCGCCCGCGGTGATGATGAGCTCCTTGATGCGACCGGTGATGCTGAGCAAATTTGTCTTCGGATCGATGGCGCCGACGTCTCCGCTGTGCAACCATCCATCTTCGTCGATGCTTTCCTTTGTCTTCGCCATGTTGTTGAGGTAGCCCATCATGACGTGACGACCGCGGAAGCAGATCTCGCCTTCGCCTTCCTTATCGCGGCCAGCGATGTGGTCGATTTTGATCTCGACGCCCGGAATCGGTCTGCCGCACGTACCAGCCTTGAAGTAGTTGCTTTGGCACACGTTTTGAGGGCCGGTGTTTTCAGACATGCCGTACACTTCCAGAATGTGGATGCCGACCATACCGAAGTAATCGAGCGTGTGCTTCATGATCGGCGCCGCACCGGTGAGGCAAACGCGCGCTTCATCAAGACCGAGGGCGGCGTGCGCCTTCTTCTTCATGAATGCCGCCGCGAGGCCTCCGAAGAACGGTTTACCTACGGTGGCGCCAACTTGAGACGCCGCGTGCGTTTGAGCGCACCTGTCCTTCATGAAACCAGCGATACATTTCTTGAGACCAGTCACCCCCTTGGTTTTCGCTTGCATCGTTTCCATCATCTTTTCCCACACGCGGGGCACGGCGAAGAACACAGTCGGCTTGGCCTGGATGAGCGTATCCTTGAGCGTCCCCTTTAGGGCATCCGGACGAGCGAAGTGCACAGCGGCGGGCTTCTTGAAATCGACGATGCAGATGAGAGGCGAGTGGATATCGACAATTTGAGCCGCGATGTGGGATAGCGGCAGGTACGACACGACTCGGAGAGGGCCGGCGGTGATGGCTTTGTTGTGCAAGACGTTGGATTTCGCGGTCCACACGGCATTGTCGTGAGAAATCATCACACCTTTCGGGTTACCGGTCGTGCCGGACGTGTAGATGAGAGTGCAGCAGTGACCGGGCTTTTGAGCGTCCATGCGACCCTTGAGCTCGGCGTCGCTCGTCGCCTCACCGAGCTTTAAGAAATCCTTCCAGGTGTACACCTTGGCGAGGGAAGAATCCTTGACGCCCTCGGGATCGCTAAACTTTTCGTCGCGATACATGACGATCGCCTTCAACTTGGGCAGACTCTTTCGGATGGAAAGAATCTTATCCAATTGCTTTTGACCGTCCACGACGACGACTCGCGCGCTGGAATCACTGATGATGAATTCGCACGCAGCCGGTTCGTTCGTCGTGTAGATACCCGCGGCGAAGCCGCCCGCCATGATGGCGCCCATGTTCGACATGAGCCACTCCGGGGAGTTGAAGCCCAAGATGCACACGGAATCGTTGCGTTCCACGCCAAGGTGCACGAACGATTTCGCGGTTTTCACGCAATCGTCGTAGTATTCCTTCACGGTCCACGTCTCGCCGGTGCACGCCTTGAGCGCCATTTCCTTCTTCAAATCGCCCTCGGCTGCAGCCTTGAACACCTACGCATCGCATCGTCGACGCACGCGCGCGCGTCGCCGAGACGTTGTCAGTCCTTCCATTGCATCGATCATCATCTAACGAAGCATCGAGAGTGCGTTCGCGGACGCGTCGCGCGCGACTGATCGACCGATCATCGTCGATTGCGATAATCCTCGTCATCTTTCATCGTGGTCGTCGCGTTCGCGTTCGCGCGACAGCGAACGGACGGATGGACGGACGCACCTCGACGACGGTTCTCGGCTTCTCTCCGGCGTTCCCTTCCTTACCCTCGTATTGGATCTCAGCCTCGGCATCTTTCGTAATCGTGTACTTCATGACGAACGAACGATCTGTGACGCGAGAGATCCCCCAGGGGTCGGTCTGGACCGAGGGGGCGACGAGGAGGAGGAGCGAGATGGAAACGGAGACGCGCGCGCGTCGCTCGTGCGCGAACGCAGTGGATAATTAATTACGTTAAAAATGAACGAGGGCGTCTCTGTGATGCGCGTGATGCGCTGGAACGCGAGACGCGAGACGCCGCGCGCGCGCGCGCTCACCCGCGGTCGAACCGGCCGACGCCGGTGGAGTTTTGCGCTTGCATTCGCTTGCGCTCGATGACGTCGACGACGCCCCGAAGATTTTGACAGTGAGCGATTTCCTGGGCCGAAATGACAGCCATAGGCTCGGAGGCGTTGATCAAGCCGACCAAGACGGGTAATCCCACGGAGACGAGACCAATCTCATCGAATGAATCATCCAAAGAGATGCCCTCGGCGACGCCCGTCAACGCGGCAACGGCGCCGATGACGCGCTCCTCTGCCGGGAGTTGTCCGCCAGCGGCGCCCTTCGTGTGCACCGAGCCCGGCCATATGATGTTCTGGAAAAAGTTGATAAACTTGACCCACATAACCGTGAGCGGAGTGGTGAGCAAGCGATCGGCCGCCGCGGAGAAGCACGTCACCAGACCGACGACAAAGAAGAATTCGTACCACGCCACGGGAAGCGGCTGCGGAGAAAACCAGTAATATTCCTTGGGGTACGCCCACCACGACCAGCTCGTTTTATCACCAACGTCGGGTCTAGGCACGTCGTTCCCGACTCGAGTCGCCCACCAGTACCACTGTCCGATGATTTGATGAAACAGAAAGCATCCGTAACTCGTCGGACCGAGCACCTCGGTGAGCAGGTTTGATTCCAGAAACCTCGTGGTGACGCTTCCCCTCGGGATTGAGACCAGGGTCACCCACACGGCGATGAGAGGAGAATACAGTCGGGTGATCATGACGGACCAGACGTATCTCTTGATGCCAGTGGCCCAGTTGTGATGTTCTTCGGGAACGACCTCCCACATTTTTCCGGTTACTTTTGTAGGATACGGCCAATTTTCGTCGAGAAAGTGTGCGAGGTGGAAAGCAAAGAAGGCGAGAGTCAACGCATCCGTGATGCGACCGTATAGAACACGTCTGTGTGACTCGGCGGGGCGCACCGCGTCGAACCAAAAATAACCAACCATACCCGTTCCGACGCACGGAATCCAGTACGGAGGAAACATCATCGTCGACAACGCGTAGATGTTTTGCGCGTTCTCCTTCCAGCTTTTCGCTTTATGCACGTCCTCGTGCTCCTTCCAAGACGGGAACGCGTAATACAACCCCAAAAGCGCACCGGTGGCGAGAGCGGCGGCAGAGGAAATTATGAACCATCTGTTCACAGCCTTCAAATCTCCCTTTACGCGGGCGAGCGCGTTATGCATCACCGGAAAGACCAAGATGACGAAGTAATACACGCCGTTGAACCACGTGTAGTACATGAACCACGAACTGAGCAACCAGAGCGGGAACCACGTTTGCAGGCCGAGAGAAAAAACGACGATCGTTGAGAAGAGCCACGCGCCGTACGGCATCTCGACGGGTCCCGTCTGGCACTGCGCGAGTTTTCCCGACGACAACATGAGCGTGTCCGGATGCGGTTGCCAACTGAATTCGCTGCTGAATGTGCTCGGACGACAGACAACGAGAACGTTGATCAGTCCGAAGAGCAGGGACAAGAGATACAGAGGAAACAGGTTCTGGTACCGCGAGTTGTAGAAGGATAGCCACGTTCCCTTTTTTACCTCTTTCCCACTCAACGCGGCGCTGAGCGTGTAACCTCCGAGCACAAAGAAAGTCGTGGCTGGGAAATAAAACGTCGTCGCCTTCGCCGACCACCAGGCTGGACCGTAGGTGAGAGGATTACGCTCGTCTTCTCCTTGCCACACGGCACCGATGTGATTGAACATGACACCGACAGCCATGCAGTAGCGTAAACCGCCCAGAGCCGGCGACGTCGCCGCTGGTTTCGATCTGGCGCCCGATTTCAAGGAGCAGGCTCGCGCTCTCGACTCATCGCCGATGCCCAAAATCTTGGCCAAGCCCGCGCGCTTGTACTTTTTCGTCGAAGTTTTAGGCAAGTCGTCTTCGGCAACAATCTTCCAATACACGGGTATTTCAAACCTCGACAACTCTTTCGACGAGTTCATCATCGACTTTACAGAAGACAGCGCGGTCGCCTCTTCGCCTTCGTAGTCATCTTCGAGCACGATCGCCGCACCCACCTCCTCTCCCCATAACGGAGAAGGAACACTAAACACGACCGCGACACGCACGAATCGATGCTGAACCATGACCGCTTCCACTTTCAGAGGACTGACTTGCTCTCCTCCTCGCTTAATTAATTCCTTGCTGCGCCCCGTGAGATAGATGAAACCATCCTTGTCCATTTTCGCGATATCACCCGTTCTCAAAAAACGTTTGTCGCCGAGGTAAAAATATGTCTTGTTATTCGCTTCATCGGCATCTTGATATGCGCTCATAACGTCACAGCTGCTGATGGCAAGTTCGCCGCGCTGCCCGAACGGCGCCGTGAGTCGACAGTGACCGTCGCCGACGAGAGCGAGCGAACATGAAAGGGGCTGACCGACGGTATCTGGACGATCTTCGAGCGACAAGTTCACATTCTTTCCAGAAATAGGCATTTGTTCACTCATGCTATACGTCGGTATGATCGGACATCCCCAAAAATCGTGCAGTTTTTGAGCGTCGGCGTGGCTGAGCGCCGACGCGCCGGATCGAATGAAACGCAACGAGTGAACCGGAGGCGTTCCTCGCGAAACCGCGGTTCCATACTGTACAACCGCCAAATGTATCGTCGGAATCGCCGAATACCACGTGGGTTTTACCGCATCCGTCGTCGTGATCGCGTCGTAAAATTCCTGTGCGTTGAATTTTGGGCAACAAATGACAGAAGCGTGCGCGGCGATGGTGGCCAAAATCGAACACGAAAGCCCGCCGATGTGAAACAAGGGCATCGCGTTGATGCACACATCAGCCGCCTTGAGTTCGAGCGAGCGCGAGAGCGTCGCCCCGTTGTTGGTGAGAGATCTGATGTGTAACGGAACAACTTTCGACTTTGACGTCGTTCCAGACGTCCGCAACAGGAGTCCGACCTCTTCAGCGCCCTTTCGCAGCACGGGTCCGCTCGGAGCTTCTGGAGCTTCAGGCGCGTACGAAACCGCCTGATCGTTGCCTCCGTTCGAGATGGCGAACCATTTGATCGGTATATTTGCTCGTGTCGCCGCTTTTTCGATCGAATCTGTGCCTGTGCCACGAAACAAAGCTACGATGGACACGCGACACGACGTGAGCGCTTCGAATGCGTCCTCTTCAGCGATTCCCGGATCTAAAGGGACGGCGATACACTGCGCCGCCGCGGCCAAAAAGGCCAGTGCACCGACTGAACCCGGAGGGACGTTGTATGCGAGAACACTGCCTTGATGTACGCCAATGTTCCGCAAGTCTCCACCCCCTTTTGTGATGAAATCAATCGCCTGACCGTACGTCATTCTTGCGCCGTTGAGATCGTAAAGAAGAGGAGACTCTTTCGGTGCGAGGGAGAGAAACTCGAGAACATCGTGCTCACGAGAATCACCCTTCGTCTCGCAAACGAGCAGACTCGCAGCATCGACATCATACATTGATTTGTTGTCACTTGGCGTCATTCTCGTTTGTGCTTGCTCAGGGTCCGAACACAGCGACTTGATGGTCGCGTAGGTTGTCGTATTCGTCTGCGCTCTCTCGCCCGCGTCAACTTCACCTCTCTCAATGTCCATCTCTCGTCGCATCGAATCAGATACCGTGGCATACTTTAAAGAGGTGTAATCCAAATCCATTCCAAACTGGTCGACATCCGGCGTGAAGACTGTGGTCCCGCCAGCGTTTGACGGCACCTTGCACCACGCTCGAACTTCTTCTGCGAATCCGGCGTCCGTCTCGAGCGACGCCGGAACGGTGTGCCCGGCGTCAAAGTACAGACAATGACGAAGCAAGTTCAGGCTCCCGTCGAACGCCTCAAACGTCTCCATGAGAGTTTCACCTTGTGGTTTGAATTTGTCCTGAAATCCAAAAATGTGAAGAGAAGGCAGAGCAGACTTGCTGTTTGCGAGTGAGTCAATCCCGAGCGCTTTCTCCGCCAAGGCGACGAGAGATGAAGACGCGCCGCAGCAAACGACCGATCGGTCCCATAAAAAACCGCTCTCCACGCCGAGGGCGCGTAAAACGGCTTCGTTTGAAAGTAGTGAAATCAACGCGCCACCTTGAGAGAATCCAACCGCGCAGCGGTACGGGCCATGATTGAGTACGAAGCGCACGACGGACCGGAGAGCGATCAACAGCGCCTCGATTCGCTCATGCTCGGGACATGAATAATCCATATTATCGACCCACGAGTACCAGGGACCATCGTACAACTCACCCGTCGCTTCGTTCGCCGCGCTCGGAGCCTGCATGGTCGCCTTCACGCAATGCACCTTGGAATAATGCGTGAACAGACGCATTCGCCGAACGTGAACCGCGCTCACGCTCGCGTTGCTCCGCCATCCGTGCAAAACCAAACATTTGTTTTCCTGGGCTTCGGCGTCGTTCAAACCGATCGACCGGTGTATCGACCGACGGGCGTCGGTGAACATCCGACGCAGCGCACTCGTCGATTTCGAGGAATCTCGGCTCCACCGCCGTCGCACCGGCGTGCGCGCATCGCTGGCCTTCGAGGGTGCGTCCGTCGAGGAACGCTCACTCATCTCGCCACTCACTCTCGACTCGCGCGGGCGCGTCCCGGACGCGCCCGCGCTCTCGGCGTCGCGCTCTTCGGTCGCACGCGACGGTTACAGACATCGGCCGAGAGGTCGGGGTCGGGACGCTAGGGTTTACGAGTGCGTACGTTTTCGTCGACAGGATGCGTCAACGGACGTAACGCACATCGGGGCGCTTCCTGGGCCATCGTGGATGTCTTTTTTGGATATTTTTCAAGCGGTTTCGGGAGTGGTGATGGCGCTGAGACGTCTACTTTGTCGTGATCGAGATTGTTACGCCGACGCCACCGCGCGCTCTATGGCTTCGTTGAGCTGAGACATGCAGGCGCTCAGTACTTTCTTCTTTTCCATTCGGAAGCGGATCGCCAGGGTAGCCTGCGGTGACTTTATCGAGCGTAAAAGTTCGCGATCCTGCGCGAGGTTGGTCGGGAAATTGCCCATGGCGAGCGCCACGAGCGACATCGACGTGCGCAGAGCTTTGACTTCAGTGTCTCGCGATACCACCTCTGTGTTCAATACGCCGTACGGAGCATCTGCCGCTCTCGATGCTTCCGCCGGAGTCTTAGAATATAAAACTCGAAGAGCTGCGATCGCTTTCTTATCCATGACTTCGCCACTCGGTCGGACTCGCAACTCGTCGTTTGCGCTGAGTGCGATTCTCTCCATCGCCGCCTTTTGCCATGAAGTTAGAGGTATTCCGGCGTCGTCACCACTCGCAGGTGACGCGCTATGAACGCCGTCTTTCTCCACCACGGCTGCTCCGATCGGGGCGGTGGCTAATCCACCGATTTCGCGAGCGAGGTGAATGAGTTTAAGATCCCACCTGAGTTTCACCGAGTCGAATGGATTGTTTTCGACGATGAAGCCGTAGTCGAGTAAGAGTTCATCGTTGGAGAGGTTTCCATAGCTAAGCTCGATCGGTTCGTCCGCCTTGAGATTTCGCGTCGTCACTAATTCCACGCCACCGTCAACCGGCTGCACTTTGGCGGACGGCTCAAAGGAATGGTTGCACACGTCAATCACTGGAAAGAGGAGAGGCGTATGTCCAACCATTTTGAACGCGCGACTGCTCGCGCACACCGATGCCCATCCCAACGCGTTCGCATCGATCGTCATGTCCACGCGCCGTCGCTCCGGATGGGATTCGTCCACGTAATCTGCGCCGTCATCTATTGTCAACCCTTTCCCCGCGAAGCTGGCGAGAAACCTTCCGCGTTGGCCGACTTGAGAAATCAACGGAGCGTATTGCAGCTCACGAATGGTATCCGGTGGATAAAACGTCGGTGAGCCCTCGTGCACAGACGGTAATAAATTTATGTACGGTGCGAAAGGCGAGTGTTGCCCCGCGACGCGTTCACGCAGTAGTACCAGTCCGAGCCGTGAAGACCAAAATTCGTCGGGAATCGTCTCAGTCACTCGACGCAGCGGTTCGCTCACGCCGTCTTTCCCACACCCCAACGTCAGCGCCGTCGGTAAAAACACCAATCTTTCACCCGACGGGATCTCTCCGTCCGCTTCGAGCGCCCACCCGGCGCCCGGACGGTACACCATCTTCACCGCCGCGTGAATCTCGCCGCCTCTTTGCGCGAACCAGCTCCCGAAGGTTGCCAACACCGTGCTCTGGACGTGCTCTTTCGCCTCCACCGCCGCGCGTTGTTCATCCGTTCCCGAGCTCGACGCCTCGCCGTCTCCCGCGTTCGTTCCCACCGTTCGCGTCGTCACGAGCGTCGGTCTTCGCCACCACGGTCGCGCATCCATGACGAGACGGTGACCGAGACGTCGACTCTCGCGCGTCCACCTCGCGAGCATGCGCTCGCGTCGAGCTCTGTCGCCTCGCCTCGCTTTTTCGTTCGAATTCCGAGAGACAGCCCGCCCTCGGAGGTATCGGGATGAGGACTACACTGCGCGTCTCGCGGCGTCGCTCGCGAGGTGAGCGCGATCGCTGGTGAGGTCGCTCGGCGGTCGAGCTCGTCGAATTCGTCGTCGTCGAGAGAGCTCGATGGACGACGTCGCGGTCGAGTTGCCGGCGAGCGAGCGAGGAGCGAACGACGGCCTCGGCGCGCAGGAGAGCGTGAGCGAAGTTGTTGGAGAAGTGTTTAGCGGATACGCGTGTACCTCGATCGAGGTGAGCGCGAGCGGAGAACGCGCGCGCGCGCAAAAAGAAGAGAGTTTGAGAGATTCGCGACGCGACGCGACGAGACTGCGAGACTGACGGTGAGCGCGTCTTCGTCTTCTTACGCGATGCAGCGAGGAAAGATCCATCCAGGAGACATCGCCGAGGCGGCTTCGTTGGCGAGCATAGATCTTCCGCCGGCCAAATATCCTCTCTTCGACGCGTTGGGAGACGAGTTCGTGGAGAATGGAAAACTCAGTCAACTCCAGCTCGAAGGCATCTTGTACGCATGCCAAAAACACTGCGAATTCGCGCCGGATGGAAAGCGATCGGGTTTCATGATTGGCGACGGCGCCGGGGTGGGAAAAGGAAGACAAATTAGCGGAATCATCATCGATAATTACGTTCGCGGGCGTCGCCGGGCGGTTTGGATTTCGAGTTCGGGTGATTTGCATCGCGACGCCGAGCGCGACTTGGGAGATCTCGGGAGCACGATGAAGGTGATCAATTCGTGTCAAGAACTCGATCGCGAAACGCGCGCGTTCGGGCTGTCGAAAGATTACAAAGAGGGCGTGCTCTTTACCACATATAGCACTTTGGTGAGCAAGACGCAAAAGAAGAATCGTTTAGATCAGATTATCGATTGGTTCGGCGGAGCGGACGCCGATGGCGTCATCGTCTTCGACGAGTGTCACAAGGCGAAGAATTTCAGCGCGTCGTCAGAGTCTGGAAGTAAAGTAGCGACGGCGGTCATAGCCCTTCAAGATCGATGTCCGAAAGCCCGCGTCGTCTACGCGAGCGCGACGGGAATCTCCGAGGTCGGACACATGAGCTATTTGTCGCGACTGGGGTTCTGGGGCAAAGGCACGCCGTTTAACGGTTCGGACGCGTTCATCGAGAGCATGAAATCGCGAGGCGTTGGATTTTTAGAAATGCTCGCCATGGAGATGAAGGCGAGCGGAAAGTACGTGAGTCGTGGTTTATCGTTCAAGGATGCAGAATTCGAACAACACGTAGTGACGCTGACCAAGGATCAGCGCAAAATGTACGACGACGCATGTGGTATGATTTCACTCATTCGAAGCGCGTGCATTGAAGCGGCGCGAAGGACGGGCGTGGAGAAGAAAAGTATATGGAGTGCGTATTGGAGCGTCCACCAGCGTTTCTTCAAATTGTTGTGTATTAGTATGAAGGTTCCAGAGGTTATCGCCAAAGCGAACGAGGCGCTTGCTCGCGGACATTGCGTCGTCATCGGTTTACAGACGACGGGAGAATCGCAAGACGCGTCGGCTGATTTGAAATTCGGAGAGGATGTCACGCAGTGGGGATTTTTAAGTACGACGCGGGAAATGCTGGTGAGCTTTCTATCCACGCACTTTCCGACGGAAATACGAGGCGCGTCTGACGGCGCCGCCGCGGAGAAGAAGCTCCCCTCGGATTGGGTCGATGATGGAAACACAGAGTACTCTGGACGCTTTCACACCGACGCGCCGGTGTTGGTCGATCGAGAACTCGTCGACGCCAGAGAGGAACTGATCAAGAAGGTTTGTGAACTCCAGCTACCCGGTAACTTTTTAGATTCGCTCATCGACGGCCTCGGCGGCGCGGATCAAGTCGCCGAATTGACTGGAAGGAGCGGTCGAATCGTTCGAAGAGGAAATAGATTGGTTTACGAATCTCGAGGTTCGACTGCGTCTCGCAAGGGCACCAGCTTGAGCGGTGAGAACGACGTGATAGGCGTCAACATTTCGGAGAAGAACGCATTCATGCAAGGAAAGAAGTTGGTCGCGATTATCTCCGATGCGGCGAGCACTGGAATTTCACTGCACGCTTCGCAAGGCGCCAAGAATACTCGCCGACGCACACACATCACGATTGAGCTTCCGTGGAGCGCGGACAAGGCGATTCAACAACTCGGGCGAACGCATCGTTCGAATCAAACGTCTGGACCCGTGTATGTCATGTGTTCGACGAATATCGGCGGCGAGCGTCGATTCGTCGCCGCCGTTGCGAGAAGGTTGCAGAGCCTCGGCGCGCTCACGCGAGGCGATCGACGAGCGGCGACCGGGATCGATTTGTCAGATGGAAATCTTGATTCATCTCTCGGAAGACAGGCGTTGAAAAAGATGTACGAGGCGCTCGTCAACTACGACGCGCAACCTCCAAAGGGTGTGACTTTTGAAGGCATTCTGTCGCACGTACACGAGGGAGACTTTGAAGGCGAGAAGCTTCCGAAGACGTGGGAGGCGTGCAAAGTCGAGCTTCGCTCGGCGCTTCTCGAACTCGGTGTGCAAGTGGGCTTGCGTAACGATGGATTTTCTGTTGAGGAAACCACGCTCTTACAAGAAATCGGTTACGGAAACAAAGATTTGGGCGACGTGCGCAAGTTTCTCAATCGCCTTCTCGGTTTGCCGGCGAAGACGCAAAATGTCTTCTTCGCGTATTTCTATGAAATTTTGGATTGTGAAATCAAGCTCGCAAAGGCTGAGGGGAAATATACGGAAGGCGTGAGCGATCTTGGCGGCTCCTCCATTCGCATCGACGACGAATCGAGCGTCATTTTGAAAGACCCGTATCATGGTCAGACGCTCATCTCCACCAAAGTGTTCATCGATCGCGGCATTTCGTACGACCGCGCGGCGGAAATTCTGGACAATAACAAGCGTCACGAACGCGATGGATTTTATTTGATGAAACGCGAGATGTACGGACGCGCTCAGGTCGTCCTCGCTCTCAGCAAGCCTGGCTCGAGGAACCTGTTCATGTTATACCGCCCGAATACCGGTGCGAGTTTGTTCGAAATGGAGTACGACGAGTTACGCCAAAAGTATTCGATGTGCCAATCGCCGAGCGACGCAGAAAAGCCATGGAAAGTGGTTTACGATCTCACGGAAAAGAATTGCATGCACGGTGAGAATTGCCAAGTCAAAGCGATGGGAGGCTCGTGTTCGGCGGGCAAACGGACAGTAGATTGCACCGTCATCAGCGGCGCCGTCGTGTCGTGTTGGGGCGAGCTCGAGCGAGCGCTCGAGCGTAACGCGCGCCAATTCACCCGCGCGGATCGTGGCATGCGGACGGTACGAGTCGTTGGCAGCGACAACCGCAAGGTGATAGGTCTGCGATATCCCGCTTCTCTGTTGCCGCACGTCAAAGAAACAGTCGAAATGCAATGGGCGGAAAAATTTACCGATCCTTCGTCGTTGGCGCTGCTCGACGGCGAAAACTTGAACGCCATACTGGGTGTCACCGTCGAAGCTCCGACGGCGATAGATCCGGTTTCGTTTGCAAAATGTTTTAGAAAAACGCAAACCATCATGGACTTTTTCGGCGGCGCAACAAAGACGAAGCACGCACCCGTGGATTTGACGGCGACGGACGATGGCGGGCGCTCAAAGAAAAAGAAGAAATCGACGAACCCTTTTACCGTCGCCGCCAGCGCGGCGAAAACGTGTTGCGTGTGCGGCAAGAAATTTCCAGCGACGATGCTCAACGCCGAAATGAACGCGCACCTAGACAAATGCCTCGCCGACGGCGAACCGCTATGAATTAGCGATCGACAACACGCACGCAGTGTGAGTAGTAGACGGACGCGTTCACATATTTTGTGTGCGCATCATACACGTAGAAGAATGGATCATTTTAATCGACACACCCTCTGATTGTCTGGCATACGATCGCCGACGTCGTTGAGTGAAAAGCGAGCAACGCGCATCGTTAGCAATGCGAGCAAAACGAACAACGCTCGGCGCCGTTCCCGTGAACGTTCAACGGAACATTCAGAGAAGATTCTTTGGTTGATATTTATATTTACGACTTACAGTACTGTAGTTGATATACATCTTAAAACCTTGTAGCACGAAACAAGGCGAACTAACAAGTACCCGCAACAGGGCACTCGCAGTCACCTTCATTAAAAAAGGAGCCAGAGCCAGAGCTTGTGCACTTTTGAAAGTAGCTCTTGCCGCCAACATCTTCGATGACGGAACCAGAAATAGGTCTATCATACAACTCGTAATCTGGCACACACTGATCGTTACCGTCGATTATAGTTTGAAGGACGATATTGATGCTTGGGTACGGAAGTTCGACGTAACCGCCCACTCCAGCAACGCTTCCGCCAGATCGTAGCTTGCAGTTTGCGTCGTCTTCGTATCCGTCGAAGGTGTCAGCAAACACTGCGGTGAGCTCTGTTCCACCGGCAAAACACTTTGTATCTGCCATAGATGCCGCCACGAAAGCATCAGCACCGAGATAAATTGGTTGCCCAACGTTAATTTGTGGTCCGGCACACACCTTTGTGTCATAGCAAAACTGGAGTTTCATATCCACGATCTCAAATACTAAACCCGTCTTGAAACTTGCAGATGCTGAAAACGCTCCTTGAGGTTCAGCCTTGACCTTCGGATCATGGACCTTGATGTGTGGTTCACCATCGTCCAAACCCACCTCGAATCCAATATCTCCGTCGTGATAGATTCGATAGCTGAACTCGCCCTTCGATTCTGCCATGAACATCCATGGGGCGGTGATGCGAACGACACCTTCGAGAGTAGTGTAGAATCCAGAGCCACCACCAAACGTTTGCGAGATGGTTCGTACGATCCCACCGTTTGTGAAGTCACCGGTCATGAATGCCGATGCTTCCGCTGCGATAGTCACCTTCGTGTCAAACGCTGCGCCGACAGCGAGAACGAAAGCCGCATTCTTCATCTTGAGAAACGCCTTGCGAAGTCCATCGGTGAGTTCTTTGTCTTCCCAGTCGAGAAGTCCAATTCCCAGTGTCGCAGCATCATGATGATGACCGTGATGAAAAATTGGATGCGACTTGACAGTGTTCCGCATGCGCTGAGTCTCAAGGCGCACATGAGATTCCATCTCCGGGGCATAAGTTGCGTATGCTGCTTCAAGGCGACCGAGGTATCTCGCCGCAAGCGCGAGCTGACGCGACTCCATTTCTTTGGCAATCCGCTCATGGTATGCCACCTCTTCGTCCGCCTCTTTCTCACTAGTGATATCTTCACTATCAAGTAGCCGACGACCTATACCGATGCTTCTGAACCAACCAGTGACTTCATCAATGCCATCTTTAACGACATCCTTTGCGTCATCAATTGCATCAGCGATTGGCTGCCCCCACTTTTTAATGGCGTCAAATGCAACGAGGAGTTTCTTCTTCATCCATTGCACGATCACTTTGATAGACTCGGAAATGACCTCGAAAGGAATCTTAACTTTTTGTACTCGAATGCACACGCTGATGGGATACTTTGTGTCGAGAGACATTTTAAAGTTTGCTTCTGCGATGCCAGTGCCATGGAGCTTCTTAGCAATATCCAACTCCATACCGCGATTGTTCTCAATACTGACGTCGATTTTCGGCGCAAGGCATACTTGAGTCAGGAGACAGACCGGCGACCAACCTGGAAGCCCTGGGAACGTCAGGCCTGGCATTCGCGGGAGCTTCACTTGAGGAAAGCCAGGCATGGAAATAGTGGGCGTCTTTGGTGGCCACGGAATACCACCCCAGTTGACGTTAAGATCGGGGAAATCCGGCCACTTTGGAGCACTGAATGCGGGAGGGCACCAGCCAAGATCGGCCGTGGTATTGCCTCCGAGATCTGCGGTTGGTGTGTAGTGTGGGTTGCGAACTTTGCGATGCGTCGTCCAGGTGTAATCGCTGATGTCTTCGTCGCGCATAATGGCTTGGATCATGCCGTGCAGATTTTCTTCATTCAGCGGATCAAGCAATCCCATGTGTACCGGTTGCGTGATGTACTCTGGTTCATCGCCTAGGTCAGCTGCGCTGCTACCACAGGTGAAAGCCTTTTCGATGCCACGTACAACTGCCTCCGGACTCGTTGGGATGATGGAGTTTGCGATTGCGTCGAACAGATTTGATACCTTTTTCGCGAAATTTTTCGCTAAATCTTCAGCTTTCCGGGTGATATCCACGATGCGACTTCCGATAGCATCGAAAGCGCTCTTCACATCATTCGCGGCGCGAGAGATGGCCTTTGGTGCATCAGCGATCGTCCTTTTGGCTGTGTTGATACCGTTGATGATATCTTGGATCCAACCGACAAGTTGGCATCTGCCGTGCCGCACCACGTAACCGGGAATACATGACTTGCATCCTCCTGTTCGGCGCAAAAATTTCTGACGATGGCACCTGAATTGGAAAGTCGGTAACTTTGCACACGCTCGGCATGAACGACAGCCGCAACGGCACCTCACCCCCCAGCGTCGCCATTTACAACGGCACCAGCAGGAACACGGCCAGCTCCAGCACCAGCCGCAGCACCAGCCGCAGCGCCACGTACCCTTCAGTATTGATCCCCACGGACAACCTCTACCGCATCCAGAGTTGAATGAGCAGCTAGGATTGTCAACAGCTGGAATGGCACAATTCGATGGCCAGCGTGCATCACCTGGTAGATGACACCATCCTAGTGCTGCAACGCTAGAGCTGTTCGAGTATACTGGAGTAACATCCAAACCATTAAGCGTTCTGTTTGCATCTGCGTCCCATTGAGCGTTCAGTTGGTTGCTCAAAACATCGTCTTCTTTGGATGCTTTGCAGTCGTCAAATGCGGTTTCGATACTTGCATCATAAAAGTCCATCATGTCTGTATAAGAGAAATTCGCACCACTTTTACGAGCATCACACGTGTATAACAATGTTTCAGTGATCGCCTTCGCCTCCGCGCAATCACAGCGCTCGTGCACACATGTCAACTTGCGGTGCTCGCCGAGACCATTGCCGTTGATAACTGAGCATCCTTGTCCGTCAAGAATCTTCTCCACCTGCGCGTCGTCTAAGCAAGACTTAACGCACATCGTGCTACGAATAGCGATCGCCAGTGTTTCTTCGGGCGTTAGAGCCGTTACGTTTGAGCTTCTGGATTCTCGTTCCTTGATGCTTTGAGCCTCCGCATCAGTCGCGTTGTCTCCGTGTGCTCCTCCTTGATCGAGGGACACGCTCGTGGTCTCGTTGTCCATCACGGTGACCTTGACGCCGAGCTGAGCCCATCTCTCGATTTTTTCTTTCAATCGCGTCCGTTCGCGCACTCGCGTCGCCGGCATATCCCACACGTGTCCCTCCGGTAGCATGAAATTCGCAACGGTTTTCGATTGCACGGCCTCCCTCGCACCGAGCGTGGTGACGCACAGCGCTACCGCGCACAGCGCCATCGCGCGGGCCGAGACACCATTCAATTCTCGAGTTTTCTTCATCCCGCGCCGGTGGCGTATCGCGTCACGTACCTCGCGCGGGGCTCTCTGGCCCCTGCGACGCAACAACACCCAACGCAACACCAAAGGTGGGTCGTGTGGTCGACAGTGTCGAGGTTTGGTGTTGTGACGAAACGACACTGTCCGACCACAACACCAAACGACACAACACCAAACGGTTAAAGACGCGAGGCAACGTCTCGCGTCGACACCGCACGCGCGAGTATCTCGCGTGCGACGAGATGTGGCGACGTTGGAGCGAACGCTCGAACGAGTCCACGCCCCTGTTGCGCACGCGCGCGAGAGAACGCGCGAGCGATGACTCGCGTTCGAGGTGCGAAGACGTCGGGATATTTTTGCGAACGACCGTCCGTCTAATTCTCATAATTCTAGTGGACGTTGCGCGCGGAGAGTCGCGTCGTGCGAAGACGATCGCGCAGATACACTGATTGACGGAAGGACCTTTGCGCGCGATAACAGGTGGTATGTCGTCACCGCGTTGGCGTTGGCGGTGACGGTTCAAACGCTTCTTCACGGTGAACGACTGAGCGACGCTGGCGTCGCGCTCGCCACGCAACACTACGAAAAGTCGAGCCTCCTTGGTATGGACGTTGCACAGCGTACGCCCTCCGAGTTAGACGTGACAACTGACTGGTTACTCTCAAGCGCAAGATTTCGTAAGCGTCAAATGCATCGTGGTACCCAAGTTGCTGCTCTGGGAAGTTCTAATGGCGCCATCTCTTCTATGGGCAGAGCACAGGAGACTACTACCGCCAACAATATTTTGACGAATTCTGATTCCAGCACTGATCACATATTACTCAACGCTGAATTTGAAACAGTTTATGCAGACTTTCTTGCCGCGTTTCCGTGCGCGAAATCGTGTCCGTTGCCAAAATCAAAGTTCCAGACGTTTTGCAACGAGACGATGCGCCGCGCTTCCGAGTCGGATTTTCTGAAGTGCATCTCACGAGGGTGCGGATGTTACGAAGGGTTTGAAATTCGAGAAGCACTCTTCTATACGTGCGAATTATCGAAAGAGCAAGAGCACTTTGATGGCGCCGATTTCGCAACTTTCGTTCGTGGGGTCGTGGAAGACGCCGAAGAACTCTGCTCACAAAAGCTCAATGTCATGACTTTCTCGCAGAAGGAGTTGCGGGTTGATAAACCATGTGTTATCAAGGAAAAAGACTGGATCACGCCTGCGCACTGCGCGGTGCAGGAAGAGATTGAGTCTTCTTGCGAGTTCAACTCAACATCATGTGGTGACGCAGCTGAGCAAGTGAGTGGATTTGCCCTGGGTGAACCCGTTGGCTTCAGGTGGAAATGCCCCGTCTTCAAGTGCATCAGTGAAAAGAAATGTTCATGGGAGACTGGATATTGTGAAAGCAAAGTGAGGCACATGGCAACCACATGCAAACTAACGGCACCTATCAAAGGTAAGTGCGTGTATTGCGAACTCGGTTGGCGCCTCGATGAGGGGTCAAACGAGTGCATTGCGTGCGAACCTGGTTACAACAAAGAAGAGAACTCCACGGGGACCTTTTGCGTGCTCGATGAAGAAAAGCTCATCGCAGAAGTTAAGAAAGATCTCGCAAACATGACGGCGTTCATGGGAGACGATCTCGAGAACCTCGGTCTTTACCTTCGTCAGAATGCGAAGCTCGGCGCCTTCTGGGATGACTGGAAACGTGAGCTCAACAAACTTACAAACCAAGTTGTGAATATTGTCAACAAGATCATCAGATTGAAAGACGATATCGCAAACTTGATCCGGGATGTGAGAAAGGCAATCATTGCTCTAGGCAAGGACCTCTGGGCACTTGCTCAAAAGTGTGCCGCTGTCATATCTGATTTACTCGACAGCATCATCCCTGGTGTTGATTCGCTTGTCGGCGGGGTCAAAGATGCTTTGGTATGCGATTTAAGCGCAACCGCCCAGGCCAGACTTGGAGAATCCCGTCTTGGCGATCTCGCTCCGAGACACGATCACAAAGTCGAGAGAAAGCTTGCGGAAATATTTTATGGTGAGGAGCTCGCCAAAGTCATGGTACCCGAACCTGCATCATCAATTGGAGGCAACCAGTGCCCGGTCATTCCATGTTTAACTGCTGTATGCGAAGAGATTCGAATCGAACACACAATCGACGAGAGTACAAACGGTTTTAGCTCTCCCTTCCCCAAGAAGGGTTCAAAGATTGAGCGCCGGTTGACCAAAATCTCAAAGCAAGTCAAAGCGAGCATTAAGGTCCAAGTTAAAGGTGGCATGAAAACGTGTGCAGGCCTAACGGACTTTTCTATTTCCTTCCACTTCGCTAAAGATATTGCGAATGCTTTTATCAAAGTGATTAAACCAGCTTTTGAAGCCTCAGCGAAAACTTTGACAGACTGGACAAATAAATTGACGGATGGGATCAAGGCTGCGAAAAATTGGGTTGCAGGAGCTTTCAACACCGTCGATCGCACAGTGAAGAACATTCCAGGTTTTGGACGTCGGCGACTTTTGACGTCTAAAAACGACCAAAACGTACCATATTGGGATGAGGAGCTTGAGCGTGCCGCTGATTTTGGTAGACTTGAAAATGTATACTTGTCTGAGGTTCGTGAGCTTGAACGCAGCACTAGAAAGCAACTGGAAATTATCAAAGCGATGCACAGTGGTGAAGATCTCTATCTAGCCGCGCGACGCCACCACGCTGCCCAGCAAACATCTGCAGAACTTGGTGGTTTGATGGACGGCGATAAGCTTATAAGTGCTATGACAGACGCCTTCCGAGCAGGCATGAAAGCTATATCTTTCAACTTGCGCTTCAAGGTTGATATGGACGCGTCTATAGAAATCGATGCCACCGCAGACCTGTACAGAACTGGTGATTTGAGTCAAGGCAAGTTCGTTAAGCCATTTCGAAAGTTCAAGATGCTTCAATATGGCTTCTACATCGTTGTAGAGGGCTCACTGAAATTGACACTGCCATACTATTTTATGGCAAACACTCAGGGTCATTTTGAGTACGAGCTTGTTTCGGATGGTCTTTATGTCGATCTCGGTTTGTCCGATGGACAAGCTCGGCTCAAACTACCCACTAGTCCAAAGGTCAAGTTAATGCAGCAGACTACTGGACAGCTGTCTGCATCCATGAAATTGGGCGTCATGGCGGAGCTGGAAGACTTCTCCATAACACTCTGCTGGGCTGGACTCGTGTGCACTGGTCCCGTCGTCCAGGCGGGACAGCCCGTGTATGCGGGTGCAGATGTCTACGCGGCAGCTCACAGTGGCCATAATAAATGTTTTAACGGTAAATCATCTCTTGAGGCAGTTTTCGCTGACCGCTTCGCCGGATATAACGACAATCAGTGTCGTCTTAGAAAAGACGGGGCGATTGCTGGCGCTGGTTGGTACTCAGAATTCCCAGGCATTTCATTTGACTTGGATCTCGTGACGACTACCAATCTTGGCTCCAAATGCACACTCAAACTTGATCTATATGAAGCGCCAAAGTTCGACTATACAGCACCAATTTCACACCACACGTGCACATCTTCTGGTGGAGAGTTCATCTCCACGCAGGCATGCGACACAACTGCTAGTGTAGTGGACACAAATGCGTGTCCATCCGGTTGGTTTAAGTCAGGTGGTAAGTGTTACGAAGCATGCTACAATACAAAGACACAATGCGGAAACAGTGTCGGACGAAACGGCGTCTACTGCGCGTACAAATCTCCTGTGTGTGTACGAACCAACTGTGTTGGCAAGGGCACAAATAAACGAGGTGCTAAAAAGTGTTAAAATCACCTGGAAGACATTTGATACGACTATGACAAATGTACATCAACATCATCTATGTAAATAAAATAGTGAACTTTTGAGACGATCGAATGCTCTCCTCGCAGAGGGCACTTCAAACGGAAAGAAAGGTAAACTCTTTTCGTATCGCCCCTCAAATATATCCCCATCATATTCACGACGTCCGAGCATTGTATCTGGACTGATGCGGTTCGCGATGATCGTTGCTCGGCGTAAAAACTTCCTAATCGGTACCTTGTGAGCGACAAAGTGCGACCAGTCCGTAGTCAATTCTTCTTCAAGATGCGCGGTGTATAACAAGCCAGAATCGGTGAAGAAGAGAGAACCAAACTTCTTCTGAGCGCGATACAGCCTCAGTACGGGGTGCAAAAAGAAGCTAGGCCGGTTTTCCCATTCCTCATCCGTGTACCCACGCCCGTTTGCGGGATTAAGTTCGCCATGATCGAGGATGAATCGGCCATGAAAATCTTCGCCGTACTCCAAAGTAACCGTAGCGATGAGCTTGCTCGTTTTGGACGCTGAAAATCGTGCGTCCATGTTAAAACTGAAACGTCCTTCACGCACCATTTTTAAAGGAACATCTTTGAAGTATCCAGCACCATTTAAAACATCTATCAATTCTTCATTTGATGAATCGTTGTTCGATTTCTGCAAAGTATCGATAAGGATTACGTCTGCAAGTGTGCCGTACATTTGATACAGCGATGACGCCGTGTTCACACGCTGCAATACATGCTTGAGGGCATGTGTTTTACCTGTCAGAGTCACCATTGGCCATGCACCCCCATGGTTTTGAACGTTTAAGTATCTGGTCAGAGCTCGTGAAGTATATCTGAACCCATGAATGAAGCCTCCAGCCGACTGCCCGAAGTCCAGTGCGTGAGATAACGCACCGGCGAAGTATAATCCGGCAACGTTGGTTGATTCGTACGCCGCGGTCATAGATGGATACTTCCCACCTCTCTTGGTAATTTCTCCAGGTCTTTCCATCTGTGGCTTCGCCGAACTTGCAAACAAACTATCATCAAATGTCCAACCAATGGCGCGAATAATATAGTCGTACAAGAAGCAGAATTCAATGGTTTTACAGTCCGCTTCATTGCCAGATGCGAGAATATTATCTACGACTTTATCACCCTTGAACGATAGCGCCAAATACCCACCAAAAGCCTCTGTTATTTTCAATTTCGCAAACGTTTTGGTATCAAGTGGAATAAATGAGTCCAATGACTTGAGTAGGTACTGATCTAAAAAGCCCGCATTTGGTATTCTCAGGGCACCTGGGTAGTGCGTTTGATGCGCAAATTTGATCGCACTCGACGCGAAAATGTCAGTGTGTGCAGAAACTCTGGATATGACTGAAGCGGCTTCGAACGCGGCGTTACCAGCGCCTATAATCGCTACACGTTTGCCTTCAAAACGTGCGGGGTCTCTACTAAGCGACTCGTACCCGATAACTTTTGGATGTGCGAAACTCCCCGAGAATTGCTTGGGTACGTGCAGACCGGTCGCCGAAATAACGTTCCTACACTTCCACGTGCCTTTCAACGTATCCACACTGAAAACTGTGTCCTGTTTACGGATTGACTGCACCTCCGTGCCGAAAGAAATGAAACCATTCAACTTTTGAGACGCCCAGTCGTCCAAATACAAAGCCAAGTCACTCGCGTGTGGGTAGTAATCTGTGCTATAATTTTGCATCAGTAAGCGCTGACGATCTCTCCGATCTCCTAAATAATCATCGGGATCGATGAGCGAGTTCCAGTCGTGTCGCATTTGAAAATCTGGGTCGCACTGCTTCTTCGTGAACGCGCGCTTGTTGATGGAAATCAACCTTCGATGGATTGGAAACTTTTGAAAAAATGACCCTGCGGTGTTTCGTTTTTCGAGCACCACAAAGGAAACGTTCGAAATATCGCGCAAGAGATACGTCGCCGTCTGAATCCCTCCCGGACCCGCTCCGAGGATGCAATAGTCCAACGTTGTGCCGTGAGCTCGTGCTTCTTCCAACTCAGCGCTCAACCTCCGCATCTTTGTCGCGTCCCCTCCCGTTCCTCCCGTTCCAGGAAGTGGAGCGCCTTGATCGTTGTCGTTGCGCGGCGCTCGAACCACGCTCGACGCGCCGTCGTACCGCCACGTCACGACGAACTCGGTCGCGTCGCGCAGGAACGCGAGCATCATCGGAGCTCGAGACGAGAGCACGGAGACGAAAACGCCCAGCGCGACAACGTACCATCGCATAGATGACACGCGTGCTCTAGTCGAGGCATCAGCCATCGTCGCGTTGTCGCGTTGGATGGACGCCGCCACGATCTGGCTCGTTGTTGCGAACGGCGACAACTGTAAGTAAACATTACAAACCTTAGTCTATCATGGTTAGTCATGAACCTCGGATGCATCAACCGAACGCGCACTCAGGACGTTCGCACCGACGCCCACCGAGGCGGAGCTCGTTCAGCGAGCGAAAGCTAGATAGACGGTGGGTAGTTTTAAGAATGGACATCAATCATCGCGCGCGCCGCCCCGACGCCGCTCGTCTCCACTGCGCGTCGACGACATGTCGTTCGCGCGCTCGCTCGCCACCGACCCCTCGCGTGCCTCGGCACACACCCCCGGAACGCGCGCGCGCGCCCATCGCGCCCATCGCGCCGGCCGTTCGCCCGTTGCGCGCGCGTCCCCGGACGATGGGAACGCGGCGGCGCTCGATTTGCTCGAGCGGCTTCAGCGCGCGTACGAGACCGACGCGAACGGGTCGTTCGTCGATGCGGTGATCGAGGCGAGAGAACATCTCACGTTGCTCTTTTTCGACGTCGCCGAGGAGCGCGTGCGGTCGTTGGAAGCGTCCGGTGACGCGGCGTCGGCGTCGGCGTTGGATGAGGCGTGCGCGGC